>Ga0209023_10008277_pt1 | contig 10470 bp, 5 predicted proteins | sample LakOneMetagenome_FD_187468 | JGI IMG/M metagenome (GOLD analysis project Ga0209023, IMG submission 187468) | Freshwater and sediment microbial communities from Lake Erie, Canada (SPAdes) (version 2) | ecosystem: Environmental > Aquatic > Freshwater > Lentic | place: Lake Erie, Canada | collected...
TGCATGAGCAGCGACCTTTTCTACATCATCGAGGCTTCTTGTTTCCACTTCGATTTGTAATGGCAAATTATTTTCCTGTAAATAAGTCCAGGCTTTTTCAATTGCCGGTATGATGCCACCACAATAATCAATATGATTATCTTTCAGCATGATCATATCATATAAACCAAAACGGTGATTAATCGCGCCACCAATACGCACAGCTTCTTTTTCAAGCATGCGGAAATTAGGCGTTGACTTTCTTGTGTCGAGAATTTTGGTATGGTAGCCTTTTATCTTATCTACATATTCCCTGGTCAAAGTGGCAATACCGGACATGCGTTGCATGCAATTTAAGACGAGCCTTTCGCATTTTAAAATGGTATGGATATGCGCTTCAACAGTAAAAGCAACTTCTCCAATACTCATATTATCACCATCTTTTTTATATGGATGAAAAACGGATTCCGGTTCTGTGAAGGCAAATATTTTTTCAGCTACATTCATTCCTGCTAAAATTCCTGCTTGCTTTATTTTTAAAACAGCTTTGCCTTTTTGCGAAGCAGGTATGCAACAAAGCGTTGAATAATCACCCGGGCCTATATCTTCTTTGAATGCTTCGGATATAAAATGATGTAGTGTTTCTTCCAAATTTATTTTTTAAAATGAGAACAAATTTACATAGAAAAACGGGTATGTTATGGATAAAAAAACCCGCCTTGAAAAGCGGGTTCAAAATTTACAATCAAAAAAAATTATCTTTTCTGCCTTCTTTTCGGGAAGAAATTGCCATTCGGTAATTTAGTGGAAGTGCCTTCAGGCGCGCCATAGTGCGTCATAGCACAACGGAATCCGATAGTACTGCTACTTTCATCTTCTTCCAGGAAACGCCTTGAGCCAGGGCTTAACCAATACGGCATATCCATCCAGCTTCCTCCTTTATAAACCCTTGATTTATCACTTACCAAAGTGGTAACACCATAACCATAATAAACGCGGCTTGAAGAGTCGCCATCTAAATAATTGATCGCATAAGACCTTTGATAGTTTCTCCTGTTTGCCAATGCTGAATCAGATTCAGGGATATATTTAATTCTTCCCAGGCTGTCACGCAGGTTGCCCTGTCCGCCACTCATGTCCACCTTTGTAAATACGTTACCCCGGAATGGGTTCAGGTCATCTTCTTCAATACCTGTCAACGGCCTGTACACATCGGCCACCCACTCATTCACGTTACCACTCATATTATATAAACCAAAACCATTGGGGTAAAAAGAATTCACGGCAGCAGGAATAGCGGAACGGTCATTCAATCCACCCGGTGTACCCATATAGTCACCATTTCCTCTTTTGAAATTCGCCAGGAATGCACCCTGCATTGTTCCTTTTCGCGTACCTCTTAAATTATCAAAACCATCATTCTTCCAGGAATACAATTGTTTATTGGCGATTAATTCTTCCCCTCTTTTCTTTTCTGATTTACGTGGCTGTGGGTTTTGATTGATATAGCCCAATGCTGCATATTCCCATTCTGCTTCTGTGGGGAGCCTGTAATCAGGGAAAATAATTCCATCTTCAAATTTTACGGTTGTTCTTGGCCTTCCCTGTGCATCCAGCAATGGATTCTTTTTCGGTTTCCCGGGAATTCCTTCGTACTCACCCATCAGGTAGGATTTCGTATTGAAATTATCCTGGCCTCCACCATTCATTTCCTGTTTGATCACATTTTGATTTTGATAACCACGCTTGATGAGTTCAATTTCATTTACCCTATCCGTACGCCAGATACAAAAATCGTGGGCCTGTCTCCAGGTAACACCCACAACAGGATAATAATTATAGGAAGGGTGACGGAAATAGTATTCCACATAAGGTTCGTTGTATGACAATTCGCTTCTCCAAACCAGCGTGTCGGGCCTTGCGCCATCTAAAACAGCCTGGTATTGAGGATCAGAGAAAACATTTTCGAGCCAGTTCAAATATTCGCGGTAATGCACATTCGCCACTTCTGTCTTATCTATAAAAAAAGAATTGACGGTAACACGGCGGGGAATATTATTCCAGTCGCTCATTACGTCTTCTTGTGTAGCACCCATAGTAAACGTACCGCCCTGCACAAATACAAGGCCCGGGCCGGTTTTAATATCCTTAGGTTTGGTTACATTATAACCACCCTGGTTTTTATCATTATAATTCCAGCCCGTAGCAGTACTTTGGTCATGCTTATTTTTATTAAAAAGCCCGTTTTTACAGGCGGGAAGGGCCACTATAACCAGTGCCACCCAGGAATAATTTCGAAATTTTTTAAACATCTTTAATGTTGGTTTTTTCCTAATTAGAATATAGAAACGATTTCAATTATAAAATATTGCAAAAATGCCGGTGCAATTTGCGAATATAAATGGATTTAAATGTATTTATTCCTTTAAAATAAAAATTATTTACAGCTTAATACCTTTTTGCATTAAAAAAACGTTTGTGTGGTTATTGTGAAAATAAAAGTAATGTACCCTATATTTGTCACTCAAAATTTTTCAATGCTTTTACATACTGCAAAATTTGCCTGCTTATAGAAAAAATTTACTTTGCGGTTGAAAGAACTGGTTCATAAAAATCAATGCCAGTTCTTCAACAAATATCAAAAATCTAAACACATATTCATGAACAAAATGCAGACGAAAGCCCTTGCCTTAATTTTATTGTCAGGCATCATCTTTTCGCAACAAGTGCAGGCACAGGATCAAACTGCCCCGATAAATATCGTAACAACCGCTGTTCCATTTCTCCGTATCTCTCCCGATGCGCGTGCAGGTGGAATGGGTGATGCAGGTATCGCTATAAGCCCGGATGCGAATGCGAGTTTCTGGAACCTCGCAAAAACGCCTTTTGCAAAAAAGAATGCAGCGATTGGGATCACCTATACGCCCTGGCTGAAAGATATTGCGCAGGATGTATTCCTGGCAACATTAGCCGGCTATTATAAACTGGATGATGAGCAGGCGCTTTCTGCATCTCTAAGATATTTTAACCTTGGGCAAATACAGTTTGTAGATTTTAATGGAAATTACCTGCAAACGAGCAGGCCACGTGAAATAGCTTTTGACCTGGGTTATTCCCGTAAGATATCCGACAATTTTGCAGTGGGTGTAGCGCTGCGTTATATTAATTCAAACCTGGCGAATGGAAGTTTTGGTGGCGTTACCTACAAAGCAGGAAATGCTTTTGCAGCAGACCTTTCTTTATATCATGATGGTACAGATGATGTTGGTGCAGGCCTTACATATGGTTTATCCTTATCCAACCTTGGATCCAAAATAGGCTATACAAATGATGCGCAAAGCAAAGACTTTATTCCGGCCAATATAGGTGTTGGTGCGGCATACACTTTTGTATTTAATGAGACCAGTAAATTCACACTGGCATTAGATATCAATAAATTACTGGTACCTGCCGTTCCGGAATATACAGGTGATAATACAGTGGATTCTACCAATCTTTCCAACTATCATAATTACAGTATTTTCGAAAGCTGGTTTAAATCGTTTAATAATAAAGCGATCACTTTTTCTCCGGGTGCTGAATATATTTACAATGACCAGTTTGCGATTCGCGCGGGTTATTTTTATGAAGGTAAAAACCAGGGGGGCCGCAGGTATTTTACAGCAGGCGTGGGTTTGAAATACAGTGTATTTAATATCAATTTTTCTTACCTGGCTCCTTCCGGGAATGGGGTAACCAGGAATCCATTATCCAATACTTTACGGTTTAGTCTATTATTTGATTTAGATAATGTAGGTGGTGGGGAATAATATCTTTTATAAGTTATTGGCCGTGGTGAAGCTCTTGCACACCCGGCCAATTTTATTTTATGCTATATGAAAATGAGAATCGGATCTGGTATTGATTTTCACCGGCTCGAAGAATGCCGTGATTTCTGGCTGGGCGGTTTAAAAGTGCCCCATACGAAAGGCGCAGTGGGACATAGTGATGCAGATGTGTTATTACATGCTATTTGTGATGCTTTACTCGGCGCAGTGAGCCTGGGAGATATTGGGAAACATTTCCCGGATACGGATATGGCGTACAAAAATATTGACAGTAAAATTTTATTGAAAAAAACATATGACCTGGTTTTGGCAAAAAATTTTAAGATCATAAATATTGATTCTACACTTTGCCTGGAATCGCCGAAGATCAATCCTTATGTATTGGAAATGCGGGAAGTAATTGCAGGGATATTAGACATTTCAACCGACGATATATCTATCAAAGCCACTACTGCCGAAAGGCTTGGTTTTATCGGCCGTGAAGAAGGAGTTACCGCGTATGCTACTGTTTTATTGGGCGAAAAATAAACCCGTTCCATAAAGTGAAACGGGTTCTTAAAAAAAGCTTTATAAAAATTAATTAATATCCATCATTCTGAGTAAGATTTGCATTCACCCTTAGTTCTCTTTGAGGAATCGGGTAGACCAGTTTTGGATCATCCCAGTTAAAAACACCTGCTGCCCCTTCTGTTCTTTTCAGATCGTGTAAGGTGAAACCTTCAAAAGCAAGTTCCAGTTTACGCTCGAGTAAGATTTTATCAAGTGTAAGTTGATTGGAAGTATAGTCTGGTAAATTTACGCGATTCCTGATTTTATTAATATCATTTACCGGTTCAGTGCCAACGGAGGTTCCCATCCTGAAATTGGCTTCTGCCCTTATAAGATACATTTCAGCCAGGCGAATAATATGAACATTCCCATACACATTTTCAAATTTTCCTGTATAGGTAGAACCACCGGAGGTATAGAAAAGATTTAAACGGTCATCTCCAGTTTCATATAAGGCCAGGTGCTTATCTGTGATGGCTATATCACCGCGTCCATCTGCAGAATAAAATTCCTGGAAAACATTTGTTCCGGAACTTGTTGTTACCTGCATGGCAAACAGATCTTCAGGTGTATTGGCAACCGGTCCGGGACTGGATGGATTGGGAAATTCATCGGCATATGTTGCGTTCAGGCTATACCCGTTTGACTGTGCTGTACTGATGGCTTTATTTGCAGAATTGGCTGCGTTTTGATAATCTCCCTGTTGCAGGTAAATACGTGCAAGCATGGCGGAAGCTGCAACAGAATTTGCAAAAAATCCATTCTTTGCTGGTAGCAGGGTTTCTGCATCTTTTAAATCTTTGATTGCCTGTGCGTAGACTTCGGCTACAGTGCTCCTGGGCAATTGGCTTTCACCTGTAATTACCGTAGTTGCAGTTAGTACAATTGGCACCCCGGGATTTGTTGATGGATTTCCATCATTCCAGGCTTTGCCAAACATTCTTACGAGATCAAACAGGCAAGCGCCACGGATAAATTTTGCTTCACCTTCCACGCGGTCTTTTTTCTCATCGGTTACAACGTCTAATGCTCCCAATACATTATTTGCATCATTGATCGCGGTATATCCTGCGAGCCAGGTATCAGATACAAACTGGTTATCAACAGGAATTGCTTTTGTATAGATCTGTGTCATACCCTGGTAAGTGCCGGACCATTCCAGTTCATTATTATCTCCCAGTAAATCTGCGCAAACAAAAATGCTGCCTCCATACATGTCAAAATCTATAAGATCGCTATAAGTCCCGACCAATGCGGCTTCCACATCACTGCTGGTCTTTAATGCTTCTCCATTTTCTACACTTTGTGTGGGTTTAATATCAAGTTGTTTATTGCAGGATAAACAGGCAAAAAATAGTATGAATAGCGTGGTTATTTTTATATTTATTTTTTTCATTTGAAATGATTTTATGTTTTGGATCATTGCTTAAAGAGTTGTTTTAAAGTAATTGTTTTAGAAACTTAAGTTGATACCAAAAACAATTGTTTTCACTTGTGGTGCTGAATAAAAGTCAAGACCAAGATTTATATTATCTGCCAGCCAATCCGTATTCACTTCAGGATCCCAACCATCATACTTTGTAAAAGTGAAAAGGTTTTGGGCCCTTGCATAAATTTTTGCATTACTGATTTTGAACCTGGATATAATAGATGCCGGCAAACTATAACTCAATGTGACAGCTTTTACCCGTAAATAAGATCCATCAGAAATATAACGGCTGGAAGGATCTGTTCCATTTGGATAAAATAAGCGCGCCTCAGGAATCATTGTAATATCACCAGGATTTTTCCACGCATTAAGCTGGTCCAGTGTTTGATTATCAAAGCCATTGCTTCCGCTGGAAGACATATACTGGCCGCCGTCATTATATATCTGGTTGCCCGAAACACCCTGCAGTAATACATCAAGTACAATTCCTTTATAGCTAAAAGTATTTCCAAAGCCGTATGTAAAATCAGGATTTGGATCTCCCACCACTACATCTGACGCTGCATTATAATCATTGGTAGTTGACCTGTCACGGGTGCCATCACTTTTCAATGTATTCAAATAATATAAAGCATCTCCATTATTAGGATCAGCGCCAGCAAATTCCTTTGTATAGAATATACCCAAAGGTAAACCTTCAATGGCTTTATTTACATCTGTACCTAAAATCTGCCCATTAAGATTTGTAATCTCATTCTTATTCTTGGAAAAATTCAGGGAAGAGGTCCACCTGAAATCATGAGTGGAAATATTGGTACTATTGATCGTAATTTCAAAGCCTTTGTTATTCAGGTTACCAATATTTTTAAACTGGGTAGCGAAGCCGGATGTGCCGGGTATTTCAACATTCAATAACAAGTCACGCGTATTCCTCGTATAATAATCAAATTCAAACTCTAACCTGTTTTTAAAGGTGCTTAGTTCAAATCCAAAATCTGAGCCAGCTGTAGTTTCCCATTTCAAATCCGGGTTTTCAATTTGATCCGGCCTTTGGCCTGCTACGCCACCATATCCGCCATTTCCTGAAAATAAACCACGGGAAGCAAAGTTTGGAATTTCAGCATTACCTGTAAGGCCATAACTGGCTTTTAATTTCAGGAAGTTTATCCAGCGTGAATCCTGCAGGAATTTTTCTTCACTCATGATCCAACCCACCGACCCGGCAGGGAAAAATCCATACCTGTTATTCGCACCAAAGCGGGAAGAACCATCATACCGTCCACTTAATGCCAGGAGGTATTTTCCGTCAAACTTATAATTGGCCCTTAGGAAATAAGAAAGGAAACTAAATGCCGTAGATGAAGAAAGCGCATTGGTTTTGGAAGCAGCGCTTGACAATTTTTTATATGCATCACTCGGAAAATTTTCACCATCAGCCTCAGAATTTGCTGAAGTTTGTTTTTGAAAACTTGATCCTGCTACGAGGTCAATATCATGTTTCTCTTTTATATTAAGATTATATTGAAAAAAGTTATTCGTATTTATATTGAACAACTGGTCAGATGTATAAAAACCAGAACCATTAGGTACTCCTGTATTCCTGGCTGTAAGCCTCCCATAATAAGCATCTTCAGTCTGGTTCAATTGATCCATACCAAATTCAGAACGAAAAGAAAGGCCTTTCACTAATTTCACTTCTGCAAAAACATTTCCTAGTGTCCTGTTCACTAAAGTATTATACACAGAATTATCTACACTGATCAAAGAATTATAATAAACCGGGTAATTCGTATTTGGATTACCGGTTAGCGGATCAAGTTCGCCACTTAATAAACCTGTACGGGGATCGATTACTGGTGTTATGGGTGAAAGTGCAACTAATTGTAAAGGAGTGGCAAATGCATCGTCATTTGAAACCCGGTCATTTAATGTTCTTGCAAAACTCATATTCATTCCGATGTTTAACCAGTCATTTACTTCATGGTCCAGATTTAAACGCGCACTATATCTTTTAAGACTGTTTCGCACTAATATGCCAGTCTGATCCAGGTATTGCCCGGAAGCATAAAATTTTGTTTTATCAGTTCCGCCTGAAAAATTTATATCATACTGGGAAATGGGTGCTCTTTGAAAAGCATGGTCTTCCCAATTAGTATTTACTTTTCCCGTTTTCCAGTCATTATTATCAGCTGAGTAGCGTTTAAACCTGCTGTTCACATAATCAAGTTCATCGGCAATGGCATCTTCCAGGTTTGTATAATAGCCATAAATCACATCCTGCTTGGCAGCTCCAATCGCAGCCTGGGTGAAATAATCAACATATTGTTTTGCGTCTAAAAATTCCCTGTGGCCTGTAGGTTTTTGCAAACCCGTAAAATATCCAAATTCTACTTTTGATGTACCAAGTTTACCTTTTTTCGTAGTAATTAAAACAACGCCATTGGATGCCCGGGAGCCATATATAGCCGCGGCGGAAGCATCTTTTAAAATCTCTATTGATTCTATGTCATTAATATTGATATCAGCCAAAGGACTGGTAGCCGCCCCATTACTTGAAAGATTGCTTGTTATAACTGGAATTCCATCAACAACATATAAAGGCTCATTCCCGGCTGATACTGAAGATGCACCGCGAATTCGGACAGTGATGCCTTGCCCTAATTTTCCGTTTAGTTGCTGTACATATACACCGGCGGCCCGCCCCTGCATAGCACTTTCAAAACTGGTCACAGGCGTATTATTTAATTCTTTTGCACCCACTTTGGCAACTGAACCTGTGATATCTTTTCTAAGCTTGGTACCATATCCTACTACGACCACTTCATTTAAGTTGGATACATTTTGAACCATGACTATTTGTATACTTTCACCACTGATTTCCACTTCCTGTTCATCATACCCAATAAAAGAAATCGATAATTTCCTTGCTTTGTTATCAACCTTTAAAGAAAAGCTGCCATCAGCACCGGAAATAGCAGTGGTCTTTGAACCCACAACTTTAATTGTTGCCCCATTAATAGGGGAACCGTCTTTTGCATCTGTGATTTTTCCGGTTACCTGCTTTTGACTAAAAGCTAGCTGGAAAGTCAATAATGCTACGAAAAAAAATAAAATTTTTGTTCTCATAATTCAGTTTGTTAATGATAAGCAAATTAGGTTTTTTTAACTACCTCTAAGCAAATTATAAAATTTAATACTAAATGTGGATAACTTCTTTTATCAATATAACGAACAGGGCTGGTTGAACGCTAAGCAATTGATTAACAAGTAAAAATACGCTATTCGGAGAAAAACAATTTTCTACCAGTTTATTTTCAATGAAGGATAAATTGTAAGTATTTGATTTTCAGGCATTTAAAAAAGTTTTAATCTTTAAGCCTACAGAACGGTTCAAACTTGATTCAAAAAATAATTTTGAAATGTTGGTCAAAATAGTAATTTAGTGCAAGAATTTAATGGGTTAGTAAGTAGGAGGTTGGCAGCGGTGCCAACCTTTTTTTATGTAAAAAAACCATTTAATTTTAGGAAATTGTCATTATATTATTATTCTTTTTAGCCAATATTTTTCTAAGAATAATCAATGATTTTATTCGTCAAAATTTAACCAGGAAAAAAAATATGTCAAAAATAAAAGTTGCTTTTTTTTGTGGAAGCTGTGGATATGAAAGCCCAAAATGGTTGGGAAAATGTCCTGCCTGTAATGAATGGAATACTTTTATTGAAGAAGTTGTAGATAAATCTGCAGGGAAAAAAAACTCGGAAAACAGGGCACTATTCAGCGATGAAAAACGAGTAGTGAAAACAATCGCATTGAAAGATGTGGATAACAATGAAGTGAAAAGAATTTTCACGAAAGACCCGGAACTCAACAGGAGCCTGGGTGGCGGCATTGTACCGGGTAGCATTGTTTTATTGGCAGGTGAACCGGGTGTTGGAAAAAGTACATTGTTATTGCAGGATGCACTTGCTTTGGAAAATATTAAAATACTTTACATAAGTGGTGAGGAGAGTGAAGAGCAAATAAAAATGAGAGCCGACCGGATTGGAATGTCCAATGATCAGTTTTATCTGCTCACAGAGACAGTTACCCAAACTATTTTCAGTGAGATAAAAAAACTAAAACCCGGTCTTGTGATAATTGATTCTATACAAACTTTGCAATCAAATTTTTTAGATGCTTCTCCAGGAAGTATTTCTCAGATCAGGGAAACAGCTTCAGAATTTCAGCGCTTTGCAAAGGAAACCAATATCCCGGTTTTTTTGATCGGCCATATTACCAAAGATGGTAGTATCGCAGGGCCAAAAATTTTAGAACATATGGTTGATACAGTACTGCAATTTGAAGGGGAAAGGCATTATGCATACCGCATTTTACGCACCTTGAAAAATCGCTTTGGCAGTACCGCTGAAATGGGTATTTATGAAATGACCGGGGAAGGCATGCAACCTGTTTTAAATCCATCAGAAATATTAATCCACCAGAAAGAAGGTGCCTTAAGTGGCAGCGCGATCGCTGCGAGTATGGAAGGTATTCGCCCGTTATTAATAGAAGTGCAGGCGCTTGTTACACAAAGTGTGTATGGTACACCGCAAAGAACTGTCAGTGGGTTTGATTTAAGGCGATTGCAATTATTGCTGGCAGTTTTAGAAAAAAGAGGCGGTTTTGCATTTGGAATGAAAGATGTG
>Ga0209023_10008278_pt1 | contig 10468 bp, 9 predicted proteins | sample LakOneMetagenome_FD_187468 | JGI IMG/M metagenome (GOLD analysis project Ga0209023, IMG submission 187468) | Freshwater and sediment microbial communities from Lake Erie, Canada (SPAdes) (version 2) | ecosystem: Environmental > Aquatic > Freshwater > Lentic | place: Lake Erie, Canada | collected...
CGTATTCGCAATCTGATAATTCGGCGAGGCGGGCAAGCCCTTGGTCGATTGTAGAGCTCCAATTTGCAGGAACAATGACCATTCGCTCCACTTTCAGCCGCCGCTTACCTTCTGCATTCAGACCGATTTCGATGCGATCACCGATCCTTCGTATTGACTCGACACCTCGGTAGCACCCGAATGCTTGGTCATCTCGTTCGATGTACAGACCGTCCAGGCCAAGACGCCTGTCTTGCTCGTCCGTTTGCAGAAGATACTGAAGCATTACGTATTCCGCAGAGTGTCCCTCATCAGCGCAGAATGCAAAGACCGCGATGATGTCGTCCTCCTCAAACGACACCCTGTTTACCACAAGTTCTTTATTCATCTGCCTGGCTCTTTTGTAATTTATTGGAATGTCGGCTTCTGCCGATGGCGGACTGATTCTAGCGTCCGCGGACGACCCACAGCGGACTCTGGCCATACCCAAATTTGAGGAACGTGGAGCTTGGAAACCGGTCGCACATGCGGCTTACTATCCTTTCATCGATGTTTTAAATCGGCAACTTCATACTCGCTTCAATAAGCGCAAGCGTGACGGTGCGCAAATCAGGCGCGAGGAATCTGCCTGGTGGACTCATATCGACTGTTCCGATGGCCTGTTTGCCATCGGGAGCCGTAAAGGTCACGGCGTGGATTACTCCATTGCGAAGACGGCTAGCAGGCCGCCCAAAGTCGCGAACCCACTCTACTTGGTCTGCGCGGCCGTTGATTTTCGCGAGTTTTTCGAGGTCAGCAATGGCTTGCCCGAGAGTTAGCTCAAAAGGAGCCATCGAGGTTGAGCCACTGTGTTTATTGATGGAGTCGCGAACGCCTGCGTGCAGACGTGCTGCTGCCCATGCTACTCGGCCAAGGTCTACGAGTAGATCAGGATCAGAGGGCATCGAATCTGCATAGCTGTCAGGTATGGAGGTCATGTGGGGGAGAAAAGAGAAAACGGAAAAAATAGCACACTAAGCCGCGGACACGTCTTAGACGGTTGCCCTGATGAAAGACCGCTTCCGACCCAAAGCGACCCTTTTAGCAGCCTAACTATTTTGAGTGCGCGACTAGTAGGCACTCGATCGTGGTCACTTCAAGCGAATTTTTCGACATGGACTAGTATTTCATTGACCGGTTCGCGATACATTTGCTGTATATCAGAAATCAGTTCTGCGAGGTGCAAGGAGGCGTCGATTCGACTTCTTCCGCTCTAAGCGCGAGTTGTTCACGATACGAGCACTCTATAATGAGATGAAAACAGGAAGAGGAGAGACGACCCATGGCCGCATTTGATATCAGCGTGCGTGACACACTGGATCTGCTTGATGGCCCGTTCGAGCCCTTTGCAGCTGGCGTGTCGAATGGGCTTTACGCATTCTGGTTGGGGTCCGGGATTTCATTCGGACGCGCGCCGAATCTACGCCTCCTCGTCGGTAAAGTTGTCGAGTTCATACGCTCGCAAATTGACTATACGGATCCGAACTGCAAGTTCCTCCGCACGCTACAAGAAATTCTCAGCTTGGCCAGTGCATCAGCGGACGAACGCGCACGCTCGAAGTTCGATCAGCCCTTTGCCACCTGGCCGGATCAGGATGCCATGGCTTGGCGCTTAGTCAACAACTACTCTAAGCTGCTCGGCCTCACAGTCGATGGCGAGGACATGGACTATCTGTTGTGGACCGTCATCGACGTCAGCGCGACGTTCGCCGATGCCTCCATGACACCCGACGTAGAGCATCTGTGCCTGGCGGCATTGAGTTTGGAAGGTGCAACCCCTGAAATGCTATCCGCCAACTGGGACCCGCTGATCGAAAGAGCAGTGAAGAACCTTACGGATGGTAATGCCGCGCTCAGCCCGACGGTTGTCGCACGTCCTGCCGACCTTCAACTGCCCCGAAATAAGACCCGCCTCATCAAGTTTCACGGCTGTGCTGTCAAGGCTCAAAATGACCCAGGCCAGTACCGTCAATGGTTAGTAGCTTCAAACGATCAGGTCGCCGCTTTTTGCACCCAAGCAAACAATCAAGGGCTCGTGACAGCATTGACGCACATTGTCGGTAGCAAGCGCACGCTTATGCTAGGGCTTTCGGCCCAGGACGCCAACATTCAGAGCATCTTCAACAAAGCGGCCAACGAATTAACGTGGCAGCTTGGCAGCCCTCCGCCGAGCTACGTGTTCTCAGAACAAGAGCTGGGCATGGACCAGCGATCGCTCTTGAAAAACGTCTACCGTGACCAGATAACCCCTGCGAACCTGATGTCGGTCCTTGAGGCGGGGCGAATCCAGGCATACGCAAAGCGGTTGCTCACTGCGCTGCTGCTGGATGTGTGGTCGAGAAAGCTGCAGGCGTTGATTTCTCTCGCTCCAGGTGCGCTTCAGCTTGCGGAGCGTCAATACCTGTGCGCCGGCATAGTTTCGCTTCGCAATCACTTGGCAGATGCCGCGGAGCCGGAGCTCTACTTCATCGATGCGCTCCTTGATCGATTCGGCCGTGCCTGCAAGCTGTTGCGTGACGGCCAAATCGAACACCCGAATGTCAAGTTTGAGCCGATCTCAAGTGACGTCGTGTCAGCTCTCACTGGCAACCCTGCCTTGGGGGCCCTTGGATTACGCGAGGCCGCTGTAGCACTCGGCCTGGTGGGGATGGGCTTAAGCCGCAACGACTGGGTAGTGGATGGCGAGTCTCTTGACAGGGCATCAGGCGTGCTGGCGGTCACAGGAAGAGGTGCAGCAGCAGCCCGCACCAAGGTGTATCTGACAGCCACCGCATCCGGCGCAGCGCTTCTTCACAGCGAAGGCCACTTGGTGGAGACAGAAAACCCTATCTTGATTCAGTCGCAGAAGCTGGCAGTGCCAATGTCCAGATCTCCAAGGGGGGCCACCGGGCGAACTGGACTCCCGAAAGCACGCGAGGTAAGCATATCGACGCTGTTGCAAACCTATGATACCGCTGATGATTTGTATGAAGCATTCAGACAGGAGCTTGCGCTATGACTGATTCAACACCGGTGGGCCGGGTCGCGGCAGCGCTCGAGAATGCTGGGTACCAGCGAATCGCCAACGGACTCCGAGTCGGCGAGCTGAAGTTTCAGTTTCCAGCCGCGTTCGTAAAGGCGAATAGTTCGGCCGAACTGATCGTAGTAGCCGACATCGCAAGCGAGAGCGAGACGCAACTGACACGTAAGGTAGACGGCGTGGCGCGCGCGTTGGACATCGCATCCTCGACACGGTCGCTTACCCTGGTAGTGACCGGCCCTCGTCCCAGTGCGTCTGCCTTAGAAACTTTGGGCCGGGTCTGCCGAGTCCTCCCCACCGGCACCATCACGGGGGACGACGGCGACCAAGTCCTCAAAAACTGGTTGGCTGTGCTACTGCCCCTATCGTTGCCTAAGCCTGAGTCCGTGGCGGGTGACTCATTGGCCCGCATCCACGTCGCCGCACAAAGCCTAGACCAGAGAATTAGGAGGCTGATCGATGTTGCGTCTCTAGGAGACAGCTCCGTTAGCAAGGAACTGTACTCGATCATCGACGCCGCTGCCGTCCAGGCTAAGGAGAAGACCATATGACGCCACGCATCGCTTCCCTCGTAGCTACCGACTTTCGCAGTCTTCGTGGGACGGTCACGATCCCTATGGACAGCCCTGTCGTACTGATCCATGGCCGAAATGGCGCTGGCAAAACCAGCTTGTTGACTGCGATGGAACTTAGCCTCACCGGCCACCTGGCATCGTTATCTCGATTGGACCCGAAGCTGCGGGAGCATCTGGTTCATAAGGAGGCGGTGTCCAAGAAGGCATCGGTGTCGATCGGCGTTCATGGGCTTGGCGTCGAGTTTCCTGCAGGAGGTTTCGACATCCAGGGCAGCGAGTTCACTGGCAAAGCGGCGCTCGATTCTGGCCTGACAAAGCATTTCTCGGAGCGCTGCTACCTCGCGCAATCCACACTGACCAGGCTGCTGGAGTTCTACGAAGACAAATCAACGAATGGCACTGAACTAACACGATTCGTCAAGGAGTTGCTCGGACTGGATGCACTCGATGCCCTCATTGACGGCCTGTATGACGCGGGCGATGTTCGCCGGCTTCGTGGTCATGCCGTGAGCTTCTGGGACATGCGTGAGCAACTCCCTAGTTTGGATGACGAATTGAGCCGCCTGGCTAAAGAACTCACGTACGCCGAGGAGCAGGCAATGCAGCTCACACAGTCGGCGAGGAAGCGACTAACACCACATTGGCCGAACGTTGCCAGTCTATCGGCGCAGGCGATGCTTGACCTCTTGCAGGGGAAGTCGCAGGAGCCGGAGCAACAACGTTTGACTCAGCTCAGGCGAGAGCTCAACGACACGGTCTCGCAGAGCCAGAAGGGGGTGACCGCCGTGGCAGCCGACCAGCGCTCTACCACCGAAACGGCCGCAGTCGCCGCAGACGCAGCACTACGCAGTTGGCTGGGCACGAGCGGCCAGCGCATGACGGAGCTGTTCGAAAATCTCAGTGCCTACTTCTCTGATCTGCCGTCCCCAATTCAGAACCGCCCTGAGTACGCGCGTGCCTACGCCTATCGGGCGGTTTCCAATGAGGTGGCGCGATGCCGGCAGGTTCAAGCTAAAGATCAATTAGCGCAACAGCAGGTTTCGACGCTTCAGACTGACCGGCATGGCCTCGCCACGCGGCTGGAAGAGATTGACAAACAGATCGTGCAGCATTCGCGGGAAGCCGGCCAGCTTGCGCAGACGCTTTCCGCCCTAGTACCGCATATTCACACCGAAGAATGTCCCGTCTGTAATCGGGACTTCCATGAGGTTTCATCTTCGCCGCTGCTGGGTCATGTCACGGCTCGAATCGCGTCCCTAACTCAGTCGGCTGGCCTGCTCTCAGCGTTATCCCAAGAGCGGGCGGACACTGGGCGCGCGGTCGCGGCCCGAGACCGAGAGATCGGTGTCGTTCAGGCGCAAGTCCACACGGCCGAAGCGAGAACGGAGTATGGGCAAAGGCTTGCAACCCTTGAGCAGGCCTTGCAGGATTTGGCGTCTTTGGCAGGGGAAGCTAAGGTTGGCGAAACCCTGTTCGGGCAAGCTGCCAACGCCGCGCAAGCTCTGGTTTCAATTCGCGCTGTCGATCAGCAATCAACAGCTATTCGAAACACGGCTGATCGGTATGCCACGGAGCTCTCCGTCGATCCCATCGGTGCCAGCGAATCTTTGCAAGCGGCGCTCCAGCGGTTCCTGGCTGAGGTGACTGCTCGGTTGGAGCGGCTGACGGCGAAAGAGTCGGCACGCCGCGATGGGCAGGCGGCGCTGAGGGAACTTCTGCTGATGCAGCAAAACATTGAAACTATCAAGGTGCGGCAGTTGGAGCGGAGTACTACTCGTCAAGGCCTACAAGCTGCGAAGGAAGCGGGGGAGCGCACCATCGAACAGGCGCGCGAACTTCTCAAACTCGCTCAGGTCGAGCGTTCCCGGATTGTAGGCCAGGTTTTTAATGATTCGTTGAATAGAGCTTGGCGAGAGCTCTTCGTCCGCCTGGCACCGGACGAGCCTTTTGTCCCCGCTTTTGCTTTGCCTCAGGCGACAAGAGGTGGAGTCGAAGTGAGACTGGAGACCCTCTACCGAGATGGCAGTAAAGGCGGAAATCCAAGGGCTATGCTCAGTGCCGGGAATCTCAATACGGCCGCGCTAACGCTATTCTTCGCACTCCATCTGTCCATGAAGCCGCATCTGCCATGGCTGATCATCGACGACCCAGTGCAAAGCATGGACGAGGTTCACATTTCGCAGTTCGCGGCTTTGTTGCGAACACTCTCGAAGCAACATGGCCGTCAGGTCATCATCGCCGTGCACGAGAAGCCACTTTTCGATTATCTGAGCCTGGAACTCAGCCCAGCGTTCGATGGCGACCGACTGATCACAGTAGAGCTAGGGCGCGCGCCCAATGGCGAGTCGGTGGCAAATACTACAGTTAAAGAATGGAAGCAGGATCTGGCAATTGCAGCGTAGACGTTCGTACTAGCTCTAGACGGCTCTTAGCCCCAGGCGGTCAAGTGATTGGGACGAGGTTATGAGCTCCGCTGCGGCTACCTGGGCTTTAGCGTCGAATAACCGGTTTCAACCAGTTTAGCGAAGGGCCGCTCCTGGCCGAAAGCGGAAGTTCATCGCCGCTAGTGTAACTCAGCAAGAAGTGCCCAGGCCTCGCTACCTCTTGGCCAATCGTTGCAGCAATTTCCAAAGCATCGCATCTATTTCAGAAAGTTACACCAAGTCGTCGTCTCAAAGGGAAATTGGCTTCGTCCTCATTTTCGCGCTGGTGTTCTTGCGCCTTTTGATAGAGGTACCAAGCGTACGGACAAGATTGAGGCGGCTTGGCACGGCAGATTGGATAAAATGTCGGACACTCATCCGTCATTTAGCCACCACCATGATCGATTACCGCCTCAGCCCCGGCAGCGCCGAACTCCGACTCATCGAAGTTTACGAGCGTTACTTTGCGACCGGCAAACGCGATAACAACCTGTTGGCATCCACGGCGTCATTCATGCGCAGCGGCGTGCTTGCTCAGCCGCACGCAAGCACGCTTAACATCGCGACCTGCGTCATTGTGGAATGGAATATGCAGTTCGCCCGTGCCGTGTCCACGCTGCCGCGCAACGGCCTGCGCGCGGTGCTATGCGACGCGCCTGCGGCGAACGCGCTCGCCGTGCCGGGCGCCGCCGGCGCTGCCTGGGTGGTTCTCAGCACTGGCCTGCTGAACAAAGTGGCGGCAGACTCGGAACGCGTGGCCGGCCTCGTGCTCCAGAACTTCGCACCTGCCTTTGCATGCGGCCTGGGTCTGCAGCTACGCGCACGCAACCTTCATGACAATATCACTCCCGATTTCTGCTCGCTGCTTGGATCTCTTATGTACGCGGGCGGCATTTCGTTCTTCATCGGGCATGAGCTGGCGCACCACCTCGGCGGACACATGCCGGTGTTGGGAGGCCATGCCGCAGCTGGTAAGGCAACGGTCGATGCTCACACCCGCCATGCGCTTGAGCGCGGCGCGGATCAACTCGGCGTGCAGAGCGGCCTTTTTGCAATGGCACACATGCTCAGGCGCTATATGTACCGCACCGCCGACTTGCCCACTCTGCGCAAACAGTCCGACGAACTCCTCGCGATCCTGCTTTGCACCAGCATGTTGATGGCGTACGTCCTGTTCAAGCCCGCTTCCGTGGACTGGGAGGCAGCTGGCACGGGAAATACGCATCCACCTGACGCGTATCGACTGATAGCATTGCAGCTTCTGCTCTTCGAGGCGACCGGCAGGCTAGACCTGTCGCTTGAACGCAGGAAGCTGATTGCCCCTCTCTGCCTTAAGCTGGTAATTGGTAATGTCGGAGTCAGAACGCTCGACGAAGCATGCATAGGCAGTGGCATCGATCGATACAACCAGGCACTGGACAGTGCGACGGACGCCGTAAGCGGTCGATTGAAGCCGATGCTGCATCCGGACTGGCGGCAGCGTGTGGCCGCTATGGTCGAGCGTGGAGAATTCTCCGGGCTCTACGACGGGCCGACGCAGGTGTAGTCGGCACTAGCGACCCGTTGCCGAATCGTACGTAACCCTACCGCTCCGTCAAAGGGCCCGTAACCGTTCATTAATCGTCATATCTGCACTATCACATCGTGTGGCGGATGAAGAACTGTTAATTTGCGACGACGTCTCTCTCTGGTCCGAAAGATTACGGCCAACACATGGAACTGCAAAAACTGTCACTAAGAATACGGAGCCTCCACGCTTTGGAGCTAACGCTGAATATAGCTGTCGCCAGTATCTGGCGAAGGTCTGGTTCCGACCCATTGCGGACGCAGCCGGCTGACCACGCGGGTTGTTTTATCTGTAACAGTCTCCCAACAGCGTTATTTGATCGGCTGTGACCTGACAGTGTGTGATTGAGTCGAACCAGTACTTGATGGCGCCGCTGCCATCCGACGTGAAGCGTCCCAGCCAATCATGTAAGAGATAGTGCCCAAGGACTAGTTCGGTAAGTTCAGGGCTTCTTAAAACCTCTCTAAACACTGGGTATCCCGCAGTGGCAAGGGCGTCTTGCGGTTCGCTGAAATGGCTGTCATCGCGTCTCAACTCAGCTACGAGAGCGACGTAGTACGGTTCGAGTAGCTCAGCGATAAGAGCTACGTTAATACCAAAAGCGAAAGAATGTCGCACCATCGTCGCGCGATTAGAACTCAAGCTCATCTCTGCAAGGACGACGCTCTGGAGTACTTCTGGCTTGCCATCGATGAGAAAGGACTCGATTGGATTCATGGGTTCGCTAACGTATAGCCTTGAGGGAGCGGCAAAACCAATCGTCCGCTCCTGGCCGATTGCGGACGTATTGTAGCGTCCGCTTCCGACCCGGAGCGGACGTCGCAACGCTGACTCAAGTGGTCACATGTATGACAGGCCATCTTTCTTTGCCTAAGTTGCAAAATAGAATACACTTCACTTTACCATTGTTACTTGCTCGGCCCTAACAATCTTAGGCAACGTTGTCGAGCTTATGGGTGGGAAGCCTAGCTCAAAAAGGGATTCACAAGATGTTCCAATTCGCAACAAGCATGCTTAATTCGCTTAGCGCAATCGTCTTCGGCATCCCTCTACTTCTATTTACTATAGCTCTGTTGGGGACGTCTTTTACACAGAGCGACGGAATCAAAGCCCGGATGGAAAAATGCAGCGTTGAGGATATCGTTGATTGCACGGCCGTGACAATCATTACTCGAGAAGCAGGTAAGCAAACCAGTGAGACTCACTATGAGTTCAACTTCCTAGCCCAGCATTGGGAGGATGTGAGCAGCGGCTACAGCAACTGCCACCCGTTGGGCTTTCCGAAAGACCTTAACGGAGTTCAAACCCATATTCGCAAGCCTGGAGCAATCGGCCTGCACCCACCACAAGTGCCGGTATGCAGTGTAACAATGGACGAAGCGTCGGGGCTTGTCTTACTACCGAAAATCCAGAAGCTCAAGTCCAAAAGCTGGTGGTAGATCGGGCTTTATCCTTCGAAGTACGCTCCTGGCCGATTCGGATCTCCTGTTGCTTCCGCTTTCGACCCGAAGCAGACATCGAACAGTTAGACAAGCCCAGGAACGAGGACAACGCCTAAATAGTGCTCAAGTGCAGCAGCGAATGCAAAAGTCACCATGGCGACCCCAAAGCTGAAGAACAGCAACAACCAAACGGCGTAGATGATCGGATGCTTTGCGAACTCAACGTTCACTCCTTCTCCTCTCAACGGCGTCTTTTTATTCCATAGAACAGGCATTCCGATTACAAAAAACATGCCAAATAGGAAGAGGCCGAGATTCAGCATTAGATGTTGATATGGTTGAGGCAGGCTTCCACCGCCCAAAATACAACCAAACATCGCGACAAGATAAAGATAAAACAGGTTTTTTTTCATTTAGGTTACATGATGTCCGCTATTGGCCGTTTGCAAACGTCGGTATGGCTCAGTGTACGAGCATGTTTCCGCCGGAGCAAGTAACAGGTTTTGTTAGGCGTTCTAAGTCACCATGGTTTTGTTGGAAGCGTTGGAATTACGCGTTCCAATATTTCAAATGATCTTCTGGCCTATGAAAGGCCACTTTGTCGCGCACATGCTTTGTAGCCGCCCGGGGCCGTACGGTAGCGGGGGGGGGACCAAAAATCTGGCCCCCTCCGGTACTTATAACAATACGCATCGCGATAAGTGTTTTTAAAGCGTTTGTATAAAAATCTTCTAGGGCGATGGCTATAATTTCCTGTATAAACGACCATTTAGACTTAAGGGAGTTTCGCCCTTATTGTTTAAATTGACATCAATTCTAACCGGGACTCCTTTAGCCAGTGGGGTTCCAATAACTTCGACTTCGAACGTTATGTCATCAAATGATAACCGATTCGAATCGAGAACTTTTTTTACAATTATCTTACTCTTTGGTTCAATTCGCACATCAAACGCTACCTCCCATCCGGTGATGTACGAATTTGGAAGCAAAGTTATATACGATGCCTGGGCTGTGGGTGTCTTTCGAATTCCAAATGCTGTCACGGGACCAATGACCTCATACTGGGAGCCCACAATTTTCTGGTATTTCGGTCGACTGCTGACATCTTCAAAGGTCTCCCAATCGGAACACGCAGACAGACAAAGTCCGATCGCAATTAAACTCGCGAAACCGAAATGTTTGTTTATTTTCCGCATTTTGCGCGATCAAGCATTCGCAATAAATTATTCTCGAGCAGTCGTATAGAGCGCCCGCCTTCCTGCACGACCTCTTCCCGATAAGCAGCGGGCATAGTCGGGATGTTTGCTACGCGATCGGAACGTCCTTCCTTTATCATCCGTTCTACTCTGGCATCATGTATAGTTGCAAATGACCTCCCGGCAGGTACAACGTGTTCAATGAATCTACTAACGACGCCTGCGGGC
>Ga0209023_10008279_pt1 | contig 10467 bp, 13 predicted proteins | sample LakOneMetagenome_FD_187468 | JGI IMG/M metagenome (GOLD analysis project Ga0209023, IMG submission 187468) | Freshwater and sediment microbial communities from Lake Erie, Canada (SPAdes) (version 2) | ecosystem: Environmental > Aquatic > Freshwater > Lentic | place: Lake Erie, Canada...
TCCACCATGCGGAGCAACTCGTCTCGCTCGCCCAGGAGTGGCCCCATGAGGTGGTTGCCGGGAACGTGGATGGTGACGTGCGAGGTGGTCAAGGCTGGCTTTCGTAGAGACTCGGACACAAGCGTATGGCATCCGCACCGTTGTCCCTGTGCCTCATTACCGTGGATGGCATGGAGTCCATGGACAGCCCGAGCCACTCCGCCCGGCTCGATGCCGAGCTTCGGGAGCTCACCGACCGCCAGCGAGCAGAAGATGCCGCCGCTGCCCGGCGCCAAGAAGCATGGTTCCGCCGGCAGGCCACCGAGTCCGGAACCTTCCACGGCGTGCTGCTGGATCTGGCCGAGCGCCAGGTGCTGGTGGCGGTCACCACCCTGGATCGCAGCCTCATCCGTGGCGTGATCCGCACCCTGGGGTCCGACTTCGTGAGCGTGCGCATCCCCGGCGTCGGCGCATCGCTCGTGGCCATCAGCGCCATCACCTCGGTTCGCGCCGAGCCGGGCGCACCCACCTCTTCGGGTGATCGCACGATCGAGGTCGGCGCCTCGTTGGGCGCAGTCTTGGCCGAGATGGCCACCGATCACCCAGCCGTCTCGGTGCACACCACGGCCGGGGACCGGGTGGAGGGGGAGCTGCGGGCCGCCGGCCAGGATCTGGTGACCTTGCGCGTGGGCGCGTCGGTCACGTACCTGCCGATGGCCACCATCAGCGTGTGCTCGAGCTCCTGACGGAGCTCAGCTGCGGGTGTCGCCCACCACCTCGGGGTACAGGTGCTCGAGGGTGCCGGGAGCGATCCGGCTGCTCTCGATGAACAGGTCGACGTCGTCTTGCTTCAGCCGGATGACCCGACCGAAGCGATAGCCGGCGATCTGGCCTTCGTCGATGAAGCGATACAAGGTGCGCGGGGTGATGCCGAGGTACTTCGCGGCGTCTGCCGTGCTGAGCCAATGGATTGGGGTGGACATACCACCCACCCTAGCTCCAACGGCACCTTTCATGATCCATAGACCACTCCCGCAGCGCGGCGGGGGATAATCCCTCCTCAGGCGGTGATTGCAGCTCCGCCCGCGTGCGCCACATGCGTATCGTCACTTTCCATGTTGTTCTGAGTTTTCTACGTTTCTCGTTCCTTGACGACACGCACCAGTGTCCGTCCATCACCGGAACGAGAAGCCGTGGCGCCAAGCGATCGGATCATCCGCACCCGGCGGGCGGTCCCCGACGGACGAGCACTGGTCGGTGGACTGCTCGTGGGGCTCGCCGCCATCGGCACCTGGTGGTTCAGCGTCGGAGCCGGCACGCCGGTGCCACCCGATCACGTCGTGGCCCTCCGACCGATCACCCCGGGCCATCGGATCGAGGCAGCGGACCTGACCGTGCGCGCCATCGATCTCCCGCGCAGCGTCGATCGCCAGGCGTTCACCCGTCCGGACCAGATCGTCGGGCTGGTCGCCCTCGCACCGCTCGACGCCGGGGCGCTCGTGCAGTCGGCCGGACTCGCCCCTGCGACGGGAGGCTCCCGGTCCCGTGAGGTGTCGTTCGCGGTGGAGAACGAGTGGGCGGTCGGCGGGGCGGTGCGACCCGGCGATCGCATCGACGTCTTCGCCACCGACGACCGCTCCCACCCCGCCACCACACGCGAGGTGCTCCACCACGCCCTGGTGAGGCGCGCCGATGCCACCGGCAGCTCGAGCCTCGGCGACCATCCGGGCCAGACGATCACCGTGGCGGTGGACGATGCCGACCGCCTGCTGGAGACCGTGACGGCGATCCGAGCCGACAAGGTGACCGTGGTCCGGGCCACGGGGGCCCTGGCCTCGGAGGCCAACCTGCCCGGCACCACCACCACGACCACCTCCACCTCGACGACCACCACCACCCGACCGAGGTCGCGGAAGGGCGCGGGCGGATGAGCTCCGACCGCTACGTCGTGCTCGGGCTGGCCCACGTGCGCTCGAGCTGGTTCTCGGAGGTCGCCAGGTGGTCGACCGCTGGCTCGCTCCCCTTGGAGTTCGTGAAGTGCGTCTCAACCCAGGAACTGCGGACGCGGGTGGCCGGCGGCCGGGTCTTCTCCGCCGCCCTGCTCGATGGTCGGCTGCCCGGCATCGACCGTGACCTGCTCTCCACGCTCGCGGAGGCACGGATTCCCGCCGTGGTGGTCCGCTCCGCGCCCGACCCCCACGATTGGATCGGGCTCGGTGCCACCAGCACGCTCGACGCCCCGGTCGACCGCTCCGGGCTGCTCGCCGCCCTGAGCGAGCACAGCCGAATGGTCGGTGGCGTCGATGCCCCAACATCAGCACCTCAGGTGACGATGCCTCCAGGCCAGTGGCGCGGTCGACTGGTGGCGGTGACCGGCCCGCCCGGCGTGGGGCGCTCGACGGTGGCCGCCGCGCTCGCCCAGGGCCTGGGCGACGATCCGCCCAACCGAGGCGAGGTGCTCCTCATCGATCTGGCCCGGCGAGCGCACCAGGCGATCCTTCACGACGCCCGCGATGTGGTCCCCGGCATCCAGGAGGTGGTGGAAGCCCATCGGATGGGTCACGTCTCGACCGAAGACCTCCGGCAACTGTCCTTCGCCGTCCCGGAGCGCGGCTACCGGCTGGTCCTCGGGCTCCGCCGTCCCAACGACTGGATCACGATCCGGTCCCGAGCCTTCAGCACGGCGCTCGATGCCATCCAGCGCTCGGCTCGCCTGGTCGTGGCCGACTGCGACCCGGAACTGGACGGCGAGACCGAGACCGGTTCGTTCGACATCGAGGACAGCCACCTGATGAGCCGGGCAACCATCGCCCAGGCCGACCTCGTGGTGGTGGTCTCCACACCCACCACCACGGGCCTGCACGGCATGGTCGGCGTGCTATCCGATCTCCGGGCCCACGCCGTCACCTCAGACCGAGTCGTCGCCGTGCTCAACCGGGCGCCTCGAGCCGGGCGGCCACGGGCCGAGCTGACGCGGGCGCTGGCCAACCTCACCCGAGCGGCCGAGCAGGGAGACCACCACATCGGGCCGGTGTTCGTGCCCGAACGACGTGGTGTCGACCTCGTCCACCGCGACCTGCACCGCTTCCCGTCGGCGGTCGTCGACCCGATCACCCGCCTCGTGGCCGACCGACTCGCGCACGTGCCCAGCCGACTCGCACCGGACGAGTCGGTGGAACCGGTACCGATCCGTCCGGGCTCGCTCGGCAGCTGGTTTCCCGAAGAGGAGGCGGTGGATTGACCGACGTCGACCACTCCCCGCTTCAAGAGATCGAGCTGGCGGTCCAGGCCCGCGCCCGCGACCTGGCGCTGGACACCGACGTCGATCCCGAGGCCATGAGGGCGCTGGTGGAGACCGCGGTGACGCAATGGTCGCTCGATCACAAGCGCGGTCTTCGGCCGTTCGACCTGGCCGACCCCGTTGCGGTGGCCGACCGGGCCGTGCGCAACCTCACCGGGTACGGGCCGCTGACCCCGCTGCTCGCCGACGACGACGTGTGGGAGGTGATGGTGAACTCGCCGTCGGAGATCTTCGTCAAGCGACACCGCGGGGACAACGGCTACCACCACGAGGTCTTCCACGACGACGCCCACGTGGCTCGGACGCTGACCAAGATCTTGGCCGACGCATCCAGCGCACATCGGAAGCTCGACCCCGCCGAAGGGCTGCAGGACGCCCAGCTCGACGACGGCTCGCGCCTCCACATCGTCCACTCGGACATCGGGCGCGGAGGCCACGTCATGGTGAACATCAGGAAGTTCACCAACGTGGCGTTCCGGGACCTCGACCAGCTCGTGGCCCACGACATGTTGGACCGCGCCACGGCCCGGTTCCTGGCCGCCTGCGTGCGGGCCAAGGCCACCATCGTCTTCGCCGGCGCCCCGGGGTCGGGAAAGACCACGATGCTGTCGTGCTGCTGCGCCGAGCTGGACCCCGGCCTGCGGGTGGTGGTGGCCGAGGAGGTGTTCGAGGCCGACATTCCGGTGGCCAACGTCGCCAGCATGCAGACCCGCCCGGCCCGGGCCGATCGACCAGCGGTGGACCTGCGCCGGCTCGTGGCCGGCTTCCTCCGCATGGCCCCCGACGTGGCGATCGTCGGCGAGGTGAGGGACCGGGAGGCCCTTCCGCTGCTGTTGACCCTGTCGTCGGGTGTCAAGGGATTCACCACGATCCACGCTGGATCGGCTCGCCAGGCCCTCACCCGCCTCCGGTTCATCTGCCAGCTCGCCGACAACGACCTGCCCATGTCGGCGCTCAACACCCTGGTGTCGGAGGCGATCGACGTGGTCGTCCACTGCAGTCGAGGACCGAACGGGCCGCGGGTGACCGAGGTGGTCGCCATCGAGGACCTGGCGGGAGGGGTCGAGGCCACCCAGTTCACCATCACTCCGGTCTTCACCCGCGACCGACCGGACGGGCGCCTCACCTGGACCGGCCAGGTTCCGGTCCGGCTGGCCCGCCTGTTCCAGGGCTCGGGTGAGCTGGCCGGCCTCCTCACCGCCGACTCGAGCCCCTCGGTGGTCACATGATCCCGTTGGTGCTCGGCCTCCTCGCGGCATACGGCGTCCACCTGCTCTGGACGTCGATCGCCATGTCGTGGACCGGCCTCAGCCCCGGGCCCGGGGGCGACCGCAGGAAGCCAGCCGGTCGTTCGGTGCGGTCCTGGCTCGCCCAGGCGGGCCTCGAGGATGTGACGCCGGCCGAGTTCGTCGCGGTGACGGTGGTCCTCGCGTGTCTCGCCAGCGTTGCCGCCTATGTGGTGTTCGCCAGCGCGATCCCCGCGCTGGTGGCCGCCATCGCGGGCGGATGCCTCCCCGTCGGGATCTATCGAGCCCGTCGGCGGGAACGGCGAGACCTCGCCCAAGAGGCGTGGCCGCGCCTCATCGAGGAGATCCGGATCCTCACCGGTGCCGTCGGCAGGTCGATACCGCAAGCGCTGTTCGAGGCCGGGCAACGGGCCCCGGACGAGCTCCGGCGAGCATTCGACGCCGCGCAGCGCGAATGGCTGTTGAGCACGGACTTCACCCGAGCCACGTCGGTTCTGAAGGACCGGTTGAGCGATCCCACCGCAGATGCCGCGTGCGAGACCCTCCTGGTCGCTCACGAAGTCGGCGGCGCGGACCTCGATGCCCGGCTCGAGGCGTTGGCGGACGACCGGATCCAGGATCTCCAGGGCCGACGTGATGCACGGGCGCGCCAAGCCGGCGTTCGCTTCGCCCGACGCTTCGTCCTCGTGGTGCCGTTCGGCATGGCCATGGCCGGTATGTCGATGGGCACCGGCCGGGCGGCCTACCGAACGCCGCAGGGGCAGCTGATCGTGGTCATCGGCATGGTGCTGGTGCTGGCGTGCTGGCTGTGGGCCGGCCGGATCATGGTGGTTCCCGAGGAGCAGCGGGTGTTCGACTCGTGATTCGATGGCTCCTACCCCTGTGGTTGATCGGCTCGACCGGCCTCGCGCTCCTGCTGTCCGAGCTGTGCTGGTTCGCGCGCCGGCCGATCGACGAGCGGCTGAGGCCCTACGTGGCGGGAGGCTGGGACCGCTCCACCCGCGGGGTCCTGTCGGCATCCACCTTCCGCGACGTGGCTGGGCCCCTGGCCTCGGTGGTGGGCGAGCGGCTCGCCCGGCTCTTCGGCGTGCACGAACCCCTGAGCGCTCGCCTGATGCGGGTCCACAGCCCGCTCGACGCCACCGCGCTGCGAGTGCGTCAGGTCGGGTGGTCCGTGGCGGTGCTCGCCGGTGGGTCGATGGCCAGCCTCTGGCTCGGACTCCCCGGGCCGATCGCGAGCCTGGTCGTGGTCGGCGGACCACTCCTGTGCTTCCTCGCTCAAGAGCAACAGGTCTCTCGACGCTCAGAAGCCTGGCAGGCCCGAATCCTGCTGGAGCTGCCGGTGGTGAGCGAGCAGATCGGCATGTTGTTGTCGGCCGGGTTCTCCCTCGGCCGGGCCCTGGGCCGGGTCGCCGAGCGCGGCACTGGAGCCTGTGCGCACGATCTCGCCCGAGTGACCCAGCGCATCCGCCAGGGGTTGTCCGAGGCCGATGCCCTGCGCGAGTGGGCTGAGCTGTCGGCCGTCCCCTCGGTGCACCGGTTGGTCGGGGTCCTCACCCTCAACCGCGAGACCGGCGACCTCGGCCGCCTCATCGCCGAGGAAGCACGCGGCATCCGACGCGAGGTGCAGCGCGACCTGGCCGAGCAGATCGAGCGACGGTCGCAGCAGGTCTGGATCCCCGTCACCGTCGCCACCCTCGTCCCCGGGACGTTGTTCCTCATCGTCCCCTTCCTCCAGGCCATGCAGCTCTTCTCCAACGGCTGAGCCGCTCGGGTCCCGGCTGCCTCGGACCCCGTCGTCATCCCCCACTCCCCAAGGAGACCCCCGTGTCCGATGCCCTCCTCCGCACCTACGTCACCATCCGATGCCTCGCCGTCGCCACCGAACACCGCATCCACCGAGACCAGCGCGGCGAGGGGGTGATCTCGGCGGCCATCGCCGTGCTCGTCATGGCCTTCCTCGGCGTCGCCATGTACAAGGCGTTCCAGGGCATGTTCCAGGACACCGCGGACAAGACCAGCAACCAGATCAGCCAGATCGGTGGCTGACCTCCACTCGGAGCGGGGCACCGGGGTCATCGGCTCGCTGGCCGGGACCATCGTCTTCCTCGCCCTGATGCTGTTCGGGTGCCAGACCCTCGTGTCGATCTTCGTCACGTCGACGGTGTCGGCGGCCGGTTTCGATGCCGCCCGCTCCGTCGCCTCCCGCCAGGTCGATCACGCCGACCCGTCCGCGGTAGCAGCGGCCGAAGCCAGCGCCGCGGCCCACCTGCGCGCCCTGCTCGGACCATTGGGTCGGCGCGCCGAACTGACCTGGGCAGTCGGTCGGGATGCGGTGCAGCTCCACATACGGGTGGACTCCCCCGCCTTCGTGCCCGGCGGGTGGCTGAACGGCCACGGGACCCGCCACATCGACCGCACGTTCGTCGTGCGCGTCGAGGAGCTCCGGTGACGGGCGACGAGGCCGGCTTCGTCGGCGGGGTCGAGGTACTTCCCTTCGGGCTGCTCATCTTCGTGTTCGGGGCGCTGCTGATCGCCAACGCCTGGGCGGTCGTCGATGCCCGTCTCGCGGTCGATGCCGCCGCACGCGAGGCCACCCGGGCGTACGTGGAGGCGGGGGATGCGGACCGAGCAGCTGCGGCCGCCGAGGCAGCAGGTGCCGCAGCTGTCCGGGGCGTTGGTCGGGATCCGGGCCACCTGACCCTCACCGGAAACCACCCGCGGTACGTGCGGTGCGCCGTCGTGGAGTTCACCGCGTCGTACACCGTGCCCGCGTTGACCCTCCCGGCGATCGGCGGGCTCGGCCACGGCGTCACCGTCCGAGCGCATCACCACGAGATCATCGACCCCCTTGCTGCCGGTTCCGGTCCGGAGAGCGACTGTGGCTACTGACCGGCTCGGTACGGAGCGAGGCAGCGTCCTCATGCTGATGCCGGCTGCGGTGCTGATCCTGGTGATCCTCGGCGCCCTCGCCCTCGACCGAGCGGTGGCCTTCGGTGCGCAGCGCGGACTGGTCGCCACCGCACAATCGGCCGCCAACAACGGGGCCGGCGGCGGCCTGGACATCGACCTGTTGCGCAGCACGGGAGAGATCGACCTCGACCCTGCGGCTGTCGGCCGCCAGGTCCAGGCCACCGTTGCCGCGTCCGGCGACGACATCGAGGTGTCGTGGTCGATCGAGGGAGACACGGTGGTGGTCCGTCTGCACCAACGGATCCGGTACCTCTTCAGTCCGGCGGTGCCCGGGGGAGACCGCGAGGTGGTGATCGGTGCCACTGCTCGGGCCAATCTCCGCCGAAGATAACTCTTGTGATGTTTCGATACCTTTCATAGTCTGCGTTGATGACCTCCCCCCACCGGATCGATGTGGTCGCCGGGGCCCGGCGGCCCATCGTGCGCAAGGTCGCACTCACCGACGTCGGCCGGGAACGGCTCGGACGGGAGCGGGAGCGGCTCCTCCGGGCCCGACATCCCGGGGTGGTCGAGGTGCTGGAGTCGGGAGAGGACTGCCTCGACCTGGACTGGGCCGGCCAGGACACGTTGGAAGGACGCCTCGTTCCCACCCACCAAGCAGCCGGGATCATGGCCCTGGTCGCCACCACGGTGGCCGACCTCCACGAGATGGGGATCATCCACGGTCGCATCGAGCCCAGCCATGTGATCCTCGGTGCCGACGGTCGGCCACGGGTGGGCGGGATGCGAGGACCGGACAAGGGAAGCGAGCCCACTCCCGCCGATGATGTGGCCGCGCTCGGGCGCTTGGCCGATGGCCTGCTCGCTCCCGACGGCTCGTCGGGTGGCTCCTCCGACCGTCGACGCGGACGGAGGCAGGAACACGCGACCCTGCGGTCGTTGACCTCCTTGGTCGAGCGGGCGACCGACCCCGACCCGGCCCGCCGTCCCACCGCTCGAGCGCTCGCCGCCGGGTTGGCCGAGATCGTCGGCGACACCCACGTGGCCTGGGTCCGTCAGCCGGCTCCCGCCACGCCGGCGATCCCGGACCCGATGGTCGAGCCGACCCCGCCCCGCCCCGATCCCGCCGATGAACGGCGCGTCCCGCGGGCGGTCGCACCCGCGGTTCCGGCACTGCCACCACCTCCGCCCGTCGATCCCGTGGCACCTATGCCGGAACCGGACCCGCCTGCGCCTCGCCCACCTGCGCACCGGTCCCGACGGTGGTCACCCGCCAAGGTGCTGGCCATCGCCGCAGCACTTGCGTTCGTGACGATCGCCGTCTCGTCGCACCAGTCGGGAGGCACCTCGGCCTTGCCCGATGCTGCGTTCCCCCTCACGTCGACCACCACCAGAGCGCTCACCCCCACCAGCTACGAGGTCAACGGAAACACCATCGTGCGGTCGGGCGTGTCCTTCACCGCCGGGAAGCCCGGGGACCGGGTTCAGGTGGCCGACTGGGACTGCGATGGCACCGCGACCCCCGCCGTCGTGCGGGCCCGGACCGATGAGGTGTTCCTGTTTCGTCACTGGCCTGACGCGCGACACCCCGAGACCGTCTCGCCCATCACCGTGGCCCACGGGATTCGGGACCTCGTCGGCTCCGACCCGGGAACCGCCTGCGAGCTGGCCCGCATCCGCATGACCGATGGGTCGGTCCGAAGCCTGCCGGGGCTCGGCCCGTGAAGGCGGCACGAGGAGTGATCGAGGCGGCCCTCATCAGCGCTGCAGTGGTCCTGCTCCAGTGGATGGGCCGCGGTGCCCTGGCTGCTCCTCCGCTCACCTCGTTGTCCGGCGCCCTCCGGTGGGCCGACGAGCGAGACGCCGCAACCATGGCCATGGTCCTCCTCCGGCTGGCGACGCTGGTGCTCGGCTACCACGTGCTGGCCACCACAGCGCTGGTGGTGGTCGGCCGAGTGCTGCACCTCCGGCGCCTCGCCGACCGGGCTGAGGCCGTCAGCCTGCCGCCGTTCCGTGCCACGGCCCAGCGCTTGATCGGTCTGTCCATGTCGATCTCCACGCTCCTCGCCGGCCCCGGCCCCGGCGCCTCTGCCGGCGCTGCAGGCGGTCGGCCGGCGGTCGAGCGGGTGGTGGTCGAACGGATCGATCAGTCGACGTCGAGCGGTCCGTCGCCGGGTGACGGCACCGCAACCCTGCGGGTCACCCCAGCGCCTGATCCACCCGCTCCCGTGCCCCACCCGACGCCAGCGTCCGCCGCTCCAGCGATGCCCGCCACCTACACGGTGAAGCCCGGCGATCACCTGTGGTCGATCAGCGAGGGCACACTCGCCCGGATGCTTGGTCGAGCGCCCACCGACGCCGAGATCGACCCCTACTGGCGGCGGGTCATCGCCGCCAACCCCCAGTTCACCGACCCCGACCTCATCCATCCCGATGACATCGTCACCATTCCCCCAGCGAGGATCCCGTGAACCGCACCCCGTGATCGCCGCGCATCGGCTGGTGGGGCTAGGTCGAGACGGCCGATAGCCATGCCTCGTACTGCTCGGCGATGCGGTCCGGGGTCCAGGTGCCGTCGTGGATCAGGGCGCGGTGGCGGACGTGGAGCGGTTCGGCGGCCTCCAGGTGCAGCGGCTCGTCCCACAAGAACGCGGCGTTGGCGAAGTTGGACCAGCCGTCGTCGCCGTAGGTCTCGTTGCGGGTGCTGGCGTAGAAGGGGACCGGGTGGCGGCGATTGACGGGATGGTCGAACAGGGTGATGCCGGCGGGAGCGTTCACCCCGTCGGGGGCGACGGTGCCGGAGAGGTCGAGCCACGTGGACGGGGTGCCGGTGAGGCGGTCGTGGGTGGAGCCGTCATCGAGCATCAGCGTGGTGTCGGTGAGGTCGGGGCGACCGCGGAACGTCAGGCCGCCGTACCCGCCTCCGCCCCGGAAGTTGTAGTAGTTGAACGCCTGGCCGTCCCAGCGCTCGCCCGTGCTCGTGTTCTCGGCGCCCCAGTGGTCGGTCCGATAGAGGTCGCCGCCCTC
>Ga0209023_10008281_pt1 | contig 10466 bp, 10 predicted proteins | sample LakOneMetagenome_FD_187468 | JGI IMG/M metagenome (GOLD analysis project Ga0209023, IMG submission 187468) | Freshwater and sediment microbial communities from Lake Erie, Canada (SPAdes) (version 2) | ecosystem: Environmental > Aquatic > Freshwater > Lentic | place: Lake Erie, Canada...
CCGATCTCGATCTCGAACGGCTCGGCGGCGGTCAAGCTCGCCGTACTGCCGATTGCAAAACCGGCCGGTGCGACCTTTGCCATTGCAATGCTGGCGGGTCGGACCCAATCCGAAATGCCCGATGCCTCGGACGAGGTGATCGTCGCCGCCGTCGCCAACGGCAAGGTCTACATCGCCGAAGGATCGATCGCGCCAAAGGTGAAGGTCGCGGCCTGCCTTGCCCTGAGAAAGGACGATAACGCCTACGCGCGGTGCTTCGGCCAGCGCGCACCCAAGGAAGCTTCGTTCGCTCAAGCAACCATGCAGGCCGAGGCGCTACTGGCCGCGGCCCTTGGCAAATAGCCGGACATCAGCGATGAACCGAGCACCCAACCATTTCGACCACCGCACATGAAAAATCCCGCTTCCGCCGTCATCCGCCTTGCCGCCGCGTCCTGCCTGCTCGGGATGCTTTCGAATGCCCATGCCGCGCCAGCCTCGCCCGAGGACCGCTACATCGCGACCCGCGAGGCGGCGATCGCGAAAATCGACAAACTGTACAAGGCCAAGAAGGATGACGAAGCCGGCAAGCTCGAAAAGGCGACCGAGGTCGAACTGACCGCGCAGATGAAGGCGATTCTCGCTGAGCCCGATCGCAAGGGATTTGGGCCGCCCAAGCTCAACCTCGACGCCTACACCAGCGGCGACCAGGGCTATGGCCTGCTCGACGGCCTGCGTTACGACGCCAGCACGGGCGAAAACGGCGAGAAGGCCGGCGACAGCGGCGGCGGCAAATATGTCGAGCCGAAGTCGCACCTCATCGTCACGACGCAGCCGCTGCTCGAGCGCTGGCTGCGTGGGCACAAGGATTGGTGGGGCAAGGACAAGAACAACGTCGCACAACAGGTCGGCGCGGCGCTCAAGCAGGAGGACTTTTACACCCAGGCGATTTCGACGGACGCAGCGGTGATCAATTTCAGCGAGCTGCCGATTGCCCTGCCCGCCGGCGCAACGCTGGCGGTTGCGATCCTCGGCGGCCGGACCCAGGACACCGCGCCGAACGAGGCCGACGAGGTGTTCGTCGCAGCGGTGGCGAACGGCAAGGCCTATGTCGCCTATGGATCGATCAGGCCCAAGATGAAGATTCCCGCCTGCATCGCCATTCGCGCCGGCTACATCAAGAAGGCCGAAGCGATGGCGGCGAACAAGCAGGAGAGTTTCCGGCAGCAGGGCGAGGACGCATTCAAGAAGTGTTTTGCCGAGCGCGCGCCCAAGGACCCCTCGTTCGCGCAAGCGACCAAACAGGCGCAATCGCTGCTGGCGGAGGCGATGGGGAAATAGCGCCAGCCGGCTTCAGTACGCGCTGAGCAGGTCGACCTTCGTGTTGGCGATGATCAGGCGTCGTGCCAGCAATGCAGACAGGTTCCGCATGATCTTCATCGCGATCTGCGGATGAAGTTGCCGGTAATCGGCAAAGCTGTCTAGCGGCAGTTCGAGGCATTTCACCGGCGTGTCGGCCCAGACATCGGCGCTGCGCTGGCGCTCGATGATCGCCATTTCGCCGAATTCCATGCCCGGCCCGAGCGAAGCCAACCTCACCCCGCTCGGCAGTTTCACACTCACCATCCCGCTTTGCAGAAAGAACACCGAATTGGCGGGCTCACCGGCGCTGATGATGCGTTGTCCCGCCTCGTAACGCCGCGGGGTCGACAGATCGGCCAGAGCCGAGATCTCGTCCGGCGCGAGATCGGCAAGCAAGGCCTGCTCGCCGAGATGGCTGGTTTCCTTCAATGCGGTGAAGCCGCCGTAGCGATAGATGACCTGATCCTCAGCCCATTCGATCGCCTCATCGAGCAGTGCGAAACGCCGCAACCGCGCCGGCTCGGCGACACGTCCGGAAATGGCCTTCCATACCGCCGAAGTCGCATCTAATCCGGTCAGGATCGCAGTGACACCGGCATTCCGGAGGATGTTGAGATTTTCTCCCAGCAATTGCGCGCCGGCAGACGTCACATCGGGCACCCTGCGAAAATCCAGGATCAAGAGCGGCGCGTTCGGCGGCTCGCCCGCAAGCCGCCGCGTGACATAGTCGATCGCCGCAAAGTTCAACGCACCGACCAGTTCCACCACCCGGATATCGCTGTGGCGCTCGTCCAGAATCTGCTGCTCGTGCGGCTGACGGCTGCGGCGCGACGAAATGCCGTAAATGTCGTAGTCCGCGATGATGCAGGTGCGGACGTCGGCACTGCGGTTGAGCATATGAAGGTCGAACCGCGACGACAGTGCTTCACAGACCTTGAGCCCGCGCACGCTGTTGCCGTGGCTGTCGAGGTTCGGCGAGAAGGTGCCGAGCCCGATCTGCGACGGCAAGGCAGCGACGATGCCGCCGCCGACGCCGCTCTTGGCGGGTATGCCGACACGGTAGATCCATTCGCCGGCGTAATCGTACATGCCCGAACTCGTCATGACCGACAGCGTGCGCGCAACGATGTGCGGGGTGATCACCTGCACGCCGGTCACCGGATTGACGCCGCGGTTGGCAAGCGTCGCCGCCATCACGGCAAGATCGCGCGCGGTGACGAGGATGGCGCACTGGCGGAAATAGGTGTCGAGCACCGCATCGACGTCATCCTGAATCACCAGATAGTTGCGCAGCAGCCAGGCGATGGCGCGATTGCGATTGCCGGTCAGCGCTTCGGAGGCATGCACGGCGTCGTCGACGCCGAGCTCGCGCCCGGCAAACTGACTGAGCTTCTGGCGGATCCGCTCGAAGGCAGACGCGCCGTAGGCCTGATGGATCAGTCCCGAACAAGCGATCGCGCCGGCATTGACCATTGGATTGAACGGCCGGTTGTCATTGGTCAGTCGGATCGAGTTGAACGCCTCGCCGCTCGGCTCGACGCCGATTGCGGCCGATACCCGTTCTTCGCCGACCGCCTCCAGCGCCTGCGCAAACACGAACGCCTTGGATACCGACTGGATGGTGAAAGGCACCGCGCTGTCGCCGACCTCGTAGACGTGGCCATCGATCGTCACCAGCGCAACACCGAAATGTGCGGGGTCGGCGCGCTGCAATTCCGGGATGTAATCGGCGACCGCGCCGGAATTGTCGGATTTGAATTCCTCGTAACAGCTGGTCAAAAACTGCTGCAGCGGAGACGTATTGGCATAGCCGACATTTCTGGCGACGACATTGCTCCTGGCTGGATGGGTAACCTGGGCGTCCACGTGCTCTCCTCAAATGCCCGAAAAGCAAGCAATGTTCGTGCCATGGGCGACATTTGCATCCCATCTGGGCGATGAGAACGTGCGGCATCCTGACGCGAACCCGCGCCATTCGCTGACGAATGCAGAATATCGCTATGGCTCGACGTCCGGCCGCCCTGCCGCGTCCACCGGCCGGGTCTGGCGCAACAGCCGCGCGCAGAGAAAACCGAGCGCGATGATGATGGCGGCGGCGGCCATCAGGGTCGGCGTCTTGCCGGCATGCGCGATGCCGAAACCGTACGCAATAGGCCCGATGGTCTGGCCCATGAAAAAGAAGAACGAATGCAACGACAGCGCGGTGGCGCGTGCTTCCACCGACAGTTCGCTGGCAAACACCTGGAGGCAGCCGTGGATCATGTAGAACCCCCAGCCCATGAAGATCAGGCTCAGGGTCTGCAGTTTCCATCCCGGCCCCGCCGCGACGGCCATCAATTGCAGCCCGACCAGCGCTGCGCCCGAGATCATCATGCCGTTGACGCCGATCCGCGGCAGCAGCCGCGAAACCGTCAACGTGTAGACGAGACCGCCGACCGCAAAACCTGCGATCACAATGCCCGCGATCGACAGCGAGGTTTCGCCGAGCTCGAACAGGAACGAGGCGATGTAGGGAAACAGGCCGAGCACGCAGCAGCCTTCGATGAATACCGCCGCGTAGCAAAACGCGTTGGGGTTGGCGAAGATGGTGCGGTAGCCGTGGCGCAGCGCCGCCAGGCTGGTCCGGGGCGGCCGCGTCAGCGCGGCGCCGCGAAAGCCCATCAGCACCGCAGCCGAGGCCACGATGACCAGCAGACCGAGCACCGCCAGCACGCCGCGCCAGCCCATGAAGTCACCGATCAGGCCCGAGACCGATGCGCCCAGGAGGTTGCCGGTCATCGAGCCCATCAGCGTACGCCCGATCGCGATCTGACGTTTCTCGGGCCCGACCAGATCGCTGGTCAGGCTGAGCGCCACCGGAAACACGCCGCCGGAGCCGATGCCGGCCAGAATCCGCGAGGCGAACAACAGCCAGAACGACGTCGACATCGCGCCGAGGATGTTGGCGACGCCGAGCAGCATCAGGCACACCACCATCAGCCGCGCCTTGCCGAACAGGTCGGCCGCAGCGCCCAGCACCGGCTGGATGATCGCGAAGGTGAAAGCGAATACGGAAGCAAAACCGGCGGCGGTCGCTATGCTGACGCCGAAATCGTCGGCGACATGCGGCAGGACCGGATCGAGCGCGCGGGCCGACAGGCTGGCCGCAAACGTCGCGAGCGTGATGATGTTCAGCGCCGGCGGTAGGCGGCCCGATGCGGTCACGGGCCCACTCGCATCATCAGTTAGCTCCGCCCTTGGCGAGCGCGTCGAAAGCCATCAGGGTTTTGACCAGCCCCTCGAAATCGCGCAGCACCACCATGTTGGGGCCGTCGCATGGCGCGTTGTCGGGATCGGGATGGGTTTCGATGAAGACGCCGGCGACGCCGACGGCGACCGCGGCACGCGCCAGCACCGGCACGAATTCGCGCTCGCCGCCCGACGAAGCGCCCTTGCCGCCCGGCTGCTGCACCGAATGGGTGGCGTCGAAAATCACCGGCGCGCCTGTCGTGCGCGCCATGATCGGCAGCGCGCGCATGTCGGAGACCAGCGTGTTGTAGCCGAACGACACACCGCGCTCGGTCACCAGCACGTTCGGATTGCCGCCGTCGGTAATCTTGGTGACGACATTCGCCATGTCCCACGGCGCCAGGAACTGCCCCTTCTTGACGTTGATGACCTTGCCGGTTGCGGCTGCCGCCAGCAGCAGGTCGGTCTGCCGGCACAGATAGGCCGGGATCTGCAGCACATCCACCGCCTGCGCCACCTCGGCGCATTGCGCGGACTCATGCACGTCGGTGAGCACGGGCAGACCGAGCGAAGACCGGATCTCGGCAAAGATCGGCAGCGCCTGCTTGAGACCGATGCCGCGCGAGGCTGCGTTGCTCGTGCGGTTGGCCTTGTCGAACGAGGTCTTGTAGACGAGGCCAATTCCGAGTCGGGCTGCGATCTCTTTCAGCGCGCCCGCCACTTCCAGTGCATGCGCGCGACTCTCGAGCTGGCAGGGTCCGGCAATGATCGAGAGCGGCTGATCGTTGCCGAACTTGACGGAGCCGACGGTGACAACCGGAGCTGCTTTGAGGTTCGCGTTCAAAGGATTTTCCTTGTTTCGGCGCGGACCATGCCGGTCCACGCCATCAGGATCAACCCCGTAGAGCCCCTGAATATCAGGGTTGCACTACCAGTTATTTCACCGACGAAAACGCGGTCGGCGCCAGGATCTGGTTGAAGATATTGCCGACGATCTGGCCGTCTTCCTCGGTCTTGGCGCGGGCAGAGATCCAGTCCGGATCGCTCTGGAACGCGGCCCATTTCTTTTCGCGATCCGCCAGCGATTCCCACGCCAGCAGATAGGTCAGTTCCTGGTTGGATTCGCCGACCACGGTGGTGAAGAACCCGGCCTGCTTGATGCCGTGCTTTTCCCACAGCTTCAACGTGGTGTTTTCAAAACGCTTGAGCAGCGCCGGCAGACGGCCCGGCAGACAGCGATAGACGCGCATCTCGTAGATCATCGAACGCACTCCCTCGATTTATTGTTCTTGCAGATAACGGGGTGGTTTGTCGCAACAATCGGCGCGTTCGTCAAAGGCCACGCGCAGTCGGTATTACACCAATCGGCTTTGCACCACCGCCGCCTGAACGAACGACGCGAACAGCGGATGCGGTTCGAACGGGCGTGACTTCAACTCGGGGTGGAATTGCACGCCGATGAACCAGGGATGGTCCTCGTATTCGACGATCTCCGGCAGCACGCCGTCGGGCGAAAGCCCTGAGAAGCGCAGGCCATGCTGCTCGAGCCGGTCCTTGTAGGCGGTGTTTACCTCGTAGCGGTGACGGTGGCGTTCCGAAATCTCGGTGGCGCCGCCATAGACCTGCGAGACCCGGCTGCCGCGGTTCAACGCCGCGGGGTATGCGCCGAGACGCATGGTGCCGCCGAGGTCGCCGGCCTTCGAGCGCTTCTCGAGCTCGTTGCCGCGCAGCCATTCCGTCATCAGGCCGACCAATGGCTCCTTGGTCGGACCGAACTCGGTAGAGTTGGCGTCCTCGATGCCGACCAGATTGCGCGCGGCTTCGATCACGGCCATCTGCATGCCGAAGCAGATGCCGAAATACGGCACGTTGCGCTCGCGGGCGAACTGTGCCGCGCGGATCTTGCCTTCGGCGCCGCGCTGGCCGAAGCCGCCGGGCACCAGGATGCCGTTGACGTGTTCGAGGAACGGCGCCGGGTCCTCGTTCTCGAACACTTCGCTTTCGATCCAGTCGAGATTGACCTTCACCTTGTTGGCGATGCCGCCATGCGACAGCGCCTCGATCAGCGATTTGTAGGCGTCCTTCATGCCGGTGTACTTGCCGACGATGGCAATCGTCACCGCGCCTTCGGGGTTGCGCACGCGCTCGTTGATGACGTTCCAGCTCTGCAGCGCCGGCGGAATCTTCGGCGTGATGCCGAACGCGGCCAGCACTTCGTCGTCGAGGCCGGCGGCGTGATAGGCTTCCGGCACGGCGTAGATGTTGTCGACGTCCCTCGCCTCGATCACGGCGCTTTCGCGCACGTTGCAGAACAGGCCGAGCTTGCGGCGCTCTTCCTTCGGGATTTCGCGGTCGGTGCGGCACAGCAGGATATCGGGCTGGATGCCGATCGAACGCAGTTCCTTGACCGAGTGCTGTGTCGGCTTGGTCTTCAGCTCACCCGCGCTCGGAATGAACGGCAGCAGCGTCAGATGAATGTAGACCGCGTGATCGCGCGGCAGTTCGTTCTTGAGCTGGCGGATCGCCTCGAAGAACGGCAGGCCCTCGATGTCACCGACGGTGCCGCCGATTTCGACCAGCACGAAATCGTACTCGTCGTTGCCCGACAGCACGAATTCCTTGATCGCGTTGGTGACGTGCGGAACGACTTGGATCGTTGCGCCGAGATAATCGCCGCGGCGTTCCTTGGTAATGATGTCCTGATAGATGCGGCCGGTCGTGATGTTGTCGGCCTTGGTGGCCGGACGCCCGGTGAAGCGTTCGTAGTGGCCGAGATCGAGATCGGTCTCGGCGCCGTCGTCGGTCACGAACACTTCGCCGTGCTGATACGGCGACATCGTTCCGGGATCGAGGTTGAGATAGGGGTCGAGCTTTCGGAGACGGACCTTGTACCCGCGGGACTGCAACAGGGCACCGAGTGCCGCCGAAGCCAGACCCTTTCCGAGCGAAGAAACCACGCCGCCGGTGATGAATATGTACCGCGCCATGGGACTCAACCTTTAAGGCCACTGCCCCGATTCGCAAAAACGAATCGCTCGACCGGACAAACTATTTGCCGGGCTGTGGGTGACGTGAAATTTGAAGCGATATCAGAGCATTGATGGGAAGTTCTGATGCAGGACGGTAGACGCCGTCCTGCATAGCCACCCTGCTTTATTGCGAACGCGGCGCCTGCGGGCCCGCCGGCGCAGCCGGAGCCTGCTGCTCATCCGCCTTCTTCAGCGTATCGAGAAGGCCGCCGGAGGTCGGTGGCGTGATCGGCGAAGCGCCGCCGGCCGGCGACTGCGTCGTGGGCGTGGTGCCCAGGATCGACGTCGGCGCACGGTTGGAGCCAGCAATCCAGGCCAGACCCATGCTGGTGAGAAAGAAAAGACCCGCCAGAATAGCCGTGGTGCGGGTCAACAGGTTCGCGGTGCCGCGGCTCGACATGAAGCCAGCGCCGCCGCCCATGCCGAGGCCGCCGCCTTCGGACTTCTGCAGCAGCACCGCGCCGATCAGCACGGAAACGATCATGAGGTGGACGACGATAATGACGGTCTGCATCTCTTAACCTTCCGTCACAAGCCAACGGCGCCGGGCTTCGGCTGCATCATGGGCTTGCGGGTTTTCCTGAAGTTGCGCGGTGTTACACGATTGGCGGGGGCATTGTCACCCCCAACGGCTATCCCCGAGATAATTGCCGCCAGCCTTGGGGACAAGGAATTCGGCTGCGCATGGCCCCCTCAAAATCAGACTTGAGGCAAGCCTCGTTTCTCCTATAATAGACAAATGGATACTATTATAGACGATCTCAGCAGCCGCCTCGCCCACCGGCTTCGGCTGGAGCGCGACAGCCGCGGCTGGTCGCTGGCCGACCTCGCCGAGCGCTCCGGCGTCTCGAAGGCGACCATCAGCAAGATCGAGCGCGCCGAGGTCTCGCCGACCGCCGTGGTGCTGGTGCGGCTGGCGAGCGCGTTCGATCTGACGCTGGCCGGCCTGATGCTGCGCGCCGAGGGCCAGGGCGACCGCGTTTCGCGCGCCGTCGACCAACCGGTGTGGCGCGATCCCGAGACCGGTTACCTGCGCCGGCAGGTGTTCAGCCGGCCGGACAATCCGATCGAGATCGTGCGGGTCGAAATGCCCGGCAAGCAAAGCGTCACGTTGCCCGCTTCGTCCTACGCTCATATTCGCCAGACGCTTTGGGTGCTGTCGGGCGCGCTGGTCATCACCGAAGGCGGTGAGCGACATGAACTCGGCGCCGGCGATTGCCTCGGTTTCGGTCCGCCCGCCGAAACCACCTTTGCCAATGAGATCGGCGCGCCCTGCGTTTACGTCGTTGCCCTCGCCCGGAGCTGAACGCATGTCATCGATCAGGATCGCACCGCTCGACGCATCGCCGGCTATCGTCTCGGCATTGAGCGAAATATTGGTGGAAACGGTCGCCCATGGTGGTTCGGTCAGCTTCATGCACCCGATGCCGTTGCAGGCCGCCGAAGCGTTCTGGCGGGATTCGCTTGGCGCGGCAGCGCGCGGTGAACGGATCGTGCTCGGCGCGTTCGATGGCGAGCAACTGATCGGCACCGTCACGTTGTTGCTCAACCTGCCGCCGAACCAGCCGCATCGCGCCGAGATCGCGAAAATGATGACGCGCGTCAGTCACCGCCATCGCGGTATCGCCACGGCGTTGCTGCGCGAGGCGGAACGTCTGGCGGTCGAACGTGGTCGCTGGCTCTTGGTGCTCGATACCGCCGAGGATGAAGGTGCTGCCGGATTGTACGAGCGGCTGGGCTTCAAGCTGACGGGCGTGATCCCCGACTACGCGCTGAAGCCGCATGGCGGCCTCACCGGCACGTTGGTCTATTGGAAGCGGTTACATGATACCGTAACCGCCTGAGCCGGCGGCGTCATTCTACTGTGCATGGGGTTGTTTTCGCGTTTTTTGTTTTAGAGCTAGCAGCCCGCCGCGATCGCCAGGAAATCCTGTGCCTTCAGGCTGGCGCCGCCGACCAGCGCGCCGTTGACGTTGGCCACTGCCATCAACTCCCTGGCGTTGGAAGGCTTGACCGACCCGCCATAGAGAATGCGGACCTTGCCGCCTTCGGCCTTGAAGCGGTCGGTGAGGACCCCGCGGATAAACTTGTGAACCTGCTCGACATCTGCGGTGGTCGGCGTCAGCCCGGTGCCGATCGCCCAGACCGGTTCATAGGCCACCACCAGGTTGGCCGCGGTCGAACCATCCGGCAGCGAGCCGGCCAACTGGCCGCCGCAGACGTCCAGGGTCTGTCCGGCATCGCGCTGCTTCTGGGTCTCGCCGATGCAGACGATGGCTGTGAGCCCGGCGCGCCAGGCGGCCTCGGCCTTCTGCCGGACCACGGCGTCGGTTTCGCCGTGATCGGCGCGGCGCTCGGAATGGCCGACGATGATGGAGCCGGCGCCGGCATCCGCCAGCATTTCGGCCGACAGGTCGCCGGTATGGGCGCCGGAGGCCTTGGGATGGCAATCCTGCGCGCCGACCGCGACTTTGGTGCCCAAAGCTTTGGCGGCGAAGCCGACGATCAGCGTCGCCGGCGGACAGATCAGCAGATCAGCCTTGGCCGCCACCGCAGTGGCGCCCGCGATCATGGCATCGAATTCAGTCGCAGCCGATTTCAGGCCGTTCATTTTCCAGTTGCCCGCGATCAGCGGCCGGATGGCGTCGGTCATGTCTGCACTCTCGAAAATGTCAGCGTTACAGATGCGCTAGCAGAGGCTTGCGGCCGGTGCCAGATGCAGGCAAGAGCCATCCCCGGCCGGTTAACCGCTTCAATTGGCCCGCCCGGGCCGGGTTGCAGTCGGGTTGCGACCGGGCCACGGCCACTTTATGATGCTTTATCAACTCGGTGACGCCCTTTTCGGGATCCTTCGAGGATCTGGCCAAA
>Ga0209023_10008282_pt1 | contig 10465 bp, 8 predicted proteins | sample LakOneMetagenome_FD_187468 | JGI IMG/M metagenome (GOLD analysis project Ga0209023, IMG submission 187468) | Freshwater and sediment microbial communities from Lake Erie, Canada (SPAdes) (version 2) | ecosystem: Environmental > Aquatic > Freshwater > Lentic | place: Lake Erie, Canada | collected...
AACTAGCTTGACTGCTTCTGCTTTAAATTCTGGGCTGTAACTTTGACGGGTTCGTTGACTCATAACTTGACTCCTTTTGATTGATTATATCTCTTTCAAAAGTGTCCGACTTTCTCAGCAGGGGTCAGCACCATAGTAATTAGTCGCTGGCGCATAAACCCAGTTTGCCCCACTCCCAGTTAGTTTCCCGTGTTGAGGCTGGGTCGTAATCGTGTACGTCAATGTGGGGCTATCAACATCAGTCGCAATCAGAGGGATATTTATCGAAGTGTTTTGATTGGTTGTGGCAGTAACATTTTGTGCAACAGGAGCTTGATTGACATGATTAACAGTTATAGTTCCTATCGCTGTGGCTGAAAGTTTTCCATCAGTCACGCTATAACTAAAAGTATCTGTGCCGTAGTAATTAGTCGCTGGCGTATAAACCCAATTTGTACCGCTGCCAGTTAATGTTCCATGCTGAGGTTGAGTTGCGATGCTATATGTCAGCGTTGGACTATCCACATCAGTCGCAACCAGAATAACGTTTGTTGCGACATTTTCATTAGTCGTTGCACTGACACTTTTGGCGACGGGAGCTTGGTTAACATGATTAACCGTAATCGCGCCTGTCGCTGTTGCTGACAGTTGACCATCGCTCACACTATAACTAAAAGAGTCAGTTCCATAATAATTCGTTGCTGGGGTATAGACCCAATTCGTACCACTTCCTGTTAGTGTCCCGTGCTGCGGTTGAGTTGCAATGCTATATGTAAGCGTCGGGCTATCGACATCGCTGGCAATGAGGGTTAGATTTGCTGGTGTATTTTCATTCGTTGTTGTACTTGTATTTTGTGCGACAGGAGCTTGATTAACGTGATTAACCGTGATGTTACCTGTCGCTGTTACAGTGAGTTGACCATCACTGACACTATAGGTAAATGTATCCGTCCCATAATAGTTTGTCGTTGGCGTATAAACCCAGTTTGTACCACTTCCTGTTAATGTCCCGTGCTGCGGTTGAGTTGCAATGCTATATGTAAGCGTCGGGCTATCGACATCAGTCGCTTTGAGAGTCAGGTTGGCTGATGTATTTTGATTGATTGTTGCGCTAATATTTTGCGCAACAGGGGCTTGATTAACATGATTAACAGTGAGGTTAATTGTGGCTGTATCCGTAAATACGCCATCGCTCACGCTATAGGTAAAACTATCTGAACCGTAATAGTTCGTACTTGGTGTATAAACCAAATTAGGTGCCGTTCCAGACAAAGTTCCATGAGCTGGATTTGCCGTGACCGTATACGTTAACGCATCACCATCTGCATCAGTTGCTTTTAAGGCAACTGGAACCGCTTTGTTTTCATCAGTGGTATAACTGGAGCTTTGTGCAACTGGTGGTGTATTAAAACAATGTATAAAACCTTTAAACCTAACTTTGATCCAAAACTTCTTCGTTGAATCATCGTCGTCATCGTGATGATCAAAATCTTTGCGGTCTTTTGACTCACTATATTTATTTTGTTCGTTCTTGCCTTTTGAATCATTGTCTCTGGCGTCACCCCCACTATAGCCACTACCTAAGTAGTCAATCTTGGCATAACCACCAATTTGATAAACAATATGTGAGTGATAGCTGATCAACCCAAGATGACAGAACTGTTGATACGTCCATGATAAAAATGAATGCGATGCGATACTACTCGGCACATCTATAGTGTTTACTGCCTTCCACAAAGGCACTCTGATTTCTTTATTGATGTTGAATAAATTAAATTTTTTACTACCATCCAGACGCTCTAAGACTGATAAATCAGCACTGTATACCCAATTATTTACTTTTGGGGTGTTGTCACCACCATAGGGATTGACGTACCGATCAGATGATCTTTCGGATGCTGCCTCAAGCGCAAAAGGGAGTAAGCCAGTATCACCATGCCAATTTAACCATGCAAAACCAGAAGCATTGGTTTTTGGCTGATGTTGGTAAATTGTATAAACCTGTCCAGTGGAATTATCATCAAAGGCGTCAGCAGGAAGCGCCAGAGATCTAAAGACGCATTCTTTTTTGGGGTCAGTGACATGACAACCATCATGATGAACGTGATGATCATGTCGAAGTTTCAACTCGGATGCATGAGTAATTTGCACAATACTAAAAAGTACAAAAAGCAGAAAACTCGCCACTAAATTATTTATTTTTAGTATGTTCATCATCGCCCCGTATTTATTTAATTTCGTTCTAATTAATTCGTTCACTTGAACCATAACTTATTAATTTTATGTAACCTGTTGGTCACACTATTTACACAACTAATATTTTTTATAACAAATTAGATACATTTAGGTTAAGCGCGCAAACTGTACTCGATCTTGAAATAAGCGTCAATATTTATTGATCTTAGGTTGCGATTGAACATCCAAATCGGGCGTGGGCGAGTAACATCATCTACGTGTAGACAAACGAAGGTTGACATTACGCTCCTAGCATCCAAGATTTTTTTATACTGAAAAGAAATCGGCGGGTTTATAACGACAAATCTGTGCCTAAAAACATTGAATAGCTGGAGATATTGAGCTAATGGAGCCAAGATTTAACTTAGTTGCAATATCATACTAACTTAAATGCTATAAATTGATTACAGCTAAAAGGATGAGTTATATCAGGATTTCGCCCATACTCGAGCTTCCCAACTTGCATAGCTAGCACAAGCTGTACCGTCGAATAACCTTGCCGTTGGATGCCCGCCATAGATAGCGCACCTACAGGTGGATGAGTTTTTCGCGCTTTTTGGTGCAAATTCTCAAGCAGCTTCTGACATTGCAACTTATCGATTACCCAATCACGATTTAAATGATCGGGACGCTGTAGGGCACGAAATATACCTGCATCCAATAATTGCTTGAGCCGATATCTCGTTAGCTGCAGAGCATCACAAGCCTCATCCATGGTCCAATTTGACTTCATATCTATGGCAAATTTTTCCACTTGGTTTCGTTGGAAATGCACTTTTCCTTCAAAAACTGCCAGCGTAAGTTTGTTTTGCTGTACCAATTTATCGACTCTTGCTATGCGACAACAGAGAATTGTAGCTACCTCTTTTTTGGTGATGATGTTGCGCTCCAGAGAGGACAACTGAATGCGTGTGATACGTTTTGATTCCAACACACTAGGCCAGTATTTTCCAATGTAACGGTCAAATTCCACTTTTATTCGCGCTACACCATTGTTCTTTTCTTGACGATGGAGGCTTTCGTATAAATCTCGAAAATGCTTATTTAGCCCACCAGCTCCTTTGTTACTCATTGGTTTGTCTATATATTGACTTAGAAATGCATAAAAAGCATTTGGCCAATCTTCAAGCATTTCCCATACTTTTTGATAGCATTGAGTAAGTTCATTATTTTTTATTGCTGTAGGAGTAAAGGAATCACCTAACAATCGAACCTGATAATGTGTAATAAAATGAATTAGGGTAAGAGATTCTCTAAGCTCTAAACCATGTAAAATTGCTGGAGAGAAGGCATTGCTGTTAGAGCCTCTCAAAAGTGCATCAACATACTGACTGATTTGAATTGCCGCAGGTGGAGCAATATCTTCTGGTGTCTGAATAACATCAGAATCACCATCAAATTTATTTAAATGCTGGCGATACCAGCTAAGCCTCTTGCCAGTAGATTGATGGACATCTACCAGCATTTTCCCATGCTTCACACATGCAAGAGACGGTAGAAAACTCCACTCAAATTTGCAAAAACCAAATTCTTCGATGCAATCAGGACAGACTTTAGGATACTTCACATGAAAATAAGGTGTATCAACAACATGCCGAAATGAATGAAATGTCTTTTCAATTTGAGAAATACCCTTCGGAAGACCCAACGCCAATAAATATGGCATTAGCTCGAATTCACCAGTAAAAATTTGGTGAATAGGGATACGGTTATTTTTCCAAGCCAAGCCCCCATGATGTAATAGATGGCCGATGTGCTTAAAACCATTCAGCTCTGAAACTCGGATCAAATAGCTTACCAAGCATTCATCAGATTGAATCCTAGGTCTGGCGAGAAGCATAATTATGACCTCACAACAAGAACAAGAACAAAGCCTCAATCTATCAACCAATAATCATTCGATTATCGGTAGTTATCGCTCTAGCAGCTCAAATGCCTTATGAGTTGGGTAGATTCTTGGAATATAACTTTCGTCATGTTCTTCCTTTGAAAACATATCGGCATAATAAAGTCCTGCCTTTTCTGGCGAAAAATCCAGTCCGATACGACTAAGAGAACATTTAATAACACCACAAAATTCTTCTCTATCTGTTCGGAATCTTTCACGCGGTGATTTAAAAAAATGACCATGCCAAGTACGCTGCTCTTTACATCGCCTCTTGCTTGGCACTTTCCAAACCCAATTTTTGGGCTCCCCACGAACACATAGGAAACATTGAGGTTTTGCACAGTCAGACATCTCAGCTTGATCTAAACCTAACTCAATAAAAAGCCCAGAAATGACTTGAAATGTTAACTTGTAGGTTGGATGAACATAATACATTCTGGAAGAAGAATTTATCAAAAACAGTTGGAAACGATTCAGGTCAGAAAAACCATTCTTCCTTCCTAAGTCGTTCAGGTAATCCCCGAAGCTTTGGCAACCATTTGGCTTTGATCTATCAAGTAACATTTTTCCTCACTTCGCAAAACACTTTCCTGTATTACTATCCTGCTAAACAATACACTTTTTTGGTTTTTGATACACCAAACTCAACATATTCAGCATCAATGATCGCATTCTTATTTGCTCTATATCCAAAATGCCAATCGGAGTGAACAATCAGCTCTTTCAAAACCAATTTTTCCATGGGTAGCAGAAAAGCGTTGTCTTGGTCATCAATGCCATAACTACTTAGAACATCAGCAAACAACTGGATATCAACCTTCTTGTTATCCATTTCAGACATCAACCAAGTATCACGGACGAGATTAGCCGTCACTGCAAAATTTCCATTCGTTGCACCGAAGCATCTCAACGCCATGATCACTTCTTCAAGTTTGATTTTTTCTGAAAGGCCATATGTATCTGCCAAACACTTCAATAGCCTACGATAATTATCTCTATCCTCTTTGCTGCTGACTCTGAACGGCGGAATGATATGGCGGTAGGATATTCGTCGCTCCAACTGCCGATTCGACTCAACCAAATAGCGACTCCATGGCATTCCCATAAAAATGATCGGGATTTCGGTGTCATTGATCAAATCTTTAAATAGATCAGCAATACCTGTAACAACTTTTGCGCTACGACGTTCAATGATTACCTGAATTTCATCAAGAATCAGCAACTCAACTCCAACTGTTCTCACCAAAGTAACCAGTCGCGCATACAATTCGCCTTTGTTTCTTGCACCCCGCCCAAGTTGAGGGTCACCTATAGCCACCAGTAATGATTTTAAGAACTCTTCTGGCGTAGAAACTGAGCGCAATTCGTAGTGCAAAACAGGGATATGTGTTCGTTCATCCTGTTCTATGACAGGATTATTTTTAACATAGTATTTAGCCAGTTCACTTTTTCCACTGCCAGATTCGCCTGTCAGAAGCAGGCAAGATGCAACCCCGTAATTCTTCTTTTTAAGCCGCAGTGTATCAAACAGATCAAGCATTTCTGAAAGGAATGGACTTTTAATGAACGGGCGATCAGCGAGAGGTTGATCCATTAGCTCATGCTCCATCCGTCCAAACTAAGGTCATCGCCCTCAATATCAGAATCCAATTGCATCACTCGATGAGAGTTATCAACAACCAGACTCAAATTAGGAACACCTACTTTATCTGACCTTGCAGCCTTAGAGGTCGTTGTTTGCGTCTTTCTTCTGGCATTTCTCGCATGAAATTCATCACGCTCATTTGCAAGTTGAACTTTAGCCTTTTGAAGGTCGAGGTTATCTAGCTTGGATTTCCGAACTGCCTTCGCTGCTGCCCTAACCTTGGAATGCTCAAACTCAGAAATATTAGAAGCATAAGAGTAGTTCTGACAGTCCACTTTTAAAAAGACTTTGTTGATCTTATCTAGAACAAGAATATATCCAATATCAAAAGGATTATATTTGACTGTCACCTCACTAGGCCCATCCCGTCGAAACAAATCCTTGAGAATGCTAGAATTATAATCCATAGAAAAGATTTGAATCCCGCCCTTCCTGAGCTCTCGCGTGGTCGTTGCCATCAAAATAGTGGTCAACTCCATTTCATCTTCTATCGGAACTGGAAACTCTTCTTCAGAAGCCGTCCAGAGCTCATATGGTGTCATGTCTGAATCTTCGCGAGGCGAATTATGATAATCCTCTGTTAACCATTTCACAAAGTAGCGTTTAAACTCCAAAAATGTTATTGCGGCTTCCTGCCTAGCATCATACCCTTCGCCACTCTTATTAGGTTTTCGAACTACGCCCGGCAAATCATCCAAAACCAAAGAATTAACAATTCCAAAAAAACGCTCAATGCTGCTTTTGTAATTCCCTTTACGGATGGGGCAATACTGAAAAACTGATCCCAGCTCATGAGCAACCGCAATAAATTTTTTCCCCCAGAATTCGTTACCATTGTCTGTAACGAGTGTGCTAGGAATACCATGTGCAGGCCAAGAATATTTACACCCTAACTCTTCCATAAATGCATCCTTCGGTAAGAATGCGTTCAAACAAGCTATACAAACCGATGCATATGAAGGATCTTCAAAAGACAATTGAAACCCAAGCACCATTTGCGAGTAATGGTCTATCAAAGCAGTGATGTAAGGACGACCAAGTAGCGTCTTGTGGTCATCATGCAAAACATGAATGTCCAGAAGAGTATGATCAATCTCAACACGTTCCAGAACTCTGGTGGTGTTAATGCCACTATGTGCACTAGCAAGCTCGGCTTGTAATACTCGATCACCTTGTCTTGCTTTCCTCTTACTCTGATAACTTCCCTGTAAAACACGGTTTTGAACAGTAAGATAGGTTGGTATCGAAAGTGGATTGTCAGGATAATCTATGTTGTGTGCTTTAATTTTGCTGTCAACATTACGATAAATGGATGCCATGGTCGGCTGACTGAGCTTATAGTAGCGCTTTGATTCATTTTTAATGATTTCTATTATTTTTGGATGTATTTTCGGCTGCCGACTCCCTTTTAAACGATGCTTAGGATAAAGACCTCGCATTTTCAGTCCAGCTTCGACAAAACTGGTATACCAGCCCCTAACTGATTGCCAATGTGGTGGTTTCTCGCCAAGTTCTATAGCAACCTCTTGTATGATTTTTCCAGCACTTTTCTCAGTAACTCTGCTAACGTCGTTTTCCTGCAATTTTTTGATATATTTGTATTTACGATTAGTTTCTCGCTGTTCACTCTCCAAAAGATCATTGAACGTAAGCTCACCTAAATCCCTTGATTCTGCAAGAAATTTCACACATCCTGAAGAATGAGCAGTATCGAGTTCTTCTCTACTCAGTTTAGATACTGAACCACTTGCAATATCGGCCAAGATGACTTCGTTCTTCCTGACAGATCTAACAATAGCGCGGTTGCAGGGAACACCCTGACTGAATTCAATGATGACGCCTTCAACCCATAGCTCAATCGACATCGAATCTCACCTCTGTCATCATGTTTAAGAGTTCAGAACTCATATCAAATCGAAGGTAACCGAGCGCTAACCACGAATATATCTCTCTCAAATGCGTTCTGGCACCAAGTCTGCTTACCAAGCGTGCCAGCGGCATCGAATCACGGATATCTTCAGCACACTGATGCAGATTATTCATATCAATGAATGGTCGTTTTCTGAACTGATAAAGCTTCTCATAATTTGAAAGTAAGGGCTGTTGATAGATTTCAATCTCAGTCATAACCAGAAAGTCTATCTGAGTGCTTTGTAGGAGATTGCTCGAAACGAGAGAAAAGCCCTTGATAATGTTCAGATTGAGCATACTCAAATGGTTTTACCTCCACATACTTTCGGGCACCGCCAACGTAGTGCACTTCAAAATCTGGGGTATAAATGTTTGAGTCACCCTCACTATCAGGAATACTAAATTTGCGGGGTTGAGGAAAGTACGTCACGACCTCGGAGTCAAACTCCAAGTGAAGACAATATTTTGACTCTAAGATGGATTCGACAAGGATACTTTTTCCGTCATTAGCCTTGCTGGAGGGAAAGCGAACGATGTTCTTAACAGCTGACTTCTTGATTTCGCGTGCAGGATTATTCATTTTCGTGCTTACCCTGAACTTCCATGTTCAAATTATAAGCCGTTTTATAAAATAATCCTAAAATAATTTATAAGCTTTTCCTATCATTTTATAAACTTTTCCTATAACCGACACTAGGGCAATATATCCGCTAGATTACCCTTATCTTCCAACCAAACTTTACGGTCGCCTGAACGTTTCTTGGCAAGCAACTTATCGAGTAAATTATTGGTCAAATGGGTGTCATCCATATCGAGCTGCACCAGTCGGCGCGTATCTGGATCCATGGTTGTTTCACGCAACTGCAACGGATTCATTTCACCCAAGCCTTTAAAGCGGGTAATTTGCGGTGCTTTGCCTTTGATTTTCTTGAGCACTGCCTGCAACTCATCGTCATCCAAGGCGTAATACACATCTTTGCCCGCATCGATTCGATACAACGGCGGCATCGCCACAAACAAATGTCCCTGCTCAATCAACGCAGGAAAATGCTTCACAAACAACGCACACAGCAACGTCGCAATGTGTAATCCATCCGAGTCCGCATCCGCCAAGATACAGACCTTGCCATAACGCAACTCGGATAAATCATCACTGCCCGGATCCACGCCAATCGCAATCGCAATGTCATGAACCTCTTGCGAGGCTAGCACTTCATTCGAGGACACTTCCCACGTATTCAGAATCTTACCGCGCAGTGGCATGATCGCTTGGAAAATCCGATTACGTGCTTGCTTGGCACTACCACCCGCCGAATCTCCTTCGACGAGGAACAATTCAGTATCTTCGCGGGTTGAACCTGAACAATCTGCCAATTTACCCGGCAATGCTGGCCCGGAAACAATTTTCTTCCGTTCAACTTTTTTCGCGGCTTTCAAACGACGACCTGCGCGCTCAATCGCCATTTCGGCTAAGCGCGTACCCACGTCAGGATGTTTGTTCAACCATAGTGAAAAGGCATCTTTGGCAATGCTTTGCACAACGGGTGCCGCTTCACGACTCGATAAACGCTCTTTGGTTTGACCTGAAAATTGTGGCTCTTGGAATTTCAGCGATAAGATGAAATTCACTCCATCCCACACATCATCAGCAGATAATTTCATATTGCGCGGCAATAAGTTACGCATCTCACAAAATTCACGCAGCGCATCAGTCGTGCCTGTGCGCAAACCATTCACATGCGTGCCGCCTTGCGCGGTGGGAATCAAATTGACATAACTTTCTTGAATGCTATCGCCATCTTCTGCTGACCAACACAGCACAAATTCACATGCCGCACGTTCTGCTTTACCTGTGCCTGAAAAAGGCTCGAAAGGAACGGTTTCACGACCTTGAAGCTCATCTTTCAGATAATCAACGAGGCCATTTTCAAACTGCCATGTTAATTTTTCACCACTTTCTTCATCGGTGAAGACCACTTTCAGACCTGCTGACAGTACGGCTTTGGCTTTTAAATTATGTTTGAGCGCACGAACTGAAAATTTTGGACTATCGAAATATTTGCCATCTGGCCAGAAACGAACCAATGTACCACTTTGACGTTTTGGAAAACCTTCTTTCGCAATTAGATCTGTAACTTTTTCGCCATGCTCAAAGCTCATTTGATACTGGCTACCACCGCGCAGCACACTGACATCGACCCGCGTCGACAGCGCGTTCACGACTGAAATACCCACACCATGCAAACCGCCAGAGAACTGATAATTATCGGTCGAGAATTTTCCGCCTGCATGCAGCTTGGTCATGATGATTTCGATACCACTTTGACCATATTCAGGGTGAATATCGACCGGCATCCCGCGTCCATTATCCTGCACGGATAACGAACCATCTTTATAGAGAATCACATCGACTTGATTGGCGTGACCAGCCAATGCCTCATCGACCGCATTATCGATGACTTCTTGTGCCAAATGGTTGGGACGCGTCGTGTCCGTGTACATGCCTGGGCGACGACGGACGGGATCTAAACCAGAAAGAACCTCAAGAGATTCAGCAGTATATTGAGTCACTAAACACTTAATCCTAATGTGATGCCAATCTAAAAAACGATATAAGTCGCATAGACTGAATGCGCTAATCCATCAGCCAAATAAAAAATCAATCATGAGTGGAATTTTACTATCCATATCAAGCATAACATGATCGCCGCCAGTCTCAATCACCATCGATGATTGCGCGCCATCTTGCCCGTAATAACCCTCAGCAATCCGATAATCCAAGACTTCATCGCCAGTTTTGAGTAACA
>Ga0209023_10008283_pt1 | contig 10465 bp, 11 predicted proteins | sample LakOneMetagenome_FD_187468 | JGI IMG/M metagenome (GOLD analysis project Ga0209023, IMG submission 187468) | Freshwater and sediment microbial communities from Lake Erie, Canada (SPAdes) (version 2) | ecosystem: Environmental > Aquatic > Freshwater > Lentic | place: Lake Erie, Canada...
CGCCGACCAGATCCGCGCCGCGATCTCGGGCAAGACCTTCCAGTACACGAGGCCCGACGGCAACGGCTTCGTCACCTACAATGCCGACGGCACCTTCAGCTTCCAGGACGATGCCAAGGGCGGCGGGGTCGGCAAGTGGACGGCCAACGGCACGGAATATTGCGAGAGCTGGGGCAAGGGCCTGCCGGAGTGCGGCGTGTTCAAGAACACCGGAGACGCCTTCTTCGCCTCCAGTTCGCGCCTCGTCGAGATGAAGACCTAGCGGCTACTCGTTGAGAAACGGGTTGGTCTGCCGCTCCTGCCCGATCTGGCAGGGCTTGCCGTGGCCCGGCAGGCACACCACATCATCGCCCAGCGGATAGAGCTTTTCCTTGATCGACCGGATCAGTGTCGCATGGTCGCCGCGCGGGAAGTCGGTGCGGCCCACCGAACCCTGGAACAGCACGTCGCCCACCAGCGCGAAGCGGTTGGCCTCGTTGAAGAACACCACCGAGCCCGGCGTGTGCCCCGGTGCCTCGTAGATGCTGAAGGTGAGGCCGCCCACCGTGACGGTGTCGCCTTCCTTCAGCCAGCGGTCCGGCGTCACCGGGCGGACCCCGGTCATGCCATACTTGGCGCCCGACTCCGGCAGCGCCTCGAGCAGGAAGGTGTCTTCCACATGCGGCCCCTCGATGGGCACGCCGCCGAGCTTCTCCTTCAGCTCGGCCGCTCCCCCCGCATGGTCGATGTGGCCATGGGTCAGCAGGATCTTCTCGACCGTGATGCCGGATTGCTTGATCGCCTCGAGGATCACCGGCACGTCGCCGCCCGGGTCGACGATGGCGCCCACCTTCTTCGCCTCGTCATAAACCAGCGAGCAGTTCTGCTGGAACGGCGTGACGGGAATGATGAAGGCCTTGAGCTCAGCGGTCTGTGTCATGGCCGGAGTGCATAGCTGCGGCCCACCCCGCGTGCAACCGCCTTGCCCGGCGCAGTGCGGGCCTCTAGAGCTTGTTGAACGACAGTTCAACTTCCGATCGGGAATCCATGTCCGCCACCGAGGGCACATCGCGCACCGGGAACATCATTGCCGCCCTGGCAACGGTGGGCGCGTGCGACATCGCCTTCGGCCTGACGCTGCAGCTGGTGCCCCTGCTGATGAACGAGCGCGGCTGGCCGGCCTGGGCCATCGGTCTCAACTCCGCCATGGGCCCCATCGGCATTCTCCTCGCCGGCCCCTTCCTGCCGCGCATCATCGGCCGGGTGGGCACCAGGCGCATCGTGCTGATCATCGTTGCCGTGCTGGTCATCAGCCTCGCCGCCATCAGCTCGCTGCCGGTCTGGATGTGGTTCCCCCTCCGCCTCTTCTTCGGCCTGTCGACCGGCTCGCTGTTCGTCGTCAGCGAGGCCTGGATCCTCTCCGCCGCGACCGCCGAGAACCGTGGCCGGGTGATGGGCCTCTACACCTGCCTGCTGTCCGTCACTTTCGCGACGGGGCCGCTCATCCTGCCGTGGACCGGCATCGAGGGCTTCCTGCCTTGGGGCATTGGCATCGCCTGCATCCTGCTCAGCGTGGTGCCGCTGGCCTTCGTCAAGGTGACGGAAGACGAGTTCCGGACCCATAAGGGCGGTGCCGGATTCTTCGGCTTCGTCCGGCGCGCCCCGATGATGCTCTATGCCATCGCCGCAGCGACGCTGTTCGACAACGTGCTGATCGCCTTCTTCACCATCTACGGCATCCGCCATGGCCTCGACCTCGCGGTGGCCAGCCGGGTGCTGGGCATCGGCATCATCGGCAACGTGCTGTTCTCCTATCCGCTCGGCTGGCTCGCCGATCACTGGTCGCGCAAGGCGGTGATGTTCCTGTCCGCCGGTTTCTCCATCGTGCTGTCGCTGAGCCTGCTCGTGGTGATCACCCATTGGTCGATCTGGCCGGTGATGATGCTGCTCTCGCCCATGGCCTTTGCCGTCTATGTCGTGTCCCTCGCCACCATGGGCGATACCTTCAAGGGGCCGGACCTCATGGCCGGCACCGCGGCCGTCGCGACCATGTGGGGCGTCGGCGGCCTCATCGGCCCGCCGGTGGCGGGAGTCGCCATCGATACCTTCGGCATCAACGCCATGCCGGTGACGCTGGCGGCGTTCTTCGTGCTGATGCTGGTGGGGCTGGCATTCAGCCGCGGGCAGCTGGTCCGGAGCGAGGCCCATGGATAGGCAGCGCCTCATCAATCTCCTGGCGGCGATTGCCGCCATCACGGTGTTCGGCTTCACCTTCGGGCTGATGTTCCCCCTGCTCTCGCTGATCATGGAGAGCCAGGGCATCGCCTCGCAGTGGATCGGCTACAACGCCGCCATGCACCCGGTCGGCATCGTGCTGTCGATCTTCGTCATCCCCTACGTGGTGCGGCGCTTCGGTGCGAAGCGCGCGGTGATCGGCGCAGGGTTGCTGACGGCGGCGGTCATCGTCTCCTATCCGCTCTTCCCGGTTTTCTGGTGGTGGTTCGGATTTCGCATTCTGCAGGGTTTCTTCGTGTCCATCCTCTTCGCCATCAGCGAGGCATGGATCGTCAAGTTCTCCGAAGGCAGCTGGCGTTCGCGCATTCTCGCGCTCTACACCTCGATCCTCGCCCTGAGCTTCGGCGGCGGTCCGGCGATCATCGGCATCACCGGCATCGAGGGTGCACTCCCCTTCCTTGTCGGCGCCGTGGTGCTGCTGTTCGCCACCATTCCGATCTTCTTCGTCAAGGACGAGGAGGTCGATAGCGAGGACGAGACGCCGCTCTCGGTCATTGCCTTCGCCAGGAAGGCGCCGATCCTGCTGTTTGCCGTCGGCATGTTCGCCATCCTCGACGCGGCAAACCTGAGCTTCCTCCCGGTCTATGCCGTCAAGAAGGGCTTCGACCAGGAGATGGCGGCACTGGCGCTCACCGCCTTCGTGCTCGGCAACACCGTGCTGCAATTCCCCATCGGCTGGTTTGCCGACCACTTCCCCAAGCGCTGGGTGATGGTGGGCTGCGGCGTGCTCAGCGGCAGCTGCTCGTTCCTCGTTCCCTTCGTCTTCGGCAGCTGGGCGCTGTGGCCGGTGCTGACTGTCATGGGCGCGACGGCCGCGGGCATCTACACCGTGGCACTGGCGGAGCTCGGCGAGCGCTTCTCCGGCCATGAACTGGTGACCGGCACGGCGTCGTTCTCCACCATGTGGGGCCTCGGCGCGCTGGTCGGGTCGCTGGCGGCAGGCTGGTCCATTGCGGGCTTCGGCCCGGACGGGCTACCCTACTCAATGGCGGCTGTATTCCTGGTGTTCATCCTCTCCGCCATCGTCAGTGCCACGAGGGAGCGGCGGCAGCCTGCATGAGCCAGAAGGTCTTCAGCTATGGCGCGGGTGTGCTCTTCGCGGCAGCCGGCGCCGCATGCTGGAGCATGGCGGGCGGCCTGGTGCGCCTCACCCACGGCATCGACGCCTGGCAGATCGTGTTCTACCGCTCGTCCGTGGTACTGGTGTGCATGCTTGTTTGGCTGGGCCTGCGCTTTCGCAGCGAACTGGCCTGGCGCGCCCGCGATGCGGGGGTCAATGCCGTGATCGCCGGGGTGGCAATCGGCACCGCCGGCCTCGTCTTCATCATCGCGATGTTCTACACCACAGTGGCCGACGCGGTGTTCATGACCGGTGTCTCGCCCTTCCTGTCGGCCATCCTCGGCTTGTGGATCCTGCGCGAGCGCATTCCGGCCGTTACCTGGCTCGCCATGTGCGTGGCGATGCTCGGCATGGGCATCATCTTCTATGGCAATGCCGGTGGCGGGGCATTCGTCGGCACCCTGCTCGCCCTTTACTCCGCCTTCTGCTTCTCGTGCTACGCGGTGATGCTGCGCTGGGGGCAGAGGACCGACATGTCAGTTGCCCTGATCTGGAACGCCATCTATCTCATGCTGGTGGTGGGGCTGGTTATCCTCCTTCCGACGCCGCTTCGGCCCACCCATGGCATCGCCGACTTCGCCATCGGCTGGCGCAATTTCGGACTGACCTTCGTGATGGGCGCGATGCAGCTGACGCTGGGCCTCATCCTCTTCACCATCGGCTCGCGCAGCGTGCCTGCGGCGCAGCTGGCCCTCATCGCGCTGGTCGAGCCCACGCTATCGCCGCTCTGGGCCTGGCTCGCCAGCGGCGAACTGCCGCCCATCTGGACTTTCATCGGCGGTGCGGTGATTGTGGCGGCCATCGTGATTCAGGCTCTCTTCGCCTCGAGGATAGGACGCCATGCCAGAAAAGCCCAGTTCAAGCGCGGCGGCCAGCCAGCTTTCGACCATTCGTGACTTTCTGCGCTGGTCGCTCTCGGAATTCCGGGCCGCCAAGGTCGTGCACGGTCACGGCACCAGCTCGGCCGTCGACGAGGCTGCGTTCCTGATCCTGGAAACGCTGCACCTGCCTGTCGACGACATCAACCCCTGGCTTGAGGCACGGCTTCTCGAAGCCGAGAAGCAGAAGCTTGCGGAACTCATCCGTAAACGGATCGAAACGCGCATGCCTGCCGCCTATCTGGTGAAGCGTGCCTACATCCACGGCATTCCGTTCTACGTCGACGAGCGGGTGATCGTGCCGCGCTCCTACATCGGCGAACTGATGTTCTCTGGTGTTTTCGGCGGCGAGGAGGCCCCCCTGGTCGAGGACGTGTCCAGCGTGACGAGCGTGCTCGATCTTTGCACCGGATCCGGCTGCCTCGCCATCATCGCAGCGGGGATTTTCCCGGACGCCGAGGTCGATGCGGCCGAGTTGTCAGCCGCCGCGCTGGAGGTGGCGCGGATCAACGTCGACGAGCACGATGTTGCCGACCGGGTGAGCCTGCTCGAGGGCGATCTGTTCGAGGCCGTCGAGGGCCGCACCTATGATCTCATCATCTCCAACCCACCCTATGTCGCGGGGGGCGAGGTGGAGGCCTTCCCTCCAGAGCATGGCCACGAACCGGTGATGGCGCATCTCGGCGGCGAGGACGGGCTGGACATCGTGCGGCGCATTCTCGCCGGGGCGGCAAACCACCTCAATCCCGGTGGAGGCCTGCTGTGCGAGATCGGAACCGGCCGCGAGCGGCTGGTTGACGACTATCCGCAGCTGGATTTCCTGTGGCTCGATACCGAGGAGTCCGAAGGCGAGGTCTTCTGGATCACCCGCGAGCAGCTGCTGGAAGCCGACCTATGATCACTTCCTGATGCCTGAGGCAACGGCGAGGTTGTCGTACATGCGCCGGGTCATGCGCCCCATCTGCGGCATCAGCGGGAAGGATTCGCGAACGAGCGCCTCGTAGGCTCCTGCCCCGCGGTGCTTCTCGAGATTGGCGACATAGGACGGCATGGACGACCACGAAGCCACCGTCTGCGGCGAGAACTCGCAATGAAACTGCGTGCTCAGGGCATGCTCGCCTACTGCCAGTGCCTGTACGGAGGTGGCTGCGGAAGAGGCCAGGACTCGGGCTTCGGCAGGAACGCGCTTCACCTCCGCCATGTGCCACTGCATGACCTTGTGGTGCGGCTCCATGCCTTGCATGAGGCGATGCGATTTCGCTTCCTCCGTCAGCGTCACGTCGAAGACGCCGATTTCGCCGGTCTCTGCCGGACCCACGTCACCACCGAGCGACGTGGCAAGAAGCTGATGGCCGAGGCAGACGCCGAAATACGGACGCGCCCGCTCCGCCACCCATTCGCGGATCGCCTGTTTCTCGGCGACAAGCCACGGGAACTGGTCTTCCTGCCAGGTATCCTGCGCTCCGCCGAGGACGAAGAGGAAGTCATAGGGCGCAAGCGACGGAATCTCCTGGCCGTCGAACAGGCGCACGGCCTCCGGAACGATGCCATCTTCGGCAAAGAAATCGGCGAACCGGCCCGGATGGTCATGGTCCATGTGCTGGAAGACAAGTGCGCGCTTCATTCGATAATCCTGCTGGGCCGCGGCGCTGTGGCCCGGCAATGAAGCGGAATGGCGGAAAATCAGCCCGCTGTCGAGGCTCGCAGACGAGACTCGATTGCATTGCAGGCACGCCCCGGGGCGGGCGGGAGCGGCCTCATCCGAAGGACCCGAAAGGTCCCGGGTCGATCAGTCGATCTGAAGGTTCACGGCCTGGGGGCCGCGGCCCTTCTTGTCCGGTTGAACCTCGAAGCTGATCTTCATGTTTTCCGAAAGCTCGGGAATTCCGGAGCGTTGCACGGCCGTGATATGAACGAACACATCCTTGCCGCCATCTTCCGGCGAAATGAACCCGTAACCCTTGGCTTGGTTGAAAAACTTCACAGTGCCGTTCTGGCGCATTGAAAGGGCGTCCCTCATCCAGTCTTTTCTTCGACGCCCGGCACCCCCGCCTGCGAGGCGGTGCCGGACCTGCCTCAGCCGCGTCCCAATGGAAAGGCACTTTCCCCTGATGAGGATATGGGTCTTGACCAGTTGAACAGCTCAGCCGACATCCGGACTTACGCCCGGACAATTTATTATGAGCTACCTATGCGTTCAGGGCAAGAGGGGTCTTCCCAGCAGGCGGAGCTACTCAGGATGGGGTATGACAGTGAAATGATTCGCAAATCGACACTTGCCTGGGGTTTTGCAGCGTTGCTGCTGTCCTGTTCACCGCTGGCGGCGGCGGCCACCGTCCAGAGCATCAACTACAGCTACTATCCGGTTACGGGGCGGACGCCTGCCGAGGTCTACCGCTCGATCCTCAGCCGCGGCCCCACGGTCAATGGTGACAAGGCCATTGCCGCCACCACGGCCCAGGGAGTTCAGAACTACAGCCTCGCGCAGCAGCCGACGTCCTGCCGGGTCAACGATCAGCGCCTCGACTTCCGATTCGACATCCAGTTGCCGCGCCCGATCTACGTTTCGGCCCTGACACCGCGCGACCGTGCCCTGTGGCAGAATTTTTCTGTCTTCCTTCGCGCCCACGAGTTGCAGCATACCAAGCTGTGGCTGGGCTGCGCCGCCGACCTCGAGCGCAAGGTGCTGGCGATCAACGCGCGCAGCTGCGACGACGCGAAGTCCCAGGCGGAAGCACTGTGGCGCAAGATGAGAGCTAGCTGCGACAAGCTGCAGGCGAATTTCGACCGGGAGCAGCGCGGAGAGCTGCTGGCGCAACCTTTCATGCAGCGGGTCCTGCGCGGCAATTAGCAACCGCTCAACTTGGCAATTTCCGGGCCGCGAAGCGCACGGCCGCGTGGACTAGCCCACTCCCAGCACGCGTCCCGCCACCGCATCGAGTTTGGCGAGAAGTTGCGGGTCGCGCTTCTCGGGCGCCGTCATGATGGCGAAGTCGAGCGCCCGGTCGGAGCCCGCCGGGCACGGCGGATGCTGGCGCGGAAAGTCCCTGGCGATGCGGGCCACGAGGCGCGTGGCATTGCCGGAATTTGCCTTCAAAACCTCGATGACCTTGGCCACGTCGACCGAACCGTGGTCCTCGTGCCAGCTGTCATAGTCGGTGACCATGGCGATGGTGCAGTAACTGATCTCGGCCTCTCGCGCGAGCTTGGCCTCCGGCATGTTGGTCATGCCGATCACCTTGGCGCCCCAGCTGCGGTAGAGTTGGGACTCGGCCAGTGTCGAGAACTGCGGTCCTTCCATCACCAGATAGGTGCCACCGCGCGAATGCATGATGCCTTCGTCCTTCAGCGCCGCCGCGGCAATGTCCTGCAGCACTGGCGAGACGGGATGGGAGAAGGCGACGTGGCCCACGCAACCGGTGCCAAAGAAGCTCTTCTCGCGGGCGAAGGTGCGGTCGATGAACTGGTCGACGAGCACGAAGGTTCCCGGTGCCAGGTCGTCGTGAAGGGAGCCTACGGCAGAAAGCGAATAGAGGTCAGTCACCCCGGCCCGCTTCAGCACGTCGATGTTGGCGCGGTAATTGATGGTTGTCGGCGAATAGAGGTGGCCCCGTCCGTGCCGCGGCAGGAAGACGACGGGAAGTCCGTCGATTTCGCCGCGTCTCACTGCGTCAGACGGTTCGCCCCAGGGCGAGGCGATGGTTTCCCAACGGGAATTGTCCATCGGGATATCGTAGATGCCCGAACCGCCGATGATGCCCAGAACCGATGACGCCATGACCCGCTCCTTCAATTGTCCCAAGGATGCCCGAGACCCAGACAAACGAAAAGGCCCGGAACGTCGTCCGGGCCTTCGCAATTCCGTTGTTCGCTGCGATCAGTGGACGTTCGCCCACACCTTCTTCTTGGAGAGATACAGCAGCAGCGCCAGGACGCCGAGGAAGATCAGGACCATGAAGCCGGTGCGCTTGCGCTCTTCCATCTTCGGTTCCGCCGTCCAGGCGAGGAAGGCGGAGACGTCACGCGCCATCTGGTCGACGGTGGCGGGTGTGCCGTCATCATAGGTCACGGCACCTTCCGACAGCGGGGGTGGCATGCCGATCCAGTGGCCGTTGGCGAAGTATGGGTTGTAGTACTTGCCATCCGGCTTTTCCTTGGCAAGTTCCGGCGTCAGCTGCTCATCCGGCACGAAGCCGGTCAGCACCGAGTAGACATACTGCGGGCCGCCGATGCCGTTGATCAGCTGATTGATCGTGCCGTACCAGCCGGGGCGCGACTTGGTGATGAGCGACAGGTCCGGCGGATAGGCGCCGCCATTGGCCGCGCGTGCCGCCTGCTCATTCGCAAAGGGCGAGGGGAAGCGGTCGGAAGGAAGGCCCGGGCGCTCGAACATGTCGCCGTCGTTGTTCGGTCCATCCTGCATCTGGTAGCCGGCGGCCACCGCCTTCACCTGCTCGTCCGAGAATTCCGGCCCGCCCGGCTGGGACAGGTTGCGGAAGCTCATCTGGTGCATGGCGTGGCAGTTGGAGCAGACTTCCTTGTAGACCTTGTAGCCACGCTGCAGCTGGGCGCGGTCGAAATGGCCGAAGGGCCATTCGAAGCTGAAGCTGATGTCCTTGGCAGGTGTCTGCGTCTCGGCATGGGCAGCCCCGAGGGACAGCACCAGGCCGGCGGCCGCAATGGCGAGTGTCTTGAGCACGTTCATTGTCATTTCCCCCAGATCACTCGGCAGGCACGTGCGCCGTGGACGGATGGCTCTTGGCGAGCACCGCATCGGAAATCGATGCGGGCAGCGGCTTCGGCGTCTCGAGGAGGCCGAGCAGCGGCAGGATCACCAGGAAGTGGATGAAGTAGTAGGCGGTGCAGATCTGGCCCACCAGCTTGTAGGTCAGCGCCCACTTGTCCGGATCGGCCGGCTCATGGCTCAGGAAATAGTTGTCCGGAGCCCCTGAACCCGCGAAGCCGAGGATGATGCAGTTGATCACGAAGATCCAGAAGAACTGCTTGAAGATCGGCCGGTAGGTGCCGGAACGGACCTTCGACGTGTCGAGCCACGGCAGCGCGAACAGGATCAGGATCGACGAGAACATCGCGATGACGCCGCCGAGCTTGTCGGGGATGGCGCGCAGGATCGCGTAGAACGGCAGGTAATACCATTCCGGAACGATGTGCGCGGGCGTCACCAGCGGGTTGGCTTCCTGGTAATTGATGGCGTGGCCGAGATAGTTCGGAGAGAAGAACACCCAGGCCGCATAGAACATCAGGAAGACGACGATCGCGAAGGCATCCTTCACCGTGTAGTACGGGCTGAACGGGATCGTATCCTGCGCACTCTTCACCGACACGCCGGTCGGGTTGTTGTTGCCGACGACGTGCAGTGCCCAGATGTGCAGGCCGACGAGGGCAGCGAGCACGAAGGGCAGCAAATAGTGCAGCGAGAAGAAGCGGTTGAGCGTCGGATTGTCGATCGAATAGCCGCCCCACAGCAGCGTGGTGATCGAGTCGCCGACCCACGGAATGGCCGAGAACAGATTGGTGATGACCTTGGCGCCCCAGAACGACATCTGGCCCCAGGGCAGCACGTAGCCCATGAAGGCGGTGGCCATCATCACGAGGTAGATCAGCACGCCGATCATCCACAGCACTTCGCGCGGCGCCTTGTAGGAGCCGTAGTACATGCCGCGGAACATGTGGATGTAGACGGCGATGAAGAACATCGAGGCGCCGTTGGCGTGCATGTAGCGCAGCATCCAGCCCGAGTTCACATCACGCATGATGTGTTCGACCGAGTTGAAGGCCATGTCGACATGCGGCGTGTAATGCATCACCAGCACAACGCCGGTGACGATCTGCACGACCAGCATGACGGCGAGGATGCCGCCGAAGGTCCACCAGTAGTTCAGGTTCTTCGGAGTCGGGAAATCAAGTGCCTGGCCCTGCACCACGTCCATGATGGGAAGGCGCTCGTGGAACCACTTCGCGAAAGCCGACTTGGGCTGGTAGTTTGATGCGTGTCCGCTCATTTGGAAGTGTCCTCTTAGCCGATGCGGATCTTGGTGTCGGAGATATAGGCGTACTGCGGGATGTGCAGGTTCTCCGGCGCCGGGCCCTTCCGGATGCGGCCCGCGGTGTCATACTGCGAACCGTGGCACGGACAGAACCAGCCGCCGTGCTTGGTGTTGCCTTCGACCAC
>Ga0209023_10008285_pt1 | contig 10463 bp, 9 predicted proteins | sample LakOneMetagenome_FD_187468 | JGI IMG/M metagenome (GOLD analysis project Ga0209023, IMG submission 187468) | Freshwater and sediment microbial communities from Lake Erie, Canada (SPAdes) (version 2) | ecosystem: Environmental > Aquatic > Freshwater > Lentic | place: Lake Erie, Canada | collected...
CGTGCTGGTCATGGCCGACGACCCATCGCTTCGTCAGGCTCGACTCGCCCTGCTCACAACCTTGAAGACGACCGTCCTCAACACCGGCGGCGACATCTCTGAAATCGCTGCTGATGAGAACCGATAAAAGCGTCGATACCCTGCACTACAATCACATTCTTTATTCCTACAGATTTGTCGACTGACGGAGTCGCTGATGGCCAAGAACGCTGCTACGAAGAAAGCGGCCGCAAAAAAACCGGCTGCCAAGAAGGCGGTTGCCAAGAAAGCCGCCCCCGCTCCCAAAGCCAGGAAGCACGTGTACTTCTTTGGCAACGGCAAGGCGGACGGCAATCGCAACATGAAGGACGTGCTCGGCGGCAAGGGCTCGGGCCTCGCCGAGATGACCAACGCGGGCCTTCCAGTTCCCCCCGGCTTCACGATCTCCACTGACGTCTGCTCGATTTACTACAAAGAAAAAGCGAAGATTCCGGCCGCCATCGACGCCGAAATCGCCGCGCAGCTCAAGAAGCTCGAGAAAGCCGCAGGCGCGCAGCTCGGCTCGACTGACAATCCGCTGCTCGTCTCCGTCCGTTCCGGCGCGAAGTTCTCGATGCCCGGCATGATGGACACCATCCTGAACCTTGGACTGAACGACCAGTCGGTCGAGGGACTGAAGACGCGCACGAAGAACGGACGCTTCGCGTTCGACAGCTACCGTCGCTTCATGCAGATGTTCGGCAGCGTGGTGCTCGAGATTCCGAAGGCCGCGTTCGAGCACGAGTTCGAGGCGGTGAAGACGGCGAAGGGCGCCAAGATCGACACCGATCTCGATGAGCTCGCGCTTCGCGAAGTCGTCGAGCGCTACAAGGGCGTGGTCCGGAAGAAGTCGGGCAAGCCCTTCCCGCAGGATCCGATGGAGCAGCTGAAGATGGCGCGCGACGCCGTGTTCCGCTCCTGGATGAATGCTCGGGCCATCGAGTACCGCCGCATTTACGACATCCCCGATTACATCGGCACCGCGGTCAACGTGCAGATGATGGTGTTCGGGAACACGGGCGAGCGGTCGGGCACCGGCGTCGGCTTCACGCGAAACCCGGCAACCGGCACGAAGGAGTTCTTCGGCGAATTCCTCATCAACGCGCAGGGCGAAGACGTGGTGGCCGGCATCCGGACGCCGCAGCCCATTCGTGCGCTGGAGCAGGTGATGCCAGCGGCCTACAAGCAGCTGCGCCAGATCACGACGCGGCTCGAAAAGCACTACAAGGACATTCAGGACTTCGAGTTCACGATTCAGGACGAGAAGCTCTACATGCTGCAGACCCGCAGCGGTAAGCGCACCGGGTACGCAGCCGTCGTCATCGCGACGGATCTCGTGGCAGAGCGACTCATCACGCCGAAAGAGGCGGTGCTGCTCGTCGATCCCGAATCGCTCAACCAGCTCCTGGCGCCCGGCTTCGATCCGGCGGAGTGGAAGTCGATTCCTGTCGCCACCAAGGGCCTGCCGGCGTCACCGGGCGCGGCGTGCGGGCAGGTGGTCTTCTCGGCCGATCATGCGGTCGAATGGACGCAGCAGGGCAAGCAGGTCATTCTCGTTCGGCGTGAGACGGTGCCGGACGATATCCACGGCATGTTCGTGTCGCAGGGCATTCTCACCGCGACAGGCGGCATGACGTCGCACGCAGCCGTCGTCGGTCGTCAGATGGGCAAGCCCTCCATCGTCGGCGCCGGCGGTATCGACGTGGACGAGCACGCGAAGACGTTTCGCGTCGGCGAGACGGTCATCAAGGAAGGCGAGTGGATTTCGTTCGACGGCCTGTCGGGCGAGGTGAAGCTCGCACGCGTGGCGTCCAAGCCGAGCGAAATTCTGCAGGTCATCAACAAGCAGCTGGATCCGAAGAAGTCGGACATCTATCAGCGCTTCGAGAAGATCCTGTCGTGGGCCGACAAGTACCGCCGCATGGGCATCCGCGCCAATGCGGACCTGCCGGACCAGGCCGAGGTCGCCTACGCCTTCGGAGCCCGCGGCATCGGACTCTGCCGCACCGAGCACATGTTCTTCGGTGAGGGCCGCATTCCGGTCGTACAGCGCATGATTCTGGCCGACAACGAGGCCGATCGGCGCAAGGCGCTCGACGAACTGCTGCCGCTGCAGCGCGAAGACTTCTACGGTGTCTTCAAGGCGATGAAGGGGTCGCCGGTCACCATTCGCACCATCGATCCGCCGCTGCATGAATTCCTGCCGAAGCGCGAAGAGCTGATGGTCGAAATCGCCATTCTCGAGACCAAGGGCGGCAAGCCGAAGGAACTCGCGGAGAAGCGGAAGCTGCTGAGCCGTGTCGAGCAGCTGCACGAGTTCAACCCGATGCTCGGCCATCGTGGCGTGCGTCTCGGCATCACGTATCCGGAAATCACGGAGATGCAGACCCGCGCGATCATCGAGGCCGCCGTCAAGTTGAGCAAGGAAGGTCTGAAGGTCGTTCCCGAGATCATGATTCCGCTGGTCGGACACGTGAAGGAGCTGCGCGACCAGAAGGCCGTTGTCGATCGCGTCGCCGCTCAGGTCATCAAGGAGACGGGCGTCAAGATCAAGTACCTCGTAGGCACGATGATCGAAGTGCCGCGTGGTGCGATGACGGCCGACCAGGTGGCGCAGGAAGCGCAGTTCTTCTCGTTCGGCACCAACGACCTGACCCAGCTCACCTTCGGCTACTCACGCGACGACGTGGGCAAGTTCCTGCGCATCTACCAGGAGAAGAAGATTCTGGACAAGGATCCGTTCGCGACGTTCGACACGGAAGGTGTCGGCGCAGTGCTGCGGATCGGCGTGGAGCTTGGTCGCAAGGCGCGCCCGGACCTGAAGTGCGGAGTCTGCGGCGAACACGGCGGCGATCCGGCCTCGATCCACTTCTTCGAGAAGGTGGGGCTCGACTACGTCAGTGCCTCGCCATACCGCATCCCGGTCGCCCGGCTGGCCGCTGCGCAGGCAGCCCTGTCGGTCAAGGTCGGCGATTAGGGGAACGCTGAAATTCAAGATGGAAGATTGAAGATCTAGGATTTGATCGGGATCTCGGTGGACGGAAAGCGTTCGCGAAGTGCGGACGCTTCCCACTCCAGGACCCGTCAGTTCGAAATCTTCAATCTGACATCTTCAATCTGAAATCTCTCGCGTCCCACCTTGGTCACCATCTTCATCAATCGAAACGGTCAGACCGAACAGGTCAAGAGCATTGACCGCGTCTGGTTGAACCCCGCGTCGAGCACGGTCATGTGGGTCGACATCGCAGCTGCGTCGATCCCTGAACTGCTGCTGCTCAGCGACACGTTTGGCTTCCACCCCTTGTCGGTGGAGGATGCACGCGCCGAGTTGCATTACCCGAAGATCGAGGCGTACGACGGCTACCTCTACGCCATCCTTCACGGCATCGACTTCCAGGCGGCCGGCAACGTGTTCGGCACGCACGACATCGACTTCTTCGTTGGTCCGACGTATCTGGTCACCGTCCACAACGGCCAGTCGCGTTCGATCAAGGAGATGCAGGAGAACGCCGCGCGCAACCCGAAGGTGCTCGGCGAAGGTCCGGTCTCCCTGTTCCACCGCATCGTCGACATGATGGTGGACCACTACCGGCCCGAGGTGCAGAAACTCGAAGATCGCATCGACGATCTCGAGGCGGAAGTGCTCGATCGTCCGTCGCCGGAGTTGATGCGGTCGATTCTCGCCGAGAAACGACGCGTCGCAGGACTCCGCCGCATCGTGACACCGCAGCGTGACGTGATTGCCCGACTGGCGCGCCGCGAGTTCGTCGACATCTCCACCGACATGTCGTTCCGGTTTCGCGACGTGTACGACCATCTGCAGCGCCTGGCTGACGACGCCAGCATGTTCCAGGACCGCATCACGGGCATCCTCGATGCTTACCTGACCAATGTCAGCAACAAGCTGAACGAGGTCATGAAGGTCCTGACGCTGGTTGCGACCATATTCATGCCGCTGACGCTCGTCTCGGGCATCTACGGGATGAACGTCCACCTGCCGGAGTTTCCCGGAGGCGACGGCGTTCAATTCTGGTGGCTGGCGGGCATCATGCTTGGTGTCATCGTGCTGATGCTGGCGCTCTTCCGCCGCAATCGCTGGCTCTGACATGGGGCGAATCCATCGCCTGCCGTCGGACCTTGCGAACCAGATTGCCGCTGGTGAGGTCGTGGAACGGCCGGCGTCGGTCGTCAAGGAGCTCGTCGAGAACGCCATCGATGCCGGCGCCCGCCGCATCGCCATTCACGTCGAACTCGGCGGCAAGAAACAGGTCCGAGTCGAGGACGACGGCGAGGGCATGGACGCCGACGATGCACGCCTGGCGATCGAGCGTCACGCCACCAGCAAGATCCGCCGCGCGGACGACCTCGCCGCCATCCTGACCCACGGCTTCCGCGGCGAAGCCTTGCCGTCCATTGCGTCGGTCTCGCACTTCGTCCTGCGGACGCGACCGCGCGATCGCGACAGCGGCACCGAAATCCGCATCAACGGCGGACTGATTGTGTCGGACGCCGAAGTGGCGGCAGGCACCGGCACCGTGGTCGAGGTCAACGATCTCTTCTACAACCTGCCGGCTCGACGGAAATTCCTCAAGTCAGACGGCGCGGAGACCGCACAGGTCTCGCGTATCACCACGCAGCTGGCACTCGCGTATCCCGAAGTTGGCTTCTCTCTCACGAGCGGACCCCGCACGGTGCTCCGGTGCCCGCCGTCGAGTGGTCTTCGTGAACGCCTGTATCAGTTGTACGGCGAGCGGACCGACCTGCTCGACGTCGCGAAGGAAGCGGGCGGAATTCGTCTGCAGGGCTTCATCGCGGCGCTGGCGGAACATGGTCCGACGCGCGGGCCGCAGAACGTCTTCATCAATCGCCGCATCGTCAAGGACCGGACGATTGCGCACGCGATCATCGACGCGTACAGCCAGGCATCCATCAAGGAGCGCAGTCCCGAAGTGCATCTGTTTCTCGAGATGCCCGCCGACGCGCTCGATGTGAACGTGCACCCGACGAAGGCCGAAGTCCGCTTCCGCGAGCAGTCCCTCGTGCACGAGGTCGTTCGCCGGGCGCTCATGGACACCCTGGGAAACGGGGGAGTGCCCGAGCTGCAACTGCAGCAGGACGTCGCCATGTCGCGGCCGATCACACCGTCGATTCCCGGCATTCTCGGTGGCGGCAGTTATCCGAACCGGTGGGTGCCCGGAGCCTCGAGCGGCACGTCGTATCCGCGGTCGCCGTATCCCGTGCCTCAGACGGCGCCTGATACTCCATCTGTCTCGATACCCTCAGGGCAGAGGGGAGCAGAGGAGCCAGTGCTGCCACCGGAAGGCGCGACGCCGGTCGACGTCAGCGCAGGTGCGACGTTCCGCCCGATGATTCCCCTCGGGCAGTTTCGCGACACCTTCATCATTGCCGTGGACGACGAGGGGATTGCGATCATCGACCAGCACGTGGCGCACGAACGTGTGCTGTTCGAGCGGGTGATGCAGCAACTGACCCGGGGCACACTGGCATCGCAGCGCCTTCTTGTGCCGCTGCTGCTCGACATGCCGGCCTCGTCGCTGCAGACGCTGACGGCGCGTGCCCAGCAACTGGCGACGCTCGGCTACGAGCTGGAGCCGTTTGGCGAAGCTACGCTCAAGGTGTCGGGTGTGCCGGCGCTGCTTGGAACCGAGGACGCCGCGAAGGCGCTCCAGGCGCTGGCCGACGACCTCGAAGGTCTGGACCGCGGCGCGCACATCCAGGACGCCCTGCAGCACATTGCGGCGACGACGGCGTGCCACGCGGCGGTGAAGGCGAACTACCCCCTGACCTACGAGAAGATGACCCACATCCTCGATGAACTGCGCGCCACGGCCTATTCCACCGTGTGTCCGCATGGCCGACCGGTCATGCTGCGCCTGACACGACGCGAGATCGAGAAGAACTTCGACCGCATCTGACTGCGTTAAGATGACGCCATGACTGGAAGCGACTGCATCCTGTTCTCTGGCGGCGCGCCTGGTGCCGAAGCCGAATTTGGTGCCTGCGCCGAGCGACACGGCATCGAAGAAGTGAATTTCACCTTCGATGGTCATCCTATCGTCCGGCAGCGTGGCGTCCGCGTCCTCAATCACGAGGAACTGCAGGCGGGCGATGTGAGCCTGGCCTATGTCTCACGTCTGCTGCACCGGCGATATACCGATGCGCCGACGATTCGGAAGATTCTTCAGACCGTCTGGTATCAGGTGAACAGCGGTCAGGAGATTTACGTGATCGGCACCGTGCTGGACGACGGGACCGTGCGCGGCGGCACCGGGTGGGGCGCCGAGTTCGCGAAGCTATGCAACAAGCCGCTGCACGTCTTCGACCAGGATCACGATACGTGGTTTTCGTGGAGTGGCGAGGCGTTCGACGCGCGCAAGGCCGGCGACACACCGATCATCACGCACCCGCACTTTACGGGAACCGGCACACGGAAGCTGCGTGACAACGGACGCGTCGCCATCGAAGCGCTGTTCACCCGTTCGTTCGGCGCCGCTTCTTGATCTCGGCCCAGCCGTCGAGACGTCGCTTGATTTCCTTTTCGAAGCCGCGTTCCGTCGGCCGGTAGAACGTCCGGTCGGCGAGCGCCGCCGGCAGACATGACATGTCAGCCACGGCGTCCGCCTGATCGTGTGCGTACTGATAGCCCTTCCCGTACTCCAGCGATTTCATCAGCTTTGTCGGCGCGTTGCGCAGGTGCAGGGGCACCGGCTCGGCGACGTCCCGCTCCGCGGTCTCGGCGGCTTGTCCATACGCCGCATACACCGCGTTGCTCTTGGGCGCCGTTGCCAGATACAGCGCCGCCTGCGCCAGGGCCGTGTTGCCTTCGGGCATTCCAAGGAAGTGCACGGCGTCCTTCGCCGCCACCGTGAGGGCCAGCGCCTGCGGGTCGGCGTTGCCGACATCCTCTGAAGCAAAGCGCACGAGCCGCCGGGCGATGTAGAGCGGATCTTCTCCGGCCTCGACCATGCGCGCCAGCCAGTAGATGGTTGCGTCTGGGTCGCTGTTGCGCATCGACTTGTGCAGCGCAGAGATCAGGTTGTAGTGCTCTTCGCCCGACTTGTCGTAGAAGAGCGTCTTGCGCTGAATGGTCTCGCGAACTCGGTCGAAGTCGACCACGCTGCGACCGTCTTCGACGGGCGCGGCGGCTACCGTGAGTTCGAGCAGGCCAAGGGCCGAGCGAGCGTCGCCGTTCGCGTACGAGGCGATCGCCTCCAGTGCGTCGGGGGAGATGTCGACCGACTGCGCGCCGAGCCCGCGTGTCTCATCGTGCAGCGCGCGCTCGAGAATGGTGCGCAGGTGGTCGACGGACAGGCCCTTCAGCACGAATACTTTCGAGCGCGAGAGCAGTGCGGCATTTACCTCGAACGACGGATTCTCGGTGGTGGCGCCGATGAGCACGATGTCGCCGGCTTCGACACGCGGCAGGAAGGCGTCCTGCTGCGCCTTGTTGAAGCGGTGAATCTCGTCGATGAACACGATCGTGCGTCGCCCGGTCGACTTGCGCACACGTTCGGCTTCGATCATCACCTCGCGAATGTCCTTGATGCCCGAGAGCACGGCGCTGAACGACACGAACTTCGCGCGGGTGGTCTCCGCGATGATGCGCGCCAGCGTGGTCTTGCCGGTTCCGGGCGGACCCCACAGGATGATCGACTGCAGCAGGTCGCGCTCGATGGCCTGCCGCAGCGGCCGTCCGGCCGCCAGCACCTCCTCCTGACCAACGAACTCGTCGAAGCTGACGGGACGCATGCGCTCCGCGAGCGGGGCGGAGCCAGCAACGGGAGAGTCGGGCGTCTCGTCCGGGAAGAGTGAATCCATCGGTCAGCGCGTGGCGCGCTGCCGGCGCGCTTCGTACAACAGAACCGCCGCGGCGACGGCGGCGTTCAACGACTCCACCGGTGCCTGCATGGGAATCGACACGCGCTGGTCTGCCTCGCGCAGCAGGTCCGGAGTCAGGCCAAGGCCTTCACCGCCGATGAGCACCGCGACACGACCGCGGAACTGGGCGGCGTCTGGCATCACTCCGTCGTGCGGAACGGTTGCCACAACAGACGCGCGGTGGGCGCGTGCGGCTTCGACGGCATCGCGCGTATCGGCGACGATGGAGATCGGCATCCGAAGGGCGCTGCCCATCGAGCCGCGGAGCGCCTTCCAGCCAAAGGGGTCGGCGCTCTGTCCTGCCACCACGACCGCGTTAGCACCTGCAGCCTCAGCGACCCGGATGATCGCGCCGACGTTGCCGGGGTTCTGCATGTCACACACGATCGTCACCAGCGCATCGTCGGCGGCGTAGGGCGAGACGTCCAGTGCAGGACGCGACGCCAGGGCCACCATGCCGCTCGATGTCTGTACAGGACTGACGGCGTCCATCACGGACGCTGATGCGGACGCGACGACGACGTGTTCGGCGCCTGTGTGTGCGAGCAGATGGACGACCTCTGGCCGCTCGAGTACGTCAGCGCCGACGATCAGGTGCTGCAGGCGAATGCCGGCCTCGAGCGCTTCACCAATGAGATGGGGACCGTCGAGCAGCATCGTGGACGGCGAGTCGCCTCGCGCCGCCTCGCGGTACTCCTTGACGACCGCATTCTGCCGGCTGGTGATGTGCTGCACGTCCTAACGATAGCACTGCGCTTCCGGGCCGGCGCGGCGTCCTCTGTGCGCTGGAAACAGCGTTGTTCCTACGACGTGCGTGGATGCTGGGCGCTGCCTTCGACGAAGCGGAGGCGGTGCGTTTGACGCTCGTGTTCGAACGTGCCGCAGCCCGACGGGCAGCTGAACAACTCGGTCACGTCGTTCGTTCCGCTGACCGCCTGGTCGGCGACATGTTCGAGCGTGCACTCACATGACGGGCAGAGGAACACGTGCGAGGAATGAGGTGGGGCAGGGGGCGTCGACGGGGCGTCTGGGTTCATCGTGACCTCCAACGGGACCTGACACGAACGATGCGATGACGAACGAACGCGCGCGGCCTAGCGACGCCCGCGCAAGACGCGCGCACGAGCCACCGGTTGTCTCGCCGTGACCTTCACCATCGAGCCGACGAACTGGCACGCGCCAACGATCAGGTCCTGAAGGATCTCACGGTCGACGCGTCCGAGCCGCACCAGCACACAGGGATAGTCCACGAAGTTCTTGGTGATGTAGTAGCGCTCGGGCTCTTCGTCCAGCAGGAGATCGCGCTGCGCGAAGTCGGTCATCACCACGAGCGAATCGGGCTCGGCTGAACTATGTGACGCCAGGCACACGCACATCTTCCCGCGAACCTTCAGCGACGGTTGCCCCCAGGACGTCGACACCTCGACGCCAGGCAGCGTGGGCGCGATTGATTCCACCAGGCTGAACGAGTTGCGCTTCTGCATGCTGAACTCGCTGGCAGTGTACGTCGTCTGACAGCTGTTTGCGTCCGGGATCACACCGCACAGGTTGCTCCTCCCGCATCCGCAACCAACACACAAAGGCGACGCAGGCCCGGCGGCACTCGGCAGACGCGCGGGCCGTCAACGAATTGGCGCTGCGCGGGCCCTCTACGAGAGCAGGCGCGGGTTTGTCTGGACGAAGGCCGGACTCTTCGCACGCGCTCGCGATGTTCGCCAACCTCATGTGACTTCCACTCATGGCGCGTGTCTACACGGACAGCCATGGCTCTGCGCGACCGACACTATCCGGCGCTACACCAGCAGAGACCTCCAGATGCGATGACACCTCCGCCAACCGACCGCCGACTCACGCCACGCTTCGACATCGTCAACCCGCTGTGGGCTGACATCGAACTACCGGAAACAGCTCCAGTCAGGAATGTGAGTCAGACGGGTGCGCTCGTCGAGGCGACCGTCTGTCCGGCACTCAACTCGCAGCACTCCATCGCGTTTCGTACGGACGACCACCTGACCGTCGCCACGACGGTGGTGCGCCATGTCCGCCCGAGTCCGCGGGGACGCACGTTTCTGGTGGGGCTTGAAGCCGTGGAGACGACGATCGCCGAAGTCGTCGAGCGCCGGATGGCAACGCAATCACCGTCCGAGGAGGCGCCAGCCCCTGGTGCCCCGCCCGCCGATCGGCGCCGCTCGTTTCGCGTCGCGTGCGACCACTCCGTCAGTGCGGACATCAGCTGGCCGCGTCCCGTGCGGATGTCCGACATCAGTGCAGGTGGTGCCTTGTTGATGTCACGTCAGCGGGGATCCATCGGAGCGCGCGGACTGCTGCGGCTGACTGTTGGTCCGCATCACTTTGCGGCCGCCATCGAGGTTCGGCGGCAGACCGCTTTCTACGACCGGAGTGGTTTCTTCCTGGGGGTCAAGTTCCTCGGACTCATCGACCACCATCGCGATCTCATCGACACGTTGATGGTCGGATCGTCCTGACCGTCGCGCGTGGGGACCCAGGCATAACGGCGGCGCGGCGCGCTGCGAACGCGCGTCAGT
>Ga0209023_10008286_pt1 | contig 10463 bp, 4 predicted proteins | sample LakOneMetagenome_FD_187468 | JGI IMG/M metagenome (GOLD analysis project Ga0209023, IMG submission 187468) | Freshwater and sediment microbial communities from Lake Erie, Canada (SPAdes) (version 2) | ecosystem: Environmental > Aquatic > Freshwater > Lentic | place: Lake Erie, Canada | collected...
GAGAAGTTGTAGGCGGTGCTGCCCGCGGGCGTGGCGACCATCACCCCGTCGCAGATCAATTCGTCCAGGCGCGGCTGGCCGTTGAGGTCGATGCGCAGGTGCGCGGCCTGTCGCGTCTGCCGCAACAGCGACACCTCGTTGTAGGCCAGAGAATGCACGGTCGCGCCGGATTCGGTCTGCGCTTCCATCGCCAGCGGGCGCAGCACCGCCGGTTCCGCGCGCTCGAGCCGTTCGAGCAGGTCGTCGGAACGGTAATGGTTCATCAGGAAACCGACCGTGCCGAGTTTCATCCCGAACACCGGCTTGCCCAGCGCGCCGTGGCGATGCAGCGTCTGCAGCATGAAGCCGTCGCCGCCGAGGGCGACCACGATGTCTGCATCCTCGGGCGCGCAATGCCCGTGCGCGGCTTCCAGCGCCTGCAATGCGCTGGCGGAGTCGTCGGTACCGCTGGCAAGGAAGGCGATGCGTCGGATCATGCGGCGAGCTTAACCCGACAGCCACTCTCCCGGCTCCTTCGCGGGGCTCCGCAGCCACCTCTCCCGCGCTTCGCGAGGAGAGGGACAGATTCAGCCCCGGCTGGCCAACTGCGACAATCGCTGCACCGCGACCGAGGCGGTCGGGTAGTCCAGCGATTTCTGCGTGGCGAGTTCGGCCAGCATCGACAGGGTGAATCGCAGCGTTGTGTCGTCGCGATGCAGCCAGTGCTGCACCTTGTCGCTGGCGTTCGAGCCCGGCATCGCCAGCACCTGCGCGGTCAACGTGCGCATCTGCGCCGCGAGTTCGTCGCGCAACACGCCGCGCGCGACCGCGTGCCAGCGGCCTTCCACCTGCAACGCCTCGATTTGCTCCTGCAGCCACGGCACGCGCAGCGCGTCGGCGAGGCGGAAATAGGCCTTGGCGACGTCCACCGGCTTGAGCTTGCGCTCGACCGCCAGTTCGATGATGTTCGGGCTCGGCTCCAGGTAAGGCAGCGCCGCGAGCTGGCCGCCGAGTTCGGCGGGAACGCCCTTCGCCTTCCATTCGCGCAGGCTGGCTTCGTAGCCGGGGCGCTGCGAATCGGGAAGGATGCCTTCGCCGCGGCGGATGTCGCGGATGCCGTCGTGGTAGCGCGCGACCGCGGTGGTGATGTCGGGGATCGCGCCGGGGCGCGCCAGCAGCCAGCGGGTGAAGCTGCGCTGCATGTTCCAGATCACCTGCAGCGCGTCCACCTGCACCGATTCGGCGACCTTGCCGTCGAGCGCATCGATGGCCGCCCAGAGTTCGCGCGCGTCCAGGGTCTCGCGGGTGATGGTGAAGGCCTTGGCGACTTCGCCGGTGCTGCGGCCGCTGTCCTCCTGCATGCGCAGCAGGAAGGTCGCGCCCATGCGGTTGATCGTCGAGTTCGTCACCGCGGTGGCGATGATCTCGCGCTTCAGGCGGTGGTCCTGCATCGCCTTCGCGTACTTCTTCTGCAACTGTTCCGGGAAATAGCGCTCCAGTTCCTGCGAGAGGTAGGGATCCTCGGGCACGTCCGAATCCAGCAGTTGCTGGAACGCGACCAGCTTGGAATAGGACAGCAGCACCGACAGTTCCGGCCGGGTCAGGCCCTGCCCGCGCGACTTGCGCTCGGCGACCTCGGCGTCGCTGGGCAGGTACTCGATCTGGCGGTCGAGCAGGCCCTGCGATTCCAGGGTGCGGATGAAATGCAGCTTGGAACCGAGCCTGGACAGGCTCATGCGTTCCATCAGCGACAGCGCCTGGTTCTGGCGGTAATTGTCGTTGAGCACCAGCTGCTCCACCTCGCCGGTCATGGCCGCCAGCAGCGTGTTGCGCGCCGGCAGGGCCAGCTTCTTCTTCTGCACTTCGCCGTTGAGCAGGATCTTGATGTTGACCTCGTGGTCCGAGGTGTCCACGCCGGCGGAGTTGTCGATGAAGTCGGTGTTGAGCAGCACGCCATGCAGCGCGGCCTCGACCCGGCCGAGCTGGGTGCAACCGAGGTTGCCGCCCTCGCCCACCACCTTGCAGCGCAACTGGCCGCCGTCGACGCGCAGCGCGTTGTTGGCGCGGTCGCCGACCTCGGCGTTGCTCTCGCGGCTGGACTTGACGTAGGTGCCGATGCCGCCATTCCACAGCAGGTCCACCGGCGCGCGCAGGATCGCCGACATCAGTTCGGCCGGGCTGAGCGCGGACACGTCGTCGCCGAGGTCCAGCGCGGCGCGCACCTGCGGGGTGATCGCGATCGACTTGGCCGAACGCGGATGGACGCCGCCGCCCTTGCTGATCAGTTTCGCGTCGTAGTCGGCCCAGCTCGAACGCGGCAGATCGAACAGGCGCTGGCGTTCCTTGAACGAACTCGCCGCGTCCGGATCCGGGTCGAGGAAGATGTGGCGGTGGTCGAACGCGGCCAGCAGGCGCGTGTGCTTCGACAACAGCATGCCGTTGCCGAACACGTCGCCGCTCATGTCGCCGATGCCGACGCAGGTGAAATCCTGTTTCTGGCAATCGCGGCCGAGCGCGCGGAAATGGCGCTTGACCGATTCCCACGCGCCCTTGGCGGTGATGCCCATGCCCTTGTGGTCGTAGCCGACCGAGCCGCCGGAGGCGAAGGCATCGTCGAGCCAGAAGCCGTGCGCCTGGGCGATGCCGTTGGCGATGTCGGAGAAGGTCGCGGTGCCCTTGTCCGCGGCGACGACGAGGTAGGGATCGTCCGCATCGTGGCGGACGACGTTCGCCGGGTGCACGACCTTGCCATCGACGAGGTTGTCGGTGATGTCGAGCAGGCCGTTGATGAAGCGCTTGTAGCAGGCCACGCCCTCGGCGAACCACGCATCGCGGTTGGCGGCCGCATCGGGCAGCTGCTTGCAGAAGAAGCCGCCCTTCGAGCCGACCGGAACGATCACGGTGTTCTTCACCATCTGCGCCTTCACCAGGCCCAGCACTTCGGTGCGGAAATCCTCGCGCCGGTCGGACCAGCGCAGGCCGCCGCGCGCGACCGGGCCGAAGCGCAGGTGCACGCCTTCCACGCGCGGGCCGCAGACCCAGATCTCGCGGTACGGGCGCGGCTTGGGCAGGTCCGGGACCCTGGAGGAATCGAGCTTGAACGCGACGTAATCGGTCGGGCCGCCGTCCGCGCGCAGGCCGTCCTTGTATTCGATGTAGTAGCTGGTGCGCAGGGTCGCGTCGATCACGCCGACGTAACTGCGCAGGATGCGGTCATCGTCGAGGCTGGAAACGCGGTCGAGCAGCGCCTTGATCGCGTTGTGGACCGCTACCGCCTGCGCCTCGCGCTTGCCCTGGCGGGCGGCGACGACCGGTTCGATCGCCGCGAGCACCGCGGCATCGCCACCGGCCAGCGCGACGAGCTGGGCACGGAATCGTTCCGCTCCTGCCTTCACCTCGGCCTTGCTTTCGCGGCCGGTGGACGGATCGAAGCGCGCTTCGAACAGTTCCACCAGCAGGCGCGCGAGCAGGGGATAGCGCGCGAGGGTCTGCTCGACGTAGCTCTGCGAGAACGGCACGCCGACCTGCAGCAGGTACTTGCAGTAGGCGCGCAGCATCGACACCTGCCGCCACGAGAGGTTGGCGGCGAGGATCAGGCGGTTGAAGCCGTCGTTCTCGGCCTGGCCGCGCCACATCTGCGCGAAGGCCTCCTCGAAGTCCTCGTCGAGGCCGTCGACGTCGAGGTGCGGATTGGAAGTTTCGACCTCGAAGTCCTGGATCCAGGCGACTTCGCCCTCGCTCTCGATCCGGTAGGGATGTTCGGAGATCACCCGCAGGCCCATGTTCTCCATCATCGGCAGCGCGTCGGACAGCGGGATGTCGTCGTCGCGGCGATAGAACTTGAAGCGCAGGCTGCCGCCGCGCGACCGGTACAGGCTGAGGCGCATGTCCTCGCTGCCGGCGAGCGCGGCGAGGTGTTCGACGTCCGCCGCGGCGACCGCCGGCGATACTTCCTCGATGTAGCCTGCCGGCAGCGCGCGGCCGTAGCGCGCGGCGATGCGCAAGCCGTTCTCCTCGCCATTGCGTTCGACCAGCAATTCGCGCAGTTCGTCCTGCCAGTCGCGCACGACGTGGGCCAGCGCCTCGTCCAGCGCGGCGCGGTCGACTTCCAGCGATTCGCCCGGGCGCGGGCGCACGATCATGTGCAGCTGCGCCAGCGGCGATTCGCCGATGGTGACGTTGGTATCGACGAACTCGCCGTTCAGCGCATCGCGCAGCATCGCCTCGATGCGGTGCCGCACCTTGGTGCTCATGCGTTCGCGCGGGATGTACGCCAGCGCCGACCAGAAGCGGCCGTAGCGGTCGCGGCGCAGGAACAACCGGCTGCGCACGCGTTCCTGCAAGCCGAGGATGCCCATCGCGGTGTCGTACAGCTCCTGCTCGCTGGACTGGAACAGCTCGTCGCGCGGCAGGGTCTCGAGGATGTGGCGCAGCGCCTTGCCGCTGTGGCCGGTCGGCACCAGCCCGGACCTGCGCATCACCGATTCGTGGCGCTGGCGCACCAGCGGGATGTCCCACGGGCGGCGGTTGTAGGCGCTGGAGGTGTACAGGCCGAGGAAACGCTGCTCGGCGACCGGATTGCCGGCCTTGTCGAAGCGCAGCACGCCGATGTAGTCCATGTAGCCGGGGCGATGCACGCTGGCGCGCGCATTGGTCTTGGTCAGGATCAGCGCATCGACCGAACCGGAATGCGGCATGTAGTGCGCGGCCAGCGACTTCAGCGGCCGCGGCTTGCTGCCGTCCTTGCCGCGCAGCAGGCCGAGGCCGCTGCCCTCGTCGGCGACCAGCATGTCCTCCTTGCCCTGCTTCTTCACCGCGTATTCGCGGTAGCCGAGGAAGGTGAAGTGTTCGCCCGCGGCCCAGCGCAGGAATTCCTGCGCTTCGGCGAGGCCCGCCTTCGACACCGTCGGCATGTCGCGCTTGCCGAGGTCGTCGGCCACTTCCAGCATCTTCGCCTGCATCGCCGGCCAGTCGCGCACGATCGCGCGCACCTGCTCCAGCACGGCGCGGATTCCCGCTTCGATCTTCTTCATCGCCGCCTGCGGCTGGCGGTCGATTTCCAGGTGCATGAAGGATTCGGGCGTGCCCGTGCCCGCGGCCTGCAGCTTGCCGGCCTTGTCGCGCTGCATCGGTACCACGGGGTGGCCGAGCACGTGCACGCCGATGCCCATTTCCGCGAGCTTCATCGTCACCGAATCGACCAGGAACGGCATGTCGTCGTTGACGACCTGCAGCACCGTGTGCGGCGATTCCCAGCCGCTGTCCTTCAGGTTGGCGTTGAACAGGCGCACGTTCGGCGTGCCCGGCTTGCGCGTGGCGGCGAAAGCGAGGATGTCGGCGGCGAGCGCGGCCCAGCCCTCGGCGCCGTGCTGCGCGAACTCCTCGCCGGTCATGCGCTGGTAGAAGGCATCGGCGAAGGCCCCGGCATCCGCCAGCCGCGCCTTGGGCACGTGCCGGGCCAGCGCGGCCAGGATCGATTTCCGGGGGGAAGCTTCTGCTTCGGCGGCGACTTTCTTCTTTGCGGTGGTCATGGCGTCCTGGTATCCGGAAACGATCGGGGCCCGCGCAACAGCACGGGCCCCGTATTGGTCATGAACGGAGGGGATTCGGCTGCGATGGTTTTTCGGGAATGCGCATGGCGGAGCGGGCGATCAACGCAGGCCGGTTTCGTGGCGGGCGATGACCAACCGCTGGATTTCGCTGGTGCCTTCGTAGATTTCGGTGATCTTGGCGTCGCGGAAGTAACGCTCGATCGGCATTTCCTTGCTGTAGCCCATGCCGGCGTGGATCTGCACGGCCTGGTGCGCGATCCACATCGCCGCTTCCGAGGCGGTGAGCTTGGCGATCGCGGCCTCGGTGCCGAAGCGTTCGCCCCGGCCCTTGAGCCAGGCCGCGCGCAGGGTCAGCAGCAGCGACGCATCGAGCTTGCACTTCATGTCCGCGATCTTGGCCTGGGTCATCTGGAACGCGCCGATCGGCTGGCCGAAGGCCTTGCGTTCCCTCACGTATTCCAGGGTCGCCTCGTAGGCCGCGCGGGCGATGCCGATCGCCTGCGAGGCGATGCCGATGCGTCCGGCATCGAGCACGCCCATCGCGATCTTGAAGCCGTGGCCTTCCTCGCCCAGCACCTCGTCGGCCTGCGCGACGTAGTCGGCGAACTCGATCTCGCAGGTGGCCGAAGCGCGGATGCCGAGCTTGGGTTCGGTCTTGCCGCGGTGGAAACCCGCGCGGGCGGTATCGACCATGAACGCGGTGATGCCGCGCGCACCCTTGTCCGGGTCGGTCATGGCGAACAGCACGATGTATTTCGCCACCGGTCCGGAGGTGATCCAGCTCTTCTTGCCGTTGATCACGAAGGTGCCGTCGGCCTGCTTCACCGCGCGGCAGCGCATCGCGGTGGCGTCCGAACCGGACTGCGGCTCGGTCAGCGCGAACGCGCCGATTTCCTCGCCTTCGGCGATCGCGCGCACGTATTTCTGCTTCTGCGCCTCCGTGCCGTGGGTGAGGATGCCGTTGCAGAACAGCGAGTTGTTGACCGACATGATGGTGGAATGCGCGGCGTCGGCCGCGGCGACCTCGACCATCGCCAGCACGTAGCTGACCGGATCCATCCCTGCGCCACCGTATTCGGCCGGCACCTCGATGCCCATCAGGCCGTTTTCGCCCAGGGTCCGGATGTTCTCCAGCGGGAATTCGCCGGTGCGGTCGTGGTGCTCGGCGCTGGGCGCGATCTTCTCCTGCGCGATGCGCCGCGCCACGTCCTGGATCATCAATTGCTCTTCGCTGAAACCGAATTCCACGGGTGGCCCTTTCTTTCCTCGCGAACGAACGCGAATTGTATCCGCCGCGCGCGGCGAACCCCACCACGCCGCCGACCGGAGGCAGCGGCTTGACGCGGGATCATCGCGGGCGGACACTTATCCCTGTATCGCGATGAAAGGATATCGATGGATCTGGAAGGCTGGTCGTCGCGGCTGAAGGTGTTCGCGGACGCCACGCGCGTGCGCCTGCTCGCCCTGCTCGAGGGCGAGGAACTGACCGTGGCCGAGTTGTCGGCGATCACCCAGCTCGCGCAACCGCGCGTTTCCACCCACCTCGCCAGGCTCAAGGAAACCGGCATCGTCCGCGACCGTCGCGCCGGCGTCTCCGCTTATTACCGCTTCGACGAATCCGTGCTCGACCCGGCGCAACGCGCGTTGTGGCAGTCGATCAGCACCGGCAGCGACGATCCCTTGCTGCGCCAGGACGCCGAGCGCGTGCCCGCGGTGCTGGCGATGCGCGCCGCCGACCAGAACTGGGCGGACAGCGTCGCCGGCGACATGGAACGCCACTACTCCCCCGGCCGTACCTGGGAAGCGCTGGCGCGCACCGCGCTGCCGCTGCTCGCGCCGGGCGACGTGCTCGACATCGCCTCGGGCGATGGCGTGCTGGCCGAACTGCTGGCCCCGCACGCGCAGCGCTACGTCTGCCTCGATGCCAGCCAGCGCGTGGTCGCCGCCGCCAGCGAACGCCTGCGCCGCTTCCCCAACGTGGAAGTGCGCGAAGGCGACATGCACGCGCTGCCGTTCAAGGACGGCAGCTTCGACCTGGTCGTGCTGATGCACGCGCTGACCTATGCCGACAAGCCGGCGCAGGCCGTGGCCGAAGCCGCGCGCGTGCTGCGCAAGGGCGGGCGCCTGCTGCTGTCCAGCCTCGCGAAGCACGAACACAAGGGCGTGGTCGATGCCTATGGCCACCGCAACCTCGGTTTCGGCGAAAAGGACCTGCGCAAATTCGCGGAAAGGGCGGGTTTGAAGATCGCCACCTGCGAAACCGTGACTCGCGAGAAGCGCCCGCCGCATTTCGAGGTGATTTCGCTGATCGGGACCAGACCATGAGCCTGCCGTGGAGGGATCCTCGACGCGTCGCGGCGCTGGAAGCGGCACTGGCGGAACGCATCCTCGTCATCGACGGCGCGATGGGGACCATGATCCAGCGCCACGAACTGCAGGAAGCGGACTATCGCGGCGAACGCTTCGCCAGCGGTTATGACGCATTGTTCGCGAACGACGGCCACGCGCACGGCCCCGGCTGCGGTTGCGAAGCGCACGACCAGCGCGGCAACAACGACCTGCTCACCCTTACCCGCCCGGATATCATCCGCGGCATCCACGCGGCCTACCTCGATGCCGGCGCGGACCTGGTCGAAACCAACACCTTCAACTCGACCAGCATCTCGCTGGCCGACTACCGCCTGCAGCACCTGGTGCGCGAACTCAACCGCGAGGGCGCGAGGCTGGCGCGCGAAGAATGCGACGCCGCCGAGGCACGCGATCCATCCAGGCCTCGCTTCGTGATCGGCGTGCTCGGCCCGACGTCGCGCACCGCGTCGCTGTCGCCGGACGTGAACCGTCCCGGCTTCCGCGCCACCAGCTTCGACGAACTGGCCGAGGCCTACCGCGAGGCAGCGCGCGGCCTGGTCGAAGGCGGCGCCGACGTGCTGATGGTCGAAACCGTGTTCGACACGCTCAACGCGAAAGCGGCGCTGTTCGCCATCGACGACGTGTTCGAGGAATCCGGCGCGCGCCTGCCGGTGATGGTCTCAGGCACCATCACCGACGCTTCCGGGCGCACGCTTTCCGGCCAGACCGCGGAAGCGTTCTGGTATTCGCTGCGCCACGCGCAGCCGTTGGCGATCGGACTGAATTGCGCGCTCGGCGCCAAGGACCTGCGCCAGCACATCGACGTGCTCGCCCAGGTCGCCGACACGAACGTCAGCACGCATCCGAACGCCGGCCTGCCGAACGCCTTCGGCGGCTACGACGAAACCCCGGAAGACATGGCCGCGGTCCTCGGCGATTTCGCCCGTTCGGGATTGCTCAACCTCGTCGGCGGTTGCTGCGGCACCACGCCCGAACACATCGCCGCGATCGCGAAGGCGGTCGAAGGCATCGCCCCGCGCCCGATCCCGCGGTTGGCCGACGCCGCATGACGCTACCTCGCAATACCCGCCTCAGCGGCCTCGAGCCGCTGCAGATCACGCCGGAATCGAACTTCGTCAACGTCGGCGAGCGCACCAACGTCACCGGCAGCGCCCGGTTCAAGAAACTGATCCTCGAAGGCCGGCTGGACGAGGCCGTCGCGGTCGCGCGCCAGCAGGTCGAGAACGGCGCGCAGGTCATCGACGTCAACATGGACGAAGGCCTGCTCGACTCCGAAAAGGCGATGGTCGAGTTCCTCCACCTGATCGCCGCCGAGCCGGACATCGCGCGCATCCCGGTGATGGTGGATTCGTCGAAGTGGAGCGTGATCGAGGCCGGATTGAAATGCCTGCAGGGCAAGGGCATCGTCAATTCGATCTCGATGAAGGAAGGCGAAGCCGAATTCCTGCGCCAGGCGCGGCTGGTGCGCCGCTACGGCGCCGCGGTGGTGGTGATGGCGTTCGACGAGGTCGGCCAGGCCGATACCGTCGAACGCAAGGTCGAGATCTCTTCGCGCGCGTACAAACTGCTGACCGAAGAGATCGGCTTCCCCCCCGAGGACATCATCTTCGACCCGAACTGCTTCGCGATCGCCACCGGCATCGAGGAACACGACAACTACGCGGTCGATTTCATCGAAGCCGCGCGCGAGCTGCGCCGTTTGTTCCCGCACAGCCATATCTCCGGCGGCGTGTCCAACGTGAGCTTCAGCTTTCGCGGCAACGAGCCGGTGCGGCAGGCGATCCACGTGGTGTTCCTGTACCACGCGATCCGCGCCGGCATGGACATGGGCATCGTCAACGCCGGCGCCCTGCCCCTCTACGACGACCTCGACCCCGAACTGCGCGAGCGCGTCGAGGACGTGGTGCTCAACCGCCGCCGGGACGCGACCGAACGCCTGCTGGAGATCGCGGATCGTTTCAAGGGCAGGAAAGGCGAAAAGAAAGCCGAAGACCTGCGCTGGCGCGAACAGCCGGTGGCGGCGCGCCTGTCGCACGCATTGGTGCATGGCATCGATGCGTACGTCGAAACCGACACCGAGGAAGCGCGCCTGCAGGCCGCGCGCCCGCTGGACGTGATCGAAGGCCCGTTGATGGATGGCATGAACGTGGTCGGCGACCTGTTCGGCGCCGGCAAGATGTTCCTGCCGCAGGTGGTGAAGTCGGCGCGGGTGATGAAGAAGGCGGTCGCGCACCTGCTGCCCTTCATCGAAGCGGAGAAACTGAAGTCCGGCGACGTGGGCAAGTCGAACGGCCGGATCGTGATGGCCACGGTCAAGGGCGACGTGCACGACATCGGCAAGAACATCGTCGGCGTGGTGCTGGCCTGCAACAACTTCGAGGTGATCGACCTCGGGGTGATGGTGCCGGCGCAGAAGATCCTCGACACCGCCCGCGAACGGCACGCGGACATGATCGGCCTGTCCGGGCTGATCACGCCCTCGCTGGAGGAAATGGGCCACGTCGCCCGCGAAATGCAGCGGCAGGGATTCACCATGCCCCTGCTGATCGGCGGCGCGACCAC
>Ga0209023_10008288_pt1 | contig 10461 bp, 11 predicted proteins | sample LakOneMetagenome_FD_187468 | JGI IMG/M metagenome (GOLD analysis project Ga0209023, IMG submission 187468) | Freshwater and sediment microbial communities from Lake Erie, Canada (SPAdes) (version 2) | ecosystem: Environmental > Aquatic > Freshwater > Lentic | place: Lake Erie, Canada...
GGATCGGCTTCGCTTCCTTTAGCCACTTCGACTAAACAGCAACGACATTTTCCACCGCTTCCTTTTAATTTAGAATAATAACACATGGCTGGTGGCACTAAATCGCCTCCAATCATACGCGCAGCTTGCAGGATCGTTGTTCCCGGTTCTACTTCAACGCTTTGTCCGTCTATGGTTACTTTCATGTTATAAATGTTTGATTCCTAGTGGAATCATTTTTGAATTTTTATTAAACAGTTTGTTTTCCAATTAAGTGACGTACTTTTTCAAAAGGTTCATTCACAAAATGGTTTCTATCTTTAATTTTTTCTGGGAATCTTACATGGTATTCAAATTCTTCTCTGAAGTGACGAATAGCAGCAGCTACTGGCCAAGAAGCAGCATCACCTAATGGGCAAATGGTGTTTCCTTCAATTTTAGATTGAATGTTCCATAATAAATCGATATCTTCTTCACGACCTTGACCGTTTTCAATTCTCCACAAGATTTTTTCTAACCAACCTGTTCCTTCACGACAAGGAGTACATTGTCCACAACTTTCATGGTGGTAGAAACGAGAGAAATTCCAAGTATTTCTAACGATACAAGTGGTATCATTATATACGATGAAACCTCCAGAACCTAACATCGAACCAGTTGCGAAACCTCCGTCTGATAAAGACTCGTAAGTCATTAATCGATCTGTTCCGGCAGCAGTTTTGTATATTAAATGTGCTGGTAAAATTGGCACAGATGAACCTCCAGGTACTAAAGCCTTTAAAGGTCTGTCGTCAATCATACCGCCACAGTATTCGTCAGAATTCATAAATTCTTCAACTGTAATTCCCATTTCAATTTCGTACACACCTGGATTTTTAATATGTCCAGAAGCTGAAATTAATTTGGTACCTGTAGAACGTTCTAAACCAATTTTTGCATATTCGGCACCAGAATTCATTACAATCCAAGGCACAGTAGCAATTGATTCTACATTATTTACCACAGTTGGGTTCGCCCATAATCCTGAAATAGCAGGAAACGGTGGTTTGATACGAGGATTTCCTCTTTTTCCTTCTAAAGATTCGATTAAAGCTGTTTCTTCTCCACAGATATAAGCTCCCGCACCAACGTGAACATATAAATCTAAATCGTAACCAGAACCTTTGATGTTTTTTCCTAACCAACCAGCAGCGTATGCTTCTTTGATGGCTTTCTCTAAAATTTTATACACCCACATATATTCCCCTCTAATATAGATGTAAGAAAGATTAGCGCCAAGTGCAAAACTTGAAGTAATCATTCCTTCAATTAAAAGGTGAGGAATGTATTCCATTAAGAAACGGTCTTTGAAAGTACCAGGTTCAGATTCGTCGGCATTACAAACTAAGTGACGCGGTTTTCCTGATTTCTTATCGATAAAACTCCATTTCATTCCTACTGGGAAACCGGCACCACCACGACCACGAAGTCCTGAAGCTTTTACTTCTTCAGTAATATCGTCTGGTTGCATAGTTAATGCTTTTTCCACTGATTTATATCCGCCATTTTCGCGGTATACTTCATAGGTTTTAATTCCTGGAATATTTATTTTGTCTAATAATATTTTCTTTCCCATGATATTATTTATCGTGTAAAGTTATTTTTTCTGCTTTGCAATCTTCAATCAAATTATCGAAGGATTCCTTTGATAGTTTTTCGTGATAAAAATCGCCTAATTGCAACATTGGAGCATATCCACAAGCACCTAAACATTCTACACCAACTACTTGAAACATACCGTCTGAAGTAATTTCTCCTTCTTTCACGCCCAATTTAGAACAAGCGTAATCCATTAAATCTTCTACACCACGAGTAGCACAACATGAAGTTCTACAAAATTCGAACATGTATTTTGCCACTGGTTTGGTGTTAAACATCGTATAGAAAGTTACCACTTCGTATACTTCAATTGGAAGAATTTCCAAAATTTCAGCGACTTTTTGTTGTAATTCTACACTTAACCAATTGTCATGAGCATCTTGTACTTCATGCAAAACTGGGATTAATGCCGATTTCTTTTTATCTGCAGGATAATGACTGATTAATTCGTTAATACGAGTCATTAACGCTTCAGTTATGTGTATCTCTTGTTTGATATTTGATATTTCCATTTGTCTTATTTTAAATTTTGAATTTTAAGATTTTAAAACTCATCATTTATAATTTATTAAGCGTCTAATTCGCCAGCAATTACATTTAAACTTGATAAGATTACAATGGCATCTGACAACATTGAACCTTTAATCATTTCAGGGTAGGCTTGATAATATATAAAACTTGGTCTTCTGAAATGTAATCTATATGGTGTTCTACTTCCGTCTGTAATTAAATAAAAACCTAATTCGCCATTACCACCTTCAACAGGATGATATACTTCGGCAACTGGAACAGGAACTTCACCCATTACAATTTTAAAGTGATAAATTAAAGCTTCCATATTATGGTATACGTCTTCTTTTGGAGGAAGGTAATAATCAGGAACATCTGCGTGGAATACATTTCCTTCTGGCATTTTTTCTAAAGCCTGACGGATAATGCTTAAACTTTCCCAAACTTCTGCATTTCTTACACAGAATCTGTCGTAGGTGTCACCTGATTTTCCAACAGGAATTTTAAATTCGAAATCTTCATAAGAAGAATAAGGTTGTGCAACACGAACATCGTAATCCACACCTGCTGCTCTTAAATTCGGACCCGTAAATCCGTAAGACATTGCGCTTTCTGCAGTAATTGATCCTACATTAACTGTACGATCAATAAAAATTCTATTTCTTGTAAATAAATCTTCAAATTCTTTCCAAGCAACTGGGAAATCTTTTAAGAAAGTATCTAATAATTCAAAAGCTCTTGGCGACCAATCTCTTTCAAAACCACCAATCCTTCCCATGTTTGTAGTTAAACGAGCACCACAAATTTCTTCGTAAATTTCATAAACTTTTTCACGGAATTGAAACACATATAAGAAACCTGTATACGCACCAGTATCCACTCCTAAAATTGAGTTACAAATTAAATGGTCAGTGATACGAGCTAATTCCATCACAATCACACGTAAATATTGTGCACGTTTTGGAACTTCGATATCTAATAATTTTTCTAATGTCATCCACCAAGCCATATTGTTGATTGGCGATGAGCAATAGTTCATACGGTCTGTTAAAGGAGTAATTTGATAAAACGGACGGTTTTCAGCAATTTTTTCAAAAGCTCTATGAATGTATCCGATTGTAGGTTCTGCATCTAAAATTCTTTCACCATCCATTAATAAGATGTTTTGAAAAATTCCGTGAGTGGCAGGGTGAGTAGGTCCTAAGTTTAAGATAGCTAATTCGCTACCGTCTTCGTTGTGACGTTCTTCTATATATTTATAATATCTATGATCTGCAGGTAATGTTACTTTTCCCATTTTAAATTGTTGAATTGTTAATGGTTCTACCAAAGAAACGGTCGTCTTTGTCTGTTCTTCCAGAATCTTCCATTGGGAATTCTTTTCTCATTGGGAAGGATATCATTTCGTCCATATTTAAAATTCGAACTAAATTTGGGTGTCCTTTAAAGATGATTCCGTAGAAATCGAAAGTTTCTCTTTCCATCCAATCTGCACAATTATATAAAGAGGTTACAGATTTTACTTCAGGAGTGGTTCCGTTTAAAAATGTTTTTACTCTAATTCTCTTGTTTTCGTACCAATTGTGTAAATGATATACGACACAAAATTGTTCGTTTTCTTCACTATCTGGATAATGAACACCACAAAGGTCTGTAAGAAAATTAAAGTTCAAAGAAGGTTCTTCTTTTAAAAACTTGATTACGTTATACACTACATCTGCATTTGCTTCTAAAACAAACATGTCGTATTCTGTTCTGAAATACTTTACATGCTCACCAAAAGTTTCTTGCAGTTTGCTTTGTATGTCTAATGATTCTAAAGCCATTATTATTCTATGTTATAGGAAGCCAACAATTCTTTATATTCTGCAGAATGTCTTCTTCTTTGAGATTCACTTTTCACTAGTTCTTGTAATTGCATTACGCCATCAACTATTTGTTCTGGACGTGGCGGGCAACCTGGTACATAAACGTCTACTGGGATTACTTTGTCAATTCCTTGTAGTACAGAATACGTATCAAAAATACCACCTGAAGAAGCACAAGCTCCAACGGCAATTACCCAACGCGGTTCTGACATTTGTTCGTAAACTTGACGTAAAATTGGCGCCATTTTTTTTGAGATAGTTCCCATTACTAATAGCATATCTGCCTGACGAGGTGAAAAACTCACACGTTCAGAACCAAAACGAGCTAAATCGTAATGTGAAGCCATAGTTGCCATAAATTCAATACCACAACATGAAGTAGCAAAAGGCAATGGCCATAATGAATTCGCACGAGCCAAACCAACTACTTGGTCTAATTTCGTTGCGAAGAAACCTTCACCAACATGTCCTTCAGGAGCGTCAACCATATTTACTTTATTCTTTTCCATACGTTCCAATTTGTTATTCCCAAACTAATGCTTTCTTCTTAATTACATAGAAGAAACCAATTAGTAATAAAGTCATAAAAATAATCATTTTAATAAGTCCTTCTGAACCCAAATCTTTAAAATTTACTGCCCAAGGATACATGAAAATAACTTCCACATCAAAAAGAACGAATAAAATAGCAACTAAAAAATATTTTACAGAAAAGGGAATACGTGCGTTTCCAACTGATTCAATTCCACATTCAAAACTTTTGTCTTTATTTGCAGATGATCTTTTTGGACCTAAAAGGCTTGAGCCAAATATTGTTAAAGCAACAAATCCTACAGCAAGTAAAATTTGCATCAGAATAGGAATAAAATCGATTTGAGAATTTTGCATTTTAGTGTTGATTTGAAAATAGCTACAAAAATAATTTGTATTGTGGTATTATCAAAATTTAAACCCTAATAAGAATAGTAATTTCATTAAAATGAATACATTTATAATCATTCTAAATAATAAAACAAAGCATAAAAAAAACGCTCCTTTATGGGGAGCGTTTTTAGAGGTAATAAATTAATCGTTTAATATTACAACGTTTGTTGCTACAATTCCTTTTCTTCCTTCTTCTTCTTCGTAACTAACACGGTCTCCTTCGTTTAAGTTTTCAACCTTGATTCCTGTAGCGTGAACAAAAATGTCCTTACCTGTATCTTCGTTAGTGATGAAACCAAAACCTTTAGTTTCATTGAAGAATTTTACTGTTCCTGTTTGCATTATATGCGTATTTAATTATTAATAATGAGCAAATATATAAATTTAATTGACACAAGCAAGAAAATAGTGTTTTTATTTTACGATATTTATTTTAATGCTTAATTCAGCTAATTGTTTATCGTCAATTTGAGAGGGTGCGTCAATCATAACATCTCTTCCTGAATTATTTTTTGGAAAGGCAATAAAGTCTCTAATAGTCTCTTGTCCGCCTAAGATAGCTACCAATCTGTCTAATCCAAATGCTAGGCCTCCGTGTGGTGGAGCACCGTATTGAAAAGCATTCATTAAAAAGCCAAATTGATTTTCTGCTTCTTCTTTTGTGAAACCTAATAATTCGAACATTCTAGCTTGCAAGTCTCTGTCGTGAATTCGAATTGAACCGCCGCCAATTTCATTTCCATTTAAAACCATATCGTAAGCATTGGCTCTAATTTTACCTGGTTCGGTAGTAATTAAATGCATGTCTTCTGGTTTTGGAGAAGTGAAGGGGTGATGCATCGCATGGTATCTTTCAGATTCTTCATCCCATTCTAATAGAGGGAAATCTAAAACCCAAAGTGGTGCAAATTCATCCGGATTTCTCAAGCCTAAACGAGTCGCTAATTCCATACGTAGTGCAGAAAGTTGTGTTCTTGTTTTATCGGTATTTCCACATAAAACAAAAATCATGTCTCCAGGTTTTGCGCCTGTAATTTCAGCCCATTTTTTTAAGTCGTCTTGATCGAAAAATTTATCTACAGATGATTTTAAACTTCCGTCTAATTCATATTTACAATAAATCATTCCTGTTGCACCAATTTGAGGGCGTTTTACCCAATCAATTAATGCATCAATTTCTTTTCTCGTGTACGATGCACAACCTGGAGCCGCAATTCCTACTACAAATTCAGCAGCATTAAATACTGGAAAATCTTTATGTTTGGTTACTTCGTTTAACTCACCAAATTCCATTCCGAAACGAATATCTGGTTTGTCATTACCATACGTTTTCATAGCGTATTCGTAGGTAATACGAGGAAATTTATCGACTTCAATGCCTTTTACTTCTTTAAGCAAATGACGAGTCAATCCTTCGAACTGATTTAAAATATCTTCTTGTTCTACGAAAGCCATTTCGCAGTCGATTTGTGTAAATTCTGGTTGTCTGTCGGCGCGTAAATCTTCATCACGGAAACATTTCACAATTTGGAAATATTTATCCATTCCACCCACCATCAATAATTGTTTGAAGGTTTGTGGCGATTGAGGTAACGCGTAAAATTGTCCTTCGTTCATTCTACTTGGTACCACGAAATCACGAGCGCCTTCTGGAGTAGATTTAATTAAATAAGGTGTTTCTACTTCGCAAAAACCTTCATTAGAAAGATAGTTTCTTACTTCTTGCGCCACTTTATGACGGAATAATAAGCTGTTTTTAACGGGGTTTCTACGAATATCTAAATAACGATATTTCATTCGGATGTCTTCACCACCGTCCGTTTCATCTTCAATAGTAAATGGAGGTGTCAACGAATCGTTTAGAATAGTTAATTCAGAAACTAAAATTTCAATATCACCAGTTGGTATGTTTTTGTTTTTAGATTCACGTTCAATCACCGTTCCTTTTACTTGAACTACGAATTCACGACCTAAAGATTTTGCTTTATCAAAAATAGCTTTATCCGTTCTAGTTTCATCTAAAATTAATTGCGTAATTCCATATCGGTCACGCAAATCAATCCAGATCATAAAACCTTTATCACGCGTTTTTTGAACCCAACCTGCTAATGTAACTTCCTGATTAATATGTGTAGCATTTAATTCGCCACATGTAAAACTTCTAAACATTGTTTTTTATTTTTTGCAAAAGTATAATAATTTTAAATTTTATTAAGTTTAATGACTAATAATCTTAACAATTTTTTAGGTATTTCTATTATTAAATCTTTTATATTTACCCTTTCTATTTTAAAATTAAAAAAATGACACACAACAAAACATTTTTATTTTCAGTAGTAGCTGGTGTTTTATCGCTAACCGCTAGTGCTCAAGTTAAATTTTCTGCAAAAATTGCTAACAAACCTACCGATACCATTTATGTGAAATCAAGAGGTTTTAGTCAAATGATTGTTGCTGACAAAAAAGGTAATTTTAATGCTACTTTCAAGGTGACAGATGGGATGTTTAAGTTGGAAGTAGATGAACAATATGCTGATTTATATTTAACGAACACATCTAACATTCAAGTTGCGTTAGATTATAAAGATTTTGACAACACGATTAAATTTAAAGGAAAAGGCGCAAATGAAAATACTTTTTTAGCAGCTGAAACTTTAAAAAAACAAGACGAAACTGCTTTTGAGCCAATGATGAAGGCTGAAAATTTAGAAGCGTTAAACGCAGAAGTTACAAAGTACAAAGAAAGTATTTTTGCATTAATACCTCAAGGTTTAGACGCTGGTTTTGTAGCCAAATATAAAGGAGATGTAGAAAACGGTATGAAAGGTTTAATTCAATATTTATCTGCTGCTTTTGAATTAAAGAAATTAAACGGAACGGCTTCACCTTCCTTTAAATATGAAAATCACAAAGGTGGTTTCACTTCTTTAGAAGATTTAAAAGGAAAATATATTTATATTGATGTATGGGCAACTTGGTGCGGACCTTGTCGTCAAGAAATTCCCTTTTTACAAAAAACAGAAGAAGCTTATCACGGTAAAAATATCGAATTCGTAAGTATTTCTATTGACGAACAAATAAATCATGAGAAATGGAATCAATTCGTAAAAGATAAAAACTTAGGTGGTATTCAATTATTAGCAGATAAAGATTGGAAATCTGATTTTGTACAAGGATATAAAATCAACGGTATTCCAAGATTTATCTTAATTAGTCCAGAAGGAAAAATTGTAAACGCGGATGCGCCAAGACCTTCATCACCAGAATTAGTGACTTTATTAGATTCATTAGTAAAATAATAACTCAAAATAAAAAGAACTGCTTTCGAGCAGTTTTTTTATGATTATTAACTTTTTTTGATAAAAATGTTAGCAATAAGTTTTATACTTTTGCATAGTTTAAAAAATAAATTCAGATGAAATCACTAATAAAAAAGGTTTGTGCAAGCTAATTCCTAATGTTATAAAAGTGATACATCTGTTACCTCTAAAAAATAATATCTAAACAAATGAAAGTAGCCGTTGTTGGAGCCACTGGAATGGTGGGAGAAGTAATGCTTCAAATATTAAAAGAAAGAAATTTTCCAGTTACAGAATTAATTCCTGTTGCCTCAGAAAAATCTGTAGGTAAAGAAATTGAATTCAACGGGAAAACATATAAAGTAGTTGGTTTACAAACCGCTGTGGATATGAAAGCAGATATTGCTTTGTTTTCTGCAGGTGGTGAAACTTCTTTAGCTTGGGCACCAAAATTTGCCGCTGCTGGAACTACAGTTATTGATAACTCTTCAGCATGGAGAATGGATGAAACTAAGAAATTAGTGGTTCCAGAAATCAATGCGGATATCTTAACTGCAGCCGATAAAATTATTCCAAATGCGAATTGTTCAACGATTCAATTGGTAATGGCTTTAGCACCATTACATAAAAAATATAAAATCAAACGTGTTATTGTTTCAACTTACCAATCTATTACTGGAACTGGTGTTAAAGGTGTGCAACAATTGGAAAATGAATATGCTGGTATTAAAGGCGAAATGGCTTACAAATACCAAATTCACAGAAATGCGATTCCACAATGTGATGTGTTTGAAGAAAACGATTACACCAAAGAAGAAATGAAATTAGTTCGAGAAACACAAAAAATCTTAAACGACAAAACGATTGGTGTTACAGCAACTGCGGTAAGAATTCCAGTAGTTGGTGGACACAGTGAAGCAGTAAACGTAGAGTTTCATAACGATTTTGATGTTAATGAAGTGCGTACACTTTTACATAACACGCCAGGAATTACAGTTCAAGATAATATAGACACATTTACTTATCCAATGCCATTTTATGCAGAAGGTAAAGACGATGTTTTCGTGGGAAGAATCCGAAGAGATGGAAGTCAACCTAACACCTTAAATATGTGGATTGTTGCCGATAACTTACGTAAAGGCGCTGCGACAAATACAGTACAAATTGCAGAGTATTTAGTAGCGAATAACCTAGTATAATGCAAAAAAACCATGTAAAATATAATGTTCTGATGGCATTGGCAATACTTTTTGTCATATGCTATCAGTCGTTACATATTTTTACAGATCAAGCTCATCATTTTCATGATGAGGTTACTCAAGAACATACTTCTAAAACACATTTATCAGCGGATAATCATACAGATTGTCCAGTTTGTGATTTTCAATTCGCTGCCTTTTTGTCTTCAGATATTTATGTTTTAAATTTATTTTTTCCTCAACCAAAATTCCATTTTTCTAATACTTACGAATCTATCGTAAAAGAAAAAGAGTTTTTATATTTCTCACATCGAGGTCCACCTGTAGTATAAGTTTTTGTCATTCTGTTCCGAATTTCGGGATTAGAATCTAATTATTAATCGTCAGTTCGAGTGTTCCGATTTTTCATCGGAAGGTTTCGAGAACGGTTTATTTCTATTTATTTTAAACTTATACACATGCAAAAATATATTTTCCTCATCCTTTTGATGGGCTTTACAACTATGGGCTTTGCTCAAAACTCTCTTTCTGGAACCGTAAAAAATCAAAATAACGAAGTAATTCCCAATGTTGAAATTTCGGTTTCTGATGCGGCTATTCAAACAAAATCTAACGAAAAAGGACAGTTTGAAATCAAGAATTTGCCTATTGGAAAGTTAATTTTAGTTTTCAAAAAGGAGAAATTCGAAATTAAATCTGAAGCTATATCTATCGAAAATCAAGAGCAAAAAATTCTAGATATTATCTTAGAAGAAGAAGAACATCACATAGATGAAATTCTTGTTTCTTCTGTTTTCAACAAAACACAAAACGAGAATGTGGTTAAAATTGATCACATTAATTTAAAACAAATTCAGAATGAAGGCGCCATAAATCTTTCAGATGCTTTGGCAACAAATCCGGGCGTAAGTGTAGTTTCGACTGGAGTTTCAATAGGAAAACCTGTGATTCGTGGATTAAGCGGAAACAGAGTTTTAACGTATGCACAAGGTATTAGATTAGAAAACCAACAATTTGGTGAAGAACACGGTTTAGGTTTAAATT
>Ga0209023_10008289_pt1 | contig 10459 bp, 10 predicted proteins | sample LakOneMetagenome_FD_187468 | JGI IMG/M metagenome (GOLD analysis project Ga0209023, IMG submission 187468) | Freshwater and sediment microbial communities from Lake Erie, Canada (SPAdes) (version 2) | ecosystem: Environmental > Aquatic > Freshwater > Lentic | place: Lake Erie, Canada...
TCGGGCGGTGGTGGCGGTGGCGGCGGCGGTGGTGGCGGTGGTGGCGGCGGTGCGGTACACGTGTCTTGATAAGTCTCCCACGAGCCAGCCGAAACGTTGCCCGATGTGTCGGTCGTCATCTGGCGACGTTGCTCCGTGGAGCCGCTATAACCTGCTTGACAAGAGAGCGTCCGGGTTTCGTAATATGGCGGCGGCGGGGTGCAGGTGTCCTGATAGGTCGTCCACGAACCAGCAGAAACCGCGCCCCATTTGTCGGTCGTCATCTCGCGGCGTTGCTCATTCGAGCCGCTAAAGCCTGCTCGACAGCCGAGCGTTTGGTATTCGTAATAGTTGGCGGGTACGGTCTGACTGGCCTTGTTGTTGCCCAGCCAGGACATCGCTGCGACGACTGCCGGCATGTTGCCGAGCGGGTTGTCCAGGACCATGCCTTTCTTGACGATCAGCGTTGCATTCGTGGGGACGTTCGACCACCCTGCCCCTTTTGGCACGTATCCAGCGATGCGCTGCGCGAACGCCAGGTCGACGGCGCCGGCATTGCGCACGCTGCCGCTGGTGATCGCCGCCATGCCGATTACACACTTCTCCGGTGCGCAGCCTGCAGGTTCGACCCAAAGCCTGTATCGAATCGCGCCACCAGGCTGCGCGGCATCGGAAAAGGATGCGGCTGCGAAGCCGAGCTGGCTCAGCTCAGCAGTGGTCGGCCAGGCCGTATCTGCGACGCCGGCAACTGGCTGTCTCGCGGCCAAGGCGTCCTGATACTTCCGAACGAATGCTTCGAGCTGAACGTGTGCGGTACCAATCTGCTTCCCCCGAGCCTGCGCTGCCTGATCTTGCCGATAGTCCTTGTAGAGATAATTGGCGCCGACGCTCACGCCACCAAGGACCAGGAGCGCAACAATCGTGCTGGACAGTGAGAAGCCGTGCTGCTTGCGGATGCGCAGTTTGGGAGTGGTGGATTGCATATTTTCTTTCATGAGTCCTCTAATTTTTATTATTGAATCTACTTCGTTACGGCGCGACGAACACCAGTGCGCCCACCGCTGCCGGTGCGCCGGTCGGGTTCGGAATCTGGTCGGTTCGGTTCCCCAGTACCGCCGCGTTCGTAGGTGGAGTACATAGCCCGGTTGGTCCGAGCGCCTTGGCCACATTGCAGGCGCGCAGGCGGTCCGGGTTGCCGAGCTGGTCCAGGATGTTCCCGGTCAGGAATACCGCGCCTTCAATCGCTCCGGTCCCCTTGACCGTCAACGTGGTGGCGAACGTCCGCCCCCACGGCGCCATGACTTCGGGACCACTCTGGCTCAAGAAACCGAGCGCGCGAAGTTCGGCCATCGTGGGTGCAAGCTGGTCATTCACGTACATCACCGTCTTGCCGGTCCTGAAGGCCGTTTGATTGGCGCGCGCGTACTGGGTCAGGGCGCTCTGCATGTGCAGCAAGCCCATTGCTTCGGCCTCGTAGTAGCGCTTTTCCTTGACGTTGCGTTTCAGGTCCATGAGGACGTAGCCGACCACATGAAACAGCAGGACAGCGATGAGTGCGGCGACAAGTGCGTCCCCGCGCTGACGATTAAAGTTTGGGCGACGCATATTCATACCGGAGAAGGAAGGTAAGCCCAGGCGCAGACAATCGACGGACCGTTAATGGGACTGATGATCCCGGCTTGGCCCGGCCCGTTGAGTACGCCGGGTTCCGCGATGCTGGTACGCAGCCCTGTCCCGGTTGCTGCCATCACTTCCGCTGCTAATTGGGGGGAAGGCTGGCCGCTCTGCGTGATCGTCTGTGTGTCGCAAACGAGTCCGAGCAGATCGTTGCGCGGGCCGCGGCGCACCGTGAATTGCAGGGTGCCGCTAAATGGCGTCGTGTTGGACACGAAGCTGGCCAGGAACGTACCGGCTTTAAGCTGCGCGGTCGTGGGCTGGTACGGGCTCGGGAAACCGGGTGCAGTCCCATTCACGATGATAGATACACCGTTCGTCTTCAAATACGACTCCATCGCCTTGACGCCTTCGGCCAGGTGCTCACCTTCGCGCGCGGCCTTGCTCATGGCGATGAGGTTGGAAACGCCGGCCATGATCGCGCCAAGGCACAGCATCCCCAACGCCATCGAGACGGTGATTTCTACTAACGAGGAACCGGACTGCTTCAAACGCATGTTAGCTCCGCTTGATACGCTCGAACATGACAGCCACGGTGTTGCCACTGTCGCACTGGGTCTTGAGCGTGCCGGCATTCAGGTTGCCGTTGACAGCCTTGACGACCGTGCCGCCGACGGTGATGCGGTCAGCGTCTTCTGCGAGCTGGTTCACGAGCGTTGGGCAGGAGTCGCTACGCACGCCGCCATCGGTGTACGACATGGTGTCGCTGGTGGTGTTGATCGTGACGATCCCGAGCGTGACCTGTCCGCCGAAACGGTTGTTAATGACGGCGCCGCCAGGCAGATACTTGCCTTGGAAGATCGACGGCGTGGCCATGCTGGCGGTCGTCAGGCCGGTGTAGTTGGCCGCGCCTGAGTAGACGTTCTCGATCTTGCCCATTGCCGTCGACACGGCCGTCGCCTCCATCCAGCCCAGCAGCGGACCGTACACTTGGCCTTTCAGGAAGAACACGAAGCCGACGATCAGGACCATGACGACAACCGAGACGATCAACTCGGTCAGGGTGACGCCTTTTTGCTTCGCCAGGGACAGCATGCGCTGACGGGTCATCGGACGGGCGGCGGAAACGGTGGTGGTGTTAATTGCTTGCATTGCGATTTGCTCCATTAGTTTTGAAAGAAAAGTTTTTGCTCAAAGTCCCTTGCCCATCACCTTAATCAGCGCGGACGCCGAAGCGGCCATGATGATGAAGATGATTAGACCGATAAGGACTTGAAGCACTTGCTGCATCAACGGACCGTATTTTTTAACTTCGTCCGTAACGATGTCCATCGAGGTGTTAGCGATCGCGCGCATCTGCGAATGCCAGTCAGGCCAGCGCGCGTAATCGCTAATTAGTTCGGCAAGGTCAGGCCCGAAAAGACCTGTCGATACCAGCACATCACCAAAATTTGTTGCATCCTTGTCGAGCCGCTGGATCATCACGGTCACGTGCGACTTCATGTAAGGACTGGAGATTTCTTCGATCTTTTCCAGTGCGGCGCGCGGCGGTACGTTTGCTTCACGTAGGAAGGCCAAGTTCACCTGGAAGATCACGCACTGGAAGTCGCGATACTTGTTATAGATGAGCGGAAGGCGTTCAGCCGCTAAACGAATTGGCCCTTTAAGGCGCGGCAAGGACCACACCCACAGCGCGATCACGACCGGCATCAGCACCGCCATCGCCATGAGAATCGACCCCATCGAGTGCGCGACGTTGGCCACCAGGCGGGTAACAATCGGCCACTCACGGCGCGGCAGCGTGTCTTCCATCAGGGGGAAGAAATACAGATCGATGCCGATGATGCCGGCGCACAGGAGGACGACCGGGATGATTACCGAGCGGATCGCGTCGATGAACGCGCTGCGCATCTGGTTCACACGCGTCACCGACAGGGCGAGGAACCTAAAGCCCTTGACCAGCGATTGGTTGTCCTCCGCAATGCGCAGAAGGCCGTATTCCGAATCGGGGATCGTGCCTTGCATTGCGCGCGCGAGACGCCCTGCAGCATGGCCGCCCAAGCTCTCGTGCCAATACTTGTAGACCGCCGCGAGGCTGCTTTTCCGCTTGATCGAATTGGCGTACATCGCGCCCAGCTCACCTTTAGGCGTGCCGCCGCGCTCCAGGCCGAAGGCCATCTTTTCGTAGATCGCTGCACGGCGCCCGAGGAAGGTGCGCTTGGCGAGAAGAAGTGAAAGCGCCTTCATCACGCGGCCCTCAAGGTGCGCGCGCCACGCGTAATACGTGGCACGAAGGTTTCAAGGGCGTCAATCTCGCGCTCAAGGTCGGCAACATCCATCGTGCCTTTCGATACCCAGTACAGTGCGGTTGCCATCATCGGCTTGCCGGTAACGTCCTCGTCGGTCACATGCGACTGGCAGGTGTTGAGCCAATATTCCTTGGCATCGCCATCGAGGCCCGCGCGCGCCAGGCGCATGTATTCTTCGTCGGGAATGACCAGCTCCGTGACTGGCTGACGGCCGAGGCGACCGTTCTTGCAGTGCTCGCAGCCAGGCTTGTGCGCCACACGCACCGACGCCAACGGGATTTCCAGGCGTTCGAGCTGCTCGATGACGCGATCCGACAGCGCGCCGGGCGTTGCAGCAGGCAGCGAGCAATTCCAGCACAGCTTCGGCACCAGGCAGGTGTACGCCATGCCGGCAACCATGTTGGTGTCGCACAGGGTTTGACGCGAAATGCCGATTTCCTCACCCGTCAGGCGGTCGATGATCTGGCTAACCGAGAGAACGTGGGTTGTCGTCAAGACCTTTTGGCCGGTTGCGCTCAGCACCTTGACCATGCGGCCCATTTTCTTCTCGCGCACTTCGCCCACCATCGCCCAGTGCACGCCCATGCGCAGCAGCTTCTTTTCCAGATCCTCGTAGCCGATCTTTTCGACCGGGATGCGCGTGATTCCGTATTGCTCGTACTCAGGCGGATCTTCCACAGTGACGACATAGCGGGTGCGCTCGTCCTGCGGCTTGTACAGCAGGGCGTACAGCAGCGTGGTCTTGCCACCGCCGACAGGTCCGCACACATAGATCGCGCCGCGGCGACGCTCGGTAGCGGCGCGGATCATACGGATGAAGGACGGCGTGAAGCCCAGCTTTTCCAGCGACGGCACCTGCCCTTTCGAGGCTTGCGGGAGGATACGCATCGTGACGTCGAAACCGCCGTCAGCCTCCGGCACCGACGCATAGCGCAGCTTGTATCGCTCGCCGTCGATGGTGCGCATGATCGTGCAGCTTTGGTCGCGCGAGGCGTGCGCGAACTCATTGTTCAGGTGCTCGTAAGAAGTCTGGTCGGCCAGGTTGGTAAACGCGTTCGACAGCACTTCAATACCGTCCTTGGCCTTGATCGACTCGGCCTGATAAATCACGCCGTCGATCAAGTGGGTAATGCCGCAATTCTTAGCGCGAACGTGATAGTGGATCTCGTCAGCGCGCGCCTTGACGGCATTGGCCAGCAGGTGGTCGAACAGGGCGGTGTTTTCCGACTGGACGGACCGCTCTGCCTTCTGGCCCGTCTCGATCTGGTGGCCGTATGCCGCCCGCACTTCGGTCGCCGACACGGTGCGGACGTCGACGTTCCAGCCAGCGTTTTCCAACGTCATGCGCACGCTGGCCAGCTCGGGGCTACGCTCGAAGCTTTCCGTGACCAGGACCGTCGCCGCGCCTTTGGCTTCGGCCACGGCCGCGATATTGGCCACCAGAGCTGGACGCAGTTGGACCAGTGCCGCCTTGCCGTGGCCGGACAGCAGATATGGGTACGTGGTGTTGCTTTCAGCCGTAGCGGCGCGAGCCGAAGCGAAGCGTGCGAGCAGGCCGGTAATCGGGTTTTTCATGCTCACATTCCTTGGAAAGTAAGCAGGGTGCGGCACTTGTCCTTGACCTTGCCCTTGACCGGGTAGAGGCATACGCCGTCTTCCTTGATCTCGCCCACGGTGTACTGCAGGACGCGCGAGCCGGTCGTGACCTTGCGGTGCTGGCCCTTGATCCAGATGACGGCGGTATCGTCCAGGCCGACGCGCGAGATGCGCACCAAGCGGAAAGGGCCAATATTCGAAGTCAGCACGGCATTCGGTGATGGACGCATTTTGTCGCGTGCCAGTTCGATTGGCTGGCCCGTCCCATCGGCAACCGTGATTGCCGGTACCGGAGTCGGCTGGGCACCGGCTGGAGCGCGCGCCGGTTCGCCGGACTGCCTTGCAACGTCCGACAGGCTGATGACGCCAGGTGCGAGCGCGCCCGATGGCGCCGGCGCAGCCGTTGCCTGCGAAGCGGCCGTAACCGGGATCGCGGCAGCGGACGGGGCGGCGACTGGTGCGCCCACTACTGGCTTTGCCGGCGTCAGCATTTGCGCGTGCGATGCCGCCGCCAGCGCGCTCAGGTTGAGCGCCAAGATGATGGTTTTAAAGCGCATAGTATTTCCCCTTGAATTTCGCTGTCATTTTGTTTTCGCCTTCGCGGCGCAGTTCGATGGACTCGATAGTCATCATGTCCGGGAGGTTGCCCACCGCCTGCAGGTCGTCCTGTTTCAGCGGGATCGTGAAATCGTATTGACCTACCTGCGGCATCTCACCGGCCTGCAGCTTCGCGCCGTTCGTCGGCACGAGAGGGGCCAGCGGTCCCACGGTCGGACGAGCCAGGCTGCGGTCGGCAAGCCCTTGGAGCCATGAGCCGACAAGCGCGGAGAACGTGCTGTTCGGGGCGATCACCAGCTTTTTCTCGCCCTGCAGCTTGTCGAACTTCATCGTCCGCTTGGCATAGTCCACATCGTAGAAAACGATTGACGGATCGTTGGCGGACAATTTCAGCGCACGCAGCAAGCCGTCCGAGGTCGCGCCAGGCCCACGCTTGAGCACCTGTTCGCAATTGGTGTCGGTGCAGGTCAGGCTCTCGATCTTCCAGCCCTCCGCTTCGCCAGCTACCGTTGCCAGGAACGGCAGAAATCCGCCCATCACGTTTGAGGGAAACTGGTTCAGCGCGACGACTTGCGTAACGGCCGCTTTCACTTGGTCGCGGTACTGTGCTTCCAAGGTCTGGACCGGCGCGGTCGGCGCGGGCGTCACCAGCCCTACGATGTCGTCCGAGCACCACGCGGCGGCAACTGCCAGAACGGCCACCGTGGCGAACAGCACGCGCGAGTCCACCGGCTTGACCGGTTTAATCTCGCCCGAGATCACAGCCTCAGTCGCCACGCGCTCGATCTGCAGTGCGGTCGCGCCCTCGATCTCGCCTGCTTGCGCGTCGCCGTAGACCTTGATCGTGAAGCCTTTGTTGGTGGTGATGTACTTCTTCGCCAGCTCGATCATTTCGGCGCGCTTGCCTACCAGGTCCATACCCGGTACAGGCATCCGGCGCTCAGGATCGGCCGCGATAAGGCAGGTAGTGCCGTCCGCGTCGATTTTGTGCAGGAAGATCCCGCCATCGGCCAGCGTGGCTGCAACGCCGGCAGCGGCCGATCGCATGCCCTTCAGTTTTTTCAGGTCAGCGAAGCCGTACATCCGGCTCTGCTCGGCGCCCGCCACTTCCACATAGGCGTTCGCCTTGTGACGCTTAGCCAGCGTCTTCATTTCGTCGCGGCTGTCGCTGGTCGAGGTGAACCAGCTCATGCCGAAGACAAGCCCCTGTGCGACGAATGGCATTACAGTGCCCCCACGTTGGCGATGTAAGGCGTGATGAGGATCACCGTTTCCGTGGTGTCGTGCGTGCCAGTCTCCGAACCCATCGTCTGGTTCTTGAACAGCCCCTGATTGCTGGTGCGATTGGTGTGTCGCTTGAAGCCTGCCAGGATCATGGTCGAGCCAGGCTTGACGGTCATCTTGGTATTCACGTTGATCGCATTCGAGAGAACGCTGTCGATCACGCCTTGACCGATTCCCTTGCTCACCTTGCCGCTCGTATCGTCCAGCGAGAACGCTACGCGGATATTGCCGTCCGGGAGCATGGTCGGTCGGACCGCGAGGATTTGACCAAAGGTTGCGTACCCAGGATTGCCGACGTAGGTCGGCTGACCGCCAAGGATGGTCGACGGCACCACGGTGAACGACTGGGTGTAACTCTGCTGCTCAATAGCGGTCAGAGTGGCCGTCTCGTTGTTGTTGATGACGGTCGAGTAAGGCTTAACGTCCACGAACTTGCTGGCCGTCGAAATGGCTTTGAACAGGAAGGTACTGGTGTCCCAGCCGTTTACCGGACCGTCGCCAATCGGCGTCAGGACGTTGGTAATCGTTCCAGCGGCGGCGCTTACGAGGGATGCAGGGGTGGCCAGCGCGAATTTATAGTTGCGCGTGTCGAGCACGGTGCGATACACCAGATTCCAATCGATGCCCGACTCGCCCGTGTTCGTGGTCGCGACGGTAATTTCCTGCACCTTGAACATTACTTGCTGGCTGCTCAGGTGATTAGCGTTGTCGATGAATTGCTTGACGATCTTGTGGCAAGACTTGGCGCACGTAACCGTCACGATGTTGAAGGTCTTGCCGATCACCACATTCTTCTCGCCGGCAATCTGTTTCAGCGATGTTTCGATGTCTTTCCAGGCGTCGGTTCCGTGTTCGGTGGTCGACGTGATCTCGTTGTTGAAGCTGCCCGAGGTACTGCTCGCTGCGCCCGCCGCCGAGCTTCCCTTTTTGCCAATCTCAACCTTGCCTTTGTTATTGTCGGGCGACGTCGCGATAGGGTAAGTGCGCGTGAATTGTGGCTGGATCAGGAGAGTGCCTTCTTGCCAATCCCAGTCGGTACCGAGCAGGCGCGTCACACTTGTTACCAGATCGCGCAGCGGCATCGGCGGCATCGACGCCAGGTCGACGCGTTGCGCGGTCGTATCGCTCAGCGGGTTTGCCTGCGCCGTCGTGTCGGCTTCCACCTTGACGGGCAGCTTGAATTCTTCGGCCAGGACGCGAGCGAACTGTTGCGCGTTCACCGGCTGCTGGGTAGACAGATGAACCAGCTTCGTGCTGCGCATTGGCATCGGCAGTTCTGCTTTGAAGGAGCCGCGTGCGACCGACTTTTGCGGCAAGTACGGCACTTCCTGCGCCGGCAGGAGAATCGACGCGTTGCTGGCCGGATCGTTCGCCACGTTGAGTGCGGCAAGCTTCGCCGCTGCATCGTTGTGCGCCTGATCGACCGTTTCCATGACTGGGGTGCTCGCGCAGCCGCCCAATGCAGCAGCTATCGCGAGGGAAATGATTTTGCGGTTCATGATTTACCTTTGGCCGTTCGCTGCGGTCTGGCTCATCGGCAGGACCACGATTTGATTGAATTTCGTCGGGAGAATCTGGAAGGCGCCGTCGCTCTTGCGGTAGGTTTCGCCCAGCACGCGCAGGGCTTCCCAAAAGCTCACGCCGCGCGCGATGGTGATGTCGCGTTTCAGCTCCAGCGGGAATTCGCGCGCTTCATAGACCACTTCATAGTCCACGCGCGAGGCGAAGTCTTCCAAGGCTTCTTCGAGCGTGCTGTAGGTTGCCTTGAGCACCCAGTCCATTTTCGTGTTTGCGTCCGGACGCACTGGCTTGGCTGGCTCGATCTTGGCCAGCATCGGTGCCGGCGTTGCAGTGGCCTGCATCACGGCCGCGCCAGGCGCGCGCACTGGGACAACCGTTTCAGCGCTGCGAGGGGCATCGGGTGTGACTGGGCGGAATTGCGGGACCGGCGCAGGCAGCGGGAGTTTTTCGGTATTGACGATCACAGTCGGATTGACCAGCTTCGCGCCGGCCGTGTTGATTGCCAGTTGTATGCCTTCGAGGGTTTGTCGTGCGGCGTCAACGTCGCATGGCGAGGGCGCGGCCTTTGGGTCTTTCACCTGTTTAGCCGCTGAACTCTCGAATTTCTTGCTGTCCTTGTTGAGCACGCAGGTAACGGCGCCGTGTGCAGGAGCACAGAGGGCGGACGCCACGAGCGTGACCAGGAGGGGGCTAAGTGTTCTCATTTCAGTTCCTGATTCGTTTTGGATTCTTCGTTTGCTGGACGCGGGGCCGGTACAGCGCTCTGTTGCGTTGCCGTTGCCGGCGCTTTCGCTTGGGACTTGGCCAGCGGCTGGACCAGAATGATTTTCTTGTCCAGGTTGGCGATTACGTCGTATTTCGCTAACGCCAACGCCTTGCCCAATTCCTCGATCCAAGGGCGGGCGGTGCCGAATTTGATCGGCGTGTCTTTGTTCACGCCCTCGTCCAGATACACCTTGTAGTCGGCCGGCACATGCTTATCGAGCACCTGCTGCAACGTGGTTGGGCGCGCATTGAGAACGACCGTCTTCTTGCTGAGGTCGACCACCATATCGATGCCAGAAGCGGCGAGCGATGCGCCCAGCGATTCCGTCCACGGCCGCGCGTTGTCGTACTGGATCGAGGTGGCCAGGCTGACGCTTTCGTCCGTGAAGACACGGATGTCAGCCGGGACGTAGTGCTCGATGACTTGGCTGATGGTCAGGCGCATGTTTGTGTAGCGCGTGCTGGTACTTGGGTTCGCGCCGAGTCCCTGATTCAGCAGAATGCGCACCGACGCGTCCAGTTGCGGTGGTTTGGGAGGGTTGGTCGATCCGCAGCCGCCTAGCAGCAGCGACAGTGCGACGAAACCGAGAGTGCAACCTTTTTTATGAATCATTGCCATTCCGAAGAACTTCTATCTGATTAATTTCCGTTGATTTACGGAAACTGCTAGATAGGATTGTTCCACGAAATATAGTATTTCGCAAGTCTGAAATAAGATAAAGCGTTCTATTTTTTGTCGTATGGCATCTATGCAACAGGCGAGGCAACACTTTTTCACACATACCCGATGGGTAGCCGCCGTTGGCGAAAAAAAACCCGGCGCTTCGGCCGGG
>Ga0209023_10008290_pt1 | contig 10458 bp, 10 predicted proteins | sample LakOneMetagenome_FD_187468 | JGI IMG/M metagenome (GOLD analysis project Ga0209023, IMG submission 187468) | Freshwater and sediment microbial communities from Lake Erie, Canada (SPAdes) (version 2) | ecosystem: Environmental > Aquatic > Freshwater > Lentic | place: Lake Erie, Canada...
CCGAGGGTGCTCCCGAGGAGGCTCTCGAGCAGGACGTGGAGCGCCTCACCGCGCAGTGGACCGACATCACTGCGGCGACCAAGTCGGCGAACCCGCCCACGCTGCTCTACAGCGAGCCCGACCTTGCGATAAAGGTCGTGCGCGACATCTTCAACGAGGACGTACACAAGCTGGTCATCTCCGGTGACGGCGCCTGGACGGCCATCAGCTCGTACATCGGCGCCGTGGCCCCGGACCTCGTCGACCGCCTCCAGAACTGGGTGGCCGGCGACGATGTGTTCGCCGAGTACCGGGTCGAAGAGCAGCTGATGAAGGCCCTCGACCGCAAGGTGTACCTGCCCTCCGGCGGGTCGCTCGTCATCGACCGCACCGAGGCGATGACCGTGGTCGACGTCAATACCGGGAAGTTCACCGGTCAGGGCGGCAACCTCGAGCAGACCGTGACGCGCAACAACCTGGAGGCGGCCGAGGAGATCGTCCGCCAGCTGCGACTGCGCGATATCGGCGGCATCATCGTCGTCGACTTCATCGACATGGTGCTCGAGAGCAACCGCGACCTCGTGCTTCGCCGACTGGTGGAGTGCCTCGGTCGCGACCGCACGAAGCACCAGGTGGCCGAGGTCACCTCGCTCGGACTGGTGCAGATGACGCGCAAGCGCATCGGCAGCGGTCTGCTCGAGTCCTTCTCCGAGTCCTGCGAGCACTGCAACGGCCGCGGCATCCGCGTCTCGCTGCATGGCGACCACGATCACTCGGAGGCCTCGCCCAAGTACCGTCGCCCGGCCAACGCGGTTGATCCCGCCGACGTCGCGGCCCGTGCACTGGCCGCTCACGAGATCCCCGACGCCATTGAGTCCGATAGTGACGAGGATCACACTGAGATCGAGTTGAGCGTTGACGAGACCGAGACGCTGGTCGATGAGACCGACATCGAGGCCGTGGTCGAGGCGGTCTTCGACGACCCCGATGCGTCGGCGACCACCGAGGAACTGCAGGCCGAAGGGGGTGCGGTTTGACCCCGTAGGAGGGCCATCCGTATCCTTGACCCTTGCGCCCCTCTCGGGCGCCCTTCGGCCAGCCCCGAAGACCTGATTCACAAGTGATCCGTAGCGACAGGAGTTAGTGGTGTACGCCATCGTTCGTGCCGGCGGCCGGCAAGAGAAGGTCGCAGTCGGCGACGTCGTCGTGATGGACCGCCAGGTCGGTGAGCCGGGCGCGTCCCTGGCCCTGCCTGTCCTCCTCCTGGTTGACGGCGCTGCCGTCACCTCGGATCCCGCGGTGCTGGCCGGCGCCAGCGTCACTGCGGAGATCGTCGACCACCGTCGTGGTCCCAAGATCGACATCCTGAAGTACAAGAACAAGACCGGCTACCGCCGCCGCCAGGGCCACCGTCAGGAGCTCACCGCGGTCAAGGTCACCGACATCACCCCCGGGAAGTGAACTGATGGCACACAAGAAAGGTGCATCCAGCACCCGTAACGGCCGCGACTCCAACGCCCAGCGCCTCGGCGTGAAGCGCTTCGGCGGCCAGCTGGTCAACGCCGGCGAGATCATCGTGCGTCAGCGCGGCACCCACTTCCACCCGGGCGACAACGTCGGCCGTGGCGGCGACGACACGCTGTTCGCGCTCGCCGCGGGCAAGGTGGAGTTCGGCACCCATCGCGGTCGCCGCGTCGTCAACATCGTCGGTGAGTGACGCAGGTACCACGTGTTTGTGAAGGAGGCGGGCCTTCGGGCCCGCCTCCTTTCTTTTCCGCAGGCCGATCTTTGACCGCAAGCTGAACTAGGAAGACTGGGAGCGTCATGGCCACGTTCGTCGATCGCGTGATCCTGCATGCGCAGGGTGGCGATGGCGGCAACGGCTGCGCCTCGGTGCTCCGCGAGAAGTTCAAGCCGCTCGGCGGACCCGACGGCGGCAACGGCGGTCGAGGCGGTGACGTCGTCGCGATCGTCGATCCCGGCGTGACGACCCTCCTCGAGTTCCACCACGGACCCCACAAGCGAGCCGGCAACGGCAAGCCCGGTCAGGGCAACCACCGCCATGGAGCCGAGGCTGCCGACGTCGTGCTGCGCGTGCCCAGTGGCACCGTCGTCACGACGCCGGGCGGGCACGTGCTGGCCGACCTCGTCGGCGCGGGTGCCACCTTCGTCATCGCCCGCGGCGGCCGCGGAGGACTCGGCAACGCTGCCCTGTCCTCACCGCGTCGCAAGGCGCCAGGCTTCGCGCTCTTGGGTGAGCCCGGTGAGGGCCGCGACGTCGTGCTCGAGCTCAAGACCGTTGCCGACGTGGCCCTCGTGGGCTTTCCGAGCGCGGGCAAGAGCAGCGTGGTCGCGGCCATGTCGGCGGCCCGGCCGAAGATCGCCGACTACCCGTTCACCACCCTCGTGCCGAACCTGGGCGTGGTCACGGCCGGCGAGACCGTCTTCACCGTCGCCGACGTGCCCGGCCTCATCCCGGGCGCGAGCCAGGGCAAGGGCCTGGGGCTGGAGTTCCTCCGGCACGTCGAGCGGTGCAGCGTGCTCGTGCAGGTGCTCGACTGCGCCACCATGGATCCGGGCAGAGATCCCATCGACGACCTCGACGCGATCGAGAACGAGCTCCAGCTCTACGGCGGCCTCGCCGACCGTCCCCGCCTCGTCGCCCTCAACAAGATCGACGTACCCGATGCCCGGGTGCTCGCCGAGATGGTGCGCCCCATCCTCGAGGAGCGCGGCTACCGGGTCTTCGAGATCTCCGCGGCCACCCACGAGGGCCTGCGTCAGCTGTCGTTCGCGATGGCCGAGCTGGTGCTGGCTGCGCGCAAGGCGGCCGAGCCCGACGAGCGCGTGCGCGTCGTGGTCAAGCCCAAGGCGGTCGACGACTCGGGCTTCACCGTCGTCGCCGAGGAGGACGGCTTCCGCGTGCACGGCGAGCGCCCCGAGCGCTGGGTGCGCCAGACCGACTTCAGCAACGACGAGGCGGTGGGCTACCTCGCCGATCGGCTCGCGCGCCTAGGTGTCGAGGAGGAGCTCATCAAGGCCGGTGCCACGTCGGGCTCCACGGTGATGATCGGCGCCGACGACGACGCCGTCGTCTTCGACTGGTACCCCACCATCCGCGCGGGCGATCCTTCCGGCGCCAGTCCCCGCGGCACCGATGCTCGTCTGGACGCACGGCTGGACGAGCTACCCAGAGGTGACGTGAGGTGACCCACGGGGTTCGTGCGCAGATCGCCTCCGCGGCCCGCATCGTCGTCAAGGTCGGGTCGTCGTCGTTGACGCGTCCGGGCGGCGGACTCGACGTCGACCGCATCGAGGCTCTCGTCAACGAGATAGCCGCACGACGAACGGCTGGGCATCAGGTGGTACTCGTCTCCAGCGGTGCCATCGCCACCGGCTTCCCGGCGCTCGGGCTCAAGCGTCGGCCCCGCGACCTGGCCACCCAGCAGGCGGCCGCGTCGGTGGGCCAGGGGATGCTCGTCGCGCAGTACAGCATCGCCTTCGCGCGGCACGGCCTGACCGTCGGACAGGTGCTCGTGACGGCCGAGGATGTCATCCGTCGCAGCCAGTACCGCAACGCCCAGCGCACCCTGTTCCGTCTGCTCGACCTCGGCGTGGTGCCGATCGTCAACGAGAACGACACGGTGGCCACCGACGAGATCCGCTTCGGCGACAACGACCGCCTCGCCGCCCTCGTCGCCCACGTCGTGCAGGCCGATGCCCTCATGCTGCTGTCCGATGTCGATGGCCTGTATGACGGACCCCCGACGAAGGACGGTGCCACGCTCATCACCGACGTGCACGGGCCGGCGGACCTGCAGGGCGTGCGGGTGGGCGGCACCGGCTCGGCAGGCGTGGGCCTGGGCGGGATGTCGACCAAGGTGGAAGCCGCCGCGATCGCCACGTCGGCCGGCATTCCCGTGCTACTCGGGTCGGCAGCCGATGTGGCACGTGCCATGTCCGCGGCTGACGTCGGCACCGTCTTCCATCCCACTGGGGAGCGCACCTCGACCCGCCTGCTGTGGCTGGCGCATGCGAGCAGTGCGGTCGGACGCCTCCATCTCGATGCGGGAGCGGTCGCGGCGGTCGTCACGCGGCGCAAGTCACTGCTGCCCGCCGGCATCACATCGATCGAGGGCGCGTTCGTCGCCGGAGATCCGGTGGACCTATTGGACGAAAACGGCAACATCGTCGCTCGAGGTTTGGTCAACTTTGACGCACAGGAGTTGCCGAGCCTGCTCGGCCGCTCCACTCGGGAACTGGCGCGCGAGCTCGGGCCGGCCTACGAACGCGAAGTCGTCCACCGCGACGCCTTGGTGATCCTGGCGACCTGAACTGGCCGTCGACGTGGCAGGGAGGTCGGCATGGATGCTGTCGAACCCCTGCGTCTGCGCCCAGCGTCCGACGACGACACCGCCGGTCCGCCAGTCGAGCGGTACATGTGGCACATCACCTTGACCGTCGCCGGACACGCAGTGACGGAGCCGGAGATCAAGTCCGGGCTCGAGCGACTCAGCCACGAGCACCCCTTCCTGCTCTCCGGGCGCTACGCCTGCGACCGGGCCGAGGTGCGCTACTGGGAGGAGGCGACCGACGTAGCCACCGCCCTGCGCATGGCCGTGCTGCTCTGGGACGAGCATGTGGTCACGTCGCAGTTGCCGCACTGGCGGGTCGTCGGCGTTGAGGTCGTCGACCGCGAGACGTTCCACCGTCGCGGGCGCTACATCCACGAGCAGCCCGGGCTCGTCGCGGCCGGCCGCGTCATCCCCTTCTGACTCCAGCGGGTTCTGACTTCAGCGGGCCACCACCGCGCCGTCCGCGTGAGAGCCTTGGCGACATGCATCTGCTCGAGGCGGCCGCCCGATTCGCGCCCGAGCGCGCCTACCTCGACACCGCGACAGTCGGTCTGCCGCCCGATACCGCTGTCGAGGCCGCCCGTGAGGACCTCGGCCGGTGGCGCGGTGGACGACTTGTCGCCACCGAGTACGACGGGCTGATCCACCGATCTCGGCTGGCGTACGCACGATTGGTGGGCGGTTCGGCCGATCGCGTGGGGATCGTCTCGCAAGTGTCTGTCGCCACCGCGGTGGCAGCCTCCGCGCTGAGGCCGGGCGATCAGGTGCTCCTCGCAGAAGAGGACTTCACCTCAGTTCTGTTCCCGTTCCTTCAGCTGCAGGGGTCCGGTATCGATGTTCGAGTCGTGCCTTTCGATCGGCTGATAGACACGATCGATGCGACCACCACGATGGTGGCGGTCAGCGCCGTCCAGTCGGCGGACGGCCGAGTGCTCGACCTCGACGCCCTCCACTCAGCCGCGACCGTGCACGACGTCCTGACCTACGTCGATCTGTCGCAGGCCGCGAGTTGGCTGCCCATCGACGCCGATCGCTTCGACATCACGGCCTGCGGTGCCTATAAGTGGCTGTGCTGCCCCCGCGGTACCGGGTTCATCTCCGTGGCGCCTGCGGTTGCCGATCGCCTCACACCAGTAGCCGCCGGCTGGTACGCAGGAGAGGAACCGTGGTCGTCGATCTACCGGCCCCCCGTGCGACTGGCCGCCGACGGACGACGGTTCGACGTGTCGCCGGCCTGGGCGGGCTGGGTCGCCGCGGCGCCCACCCTCGAACTGCTCGCTGACGTGGGGGTCGACACCATTGGCGCGCACGATGTCGCGCTCGCCAACCGGCTGCGCGCTGGCATCGGCCTGCCCGCGTCGGACAGCGCAATCGTCTCCCTCGACCTACCCGGTGCAGTCGAGGCCTTGCGGGAGGTGGACATCGCCTGCGCCGGCCGCGACGGACGGTTGCGGCTCGCGTTCCACTTGTACGTGAGTGAGCACGAAGTCGATTGCGCCATCGATGTACTGCGCGACATCGCAGAGGGTGTGCCCGACGCTGTCCACCTGGCCAGGTGATCCGATGAACGCAGGCGCCCCGATGGTCAGCACTGTGTGCGACGACGCACTGGGCGACCACGACGCCGTCTCCCTCCTCGCCGCCATCGAGGCCCGCGCGGTGCATCCCGACGAGGTGCTGACCGCCGCCAGTGCGCGCGCCCGGGTGGCCGACGGACCGCTCAACGCCGTGGCGTCATGGGTGCGCTCGCCCGTCGCTGGAGCGGGCCCGTTCGCCGGGCTGCCGACGTTCGTCAAGGACAACGAGAGCGTGGCGGGACTGCCCGAGCGGCTGGGTTCGCGGGCGGTGACGTCCGTGCCGAGGCCAGAGTCGTCGGAGTTCGTCGTGCACCTCGAGCGGATGGGCTTCACGGTCCTGGGCACGTCGACAATGCCCGAGTTCGGCCTCACGGCGACGACGGAGCCGCTCCTGGGTGGTCCGACTCGCAATCCCTGGAACCCTGCCCACTCCACGGGTGGGTCGTCGGGAGGCGCTGCAGCCCTGGTCGCTGCCGGCGTCGTCCCGATCGCGCACGGCAACGACGGCGGGGGGTCGATCCGCATCCCGGCCGCCTGCACCGGCCTGGTCGGGCTGAAGCCGTCGCGCGGACGGCTCGTGACGCGGCAGGGGCTCGAGCACCTGCCTGTGGCGATCTCCACGCAGGGAGTACTCACGCGCACCGTGCGCGACACGGCTGCCTTCTACGCGGCGATGGACAAGGTGTACGACGCCCTCCCGCCGATCGGGCACGTCGTGCGTCCGAGCGGCCGACGTCTGCGCATCGCCGTCGTGACGGAACCGATGGCGGGGATGACCGTTGACCCCGAGGTGCGTGCCACCGTGGAGCAGGCGGCCGCGGCCTGCGCGCACCTAGGCCACGCAGTCGAGTCGATCCCGTACCCGGCCACCGAGCAGTTCGGTCGCGACTTCCTGCGGTACTGGGCCCTCCTCGCATTCGCCATCGAACGCGCAGGAGCGCAGTTGTACGGCGCCGGATTCGACCGCCGTCAGCTGGAGCCGTTCACCCTGGGCCTGAGCCGCTACGCCTGGTCGTTGGCCCCGACGATGCCAGCCACCATCGCGCGGCTGCGACGCTTCGCGAGGGACTACGAACGGCTCCTGGCTCCCTACGACGTTCTACTCTCGCCAGTGCTGTCGCAGCCGGCCCCGCCGATCGGGTACCTCGCCCCCGACGTCGAGTTCCGCACCCAGGTGCTCCGACTGCTGCGGTACGTGCCGTTCACTTCCCTCCAGAACGTCGCCGGCTCGCCGGCGATCTCGATGCCGTTGGGTCGCAGCGCCGACGGCCTGCCCATCGGCGTGCAGGCTGCGGCCGGCCTCGGCCAGGAGGCGGTGCTGCTGTCCTTGGCGTTGGAACTGGAGCAGGCGTTCGCGCCCGCGGCCCATGGATAGGGTTGTTCGCATGGACGAGCGGGAGCAGGTGCTGGCCACTGCCCGGCGGGCGCGCGAGGCGGCCGTCGTGCTGCGCCGACTGACGCGCGACCAGAAGGATGCGGCACTTCTGGCCATGGCCGATGCCCTCGACGCGAATGCAGCATCGATCGTCACGGCGAACGAGACCGACCTCGTTCGGGCGCGCGCCGCCGGCACGTCCGAGGCGCTCGTCGACCGGTTGACCCTCACTCCGCAGCGCATTGCCGCGATCGCCGAGTCGCTGCGCGACGTCGCGGCCCTGCCCGACCCGGTGGGGGAGGTCGTGCGCGGCTACACGCTGCCCAACGGACTGCAGGTGCGGCAGGTGCGCGTGCCGCTCGGCGTCGTCGGCATGATCTACGAGGCGCGGCCCAATGTGACGGTCGATGCGGCGGGGCTGTGCCTGAAGAGCGGCAACGCCGCGCTCCTGCGCGGTTCGTCCTCCGCCTCGTCGAGCAACACCGCGCTTGCCGCGGTCATGCGCGACGCGCTCGTGTCAGTGGGACTGCCCGCTGATGCCGTCCAGATAGTGCCCGGCGACAGCCACGAATCCGTCAAGCACCTCATGACCGCACGCGGCCTCGTCGACGTGCTCATCCCGCGCGGTGGCGCGTCGCTGATCCGCAGCGTCGTCGACAACTCGACCGTCCCGGTCATCGAGACCGGTGTCGGCAACTGCCATGTCTACGTCGACAAGGATGCCGACATCGACAAGGCCGTTGCGATCCTGCTGAACAGCAAGGCGCAGCGCGTGAGCGTCTGCAACGCTGCAGAGACGGTGCTCGTCCATCGCGACATCGCCGATGCCTTCCTGCCGCGGGCCCTCGAGGCGCTGCATGCGGCCGGGGTCACGGTGCACGGCGACTCTCGCTTCGCCCTGCATGCAACATCGTCGGACATCGCATTCGCCGATGTCACCGACGACGACTGGGCCGCCGAGTACTACTCGCTCGACATTGCCGCCGGCATGGTCGACAGCATCGACGACGCGCTCGCCCACATCCGCCGCTGGTCCTCGGGTCACACGGAAGCGATCGTCACTGACAGCCAGTCGGCCGCCCAGTACTTCATCGCTGGGGTCGACTCCGCGGCCGTGATGGTCAACGCCTCGACCCGCTTCACCGATGGCGGCGAGTTCGGGTTCGGGGCCGAGATCGGCATCTCGACCCAGAAGCTCCATGCGCGCGGCCCGATGGGACTGACCGAACTGACCACGACGACCTACGTGGTCACCGGCGACGGGCACGTGCGGGGTTGACCGACGTCGCCGCGCAGCGGCGCCGGAGCACTACAGTGGGCACCGATATCGACCATCACGGCAGGGCAGGGGAGGGCACCACATGGGCGTGTTCAGCAGCGCGATCGTTCTGGCCGAGGAGGCGGCGGCCGAGGGCTCGCAGGCCTCGCCGTGGCTGTTCGGCATCACCGCCCTCGGTGCGCTCGTGGTCCTGCTCGTCATCACGCTGATGATCAAGGTGGGCGACTAGGCACTTGGTGCCTGCCACGTCCCGTAGGCGGAGGAGCGGGTCATGACCCACCACCGCATCGGTGTGCTTGGGGGATCGTTCGACCCCATCCATCACGGCCATCTGGCGGCTGCGTCCGAGGTGGCCTTCCGCCTCGATCTCGATCGCGTCGTCTTCAGCCCCACCGGCCTGGCCTGGCTTAAGCCGGCGCCGCATGCCGCAACTGCGGAGCAGCGCTATCTCATGACGGTCGCCGCCACGGCCGCCGAACCGCGGTTCGAGGTCACGCGCGTCGACGTCGACCGGACCGGCCCCACCTACACGGTCGACACCCTGCACGACCTTCAGGCACAGTTCGCCCACGACCATCCCGACGACACGGCCTCGTGGTTCTTCATTACCGGTGCCGACGCCCTGGCCACCTTCCGCGATTGGCGTGAGCCCGACCGCATCCTGTCCCTCGCCCGCCTGGTGGGCGTGAGCCGGCCTGGCCACCGGTTGCCGATCGACGTCCTGCCGCCGAGGGATGTCAGCGTCGTCGCGATGCCGGCCCTGGACATCTCCTCCACGGACATCCGCACCCGGGTCTCGCGTGGTGAGCCCATCCGCTACCTGGTGCCGGACGCGGTGGTCGACTTCATCGCCGCGCACGGGCTCTACGCCGGCTCGCCGTCGTAGCGGCAGGATCCCGTGACCGACGACACCGAACATGCGTTCCCCTGGCGGCTGACGGCGCTGGTCGCCGCCATCGTCATCGTGGCAAGCGTCATCGCTGGCGTCATCCTGTCGCGCAACAGCGTCGACGGGGTCGATCCGTCGACCGCTTCCATCTTCACCCCGGCCCCCGACCTCCTGCCGGTGGAGAAGCAGCGGCAGGTGACGGTGCTCTTCCAGATACGCGACGAGAACAAGGAGGTCTCCAGCAGCGTGCTGCTCGGGGCCGGTGGAGGAACCGGGTTCGTCGCTGAACTGCTGCTTCCGCGCAACCTGCTGCTGCCGACCGTTCCGCCGCGCCAGTTGAAGGACGCCGACGGGCCGCGCGGGCCGGTGAGCGCAGACGCGCCGGTGCAGACTCTCCTCGGCGTGCAGGTCGATGCCAACATCGAACTTGACCGGCTGGCCTGGGCCGGGCTCATCGACTCCACCCGTGCCTTGACGGACCCGGCGATCGGTGAGAACGCCAGCGCCTTCCCCCTGGTCGTGGCGCGCGTGCTCGCCAAGCTGCCTGCCGACGAGGAGACCTTGGGCCAACTCCTGACGAGCATGGGGTCGATGGCGCCGACCACGGTGACGAACGAGGATGCCAGCCACCTGCTGGCCGTCATCGGGGATGCGCTGCGCACCCTGCCGCCCAAGCAGGCGGTGCTCCCAGTGACCTACCTCCGCGCCGGCACGGAGCAGGCCGCCGTGATGAAGCGGGCTGAGGCGCAGGCCACCGTGACGGACCTGTTCCCCCGGGCCCTGCTCCAGACCGGGCACCCCGGACCCACCCGAGTGGTCATCGAGCGGGCCGGCGCCACCCTCGGGGCCGCGACCTCAGCCCGCCTCACCCTTGCCGGCGCCGGTTTCGGGGTCGTGGAGGGCGTGCCCGTCACCGCGACCCCCAGCTCCGTCCTCGTGCCCAACGACTCCGCGGCGGCCCTCGCCCTGGGTCGCGATGTCGCCACCGCGCTCGGCCTGCCTGC
>Ga0209023_10008291_pt1 | contig 10458 bp, 8 predicted proteins | sample LakOneMetagenome_FD_187468 | JGI IMG/M metagenome (GOLD analysis project Ga0209023, IMG submission 187468) | Freshwater and sediment microbial communities from Lake Erie, Canada (SPAdes) (version 2) | ecosystem: Environmental > Aquatic > Freshwater > Lentic | place: Lake Erie, Canada | collected...
ACTTTTGCATTGGGCATTCCAAAAGGATAGGAAGGTTTTAATCTTTGTGAAGTAAAATAAATGTACTTCCCATCGGGTGACCAGACCGGGTTTATTTCTGAAATACCTGTATTGGTGAGATTGGTGGTGGTATTTTCTTTTATGTTGTGAATGAAAATATCTTCTTCAAAATTTCTTTTTGCTGTAAACATCACATACTCATCGTCAGGAGAAAAGCAAGGGTCGCTGTTTTGAAAAGCCCATATTTCATCTTTGACTATGGTTTTATCCTGCATTGTTTTTAAATCCATCAGCCTTACTTCATCACGGCCGCTGATATATGCGGCCAGGGTACGTTTTTTATTAAATACCAGGCTCCTGTTATTTCTTTTATCAGACGTAAGCTGTTTGGGAGTGCCGTTACTGTCGGCCCTTGCAGTAAACCAGTTATAATACCCGTCTTTGGTTTGATTGAACAAAAGTGTTTTGTTATCGCCCAGCCACTTTACTTCACTTACCCTTTCTGTACTGCTGCGGTTTATTTCCTGTACAAATTTTCCTTCAATGTCACTTACAAACAGTTCTCCTCTTGAAACAAAGGCCAGTTTTTTACCATCAGGCGATACATCGTATTCAGAGATCTCTCCCCGCACATCAAAATCTTTTTCTTTGGGCAATACATTATTGCGGATGATGGCAATGTCCAGGCGGGTTTCCTTACCTGTTTTTACGTCGTACAACCAGAGTTGATAATCTTTTTCAAAAACCACTTTTCCCCCGTTGGCATTTACCTGTGGCGTTTTTATGGAAGAAGAAAAACCGGTCAGGCCTTTTTTTCTTCCGTTATCAAAAGTATAGAGATTGTATTCGCCATTGGCTTCATCAGAAATAAAATAGACATTCCCGTTTCTGTCGATGGTGGCAGCAAAATCTTTTCCTTCCCAATCGGTATATTTTTTATGCTGCCTGGTTTTAAAATTATATGATTGTATATCCGGGTTAAAAGGGCCTTTATATCTTTTGCGCTGCACCTGGTTATTACTTTCCCAGGTATCGTTAAAAAATATTTCCCCGCTGGTGGGATGTTCCACCAGGTTATGATCGAACTGAAAAAAATAATTGCCAAAAACCCTTTTTGGTGTACCGCCACCTGCACTTACTTTAAAACCTGCCACCTGGCCCATACGGTTGCTGTTAAAATAAATACTGCTGCCATCCCAGCTCCAGCTGGTCACTTCATCATTACTGCTGTGGTAGGTAATTTGTTTGATATCGCCTCCATTAACAGGCATTACATACACATCCGCGTTACCAAACTGCCGGCCGGTAAAAGCCAGCCATTTTCCGTCAGGAGAAACCCTGGGCGAAGTTTCATAACCCTGCATGGCAGTAAGTCTTGCTGCCTGGCCACTTTTTACATCTGCCTTCCACAGGTCACCTTCGTAAGCAAAAATTACTTCCTGCCCATCTGGTGTAAGTGTGGGGTTGGAAAGAAAGTAAGTATTGTTTTGAGAAAAAAGCTGTGTTGCAATAAGCATAAATGCAACTGATAAATATACCCTCATAAAAAAATAGTTTTGGGTAATCAAGTTACACCAAAACCATAAGCAGAAAATACCGTTTATATAAAACAGGAAAAAGCTATACCACCACGTTGATCATCTTATTTTTTACATAGATGATCTTTTTAGGTGCTTTACCTTCCAGCCATTTTTGTACAGTCTCATTTTGCAGTACCAATGCTTCCACCTGCTTTTGATCCAGGTCTAAAGCCAGTGATAAATTGGTCCTTACCTTGCCATTGATAGAAACGGGATAGTCTTTACTGCTTTCCACCAGCAATGCAGGGTTGAAAGTGGGATAGCTGGCATCCAGTATAGAAGCCCCCTCCAAACCTCCCCCCGAAGGGGAGGCTTTTGAAGAGTTCAATTGATTATAGAGTTCTTCGGCAATGTGAGGTGCATAAGGAGTCAATAAAATTAAGAGCGGCTCTAAGATTTCTTTTTTATGGCAATTCACATCAAACAGGTCGTTCACACAGATCATGAAGGCGCTTACGGCGGTGTTGAAAGAAAACTTCTCTGTATCCTCTTCAATTTTTTTAATGGTGCGGTGCAAAATTTTCAGTTCGGCATCCGTGGCTTTATCCTCATTCCATACTTTACCTTTTACCTCGTCATTAAAAAGCCTCCATAATTTTTTCAGGAACCGGTGCACCCCTTCAATACCCTTGGTATCCCATGGCTTGCTGGCTTCCACCGGGCCCAGGAACATTTCATACATGCGGAAGGTATCAGCACCGTATTTATCACACAGGTCATTGGGGTTAACGGTATTGTATTTTGATTTGGACATTTTTTCTGTTTCCACCCCACAGATATATTTCATATCTTTTAAAGTACCTGTGCTGCACGACAATGAGAATGTACCGTCTTCAAATACAAATTCCGCATCTGCAAATTCCGGTTTCCATTTTTTGAATGCTTCAATATCCAGTTCAACACCATCAACCATATTTACATCCACATGAAGGGTTTGCGTATCGTATTCATCTTTTTTGCCTGCAGAAACAAACTGGTTGGTTCCGGCAATGCGATACACCAGCCTGCTGCTGCCCTGAATCATTCCCTGGTTCAGCAATCTTTTAAAAGGTTCGTCATATCCAATCAATCCCAAATCAAATAATACTTTCGTCCACATACGGCTGTACAGCAAATGGCCCACGGCATGCTCGGTACCGCCAATGTACAGGTCCACCTGGTTCCAGTAATCACTGGCTTTGCGGTCGCAGAATGCTGCAGTGTTATGCGGATCCATATACCGTAAAAAATACCAACTGCTGCCGGCATAGCCGGGCATGGTGCTGGTTTCTCTTTTAGCCCCCTCTACATCTCCCCCTGTTGGGGAGACCTGCGCAGCACTTTTAGATATGTTAACCCATTCTTTTATGTTGGCTAATGGGCCTTCTCCTTCAGGTCCGGGTCCGTATTTATCTACATGCGGTAATTCCAGTGGTAATTCGTCGGCATCTAATGGCAAGGCAATTCCATCACTCCATATAATGGGAAAGGGTTCGCCCCAATACCGCTGGCGGCTGAAGCCGGCATCACGCATTTTATAATTCACTTTGCGTTTGCCAATACCTTTTTCTTCCAGTTGTTGTAACACTATCGCAGTGGCATCCGTCATCTTTACCCCATTTAAAAAACCACTGTTCTCCAGCACGGCTTCCTTGGTGGGATTGGCGGCCGTACCGTCAAAATAACTGCCAATGATATTGGTGATGGGAATATTAAAATGCCGGGCAAACTTAAAGTCCCTTTCATCGCCGCAGGGCACGGCCATAATGGCGCCGGTACCATAGCCTGCCAAAACATATTCGCTGATCCAGATGGGAATCTGCCTGCCGTCGAATGGATTGATGGCATAGGCCCCGGTAAAACATCCTGTGATTTTTTTCTCTGCCATGCGGTCCACATCGCTCCTGCTTTTTACATAAGCAATGTATTCGTCAACAGCAGCAGTTTGTTCAGGCGTTTTTATTTGCTGTACCAGGTCCAGTTCGGGTGCCACCACCATAAAGTCCACACCAAAAATGGTATCGGGCCTTGTGGTGTATACTTCAATTTTGAATGTTGAATGTTGAATGTTGAATGCTATCTCCGCCCCCTCACTCTTCCCGATCCAGTTACGCTGCATTTCTTTCATGCTCTCGCTGAAGTCTACGGTTTCCAACCCTTCCAGTAACCTGTCGGCATAAGCTGTAATACGCAGGTACCATTGGCGCATTTTCTTTTTTTCTACCGGGAAACCGCCGCGTTCGCTTACACCGTTCACCACTTCATCATTGGCTAAAACAGTGCCCAGTGCTTCGCACCAGTTTACTTCGCCATACTTGCTGAAGGCAAGGCGGCGGTTCATTAAAATTTCCTCCTGCTCTTTTTTGCTATAACCATTCCACTGCTCAGCAGTAAACTTATTGCAGCCTTTTGTTTCGTATTTTTTAACCAGTTCGGCTATGGGCAGGGCCTTTTTTTGGGTATTGCAGAAATAACTGTTGTACAATTGTAAAAATATCCACTGTGTCCATTTGTAATAAGCAGGGTCGCTGGTTTGTACTTCACGTTCCCAGTCGTAACAAAAACCAATTTTATCCAGCTGGCTTTTGAATGTAGCAATGTTTTTTGTTGTGGTGGTTGCAGGATGCTGCCCTGTTTCCAAAGCATATTGCTCGGCGGGCAAACCAAAACTGTCGAAGCCCATCGGGTGTAATACATTAAATCCTTTCAGTCTTTTATAACGGCTGCAGATATCGCTGGCAATATAGCCCAGTGGATGACCTACATGCAGGCCGGCACCACTGGGATAAGGGAACATATCCAGTACATAATATTTGGGCTTATTGGTTTCGTTGGAAACACGGTACACTTTATTGGCTTTCCAGTGATCCTGCCACTTCTTTTCAATCTCGTTAAACTTGTATTCCATTTTTATTCCGCCTGCGGCGTAATTTTTATTTTGTTATTGGCAATAGTTATTTTATGCTGCCCCCTACATATGTCTCTCGGTTTAAAACCGTGCTGACGCAATTGTGAAAGAAAAGTTATTTCACCCCCATTCACCCCCTGTGCACTCCATCCATAAAAATAAATCCGGCAGGCAATCGTTTTGTAGTGGGCAAAAATAATGTAATACCCGCAAATTGAATTAATTTGCAGCCCGTACTAACAAATCCATTAAACAAATATTTTATGGCTCAATTTGGAAAAGCAAGCAGTAAGCGGGGCAAACCCAGTTATGCAAATGTTATCATTGGCGTATCGCTGGTATTATTTTTATTTGGTATTGTGGGCTGGCTTTTCCTGAATTTAAGAAATACAGGTACTTATTTTAAAGAAAATATACAGGTGCACGCCTGGTTATGGCCCGCCACTTCCAAAAAGCAAATAGACAGCGTTAAAACCTATATCAGCAGCCTGCCTTACACCAAATCGGTGGAATATGTTACCAAGGAAATGGCCGCTTCCAAGTGGAATACAGAAAATGACAGCAGCTGGAAAAAAATATTAGATAATAACCCCCTGCCCGAGAGCATCGACTTTTATGTAAAAGCCAATTATGTGCAGGAAGACAGCCTTAATGCGCTGGCCACAAATATCACCACCAATTTTCCCACCAGTGTAAAAGAGTTCCAGTTCCCTACAGAAACGGTGAGTAAGATCGGGTATTTTGTAAAGTGGACGGCCGTGATTGTGCTGGCAGCAGCGTTGCTGCTTACCATACTGGTCATATTCCTTATTGACAATACCATCAGGCTGGCCATGTACAGTAACAGGTTTTTGGTAAAAACCATGCAAATGGTGGGCGCCACCCGGGGCTTTATTGCCAAACCCATGAACGTAAGGGCCATTATTAACGGGCTGCTGGCTGCCGGCATTGCCATTGTGCTGTTGACGGTGTTTATCATTATTATTGAGTCTTCGGTGCCGGTTTTTAAACTGCTGCATAATAACCAAAATATGTTCTGGCTGGGCGCTGCCATGATATTTATTGGAATTTCAATTACGCTTTTCAGCACCCACCGATCGGTAATTAAATACCTGCGGATGAAATTGGACGATTTGTATTAAGTTTGCACCTCAATATTGTAATATGAGCAACGACAAAAAACAACCAGCCCCCAATAACAATAACCTGTTTACAAAAGATAATTATATCTGGATGCTGGCAGGCCTGGCTGTGATGGCCCTTGGATTTATTTTAATGAGTGGCGGCAAAAGCAACGATCCCAAAGTGTTTAATGATGCCGAAGTATACAGCACCACCCGTATCACCATTGCCCCGCTTTTAATTGTTGCGGGCCTGGTACTGGAAATTTTTGCCATCATGAAAAAGCCCAAAACAAACGAATAAATAATAATGACGGATAAATAATTAATTTGCGGAGCTTTGCTTCGCATTTTTATTTTACCCTTTAAGCCAATACATGAACACACTCGAATCTGTTATTATCGGTATCGTGGAAGGCCTTACCGAATTTCTGCCCATCTCTTCCACCGCACATATGCGTATTACCGAAAACCTGCTGGGCATCAGCAATACTGATAAGTTTACCGAAGCCTTTACGGTGGCCATACAGCTGGGCGCCATCCTTTCGGTGGTGGTATTATACTGGAAAAAATTTTTTGATTTTAAACGCTGGCAGTTTTACCTGAAATTAATAGTGGCGGTTATCCCTGCACTTATTTTTGGAAAACTCTTCAGCGAAAAAATTGACCTGATCCTGGAAAAGCCGCTGTTTATTGCATTAATTATGATTGCCGGCGGTATCATCTTCCTTTTTATAGATAATATTTTTAAGGTGCACACCATCGATTCGGAAGAAAAAGTAAATTACTTCACTGCCTTAAAAATAGGTTTCTTTCAATGCCTGGCCATTCTCTTTCCCGGCCTCAGCCGCAGTGCGGCCACCATCATCGGGGGTATGAGCCTGAAACTGACAAGAAATGCAGCTGCTGAATTTTCTTTTTTCCTGGCAGTGCCCACCATGCTGGCAGCCACTGTTTACAAACTTTACAAATACTATAAAGACAATGGCGGCTTCAGCCAGGCCGAAGTGCATAACCTGCTTATTGGAAATATTGTTGCTTTTGTGGTGGCACTGGCCGCTATAAAATTCTTTATTGGTTTTTTAAAAAAGCATGGTTTTAAAGTATGGGGATGGTACAGGATCATTGTGGGCCTGGTTTTATTAGCATTGATCTATACCAACTTTATCAAATAAATACCGTTGTAAGGGTATAGCATTACTGCAGTGAAATGCCTACCTATGCACCAATTAAAATAAAACATCATGAAATTGACACTACCCCTTATTGCTGTATTATGTACTGCACTGTTATTTGCATCCTGCACCGATTATGGCAAAAAAGCCAAAAAGGGAACAGTGGAAGTATATTATAAAGATGGCATCACTGCTTCAGAAGCGGAATTGACGGCCAGTATACTTGCTTATATAGACAGCAGCCAGAACAGCAATACCAAGGAAACAAGGAGTATGCAGCTTACCAGCCAGAAGGATACTATTTGTTTTAAAATGGTGGCTAATAAGGACAAACTGGCCGGCGTAAATGATATTGCTTTCCAGCTGATAGGCACCATGATCGGCGACAGTGTTTTTAAAGGTAAGCCGGTTGCCGTGGAGCTTACAGATAACACGTTCAATACCTTTAAAAAAATTCCATATAAAAAACTGGATTTAAATAACCTGCCGGAATAAAACCAATTTATCATTCTTAATGTAAACAGCAGCCCGTTAGCAATAACGGGCTTTTTTATGCGGATATAAAGCGTAAATCATTATTTTTACTGTACAACCTTTTATCATGCAAACTGCTTCCAAAAAAGTTATCAATGGCTGGGCCATGTTCGACTGGGCCAACAGTGTGTATAACCTGGTCATCACGTCCACCATTTTCCCGGCCTATTACGAAGCCATTACAGTGGAACGTAAAGAAGGTGAGATAGCTTATGTACATTTTTTAGGAAGGGAATTTGTAAACACATCGCTGTATAATTACACCCTGGCATTTGCCCTTCTTATTGTAGCGCTTATTTTACCCTTACTCACATCTATTGCCGACTTCAGGGGAAATAAGAAAAGTTTTATGGCTTTCTTTTTTACACTGGGCAGTGTGGCCTGTGCGGCGCTTTACTTTTTTAAAGGCATTGATACCCTTTGGGTGGGCATATTGTGCATGATCATTGCCTGTATCTGTTTCTGGAGCAGTTATGTTTTCAGCAATTCTTTTTTACCTGAAATTGCGGCACCTGAAGACAGGGATAAAGTGAGTGCCCGCGGTTTTGCCTATGGCTATGTGGGCAGTGTTATACTGCAGGTGATCTGTTTTGTATTTGTGATGAAGAATGAGTGGTTTGGTATTTCAGAAGGGGAAGGATCAAGAATATCATTTTTAGCGGTGGGCATATGGTGGCTGGTATTTGGTTATTTTTCTTTATCCCGGTTGCCAAAACCCATTGCAGCGGGTAATGGTGCTTCTCAAAACAACAGTATCAGCGGCGGCTATAAAGAACTGGTAAAAGTATGGCACCAGCTAAAACAAATGCCCGTAATTAAAAGATACCTGGGCTCATTTTTCTTTTACAATATGGGGGTACAAACAGTAATGCTTGCCGCCACACTATATGGCAAAAGCGAGCTGGAAATACCCGTGCCAAATTTAATTGCTGCCATCCTGCTTATTCAACTGGTCGCTATTCCCGGGGCTTATTTTATCAGTAAACTGTCCAGCCGTATCGGCAATTTTAAAGCACTGATGATCGTAATATTTTTCTGGATACTGATTTGTATTACGGCGTATTTTATTCCCAAACACGCCATAGTACAATTTTATATTTTAGGCGCCTGTGTTGGATTTGTAATGGGAGGTATTCAATCGTTAAGCCGCAGTACCTACAGTAAACTAATGCCCGAAACAAAGGACACGGCTTCCTTCTTCAGTTTTTATGATGTAACAGAAAAAGTGGCCGTGGTAATCGGTATGTTAAGTTTTGGATACATTACAGAGCTTACAGGTTCGCAACGCGGTTCTGTACTGGCATTAATGACATTCTTTATTATCGGGCTGGTAATATTATATTCCGCTTTAAAAAAACAACAGGCTGAAGCTGCATGAAACTGTATTCCATCAATACCGGTTATTTTAAATTAGACGGCGGCGCCATGTTTGGCGTGGTGCCCAAAAGTATCTGGAATAAATTAAACCCAGCAGATGAAAATAATATGTGCAGCTGGGCACTGCGCTGTTTATTGATTGAAGACGGAGGCAAACTGGTTTTGATTGACACCGGTATGGGTGATAAACAGGATGCGAAATTCTTCGGCCATTATTATATGCACGGGGATGATACACTCGACAAATCTTTAGCCACACATGGTTTTACAAAAGATGATATTACCGATGTATTTTTAACGCACCTGCATTTTGACCATTGCGGTGGTGCCATAAAAAGAGAAGGGAACACCTTAGTGCCTGCATTTAAGAATGCCACTTACTGGAGCAACAAAAAGCACTGGCAATGGGCTGTTGAACCCAATGCAAGGGAGAAAGCAAGCTTTTTAAAAGAGAATATTTTACCTATACAGGAAAGCGGCAGGCTGCAGTTCCTGGAGGTGGCAGCTGCTGTTGAAGAAACACTGGCCACCCCCATTACACCCAATTTTTTTATAAAAACCGTTTACGGGCATACCGGTGCCATGATGCTGCCCGTTATTAAATACCAGGATAAAACTATTGTGTATATGGCCGACCTGTTACCCTCAGTGGCCCATATTCCCCTGCCCTATGTAATGGGCTACGATATGTTTCCATTAACCACCCTCAACGAAAAAAAAGCATTTTTAGAAGAGGCGCTTGCCAATAATTATATATTGTTTTTTGAACACGACGCCGTGAATGAATGCTGTACACTGCAGCAAACAGAAAAAGGGATACGGCAGGCCGCTACTTTTAAATTAAGCGAGTTATAAATTTATTTTACGCTGATCAATGAGGTGAGCGGGTAACGCAGGTTTTTATATCCCATCATATCCACTTTAATGCTGCCCACCGCAATGGGGCTTTCCACCCGAAGCAGTAAATGATTGGGGTCATCACTTACCCAGGCATTCATTTTTTCACCACCTTCAAAAATGGTTCCTTTAATCAAAAGCGGTTTAAACCGGATGGCATTGAATTTACCATAGCGGGTTTTTATTTTTTCCTTACCCATATAGCGTATGTACAGGTGAAATACCTCATCATCCAAAAACATATCAAACGGAATCTTATCATCCACTTTGTATTTGCTGAAATCTATATTACGGGCATAATACACGGCACTCACCACATCCTGTATACACTTGGTAACTTTAAACACCCCATTGGTGCTTACGGCAGTGCCGGCACTCTGGTTAAATGTTACATTATTATATTTTTTATACCCGCCTTCATCGATATTACGGATGAACTTATAGGGTATTAAATTGGCGGTGTCGATATAACTTTCATAGCGGTCACGCACTTTAAAAAAGCCATCAAAGAAAGAGTATGATTTACCCTCTCCCACGCAATGGTATACCGGCTTGCCGTTAAAACGTTCCAGCGTGGTGGTAAATGTGGCTTCGCCTGCGCCGATATAAGCACCCAGGGCGTTGTAAAACACTTTCATGGTAACCACTTCGCCGTCTTTAAATGCCATATTTTTTATCCCGCAGAATTCATCATCATATGCCGGCTTAAAACTTAAGCAGCACAAACCCAGTATTAAAACCCCAAGCCTGCTATACTGTACTATCATTTTTCTTTTACGATTTTAATTCCCAAAATTAATAAACTGCCAATTATTGCCGGTATCACCAGGTTAATGCCCCATATGGTAAGTGCCGCCGTTTGAATACCCAATGTATTGGTGCTGTAT
>Ga0209023_10008293_pt1 | contig 10457 bp, 10 predicted proteins | sample LakOneMetagenome_FD_187468 | JGI IMG/M metagenome (GOLD analysis project Ga0209023, IMG submission 187468) | Freshwater and sediment microbial communities from Lake Erie, Canada (SPAdes) (version 2) | ecosystem: Environmental > Aquatic > Freshwater > Lentic | place: Lake Erie, Canada...
GCGACCAGCTGTTCGGCGACCTCCTTGTAACGCTGCAGCCGATCGGTCTGGTAGATCGGGCCCTCGTCGTAGTCCAGGCCCAGCCAGTCCATCGCCTGCAGGATCGCGTCGATCGCCGCCTGCGTGCTGCGCTCCCGGTCGGTGTCCTCGATGCGCAGGACGAACTGGCCGCCCTTGTGGCGCGATTCCAGCCAGCAGTACAGCGCGGTGCGTGCGCCGCCGATGTGCAGGTAGCCGGTGGGACTGGGGGCGAAGCGGGTGCGAACGGTCATCGGTGTATTTTAGCGGGATGGCGACCTTGTTCGTTTCCGACCTGCACCTCGACCCGGAACGCCCGGCGGCGACGGAACTGTTCGGCCGTTTCCTCGACGGCGAGGCACGGAACGCGGGCGCCCTCTACATCCTCGGCGACCTGTTCGAAGCCTGGGTCGGCGACGACGATCCCTCCACCGCCGGCGCCTTCGTCGCCGACAGGCTGCGCGCGCTCGCGGATTCCGGCGTGCCGGTGTCCTTCATCCGCGGCAACCGCGATTTCCTGCTCGGCCAGGAATATGCGGAACGCGCAGGAATGACGATCCTGCCCGATCCGGCGGTGGTGATGCTGCAGGGCGAACCGACGCTGATCCTGCACGGCGACCTGATGTGCACCGACGACACCGCCTACCAGCAGTTCCGCGCGCAGACCCGCGATCCGCGCTGGCAGGCGGAATTCCTCGCGCAGCCGCTGCAAGCCAGGCTCGAGTTCGCGGCCAAAGCACGCGCCGCGAGCAAGGCGCGCTACGGCGAACTGCAGGCCAGCGGCCAGTCGGAAACGATCACCGACGTGACGCCTGCCACCGTCCGCGAATGGTTCAAGCGCTATGGCGTGCGCCGCATGATCCACGGCCATACCCATCGCCCCGCGATCCACGACGAAGGCGATGGCAATACCCGCATCGTGCTCGGCGACTGGTACGAGCAGGGATCGGTGCTGCGGGTGGATGCGGGTGGCGCGAGGCTGGAGAGCCTGTAGGAGCGCGTTACCAGCCATTCGGCTGTTAAAAGCGGCGAGCGCGACCGATCGCGTCCGGGGCAGTTGGAGAGCCTGTAGGAGCGCGCTCGAGCGCGACCGGTTGCGTCCGAGGATTAGCGCGACACCGTAGGGTGGAACCGCCGAAGGCGATTCCGCCAATCGTCGATATCACGATGCGATGGCGGAATCTTCCTGCGGGAGGTTCCGCCCTACGCATCACTTCGCCGCTTCGGCGCAGCCCTTGTAGTCCATGTCGCCGTAGCGGAACGTCGAAACCAGTTCGTACCGGTTGTCGGACATGCCGTCGCTGCATTCGCCGGCCTTGACGGTCAGCGCGAACGAAATGCCGTCGTCGCTGCCGTCGATCTCCACGCCACCGTCGATCCCGCGGCGCATGCCATGCATCTCGACGCCCGCCTGGTTTTCGGGCGTGGTGTAAGTCAGGGTGTCGCCTTCCACGTTGACGTTCCAGAACGGCTCGGTACCGAACGCGCGGAAAATCCGCATCGGCGGGGCTTCATCGCCCGGCGCGCGCTTGGCCATCGGCGTGTCGGCCGATGCCGGCGATTCCGACGTGGCGCAGGCCGCGAGCGCGAGTGCTGCGATGGCGATGACGAATTGACGCATTTTCATGGCTAACCTCCGGATTTCCCGCGCAGTGTCCAGACGCTGCGATCAAGGCACGGTGAGCATCAACCGGCCTCGGCCAGCAGGCTTTCCAGCTCGTCCGCATCGAAACCCGCCGCCAGCCGCGCCTCGGTATTGAACGGCCCGTGCAGCACGCCGCCGGCATGTTCGCGCAGCAGCTCGCGGAAGCGCATGCGCGGATCGACGCCGGCACGTTCGCAATGCCAGCGATACCAGCGCGAACCGGCGGCGACATGCCCGACCTCCTCGCACAGGATGGTTTCGAGGATATCGGCGGTCGCATCGTCGCCGAGCGCGCGCAATTTCACGATCATCCCCGGCGTGACGTCCAGCCCGCGCGCTTCGAGCACGCGCGGCACCAGCGCCATCCGCGCGAGGCCGTCGTGCGCGGTCTTTTCGGCCATTTCCCACAGGCCGTTATGCGCGTCGAAATCGCCGTAATCGTGGCCGAAATCGCGCAATCGCTGGCGCAACATCGCGAAATGCCGGGCCTCGTCGTTCGCCACCGAGACCCAATCGGCATAGTACGCATCCGGCATGCCGCGGAAGCGATAGACCGCATCCCAGGCCAGGTCGATGGCGTTGAACTCGATGTGCGCGACCGCGTGGATGAAGGCGGCGCGGCCTTCGTCGCTACCGAAACCACGGCGCGGCAATTCGCGCGGATGCACCAGCGTCGGTCGCGCGGGGCGACCCGGCATGCGGATCGGCTCGGGCGACGACGCGTCGTAGTGAATCGCGAGTTCGCCACGCGCGAATTCTTGCGCCGCTGCGAAGGTGCGTTCGACCTTGGCCTCGGGCGATGCCGCATCGAGGCAGGCGCGCGCGGCGGTGAAAAGTGAATTCATAGCTCTTGCTCGTCATCCCGGCGCAAGCCGGGACCCAGCGTCTTTGCACTTCGAAAAGATTACCGTGACCCGGACGAAAGACAATGGATTCCTGCGTTAGGCAGCCATTCGGCTGCCAGAAGTGGCGCAGGAATGACGAGTCTCTATCACAGCGCAAGCCGGCGCTGGTGCTTGGCGTCGTCGGAACGCAATTGCCGGATGCGTTCGAAATAGCCCGGATCGACGCCGGTCACGTATTCGCCGCTGAAGCAGGAACTGTCGAACTTGCGTCCCGGGAACTTCGGTCCGGCGACCGCGGCCTCGAGGTCGGCGAGGTCCTGGTAGATGAGCCAGTCGCAGCCGATCATGCGTTCGATCTCGGCTTCGGTGCGCCCGTGCGCGATCAATTCCTCGGGCGTGGGCATGTCGATGCCGTAGATGTTCGGGTAACGCACCGGCGGCGCCGCGGAGGCGAGGTAGACCTTCTTCGCGCCGGCATCGCGCGCCATCTGGACGATCTGCTGGCTGGTGGTGCCGCGCACGATGGAATCGTCGACCAGCAGCACCACGCGGTTGCGGAATTCCAGCGGGATCGGGTTGAGCTTGCGCTTCACCGACTTCGCGCGTTCGCCCTGCCCCGGCATGATGAAGGTGCGGCCGACGTAGCGGTTCTTGATGAAGCCCTCGCGGTACTTCACGTCGAGCACGTTGGCGATTTCCAGCGCGGAGTCGCGGCTGGTATCGGGGATCGGGATCACCACGTCGATGTCGTGGCCGGGGCGCTCGCGCAGGATCTTCTCGCCGAGGGTGACGCCCATGCGCATCCGCGCCTTGTGCACCGAGATTTCCTCGATCATCGAGTCCGGGCGCGCGAAATACACGTATTCGAAGATGCACGGCGCATGCGCTTCGGCGGGTGCGCACTGGCGGGCGAACAGTTCGCCGCGCGCGGTGATGACGACGCCCTCGCCCGGCGCCACGTCGCGCACGCGCTCGAAGCCGAGCACGTCCAGCGCAACGGATTCGGACGCGACGATGTATTCGTCGCCACCGGCCGAGCTGCGCTTGCCGAGCACCAGCGGACGGATTCCGTGCGGATCGCGGAACGCGACCAGGCCGAGGCCGAGCACCGCGCACACGACCGCGTAACCGCCCTTCGCGCGGCGGTTCACGCCGTCGATCGCGCGGAACGCGGCGTCCGGTGTCAGCGCCTTCTGCAGGTCGAGTTCGTGCGCGAATACGTTGAGCAGCACTTCGCTGTCGGATTCGGTGTTGACATTGCGGCGATCCTGCTCGAACACCTCGCGCCGCAGCGCGTCGGTGTTGATCAGGTTGCCGTTGTGCGCGAGCGCGATGCCGTAGGGCGAATTCACGTAGAACGGCTGCGCTTCGTCGCTGCCCTCGCTGCCCGCGGTCGGGTAGCGGCAATGGGCGATACCGACGCGGCCTTCGAGTTCCGACATCGATTGCGCGTCGAACACGTCGCGCACCAGGCCGTTGCCCTTGTGCACGCGCAGCTTGCCGCCTTCGGCGGTGGCGATGCCGGCCGCGTCCTGGCCACGGTGCTGGAGCACGGTCAGCCCGTCGTACAGCTGGGCCGCGACTTCGTTCTGGCCGACGATTCCGACGATGCCGCACATGTCGCGATTCCTGCCTCGATCAAGGATGCGGGCGGACGATGCCCGCGATGCCCAGCCTGGATTGCACCTGCGCCTTCAACTGGTCGGCTTCGGCGCGATCCGCCACCGGGCCGATGCGCACGCGGGTCAGCGTGCCCTTGTCGGTCTTGACGGCTTCGGTGAAGGCGTTGAAGCCAGCGGCACGCGCACGATCGCGCAAGGCATTGGCGTCGGCGGGATTGGAGAACGCGGCGAGTTGCACCGCGAAACCGACGTTCGCCGCGGCCGGTGCAGGCGCGGGCTTCGCGGCCGGCGGCGGCACCGATGCCGTGGGTTGCGGCTTCGGTGTCTCGGTCTTCGTCGCCGCGGGCGGGATGGCCGGCGCGGGCCTGGTCGCGGCTGGCTTGGGTTCGGGCGGAAGCGGCGTCGCCACCGGCTTGGCGTTATCGGCGATCGGTGCGCCCACAGCCGGCGCGGGTGCCGCGGTGTCGGCATCGAGCACGACCACGCGCGCGGTGACGTCGCTGCGCACTTGGGTCGCGCGCAGTCGCGCGGCCTCCGCATCGGCCTGGGTCGCGAACGGCCCGATGCGCACGCGCCAGGCCGGCTTGCCGTTGAGCTGCACCGCTTCGCTGTAGCTCGACAGTTGCGCCTTCTCCAGGGTCGTGACCACCGATTTCGCCGCGTCCGCGCTGGCATAGCTGCCGAAGTGCACGGCGTAATCACCGCCGGCGGTCGTCGCCGGGAAGTCCTGCGAATCCGTCGGGTTCGCCGCGTCGTCGTTGACCGGCATCCCGGTCGCGCCACCGCTGGGCGCGTCCGCGGGGCCCACCAGCGGCAGTTCGCGCGTTTCCATGCCCGTGTCGGGCGTTGCGGGCATGTTCAACGGCACATCTGCCGCGCCGCTGTCCGGCGCCGGGCCCTGCACCAGCATGGGCAGGAAGATCACCGCGAGGGCCACCAGCACGGCGGCGCCGATCAGGCGCTGTTTCAGGGAGGTATCCATCGGGGGAACCGGCGTCGTGGGCCCGCGGATTATACGCCGCGCCCCGCGACGGTCATGAACCGGAGGCCGCCAGCGCCTGCAACGCAGCGGCCGCGGTGTGGAACGAACCGAACACCAGCACGCGGTCGCCCGGCCGCGCTTGCGCGCGCGCATCGGCGAGCGCGGCGGCGACATCCTGTTTGCGAATCGCCGTCGAGGCCGCGGAGCCGGCGAGCATCGCGGCGAGCGCATCGACGCCCTGCCCGCGCGGCCCCGCGTCTTCCAGGCCCGCGATCCACCAGCGATCCACGCGCGGGGCGAGCCGCGTGGCGATGCCGGCGACATCCTTGTCCGCGAGCGCGGCGAACACCGCGAACACGCGTCCCGGCGGCGGATGCGCGTCCAGCCAAGCAGCCAGCTCGCCCGCGGCCTGCGGGTTGTGGGCGACGTCGACGACGATTTCCACGTCGTCGCGTTCGAAGGCTTGCAGCCGTCCCGGTACGTTCGCATCGGCGACACCGCGCGCCCAGGCTTCGTCCGGAATCGCGAGATCGGAAGCGCGCAGCGCGGCGATGGCGGTCGCGGCATTGCGCACTTGCGTCGGCGCCGCCAGCCGCGGCATCGGCAATTCGAGTTCGAAACCCGGTTCGCGCCAGCGCCAGTGCGCGGCGCCGATGGGTTCGAACAGGAAATCGCAGTTGGCGCGGATCGCGCTCGCACCGATGGCGTAGGCATGGCGCAGCACGCTGGCCGGCGGATCGTCCTCGCCCAGCACCAGCGGTTTCCACGCCCGCGCGATGCCGGCCTTCTCGAAGCCGATGGCCTCGCGCTCGTTGCCGAGCCAGTCGGTGTGGTCGATGTCCACGGTGGTGACCACGGCGACATCGGCATCGACGATGTTCACCGCGTCCAGCCGGCCGCCGAGGCCGACCTCGAGGATGGCGAGATCGAGATTCGCGCGTTCGAACAGCCACAGCGCCGCCAGCGTGCCGTGTTCGAAGTACGTCAGCGACACCTCGCTTCTTCCCTCCCCCCTCGAGAGGGAGGGTGGCCGAAGGGCGGGAGAGGGGCTCAACCGCGCCGCCTCCACCGCTTCGAACGCCTCGACCAGTTCCGCGTCGCCGGCGTCGCGACCGTCGATGCGCACGCGTTCGTTGTAGGCCAGCAGGTGCGGCGAGGTGTAGGCGCCGACGCGCAGGCCCGACGCACGTGCGATCGCCTCGATGAAGGCGACGGTCGAGCCCTTGCCGTTGGTGCCGCCGACGGTGATGACGCAAGGCGCCGGTTTGCCGAGGTCCATGCGTTCCGCGACCTCGCGCACGCGCTCGAGGCCGAGGTCGATGGCCCTGGGATGCTGGCGTTCGAGCCGCGCCAGCCAATCGTGCAACGTTCGTTGGTTCACAGCGCGCGGTGCACCGCTTCGCCGAACAGCGCGGTGTGGTGCCCGGCGTCGTTGAGGCGCACGACATCGAGATGTTCGATATCCGCGCCTTCGAGCAGGTTGAGCGTGGCCGGCGCCTGGCGGAAGCTCCACAGCCGCGACAGCGGGATGCCGAGCATGCGGCACAGCAGCACGCGGTTCACCGCGTCGTGGGCGACGACGAGCAGCGTGTCGTCGGCGCCAAGGCCCGATGCGGCGCGTTCGAACGCAGGCCACGCGCGCTGCAGCACCTGCGGCAGCGATTCGCCACCGGGCATCTGCACCGTGTCCGGCGCCTCGCGCCATGCGCGCAGGCGTTCGCCGTCGCGTTCGCGGATCTCGCTGGCAAGCAGGCCTTCCCACGTCCCGTGCGCGATTTCCACCAGGCCCACGTCGAACGCGAGCATCGATGCACGCGCCTCGCCCAAGGCGAGTTCCGCGGTGCGGCGCGCGCGCGACAGCGGCGAGGCCACGGCACGGTCGATGCGCACCTCGCGCAGGCGTTCGCCGAGCGAATGCGCCTGCGCCTCGCCGGTCGGCGACAGCGGGATGTCTTCCTGGCCCTGATAGCGGCCTTCGGCGTTCCAGGGCGTTTCGCCGTGGCGGGCGAGCAGGATGCGCATTGTTCCGTGTCGTCGCGGGGGGACGCGTAGTGTATCGGCGACCGGCACGCGGCTGGCACACTGCCCGCCCCGATCGCGGAGCAGGCGCATGCAACGACAGGCCAAGGGCGGTTTCGAGGTGAAGCGCACGCCGCAGGACGCGCTCGACGCCGGCGGCGGCGCGCAGGTCGGGCATGTGCGTTTCGACAAGCGCTTCCACGGCCCGCTGGAGGCGACCAGCGTGGTGCACATGCTCGCGGTCGGCACCGACATGCCCGGCTCCGCGGCCTACGTGGCGATCGAACGCATCTCCGGCAGCCTCGAAGGGCGCAGCGGGAGTTTCCTGACCCATCACGATGGCGTCCTCGACCGCGGCCAGGCCTCACTGTCCGTGACCGTGGTTCCCGATTCGGGCACGGGCGAACTCGCCGGACTGCGCGGGCGCATGGCCATCGACATCGTCGATGGCGCGCACTTCTACACCTTCGACTACGAACTGCCCGATCCTGCGGTCGACAGGGACTGACGGCACGGGGCGACCCGGGTGCGGCGCGTATAATTCGCGCTCCACGACGAAGGCAGCCGCCATGACGCAGATGATGAAAGCGCTGGTCAAGCGCGAAGCCGCCAAGGGCATCTGGATGGAAGAGGTCCCGGTGCCGGTGCCGGGCCCGAACGAAGTCCTGATCAAGCTCGAGAAGACCGCGATCTGCGGCACCGACCTGCACATCTACCTGTGGGACGAGTGGAGCCAGCGCACGATCAAGCCCGGCCTGGTCATCGGCCACGAGTTCGTCGGGCGCATCGTCGAACTCGGCACCGGCGTGACCGGCTACAAGGTCGGCCAGCGCGTGTCGGCGGAGGGCCACATCGTCTGCGGCCACTGCCGCAACTGCCGCGCCGGCCGCCAGCACCTGTGCCCGAACACCGTCGGCATCGGCGTGAACCGCGACGGCGCCTTCGCCGAATTCATCGTGATGCCGGCCTCGAACCTGTGGCCGATCCCGGACCAGATCCCGAGCGAACTCGCGGCGTTCTTCGATCCCTACGGCAATGCTGCGCACTGCGCGCTGGAATTCGACGTGGTCGGCGAGGATGTGTTGATCACCGGCGCCGGCCCGATCGGGATCATCGCCGCCGGCATCTGCAAGCATATCGGCGCGCGCAACGTGGTCGTCACCGACGTCAACGACTACCGCCTCAAGCTCGCCGCCGACATGGGCGCGACCCGCGTGGTCAACGTCAGCAACACCTCGCTCAAGGACGTAATGGCCGACCTGCACATGGAAGGCTTCGACGTCGGCCTGGAGATGAGCGGCAACCCGCGCGCCTTCGCCGACATGCTCGACTGCATGTACAACGGCGGCAAGATCGCGATGCTCGGCATCATGCCCAAGGGCGCCGGCGTGGATTGGGACAAGATCATCTTCAAGGGCCTCACCCTGCACGGCATCTACGGCCGGCGCATGTACGAGACCTGGTACAAGATGACGCAGCTGGTATTGAGCGGGTTCCCGCTCGGCAAGGTATTGACGCACCAGTTGCCGATCGACGAGTTCCAGAAGGGCTTCGACCTGATGGAAGGCGGCAAGTCGGGCAAGGTCGTATTGAGCTGGAACTGATCGCGGCTGACGTAGGGTGGGCCTTGGCCCACCACTGCGCAATCGGCGGGCCAAGGCCCGCCCTACGGGAATCGACGCCATGTCACTAACCCAACGCTACGCAAGCACCCTCGACGAGATCCGCGACGCCGGCCTGTTCAAGTCCGAGCGCATCATCGTTTCGCCGCAGTCGGCCGAGATCGAACTCGCCGACGGCCGCAGGGTGCTGAACTTCTGCGCCAACAACTACCTCGGCCTGGCCGACCACCCGGACGTGATCGCGGCGGCGAAGGAAGCGCTGGACACGCACGGCTTCGGCATGGCGTCGGTGCGCTTCATCTGCGGCACCCAGGACCTGCACAAGCAGCTGGAAAAGACCGTCTCGGAATTCTTCGGCACCGAGGACACGATCCTCTATGCCGCCTGCTTCGACGCCAACGGCGGCCTGTTCGAACCGCTGCTGGACGAGAACGACGCGATCATCAGCGATGCGCTCAACCACGCCTCGATCATCGATGGCGTGCGCCTATGCAAGGCCAAGCGCTACCGCTACGCCAACTGCGACATGGCCGACCTGGAAACGCAGCTGAAGCAGGCCAAGGCCGACGGCGCGCGCACGATCATGATCACCACCGACGGCGTGTTCTCGATGGACGGCTTCATCGCGCCGCTGGACGAGATCACCGCGCTGGCGAAGCAGTACGGCGCGCTGGTCCACATCGACGAATGCCATGCCACCGGATTCCTTGGCGCCAGCGGCCGCGGCTCGGCCGAGGTCAAGGGCGTGCTCGACCGGATCGACATCTTCACCGGCACCCTGGGCAAGGCGATGGGCGGCGCGCTCGGCGGCTTCACCACCGCCAGGCGCGAAGTGATCGAACTGCTGCGCCAGCGCTCGCGGCCCTACCTGTTCTCCAACTCGCTGCCGCCGCACGTGGTGGCCGCCGGCATCAAGGCATTCGAAATGCTGTCGTCCGCCGGCGACTTGCGCGAGCGCCTGCGCGAGAACACCGCCTACTTCCGCGAACGGATGACCGCCGCCGGCTTCGACATCAAGCCCGGCGTGCACCCGATCAGCCCGGTGATGCTGTACGAGGCGCCGTTGGCACAGAAGTTCGCCTCCCGGTTGCTGGAAGAAGGCATCTATGCGATCGGGTTCTTCTTCCCGGTGGTGGCCAAGGGCCAGGCCCGCATCCGCACGCAGATCAGCGCGGCGCACACGCGCGAGCATCTCGACCGCTGCATCGATGCGTTCACCCGTATCGGCAAGGAACTGGGCGTCGTGTAAGCACGCGTTTGTAGGGTCACGGCACGCCGTGCCCTACGACAAGGTTTCGATTTCGACCGCAGTCAATTCGCGCCACTGCCCTTTCGGCAGGTCGCCGAGTTGCAGCGCGCCGATGGCGATGCGCACCAGCCGCAGCACGCCGATGTCCAGCGCCGCCAGCAGGCGCCGGATCTGCCGGTTGCGCCCCTCGTCCAGCACGATCTCCAGCCATGCGTTCTTCGCGCCCGTGCGTAGCACTCTTGTCGACTTGGCGCGCAGCAGGACGCCTTCGCATTCGACGCCCTCGCACACCGCCCGCAATCGTCCTGCGTCCGGGATGCAGTCGACCTGGACGTGGTAGGTCTTGTCCGGCCCGGTGGCGGGATCGGTGATGTGCGCCGCCCATTGCGGATCGTTCGTAAACAGCAACAGGCCTTCGCTGGCCTTGTCGAGGCGGCCGACCGGCGCGATCCAGC
>Ga0209023_10008294_pt1 | contig 10456 bp, 8 predicted proteins | sample LakOneMetagenome_FD_187468 | JGI IMG/M metagenome (GOLD analysis project Ga0209023, IMG submission 187468) | Freshwater and sediment microbial communities from Lake Erie, Canada (SPAdes) (version 2) | ecosystem: Environmental > Aquatic > Freshwater > Lentic | place: Lake Erie, Canada | collected...
TCTCTTTTCGACGTTTTCGGGCGAAGTGACGCGGCTCCTGCAGCAGGGGCGACTGTTGCTGGCGGGCGCGGAGATCACCGTGCACGTCGTCGGTTCCGTGCTGCTGACGATGCTGGGCATCGCGACCGTCATCGCGCTGCGCCGCGTCGGCTAGCGCGTCGCGTCGAGCTGCGCGTCCAGCGTGATCGCCAGCTTCAGCACGCGCGAGATCGGGCAGTTCGCCTTGGCGTCCGCGGCGATTTCCGCAAAGCGTTCGGCGCTGATCTGCGGCACGACCGCGCGCATTTCGAGGTGCGAAGCCGTCAGCGTCCAGGCGCCCTCGACCTGTTCGAAGACCACGGCGGCCTGCGTGGACAATCGGGTCGGCTTGAAACCCTCGCGCGTCAGCGCCGCGCAGGTCGCCATCGTGAAGCAACCCGCGTGCGCGGCGGCGATCAGTTCTTCCGGATTGGTGCCGGGCGACTCGCCGAAACGCTGCGCGAAGGAATAGGGCGCCTGCTCGAGCACGCCGCTGTGCGTCGTCAGCGATCCATCGCCGGTCTTCAGGTCGCCAAACCACACCGCCGCCGCCGTGCGTTTCATGAGCGTGACGCTCCCGCGATGAATTGATCGACCGCGGTGCCGAGCACGGTGAGCGGCACGCCACCGGTCATGACCAGCGCGTCGTTGTACGCCGCGAGGTCGAAGCGCGCGCCGAGCGCGGCCTTCGCGCGCTCGCGCTGGCGCAGGATTTCATTGTGCCCCGCCTTGTAGCCGCAGGCCTGGCCGGGCGATGCGCAATACCGATCGATCTCGCTGGTCGCGGCGTCGCGTCCCTTGCCGGTCTCGGCGACCAGGAACTGGATCGCCTGCTCGCGCGACCACTTCAGCGCATGGATGCCCGTGTCCACCACCATGCGGCAGGCGCGGAACTGCTGCGCCTGCAGGTAGCCGATCTGCGCGAATGGATCGTCCGCGTACAGCCCCAGCTCATCGATGCACTGTTCCGAATAGAGCGCCCAACCCTCGATGAAGGCGTTGAAGCCCATCACCTGCCACAGCAATGGGAGGTCGTTGCTGTGCTCTTTCAGGTACGCGAGCTGCCAGGTGTGGCCGGGCAGGCCTTCATGCGCCGTGAGCGTCGGGATCTGGTACCGGGGCCAAAGGTGCGTCGATTTCAGATTGATGTAGTACGTGGCCGGACGCGCGCCGTCGATCGAGGCGGGGTTCATGTAGCCCAGCGCCGCGCCGTCCTGGATGTCGGGTGGCACGCGCTTGACGCGCACGAAGGCCTTGAGGGCCAGGTGCGACAGGCGCGGCATGGCGGCCCGCGCCAGCGCAATGCGCTCGTTGCAGTAATCGATCAGCTTGGCGCGGCCCGCGTCATCGTCCGGGAACAGCTGGCGCGGATCGTCGTTCAGCGACTGCACGCGCTCGCCCACGCCACCCTGCGTCATGCCCTGGCCCTTCAGGATCGCATCCATGCGCGACTTGATGGCGTTGTTTTGCCCGACGCCGATCTCGTGGATCTCCTTCGGGCTCATGTTGGTCGTCGTGCCGAGCTTCAAAGCCCACCGATAATAGGCTTCGCCGTCGGGCAAGCGATCGACGCCCGGTTCGTCGGTGGATCGCTCGGTGGCGCGGGCGAACGCGGCGATCTGCCGATCGAGTGCCGGGTACACCTTCTTCGCCATCAGTTCGCTGGCGCGGGCTTCCCAGTCGCCGGGCAAGTCCAGCGCACGTGCGCGCGTGACGAGCGAGTTCACGATCTTCTGCTGCGCGACGGGGGTGTGGCGGTAATTCGTCAGCTGGCCGAGCGCGTTGCGGGCGATGAACGCGGGCGGCACGATGCCGTGGTCCGCCTGGAAAACGATCTGCTCGGTCTCCTGGTCGAGCACTCGGGCGAATTCGCCGATTCGCGCCATGTAGGCCTCGGCGTCCGCGGCATCGGCAATCTGGTGCTGTGAATCGAGGAACTCGGGCACGCTCGTGACCGCGCCGTCCTGTTGCGACACCGGGTACGGGGCCGCGCCATTGTCGCCAAAGGCCGCCTTCGGCTGGCCACAGATGAAGCGCGCACCCTCGGTCGCAGACACCGCGGCGTACTTCACCGCTTCCCAGCGCAGCCGATCGAGCGGCGCGAGTTTGGCGGCATCGATCGTATGAAGCCGCGCGAGCATCGAGCGGGCCTGCGCTTCCCAGCGTTTCTTGTTGGTGGCCGACACGTCGTCCAGGCGGCTCTTCAAGGCGCTGCGCGCGCCATGGTCGAGACCCAGCGATGTCGCGGACTCGGGCTTGAGCTTCAGGATCTGTTCGGCGAAGTCATCCAGCATTGCCGCCAATTGCTTGCTGGCGGCATTCGCTGGCGCGGCGCCGGCGGCCGCGGTGATGCGCGCTGCAGTTGCGACGGCGGCAGCGAGCGTGAGCGCGAGCATCTCGCGCCGGTCGATCCGTGTGGAGTTCGTGTTCATGTCAGTGTGGGGATGAATCGTGGCCTGAGCGGACGCTCACTATGCCCGGCACCGTCACCGCGCGCAATTGAAGGGCCAGCCGTGGACAGTCCCTAGTCGGGGCGCTGGATCAGGGCGCGGAAGTTCTCGGCCGTGGCGAGAAAATCCCCGGCATAGCTGGAGAGCACCCAGAGATCGAACCCGTCGCGGCACTTGGCGACGATGGCCGGGCAATCGAAGATCGCCACGGCGGCGCAGTCGCGCTCGCCCAGCACGGCTTCAAGCGAGAAGGCGCAGGCCAGCAGGCGCGCGGAGCCGGGTCCACGCAAACTGTATCGCTCCCACTTTCCGGTGACGTCGATCCGCGTGCCGATGCCTCGCGACGCCGCGGCATCGAGCAGCGCTTCGGTCGACGCCGACGGATCGGGCGCCAGTACGCGGCCGGGTGCGAAGTGCAGCAGGCTGGCGCCATCGTCGCTGTCACGTGCCACCGCGCCGGCGGCGCTGGGCAAACCTGACTTCGCATCCACCGGCCCAGGCCAGCGGAACGCGGCGAATTCCAGCACGCGTCGCTGCAGGCGATGCTCGATCAGGCAGGCGGTGTTCACGGGGTACGTCTCAGCCCTTCATTCGTTCGCTGGATGGATCGAAATGCACCGGCGCGACGACGCGAACCTGTGTGTCGCCGCCGCGCAATGGATCGCGTGCGGTCAGCTCGACGCCTTCCGCTTGATTGCGCGCCACCAGCGCGAGCCCCACCCACTGCCCGAGCGTCGGACTGTAGACGCTCGAGGTCACGTATCCGCAAGGGTGGTTCGGCGCGTCGGCGCGCGTGAGCTGCGCGCCGCCCAGGAATTGCGCACGCCCGTCGCAGGCGCGCAGGCCCACGAGGCGAGGCCGCGTCGCCTCGTGGAACGCGGGTCGGTCGAGCAGTGCGCTGCCGACGCAGGCGTTGCCCTGCTTGACGAAACCCGACATCCCCAGGTCGAAGGGCGTCGTCTGGCCGTTCAACTCCGAACCCACCAGGTAGCCTTTTTCGACCCGCAGGATATCGACCGCTTCGAGTCCGTACGGCATGAGGCCTGCGGCGAACAGCGCTTCCCACAGCGCGACGGCGATGGCAGGGCGGCAATGCAGCTCGAAGGCCAGTTCGCCGGAGAAGCTGGCGCGCAGGATGCGCAGTGCGTGGCCGGCAAAGACACCGTCCGCGAATTCCATGTGCGCGAGGCGCGCGAGCGCGGGTTGCCACGACACCCCGAGCGCGCGCAGCAGCGCGGTGCGGCTCAGCGGACCGGCGGCGACGATCACGGCCCAGGCTTCAGTCACGTCGGTCACCGTCACGCGACGGTCGCTCCAGTGCAACGCGCGGTAGTGTTCGAAGTGCGACAGCATGTGCATGCCATGGCCCGAGCCCGTCGTCGCGAGGAAACAGTCGTCGGCGAGGCGCAGCACCAGTCCGTCATCGAGCACCATGCCGTCTTCGCGCAGGTTGACCATGTACTTGCTGCGCCCGACGCGCATCGTGCTGGCCTTCGACAGGTACAGTGAATCGAGGAAGGCCGCGGCATCAGGACCGGCCACCTCGAGCTTGCCCAGCGTCGATCCGTCGGCGATGCCGCCGACGCTGCGCACCTGCCGCGCCTCGGCGATCGAAGCGTCGAATGGGTTCGTGCCGTTGGCGCGGTAGTAGCGCGGCCGCATCCACAGGTCCATCGGCTCGAGCAAGCCACCGTGCGCGGCGTGCCATTCATCGAGCGGCGTGCGTCGCGAGACCATGACGGCATTGCCGACGTGGAATCCGGCGATCGAGCGCAGCGTCATGGGCTGGTAGGGCGGACGGCCGCGGCTGGCGCCCGCATTGCCGGCTGCTTCGCCCTTGAATTCAGCCAGCACGGCTGCGCCGACGGTTGCGCTGCTGCGGCCCTGCTCGGTGCCGATGCCCAGCGTCGTATAGCGTTTCACGTGCTCGATGTCGATGAATCCCTCTTCGAGCGCAATCCGCAGGTCGGCGGCCGTGACATCGTTTTGCAGGTCGATGAACTGGCGCTTCTCGCCGCTGCGTGACGTGGGCGAGCGTGCGAAGGCGCGCACGCGCGGCTCGGCGTCGCCCGCGCCACGCGGTGCCGCGCCGGCGTGGCCACTGGCGCCCGCTTCGCGCGCGGCACGCGCGCCGGCGGCATGCCCGTCGGCCAGCGCCAGCCCGAGTTCGAGCGCGCCGTTGGCGCCGCCCGCGCGCAAGAGCGTTGCGTCAGCCGCCGCAGCGCCGCCATGGAATCCGGCCCGTAGCGCGCCCGACCAGCCGCCACTGCTGAGGATCGCATCGCACCTTATTCGGCGCGCGGCCCCGTTGCCATGGAGCGGTGCGACGTGCGCGACGCGAACGCCGTGGTCTCCATCGGCATCGATCACCGCATGCCCGGCCAGGCATTCGGTGCCGGCGGCGACCAGCGAGTCGCGCAGCGCGCCCACGCTGCTGTTCGCGGCGATGTCCTGCTGTTCGCGCGTATCGACGATCGCGCGCACGGCCATGCCCCCGGCCGCGAGCCGCCGTGCCGCCGCATACACGCGATCGTGGTTCGCGAACAGCACCAGTTCACGTCCGACGGGTGCGCCGTAGCGGGCGAGCAGGCGTTCCGCCGCACCGAGCAGCATGACGCCGGGCCGGTCGTTGTTGCAGAACACGATGGGTTGTTCGAGCGCTCCGGCAGCCAGCACCATCGCACGCGGTCGAATGTGGTACACGGTGTTGCGGTCCGGCACGCCGCCGGGTTCGGCATGCGCGATGTATTCGCCGCCGTTGTCGGTGACAACCGTCGTGCTCGCCAGCACTCGCGCGCCCGCAGATTGCAGTTCGGCGAGCGTGCTCGCGAGCCAGGCCGCAGCCGGCCCTCCGTCGACCTGGCCCTGTTCGAATTCGAGTTCGCCGCCGCATGCCGGTTCGGATTCGCAGACGACGACGCGCGCGCCCGCGCGCACCGCGGCGAGTGCAGCGGCGAGGCCGGCCGCGCCTGCGCCGGTGACCAGCACGTCGCAGGCGAGGTGCTCGACCGATACCGGCGGCAGCGCGCAATCCTGCGGCGCGGCGCCGAGGCCCGCGAGGCGGCGGATCATCGATTCGTAGCTGCGCCAGGACGGCCAGATGAAGGTCTTGTAGTAGAAGCCCGCACTGAACAGGCCGCCGCCGACGCGCAGCAGCGAAGCGACATCCCAGCGCAGCGTGGGCCAGCGATTCTGGCTGGCGAGGCGCATGCCATCGCGCAGCACGAGCTGCGTTGCCTGCACGTTCGGAATGAGGTGCGGTTGCTCGCCGACACTGAACAGCGCGTTCGGCTCCTCCGCGCCCGCGCCCAGCAATCCACGCGGGCGACGGTACTTGACGCTGCGCCCCATGAGCCGCACGCCGTTCGCGAGCAGCGCCGATGCGGCGGTGTCGCCTCGCTGCGCCTCGAAGCGCCGCCCATCGAAATGGAACGAGAGCCGCTCGCCCGAAACGCGCGTGCCGCGGCGCAGGGCTCGTGCGCTCATGGCTTGTCACCGGCGAGCATGTCGATGGCCATCACTTCGCCGGTCGAAGGATTTCTCCTTACGCGCAGCCACGCGCGGCAACCGGCCACGTGCTGCCAATGCTCGACGCTCGATTGCGGATCGGCCACGCGCAGGTACATGCGCTCAAATTCGCCCTGGCTGCCGTTCGTTGGCACCGTCTTGTGGAACACGAATTCGCGCAACTCGCGCGGACCACAGAAAGGACAGTCGAGTGGCTTCACTGCCGCACCGGAAACGGGCCATGTCCTGGTTCATCGAGCATGTGGCCGGTGGCAAAGCGCGACAGCCGGTAGGCACGGATCAGGTCCGGTGGCGTGCCGCTGGCGACGAATTGCGCGAACGCCGCGCCCGAAGCGGGAATCGCCTTGAAGCCGCCATAGCACCAGCCGGCGTTGACGAACACGTTGTCGTAACGAAGCCTGTCCATGATCGGGCTGCCGTCCATCGTCATGTCATTGGTGCCCGCCCATTGCCGCAACAGCTTCACGCCGCCGATGCGCGGGAACAATTCGATCGCGCCCTGCACGACATCCTCGAGGCGATGCCACATGCCTTCGCGCGTGTACGAGGGGAATCCGTCCAGGTGGCCGCCCATGACGAGGCCGCCGCGATCGGATTGGCAGATATAGGTTTCGCCGTGTCCCGGAGAAACGTAGACGAAGACCGAATTGAGGAGCGGCTTGATCGGCTCGGACACCATCGCCTGCAGCAGATGCGTCTCGATCGGCAGCGGGATGCCTAGCATCGTGCCGATCGCGCCGGTGTGGCCGGCGGTCGCGAACACGATTCGATCGGCTTTCACTGGGCCGCGCGTTGTCTCGACAGCGGTGGCCGAGTTGCCGGTCGCGTGGACGCCCGTGACCTCGCAATTTTCGATGATGTCGACGCCGAGGGCGCTCGCGGCGCGCGCGTAGCCCCAGGCGACGGCATCGTGTCGCACCGTGCCGCCGCGCCGCTGCACCAGCGCGCCGACAATCGGGAAACGGCGCTTGCGGCGCGCATCGAGCTCCGGCGCGAATCGCTCCAGCGCGGCCAGGTCGAGCAGGTCGGCGTCGATTCCTGCCAGCCGCATCGCGTTGCCGCGCCGCGCAAGCGCGGGCATCGAGTCATCGGTCAGCGCCAGGTCGACCACGCCGCGCGGGCTGTACATGACGTTGTAGTTCAGGTCGCGCGAGAGCGTCTCCCAGCGGCGCAGCGAGTCCTCGTAGAAGTAGTGGTTCTCGGGCAGCAGGTAGTTCGAGCGCACGATGGTCGTGTTGCGCCCGACGTTGCCGTAGCCCACCAGGCGCTTCTCGAGTATCGCGATGCGTTTGATGCCATGGTCGCGCGCGAGATGGAACGCCGTCGCCAATCCGTGGCCGCCGGCGCCGACGACGACCACGTCGTAGGCCGGCTGCAGGCTGCGCCCGGACCAAAGCGGCCGCCAATAGCCCGCTCCAGCGAAGCGGGCGCGCAGCAGCGACAACGCCGAGTAATGACGCGCGGAGGCGGGCAGCGCGCTCATGCTGCCTGCCGCGATTTCAGGCGCGCCGAAGTGCGCGTAGGGCCCAGCACGGTGGCCAGCAGGCGCGCCACCAGTGCGCGACGGCGGCGCACCGGGAAACGGCGCGGCTCGAACGTGGCGCCGATCCAGTAGCCATCGACGGCGGCGGTCAGCAGGTCGGTGGTATTGCGCAGCGATCGCGGCGCGGCGATCTCGTGGCGCCGCACCGCCTCGTTGATGTAGCGGCGCAGGTAGCGGCGCCAGCGCGCGTAGTAATCGCGATGCACGCGCGCCAGCGCCGGGTTGTGCATCGCGCCGCCCCACAGGCTCAACCACACCCGGATGAAGCTGGGCGCGGCGCTTGCCGGCACCATGAACTCCAGCGCAGTGCGCAATCGCGCCAGCCCGGGCGGCGCGGCGGCCACTGCGGCATCGAGATCGGCGAATGACTGGTGCGCGACCCACTGGAAGGCGAAGCCGACCAGTTCGTCCTTGTCGCGGAAGTAGTGGCTCAGCACGCCGATGCTGAAGCCGCCCGCGCGCGCGATGCCACGTACGGTGGCGTTCTCGGCGCCATCCTGCTGCATCACGCGCACCGCCAGCCGCGCGATCTCCTCGCGCCTGCGGTCATGGTCGACGATCCTGGGCACGGGCGAAGCATACCTCAGCGCCGCTGCCGCCCGCCACGACGACGGCACCCGTTCCGGCCTAAACAGAACATGTGTTATAAATAACCGAAACCGGAGGCGGCGCATGAGCGAGGGAGCCCTGATCGAGCGTACCGGCCGGGGCAGCGGCCGCGAAGCCCGCCGTGCTGCGCGCGCGCAGCGCAAGGGCGTGAAGCTGCCGTACATCCGCCGCCGGCTGCCAGTCATCGACCTGCTGAGCACCGAGGCCGTCGAGGTCATCGAGCACAACGCCGAGACGATCCTCGAGGAAATCGGCATCGAGTTCCGCCGCGATCCGGAATCACTGCAGTTGTGGCGCGGCGCCGGCGCCGACGTGCGCGGCGAACGCGTGCGCATTCCGCGCGGCCTGGCGCGCTCGCTGCTGCGCACGGCGCCGGGCGAGTTCACGCTGCACGCGCGCAACCCTGCCCGCAGCGTGCGCTTTGGCGGCGATGCGACGGTGTTCTCGCCGGTCGGCGGCCCGCCATTCGTCACCGACCTCGACCGCGGGCGCCGCTACGGCACGCTGGAAGACCTGCACAACTTCATCAAGCTGGCGCATGTGGCGCCGGCGATCCATTTCTCCGGCGGCACGGCGGTCGAGCCGATGGATGTGCCGCCCGGCAAACGGCACCTCGATGTCCAATACGCCTATTTCAGGCTCAGCGACCAGGGCTGCGAGGCGACGCCGGAAACGCCCGGCCACGCGGCCGATGCGGTGCGCATGGCGGAAGTCCTGTTCGGCGAGGCGTACCTCGACGACCACGTCGTCGTGCTCGGCAACATCAATTCCAACTCGCCACTGACCTTCGACGGCCGCATGCTGGGCGCGCTGCGGGTGTTCGCGGCGAAGAACCAGGGCACGATCATCGTGCCCGCCGTGCTGGCCGGCGCGATGGGGCCGGTCACCGCGGCCGGGTGCATGTCGGAAATCCTTGCCGAGACGCTGGCCGGCATGGCGCTCACGCAGCTGGTGCGGCCGGGTGCGCCGGTCATCATGGGCTCCTTCGTCGGCGCCGTGTCGATGCGCAGCGGCGCGCCGACCTTCGGAACGCCGGAGGCGACGCAGATGATATTCGCGACCACACAGCTCGCAAGGCGGCTCAACGTGCCGGTTCGAAGCGGCGGCTCGCTGTGCTCGTCGAAGATCGCCGATGCACAGGCGGCGTACGAGAGCGCGCACACGCTGCTCCCCACGCTGCTCGCGGGCGTCAACCTCGTGACGCACGCCGCGGGCTGGCTCGAGGGCGGCCTGGTCAGCGGCTACGAGAAGTTCGTCATGGATGTCGACCAGCTCGCGATGATGCAGGTGCTCGCCTCCGGCATGGACATGAGCGAGCGCGGCCAGGCGCTCGACGCGATCCGCGAAGTCGGCCCCGGCAACCACTTCCTCGGCTGCGCGCACACGCAGGCGAATTTCGAGACGGCGTTCTACCAATCCACGATCGCCGACTACTCGTCCTTCGAGCAATGGACGCTCGAAGGGAGCCTGAATGCCGAGCAGCGCGCCAACAAGGTGTGGAAGCAGATGCTCGCCGACTACGAGGATCCCGGCATCGATCCGGCGCGCGACGAGGCAATGCTGGCCTACATGGCGCAACGCAAGGCCGTGCTGGCCGATTCGGTCGAAGAGGAGTAGCCCCGCTTGAAGCCCCACTACCGCGTCGTCGTCATCGGCGGCGGCATCGTCGGCACCAGCATCCTTTATCACCTCGCGAAGCGAGGCTGGTCCGACATCGCGCTCGTCGAGCGCGCCGAACTCACGGCGGGCTCCACCTGGCACGCCGCGGCCGGCTTTCACGCGCTCAACGACGACCCGAACGTCGCCACGCTCCAGTCATACACGATCAACCTGTACAAGCAGGTCGAGGCCGAGAGCGGGCAGAGCGTCGGCATGCACATGCCGGGCGGCTACAGTCTTGCGACGACACCGGCGCGCTGGGAATGGCTGAAGGCCGAGTGCGCGGTGTACCAGACGCTGGGCATCGGCGCGCGGCTGGTGACGCCGGAAGAGATCGTGGCCGACTGCCCGATCGTCGATCCGGCCGGATTGCTGGGCGGGCTGTTTGATCCGCACGAGGGCGCCGTCGATCCACACGGCACGACGCATGCGTTTGCGTTGGCGGCGCGCAAGCGCGGGGCGGAAGTCATCCTGCGCAATCGCGTCACGGCGATCACCGCGCAGCCGGACGGACAATGGCGAGTCGACACCGAGCAGGGCGTCATCCGCTGCGAGCACGTGATCAACGCCGCCGGCCTGTGGGCACGTCGCGTCGGACGCATGGTCGGGCTCGACCTGCCGTTGACGCCGATGATGCATCACTACCTGA
>Ga0209023_10008295_pt1 | contig 10455 bp, 11 predicted proteins | sample LakOneMetagenome_FD_187468 | JGI IMG/M metagenome (GOLD analysis project Ga0209023, IMG submission 187468) | Freshwater and sediment microbial communities from Lake Erie, Canada (SPAdes) (version 2) | ecosystem: Environmental > Aquatic > Freshwater > Lentic | place: Lake Erie, Canada...
CAGGGTAACTATGATCGCATTTACACCGGTGATCCTGCTTTTAAAATATCCAAAAATAAATAAGCATATCAATGTTGCGATAACTGAATATTTTAATGCTTCAGCAGAATTTGCAATAAAGAAATACGGACTTAACGGGATTATTCCACCTGCTATGTATGACAACCCGATATTCAATGCACTTTTAGTGGCCCTTTTTGGATCTGGTTTTTCAAGCCCCAGTTCATACTTCATCATAAAATCAACCCAACGGTCTTTATCCATGGAAATTTCTTCTGTTGCTTTATCCTGTATCTCCCGGCTCAGGCCGATATTTGCAAAAAATTCTTTGGTCTCTTCAATTTCTTTGTGACGAAGATTTTCTATTTCATCATATTCCCTTTTTACTTCACTGCTGTAATGATCCTGTTCTGTTTTCCCTGCAAGGTATCCGCCAAGCCCCATGGCAATACTTCCCGCAGCAATCTCGGCAATACCTGCAATAACGACAATGCTGCTGCTGTCAACAGCTCCGCTTAATCCCGCAGCCAGTGCAAAAGGAACTGTAAGTCCATCACTCATGCCAATGACAACATCCCTTAGCAGGTCGGAACTTTTTAAATGCGCCTCAACATGATCGTGGTGAAGGTGTGTATCCATTATTAAAATTTTCAGCGTTAATTTTCAGGAATGTTATCCCGAATTATTGTTCCAGCATGTTGCCATCAACAACGGTAGTATAACTTGTGCCATTGCTCCCGCTCATATTTAGGCCGCAAAACTTCACCTGTAACTTTGACCCCACATGACTTACAAATACCTTTTGCCCTTCATGGCTTGCCCAATAAATACTGCTTTTTGTTGTTGTTACAAATACTTTGTTGTAGTTGAAATCAACCTGGTCAAATACAGGAGTATTGGCTGTGTAATAAATACCATCTTCAGGTTCAAAGTCACGCCAGTGTGTATGAAAATAAACAGTCAGGTTGGCAAAAGCACCACCGCTTCCCGTTAGTATTTTTTGTGAAAGGCTTCCATCGATCCCTTTTGTAACGGTTGTAAAATTATCATCGGGTAAATTGTTATAACTGGCAGTATTGTTTGGAATGGAGCAGGTTGGGGTTCCTTGTTCGAACTGCATATCTATATACACGCTGTCAATTTTCTGGCAATTACCGTTAACAGAATAAAGATTTAAATAATACCATCCTTCATTTTCAAACTGGGCACCTGAAATGCTGTTATCAGGATACTGGCTCTCAAAATTATGCGGGCCATGCCAGCTGTAAATACGATAACCACCTACTTCCTGTGTACTGAATGTAACGGTATTGCCAATAGTTACCGGGCTGTTTGAAACGATCGTTGCATTTTGAATGTTAGTGCAGGTTTGCTCATCTTCCGTAACTGCTTTTTTGCAGCTATTCATCATTGTCAGTGTGATGAGTACTAAAAAAATATTTATTTTCATACTGTAAGGTGGTTATTAAATATTATGGAAATATAGGGATTTCTGCAATCATCTCAACTGGCCAGTTGTTTCAGGCTTTTTTCAATGATCCCGACACATTCCATTATCTGTTCCCTGTTGATGACTAACGGTGGTGCAAAACGGATCTTATCACCATGTGTTGGTTTTGCAAGTAACCCGTTCTCTTTCATCAGTAAACAAAGGTTCCATGCAGCTTCAGGATCACGGTGATCAATTACGATCGCATTCAAAAGCCCTCTTCCCCTAACCGTTTTAATTAATGGCAATTGCAATTTTTCAAGTTCTGTTCTGAAAAGTTCTCCCATGGCTGCTGCATTTTCTGCCATTTGTTCATCTTTTAAAACATTCAATGCAGTCATGGCAACTTTACATGCCAATGGATTTCCGCCATAAGTACTTCCATGTTCTCCGGGTTTTATGGTAAGCATGATCTCATTGTCTGCAAGAACTGCACTTACGGGCAAAACCCCGCCACTAAGGGCTTTTCCAAGTATAACGATATCCGGCCTTACATTTTCTTTGTCACAGGCAAGTATATTCCCGGTTCTGCAAAGCCCTGACTGGATTTCATCTGCAACCATCAGTACGTTGTATTCCCTGCATAATATCCTTACGCCTGTGTAATAGCCGTCATCGGGAACAACAACGCCCGCTTCTCCCTGTATCGGTTCAAACATGAATGCGGCAACGTTCTTATCCTGCAATGCTTTTTCAAGCGCAGGCAGGTCATTGAATGGAATTACTTCATAACCCGGAACAAACGGACCATAATTATTTTTTGCGGTAGGATCAGTGCTAAAAGAGATCACTCCAACGGTCCTGCCATGAAAATTAGAAGCGCATACAACGATCTTTGCCTGGTTTTCGGCAATTCCTTTTACTTCATATCCCCACTTACGGCTAAGCTTAAGGGCAGTTTCAACGGCTTCAACGCCGGTGTTCATCGGCAATACTTTGTCATAACCGAAATAGGAGGCGATGAATGCTTCATATTCGCCCAGCAGGTTACTGTGGAAAGCCCTTGAGGTAAGTGTTAATTCCTGTGCCTGTTCGATCAAAGATGCAATGATCTTTGGGTGGCAATGGCCCTGGTTTACTGCAGAATAACCGCTCAGGAAATCATAATATCTTTTATCATCTACATCCCAAAGGTATACGCCTGAGCCCTTTTTAAGAACAACAGGTAACGGATGGTAATTGTGTGCGCCATGTTTTTCTTCCAGGTCAAGAAAATGTTGTGTGTTGGGTGTAACGGTAATAGTTGATTGCATAAAAATGATTTATATAGCTAAGAAAAAAGTAAAAAGTAAGGGTGAATCCTCCCGCGGAGGGGAGATAAAGGAATATTTATCCTCGATGGTTAAGCAGGTCAAGATTGCTGCTTAAAAATTTCAGTATTGTAGAATTGTAATTGATACGGCGAAGATAAAAAATTATACCCATTTCTGAAAGTAATGGGAAGGAAAATTAATTTCAGGCAGATATTTTTTTTCAAAAATACCGAATACAGTGCTGCCACTGCCGCTCATAGCAGCATATACAGCGCCTTCATTCAGTAGTTCTGATTTTATCTCAGCAATTTCCGGATGGGCTTCAAAAACGGGCTTTTCAAAATCATTGAAAATATGCTGCTGCCAGGTTTCAATAGGCATACTGATCAACTCTTTTAAATTGTGTTCCTTCTTTTCAATGTTAATATTTGAAAATGCCCAACCTGTATTGATATGTATACCGGGGTTTACCAGCAATATTTTATATGCAGATAAATTGACCGGGATTTCTTCCAGTATCTCTCCACGCCCTGTAGCATAACTTGGTTTATTGATTATAAAAAAAGGGCAATCGCTTCCAAGTAATAAAGCATACGCAACAAGTCGTTCATCGGTAAGGCCGAGGTTGAATTTCTGGTTGACGAGTTTTAATACAAAAGAAGCATCGGCTGAACCTCCACCAAGACCGGCCCCCATTGGGATCGCCTTGTGCAGGTGCATTTTGATGTTTGGTATTTGCGGAAAATCTTTTTTTAATAACCAGAATGCTTTTATGCAAAGGTTGTCTTTATCAGGGCCGGAAATTTTTAAACCTGTTTGTGTGTAGGAGATTTCTTTGGGAGATGTAGGGTCTTCAACTATTTCAATCGCATCTTTCGAACCAACAGGAACAAAAACTGTTTCTAAATCATGAAAGCCATCTGGCCTTTTGTTTACAATATGTAACCCGATGTTGATCTTGCAATTTGGAAAAGAAACCATTTTCTAATGGAGAATTTAATAATTGATAATGGATAATTTTCTAGTCAGGCAGTTTATATTAAATAGGAAGGTTTCGATAATTTGGGCATTATCAATTATCCATTAAATAATTATCCGTTATCTCTTTCCCCTGCTTTTTATTTCATCCCTGATAGCAATGGCTTTGATATAATCTTCATGTTCCAGTACTTCAGTAAGCAAAGTATTCAGTTCATCCAGTGTCATCGACTGCAGATTATCTTTTCCACCTGTTTCAGAAGTAACGGCACCTGCTGGTGATTTTTTCTGATCATCTTCCATCAGCACACCGGCCTGGTCGAGAATATTGTCATAAGTAAATATCGGGCAGCCAAAACGTACAGCAAGTGCAAGTGCATCAGAAGTACGTGAATCGATCTCAACAGTATCATTGGCCGAACTGCATACCAGCTTTGAATAAAAGATACCTTCCTGGAGGTCATTGATAACGATCTCATGTAATTCAACATTGAAAGCCATCATGAAATTCTTCATCAGGTCGTGGGTAAGCGGGCGGCTGGGGTTCATACGTTCAAGTGCAACAGCGATTGCCTGTGCTTCAAAACCACCGATAACGATCGGCAAGCGGCGCAACCCGTTTATTTCCCCCAATACAACTGCATAAGAGTGTGTTTGAGTAATGCTGTGCGACAATGCTACTATTTCCAGTTCTATCTTCTTCATACCCTGTTTCCTTTGGGGGGTAATTGTAATTTATTAACAAAAGCAAATATAAAAACAAATGGCTTCCAAAATCTAAAATAATAATTACTCTTTTTTTCTGGCTGCTGCTGGTTTAGTGTTGTTTTTTGACTTATAGGGTTTAACCGGTTTTTTTGCATTCTTTTTTGTTGCCGGGTATTGAATAACAGTGGTGTCAACCATTACAGGAACTTTCTCAATTTCTGTTGTGTCGGCAGACGGTTCGTAATCATTATTTGACTTTGCGGTATAATCTGCCGGTATGTTGAATTCATCATCATTTATTACCCTGGGTGTTACTTCAATTGCTTCTACATTAACAAGGTCATCTTTTTCCGCACTGTCCGAAACTTCATATGATCCTTTATTGAATAATATATCAGCACCTAAAACAATTTTATTTTTTTGTATGGCAATGAGTTCAGCATTGCCGGTGAATGCTGTTGGTATGCTGTAGTAAAGACTGTCGGCAAGATAAAATACAACATTCGCCGATTGCATAGAACCTCCAAATAAACTTTCAAGCCCGGTATTTTCATTTTTTATGGGGGTAGTGCTATAGCCACTGATCGTTCTTTTTTGTAATTGCTTAGCCCTGGTATTAACAGTAAGTGGTTTTTGCCTGTATGTTTTAGCTTTTGTGTTTATGATATATTTTGCTGCCGAATCAATCAGCACAATTATTTCTTCTTTATCGAATTCTTCTTTTTCTTTAAAACGCAGTTTTATCTTATTGGAACCGAAATATATTTTCAATATTGCGTCGGGTTTATTCCCTGCGCTGGTATGAAGGCTGTATGTAATTTCTCCCTGGAAATTTTTTTGTGCATGGATGGTATATGAAGCAATAAGGGTTAAAAGGATTAAAATTATTTTTTTCATTTTGACTGTTTAGATAATAAAATTAAAAAAGCCTTTCAACATTAATTGAAAGGCTTCCAAATATCGGTATAAAAGATCAGGCTTGTTTTAACTTTTTTACAGCATCAATGATCTTTGGCATTACTTCAAAAGCATCGCCTACAATTCCGTAATCTGCCGCTTTAAAGAAAGGTGCTTCAGGATCCTTATTTATAACAACAATTGTCTTGCTTCTGTTAACACCAGCCAGGTGCTGTATGGCGCCTGAAATACCAATGGCTATATACAAGTTGGGTGCAATGGCGAGGCCTGTCTGTCCAACGTGTTCATGGTGCGGCCTCCAGTCTGAATCCGCTACCGGCCTGCTGCACGCAGTTGCTGCGCCAAGTAATGTTGCCAGTTCAGTAACCAGTCCCCAGTTCTCCGGACCTTTTAATCCACGTCCTCCACTCACAACAATTTCAGCTTCGCTTAACGGAACTTCACCTACCACTTTATTTACATTAGTCACTTCTACTTTGGCAGCATCAATGGTTGCAGCAAAAGGAACAACTTCTGCATTTGCAGCTGAGGTTGTAATACTAAATGAATTCGGATTCAATGCTATTATCTTTTTTGAACTGGTAACAGCAATATTGGCAAATGCCTTTCCGCTGAATACAGTTTTCTTAACGGTGAAACCATTGCTTAGGTCTGGCAATGCAACCGCTCCCGAAACAAGTCCTGCTTTCAAACGCACACTTAATCTTGGTGCTATAGACTTGCCTGATGTATTGTTTGAAAATACGATTACATCAGCGCCGGTTGCTTCAACCGCCTGTGCAATGATCTTCGTGTACACCTGTGCATCAAGGTTATTCAATGATGTATCACTTACTGTATGAACTTTTTTGATACCATAATTTCCCAGTGATGCAAGATCATCTTTTACTGCGCCCAATACAATCGCTTCCGCTGTTGTATTTAATTGCTCTGCTACTTTGCTGCCATAATTGGCCGCTTCTAAAGATGATTTTTTTATTTGCCCGTCTGCCTGGTCTAAAAAAACTAATATCATAATAATGGATAATTTAATAATGAATAATTGATAATTTATTCTGCCACCTTTTAAATCACTCGTGCTTCTTCATGTAGCAATGTCACCAGTTCTTCCGGGTTATCAGGTGAAACAAGCTTCACACCTGCTTTTGCAGGAGGAAGATCAAATGATACAACACTTGTTAGAGAATCGGCCGCAACATGTTCTACCACTTTCAATGGCTTCGACCTTGCACCCATGATCCCTCTCATATTAGGAATGCGTTGTTCTGCCATTCCTTTCTGGCAGCTGATCACCACCGGTAGTTTAACTTTATCAGTTTCTTCTCCGCCTTCAATTTCACGCACAACAACTGCACTGCCATCCAGCATGTCTAATTTAGATGCATGCGAAATATATGGCAGGTCAAGCATTTCTGCAACCATGCCACCAATAGAGGAACCATTGTAATCGATTGTTTCTTTACCCGTAAGGATAAGATCATAACCGCCTTCTTTTGCAATGGCTACTATCTGTGCTGCAATATTATAACTGTCGGCATTCTCAGAATTTACACGGATCGCTTCATCGCCACCGAGTGCCAGTGCTTTTCGGATAATGGGCTCGCTTTCTGCCGAACCGATATTTACCAGGTGTAAAACGGTAGAAGCATCTGCTTCTTTCAATTCAATAGCTCTTACCAGGGCATACCATTCATCGTATGGATTGATGATCCACTGTACACCATCTGTAGCAAATTTCGTATTGTTATCTGCGAAGGCTATTTTTGCCGTAGTATCAGGTGTTTTACTGATGCAAACTAATATCTTCATGTATTCTGTTTTTCCTTTCGTCCCGCAATCAGGGAAAAAGGGGTGAGGAAATAAAAGTTGTTTATGCAACTAAGTGCAAATATAAGCGTTGCAAATGTAATTTTAAAAGATCGTTTAAAAAATATTGTTGATGAGCAGGATCGAAAAATTATTGGAATTTATCAATACTTCCGGCAAGGATAGTTTTCTGCAGCATGCACTGGCACTTGAATATATCAAGATAGGCAATGATGAAGAGGCACGCAGGCTTTTTAATGAAATATTGCTCCGGGAACCAACTTACATCGGGTCTTATTATCATTTGGGCAAATTGCTGGAAAGGGTGGCGGATTTTGACCGGGCCATAAAAGTGTACAAACGTGGAATGGAAGAAGCGAAAAAGGCAGGCGATAACCATAGTTATAATGAATTGCAGGGGGCGTTGGAAGACATAGAAGAATGATTTTAAGTTTATAATTTTTGGTAACCTGCATTTGTTTTTTATGACAAGATTCTGTGTCATCATGATCCCGGTTTACCGGGACTCACTTTTACTACATATCATTATTCATCAATAACTACTAAACAAGTAAACCAATAAACAAATAAACATACCGCATTCGCAAAATGGACCTTCAAAAAACATTTCAACAATACATCATCACAGAAAACCTCTTTCATCCGAAAGACAGGTTACTGGTTGCCGTTAGTGGCGGTGTGGATTCTGTTGTGTTGTGTGAATTGTGCAAGTTGTCCGGTTATGATTTCGCCATTGCTCATTGTAATTTTCAGTTACGTGGAAGTGAATCTGATGAAGATGAAAATTTTGTAAAACAACTTGCAGAAAAGTATAAGGTTGAATTTTTTGTACAAAAATTTGATACAGAATCATTCGCAACAGAAAATAAAATAAGTATCCAGGTTGCAGCACGGGAACTCAGATACAATTGGTTTACTCAACTATTAACCCAATCAACTAATAAACCAATCAACTTCTTGCTGACCGCCCACCACGCCGACGATAATATTGAAACGATTCTTATGAATTTTTTTAAAGGATCAGGTATCAACGGCATAAAAGGGATTCTTCCAAAGCACGATAAAATTGTAAGGCCGTTATTGTTTGCAAGGAAGGAGGAAATATTGGCATTTGCAAACGAACACAAACTTGGTTACCGCGAAGATTCATCCAACAGTAGTGATAAATACACACGCAATTATTTCCGAAATCAATTGATACCCGGTCTTGAAAATGTATTTCCGCAGGTAAAAGGAAATATCATTGAAAATGCTGAAAGGTTCAGGGATATAAATATTTTGTACAAACAGGCAGTTGATGGTGTTATTAAAAAGCTGGTTACAAAAAAAGGAAATGAATTGCACATCCCGGTTCTTAAATTATTAAAAACAGCAGCACTTTCAACGATCGTTTATGAGATCATTAAAGATGCTGGCTTTTCAGTTCATCAAACGGGAGAAGTAATAAAACTTCTGAATAGTGATTCGGGAAAATATATAGAATCGTCCACACACCGTATTTTGCACAATCGTAAATGGTTGATCATTTCTCCATTGAATAATGAAGTATTGGATCATTATTTAATTGAACCTGGTAAAAGTTCGGTTAGTTTTCAACCAGGAAAAATTTCCATTGAAAAAAGTACTGAATTAAAACTCGTTGCTGATAATACCATTGCCATGCTTGATGCATCGCTGATAAAATTCCCGTTGTTGCTAAGAAGATGGAAACAAGGCGATTATTTTTATCCGTTAGGTATGCAGAAAAAGAAAAAACTAAGCAGGTTTTTCATCGATCAGAAATTATCTATGAATGAAAAGGAAAATACCTGGGTAATTGAAATGAATAAAAAGATCATCTGGATCGTTGGTAAAAGAATTGATGACAGGTTTAAAATAACCGATCAGACAAAAGAAATTATTAAACTAGCCTATAAGAGTAATTAAAATCCGCTTTATCCGTTCTAGCAGTGTTATCCGCGTATCTGTTATCCATGCCCGAATAAACTCGGATGCTTAAGTTTCTCAATGATCTCAGTAAAAAGATCAGGCCGCATAATTCCTACCAATGCCAATGTAAAGGCGAGGCCAAATAAAGCACCCCACAAATGGGCATCATGGTTCACATTGTCCCTGCTTTGTTTCCCCATATAAACACAGTACACAATAAAGAGAACGGCATAAACAGCAAAGGATAATCTTAAAGCACCATATAAATACACACTGCTCCAGGGATCAAACACTACAGCAGCAAATACCACGGCCGATACAGCCCCGGATGCCCCAAGCGCCCTGTAATTATAATCGTCCTGGTGTTTTATGTAACTTGGAATATCAGAAATGATGAGCCCAAGAAAATACAACAGCAGGTATGATATATTTCCACCGAGTACATTGTAATGAAAATACATTTCTATGGCGGCCCCAAAAAAATAGAGCGTGAACATATTAAAGATCAGGTGCATCCAGTCTGCATGCAAAAAGCCTGATGTGAGAAAACGGTAATATTGTTTTTCCCTTTTTACACGATACGGCCACATGATCGTTTTATCAACAAAAGATGCATTTGAAAAACCAATGAACGAAAAGACTGCATTGGCAGCAATTAATCCGATGGTAACAGGAATGGAAGAAATATCCATGATGAAAATTTTGTCAAAACTAAGTGGAAAATACGGAAAGCAATTTTATTGTCATTCTGACGAAGGAAGAATGTCATGAGATGCCTCGAGCCTCGGCATCACAAGAATGTTATGCATGATGATATTTCTCATTTCTCAAAATACTGCAGGCACGGTAAACCTGTTCGGCTAATATTAACCTTACTAACTGGTGCGGAAATACCAGTTGTGATAAACTCCATTTATAATCTGCCCGTTTTAAAACGTCTTCACTAAGTCCAAATGCACCACCAATTAAGAACACCACATTTTTTTCGCTGGCATTTGCACGTTGCTGTATGAAACCTGCCAATCCTTCACTGTTCAGTTGTTTGCCCCTTTCTTCCAGCACGACCAGGTAATCATCTTTCTTTAAAAAATCGAGGATCATTTCCCCTTCTTTTATTTTAAGGTCCATCTCACTCATCATGCCTGCATTTTTAGGCATTGGAATGATCTGCCATTGCACAGGAAAATAATTCGTAATGCGTTTAGTGAACATTTCCACGCCTTCTTTTACATAACTTTCATGACTTTTACCAACACTCCAGAATTGTAGTTTCATACTAAATAATTTAATATACCCGTACCAAATTTAGACTTTTAAAATGTGTTTCTCCTTTGTGCATCCTTATGTTTCCGT
>Ga0209023_10008297_pt1 | contig 10455 bp, 6 predicted proteins | sample LakOneMetagenome_FD_187468 | JGI IMG/M metagenome (GOLD analysis project Ga0209023, IMG submission 187468) | Freshwater and sediment microbial communities from Lake Erie, Canada (SPAdes) (version 2) | ecosystem: Environmental > Aquatic > Freshwater > Lentic | place: Lake Erie, Canada | collected...
CCACCGCTTCGCGGCGGGCCCCTCCCTCTCTCTATGAGAGAGGGGTTCCGAGGGCCGCTCCCACCCATAGCCGCCGTTCAAAACCTCCGCCGCCAGCCCCGCCGGCAGCAGCGTCCACCGCACATCGCAGCGCCCCGAACCCTCATCCGCCTTGCCACGCTTCCCCGGATGGGCCATCCGGGGACAGCGCAATCAAGGCAGGCAAGAGAGTCGAATGACCGCAGCCAAGCCCCGCGCCCGCGCCGGCGGGCGGGGTCGACCGTCCAAGGCCAAGGGTCTGGACCTCAAGGAAACCATCCTCGACGCGGCCGAGGGCCTGTTCGCGCGTCACGGCTTCTATGGCGTGACCACCCGGCAAGTGGCGGCCGAGGCGGGTGTCGATACGGCGCTGATCCACTATTATTTCGGGGCCAAGCGCGAGCTGTTCGACGCGGTGTTCCTGCGCCGGGCCGAGATCCTCAACCAGGCGCGGCTGGCCTCGATGGACCTCTATGTGAAGACCCACGCCGGGGCCATGACGGTGGAGGGCGTGATCGAGGCCTTCATCGAGCCGCTGCTGCGGATTTCGCAGGAGGGCGGCCAGGGCTGGAAGAACTATTTCGTCCTGGTGGCCCAGGTGAACAACACCCCCGTCTGGGGCGGCGAGACCATGACGCGGTTCTTCGACCCGGTGGTCCACAAGCTGGTCGAGACCCTGAAGGCGGCGCGTCCGGACGCGGAATATCGCGACCTCTTCTGGTGCTACCAGTTCCTGACCGGCTCGATGATGCTGGCCCTGTCCGAGACCGGCCGGATCGATTCCCTCTCGGACGGCGAGTGCCATTCCAGCGACCTGGAGGCCGTGCGCCGCCGCCTGTTCGCCTATTGCGCGGCGGGTTTCGAGAGCGTGATCGGCCGCGCCGCCAAGGCCTGACCGCCGGCCCCGGCCCCGCGCAGGGACCCGAAAGGCACACCCTCACGCCATTTCATCACATGGTGAAAAAAGACTGGCGTCGGGTTCGTCTCTGAGTGAGAGTGCCACTATTCGCGGTTCGATGAATTCGCGGTTCCGAGCACGTGTCCGCCACAAGGACCCGGTTCGGGTGGGCGGAACGTACAAGGGAGGGGAAACCCAATGACTTCGATGTGGAAGGCTGCGCTGCTGGCTGGCGCGGCATGGGGCGCGGTCGCGACGGCCGCTTCGGCTCAGGAACAGGCTCCAGCCGGCGCCGGGCAAGGGCTGACCGTGGACTCGGTGGTCGTCACCGCCCGCCGTCGCGAGGAAAACCTCAAGGACGTTCCGGTCGCCGTCTCGGCCTATAGCGGCGAGACCCTGGCCCGTCAGGGCGGCGCGGACATCACCGTCCTGCAGCAGACGACCCCCAACATCACGGTTCAGACCGCCCGCGGTTCGAACTCGACCCTGATTTCCTATATCCGCGGCATCGGCCAGCAGGATCCGCTGTGGGGCTATGAGCCCGGCGTGGGCCTGTATGTCGACGACGTCTATATCTACCGCCCGCAGGGCGCGGTGCTGGACGTGTTCGACGTCGAGCGCATCGAAGTGCTGCGCGGCCCGCAGGGCACGCTGTACGGCCGCAACACCATCGGCGGCGCCATCAAGTACGTGACCAAGCGCCTGGGCGACGAAGCCCACGGCAAGGTGCGCGGGACCTATGGCAGCTACAACCAGACCGACCTGCTGGTCTCGGGCCAGACGCCGGTCGGCGGCGGCCTGTCGGTGGGCGGCGCCTATGCGATCTACAAGCGCGACGGCTACGGCACGAACCTGACCACCGGCGCCGAGCACTACAACAAGGACGTCCAGGCCGTCCGCCTGAGCGCCGAATACGCGCCCAACGAGGACCTGTTCTTCCGCCTGGCCTATGACCACGTGCAGGACGATTCCAACGCCCGCCACGGTCACCGCGAACTGCCGGCCCTGGTCGGCGGCTACAAGAAGCTCAGCAGCGTTTATGACACCCAGGCCGGCTTCGGCGACGCCAACTCTGTCGAGACCGAAGGCGTCTCGCTGACCGGTGAGTGGAACGCCAGCGAGTTCGTGACCATCAAGTCGATCACCGCCAGCCGCAAGGGTCACACCGACACGGTCATCGACTTCGACGGCACGCCGCTGCCGACCCTGGACGTGCCGGCCACCTATGACGACCGCTCGTTCTCGCAGGAGCTGCAGGCGGTCTATTCGGACGACAACGTCCAGGGCGTGTTTGGCCTCTACTACATGAACAGTCAGGCCTCGGGCGAGTTCGACACCATCGCCGGCAACCTGGGCCTCTCCATCGCCGACGGCGGCAAGGTCAGCACCCAGAGCTTCGCGGCCTTCTTCGACTTCAGCGCCAACCTGACCGAGAAATTCAAGGTCTCGCTGGGCGCCCGCGCCACGCGCGATCACAAGCGCAGCAACACCTTCCGCCTGTTCTATCTGGGCGCCACGCGCAGCCCCTATCAGGGCGGCACGCCGCGTCCGGTCCTGCAGACCCGCACCAACTACAGCGCCCAGACCACCTTCTCGCAGTTCACGCCGCGCATCAGCGCCTCGTATGAGCTGAGCGACGATCTGAGCACCTATGTGTCGTACTCCAAGGGCTTCAAGTCCGGCGGCTGGGACATGCGCGGCGACGCCCTGATCACCCCGCAGACCGTCAACGGCTACAAGCCCGAAGTGGTCGACGCCTATGAAGCCGGCCTGAAGGGCTACGCCCTGGATCGTCGCGTGTCGTTCGCCTCGGCGATCTTCCTGTCCAAGTACGAGGACCAGCAGGTCTCGACCCAGGTGGTGGTGCCCAGCGGCATCGCCAGCTCGATCGACAACGCCGGTTCGTCCACGCTGTACGGCGTCGAGTTCGAAGCCAAGGCCAAGCTGACCGCCAACCTGTCGGCCAATGTGGCTCTGGGCTACATCCACGCCAAGTACGACACCTTCAACCGCTTCGTGCCGGCCGGCGCGCCCAATCCGCTGAACCCGTCGACGGTGATCCCGGCCGGCGGCCAGGTGGTCAACGTGGCCGACCTGTACGGCTTCCAGAACACGCCGGAATGGACGGGCAATGTCAGCCTGACCTGGGTGGGCGACGTGGCCGGCGGCACGCTGGCCGTCACCCCGATGGTCAGCTATCGCGACGCCTACCAGCAGTTCGAACAGCCCCTGCCGCTGCTCGACCAGAAGGCCTTCACCCTGGTGGACCTGACGGCGATCTGGACGGCTCCGGGCGGCGGCTACAAGCTGGCCCTGACCGGCAAGAACCTGACCGACGAGACCTATCGCACTGGCGGCTATAATTTCGGCGTCGCCACCTATAATAACTCGGTCATCGGTTTCTACGGCCCGCCGCGCACGGTCTCGGCGAGCCTCGAAATCGCATTCTGATCTAGGTAAAAACTGGCGGCGGCCCGCTGCAACGGGCCGCCGCCATTTCTTTGTCTGCAGCGTAAGAATTCCAGCGGAGCGACCATGAGCGATAGCCAGATTGAGCCATCGGCGACCGGGTCGCGTTATCGCTATGTGGTGCTGGCGATGCTGATCCTCGCCTACACCTTCAATTTCCTGGACCGGCAGATCCTCGGCATCCTGGCCGGGTCGATCAAGGCTGACCTGCATCTGACCGACACCCAGATCGGCCTGATGGGGGGAGTGGCCTTCGCCGCGCTCTACACCACCCTGGGCGTGCCGCTGGCCTGGCTGGCCGACCGGGTCAGCCGCACCTGGATCATGACCGCCGCCCTGACCGTCTGGAGCGGTTTCACGGTGGCGTGCGGTTTCGCCGGCGGCTTCTGGAGTCTGTTCCTGTCGCGCATGGGTGTCGGCGTGGGCGAGGCCGGCGGCGTGGCCCCGGCCTATTCGCTGATCTCCGACTATTTCCCCAAGGACCAGCGGGCCCGGGCCCTGGCGGTCTATTCGTTCGGCATCCCGCTGGGCACGGCGCTCGGCGTGCTGTTCGGCGGGCTGATCGCGGCTTACGTCGACTGGCGCTTCGCCTTCATCGCCGTGGGCCTAGCCGGCGTGCTACTGGCCCCGATCTTCAAGTGGGTGGTCAAGGATCCGCCGCGCGGCGGCATGGACCGCGAACCTGGCGAGGCTGCCCCGCTGGTCGCCCCCAAGGCCCCGGCCTTCGGCAAGGTGCTGGCCACCATCCTGCCCAAGCCCAGCTTCTGGCTGCTGTCGTTCGGCGCGGCCTGCTCGTCCATCTGCGGCTATGGCGTGGCCTTCTGGCTGCCGACCTTCTTCCAGCGCAGCTTTGGCCTGACCCTGCCCGAGCGGGCGATGTTCTACAGCGCCCTGTCGCTGATCGGCGGCGTGGCCGGCATCTGGCTGGGCGGCGTGCTGGCCGACAAGTTTGGCTCCAAGAACAAGGCCGCCTACGCCCTGGCCCCGGCCATCTGCTTCCTGGTGGCCCTGCCGTGCTTCCTGCTGGCCATGAACGTCAATTCGATGGTCTGGGCCTTCCTGCTGTTCCTGATTCCGACCGGTCTGAACCTGGCCTGGCTGGGACCGATTGTCGCAGCGGTGCAGCATCTGGCCCCGGCCTCGATGCGGACCACGACCTCGGCCCTGTTCCTGCTGATCAACAACCTGCTGGGCCTGGCCGTGGGCCTGTGGTTCTTCGGCTACGTCTCCGACCTGCTGGCCCCGCGCTACGGCGCCGAGTCCATGCGCCACGCGCTCTATTTCGGTCTGGGCTTCTATGTGGTCAGCGCCGTCCTGCTGATCTTCGCCTCGCGCCGGCTGAAGCGCGACTGGGTGGACTAGGGGCCGCGCCCGAAGCTTGACCTTGGCTCTGTCACGCGGCCTGCACTATAGGTGCGGCGGGTGGGGGACATCGGGGGACGATATGTCAGGGTTCAAGATTCTTTCCGGCGCCATGCTCGCCGTCGCACTGCTTGCGGTCTCGGTTCCGGCCCAGGCCGCCGACCCGCTGACCGAGCGCACGGAAAAGCTCAAGTTCGAGTTCAAGAAGGGCAAGAGCTTTCTGCAACCCGGCTATGCCATGGGCGAATACAGCGGCATCACCCGCCAGTCGGCCAGCACCACCTCGGCCCTGGGGCTGTATGGCAGCGCCAAGACCAAGGCCGAGATCAGCCTGAACGCGCCCAGCTTGGGCGCCGTCAAGATCAAGTGCAAGGGCGGCGAAAGCCGAACGGCCCTGGGCTGGATCACGTTCGATCGCGACAAGCTGGCCTATGTCTGCACGTTCGAGGGCGCGGGCCCCGAGGCGGCGTTCACCCTGGTGCAGTCCAAGGGTGGGCTGCTGGCCCGCCTGCAATCGCCGCAGCGCGCCGCTGAATTGCGGCTTGGCGCGGTGACCCTGCGGGCCGAGTCCAAGCAGGTCGGCGCCATGCCTTTCGGACTGACCGCCGGCGCCGTCGGCTACGTGATCCGCAACGGCGACCAGGACGTCGCCGCCGTCGATCTGAGCGGCCTGGGCAAGATCGCCTATCTGCCGTCCAAGGGCGCCGCCGAGCGCGACGCCGCGGCCGTCATGGCCGTGATCCTGATCCTGTTCATGGACAACCCGGTCTAGCCGTTCAGCGGGATCGAGGCCCGAGACAAACGTGTGACCGGTAACATTACCGCAAGGTCAGCGACTTCCGTGCCGGGGGCGCCACTCGGGGCGGCGCCGCTGTCCTTTCGGACAAAGAACGACGCAAGCCTTCACCTTATCGGCCAAGCGCGGTTGCGCCTGCGAAATCACGCTCCTATAAACCGCGCACATTTCAGAAAAGCCGTCGCCGAGACCGGGCCCTCATGAACATTCACGAACACCAAGCCAAAGCCGTACTCGCAGAGTTCGGCGCTCCTGTTCCGCGCGGCTTCGCCGTGTTCACCCCCGAAGAAGCCTTCGAGGCCGCCCAGAAGCTGGGCACGCCGGTCTTCGTGGTGAAAAGCCAGATCCACGCCGGTGGCCGTGGCAAGGGCACCTTCGAGGGCCTGGGCCCCGACGCCAAGGGCGGCGTTCGCGTCGTCAAGACCGCCGAGGACGTCAAGACCAACGCCGCCGAGATGCTCGGCCGCGTCCTGGTGACGCACCAGACCGGCCCCAAGGGCAAGCAGGTCAACCGCCTCTACATCGAAGAGGGCGCGGCGATCGCCAAGGAATTCTACCTGTCGCTGCTGGTTGACCGCGAGACCTCGATGGTTTCGGTGGTCGCCTCGACCGAAGGCGGCATGGACATCGAGGACGTGGCCCACGCCACGCCCGAGAAGATCCACAGCTTCTCGATCGACCCCGCCACCGGCGTGTGGCCGACCCACCAGCGCGCGCTGGCCAAGGCCCTGGGCCTGACCGGCGGCCTGGCCAAGGAAGCCGCCGTGCTGCTGACGCAGCTCTATACGGCGTTCCTGGCCAAGGACATGGCCATGCTGGAGATCAACCCGCTGATCGTCACCGCCGACGATCACCTGAAGGTCCTGGACGCCAAGCTGTCGTTCGACGGCAACGCCCTCTATCGCCACCCGGACATCAAGGCGCTGCGCGACGAGAGCGAAGAAGACCCCAAGGAAATCGAAGCCAGCAAGTATGACCTGGCCTATATCGCCCTCGACGGCGAAATCGGCTGCATGGTCAACGGCGCGGGCCTGGCCATGGCCACCATGGACATCATCAAGCTGTACGGCGCCGAGCCGGCCAACTTCCTCGATGTCGGCGGCGGCGCCAACAAGGAGAAGGTCACTGCGGCCTTCAAGATCATCACCGCCGATCCGGCCGTGAAGGGCATTCTGGTCAACATCTTCGGCGGCATCATGCGCTGCGACATCATCGCGGAAGGCGTCATCGCCGCCGTGAAGGAAGTCGGGCTGCAGGTTCCGCTGGTGGTGCGCCTGGAAGGCACCAACGTCGAACTCGGTAAGAAAATCATCTCGGAAAGCGGCCTGAACGTCATCGCCGCCAACGACCTGTCTGACGGCGCCGAAAAGATCGTCGCGGCCGTGAAGGGTGCTCGCTAAATGTCGATCCTCATCGGTTCTGAAACCAAGGTCATCTGCCAGGGCATCACCGGCGCCCAGGGCACGTTCCACTCCGAACAGGCCATCGCCTACGGCACCAAGATGGTCGGCGGCGTCACCCCCGGCAAGGGCGGCCAGACGCACATCGGCCTGCCCGTGTTCGACACGGTCGGCGAAGCCAAGGAAGCCACGGGCGCCGACGCCTCGGTGATCTACGTGCCGCCTCCCTTCGCGGCCGACTCGATCCTGGAAGCCATCGACGCCGAGATCGGCCTGATCATCTGCATCACCGAAGGCATTCCGGTGCTGGACATGGTCAAGGTGAAGAAGGCGCTGCAGGGCTCGCGCTCGCGCCTGATCGGCCCCAACTGCCCCGGCGTCCTGACGCCCAACCAGTGCAAGATCGGCATCATGCCGGGCGGCATCTTCTCGGCCGGTTCGGTCGGCGTCGTGTCGCGTTCGGGCACCCTGACCTATGAAGCCGTGTTCCAGACCACCAATGCTGGCCTCGGCCAGACGACGGCGGTCGGCATCGGCGGCGACCCGGTCAAGGGCACCGAGTTCATCGACATCCTCGAGCTCTTCCTCGCTGACGAAGCCACCAAGTCGATCGTCATGATCGGCGAAATCGGCGGCTCGGCCGAAGAAGAAGCCGCCCAGTTCCTGGCCGACGAAGCCAAGCGCGGCCGCAAGAAGCCCATGGTCGGCTTCATCGCCGGTCGCACGGCGCCTCCCGGCCGTCACATGGGCCACGCCGGCGCGATCATTTCGGGCGGCAAGGGCGGCGCGGAAGACAAGATCGCCGCGATGGAAGCCGCGGGCATCCGCGTCTCGCCGTCGCCGGCCAAGCTGGGCGAAACCCTGCTTGAGGTCCTCAAGGGCTAATACGATACCGAAACCCCGCCCTCGCGGGGCCCAGGTTTTTTGCGACCGCCAGTCGACGATCCGAAAAAATCACCTGGGCCCCCTAATCGACGGGCGCCCGGGTGATTGAGACACTATATTTACGGGCCTGGGTTACCGGTCCCGTAAAGCGACGGATCTAAGGCAAAGAACCATGGCGGACGACGCAGGCATCATCAATCAGGTCTTGACCGAGACCAGCTTCCTCTACGGCGCCAATGCGGCGTTCGTCGAAGACCTGTACGCCCAGTGGGCGGCCGACCCCAATTCGGTCGAGTCCTCATGGAACGCCTTCTTCTCCACGCTGAAGGAGCAGGCCGACCAGGTCAAGCGCGCCGCGCAGGACCCGGCCTGGACCCCGCGCGCCGTGCCGACCGCCCGTCCGGACTGGCTCTCGGCCCTCGACGGCCAGTGGCCCACCGTGGCGCCCGCCGTCCAGGCCAAGATGACCAAGGCCATCGAGGCCAAGGCTCCCGGGTCCTCGTCCGAAGCGGTTCGCGCCGCCACGCTGGACAGCCTGCGCGCCATCATGATGATCCGGGCCTACCGGATGCGCGGTCACCTGGCCGCCAATCTCGACCCGCTGGGCCTTGAGCCCAAGCCGCCGGCCCCCGAGCTCGATCCCGCCACCTACGGCTTCTCGGAAGCCGACTATGACCGTCCGATCTTCCTGGACTTCGTGCTGGGCATGGAGACCTCGACGATCCGCGAGATCCTGTCGATCCTGCGCCGGACCTATGGCGGCAATGTCGGCGTGCAGTACATGCACATCTCCGACCCGCACGAGAAGGCCTGGCTGCAGGAGCGCATCGAGGGTCGCGACAAGGAGATCGTGTTCTCGAAGGAGGGCAAGGTCGCCATCTTCAAGAAGCTGATCGAGACCGAGGGTTTCGAACGCTTCCTGCACAAGCGCTTCCCCGGCACCAAGCGGTTCGGCATCGACGGCGGCGAGGCCATGGTCCCGGCGCTGGAGCAGATCATCAAGCGCGGCGGTTCGCTGGGCGTGAAGGACATCGTGCTGGGCATGCCGCACCGCGGCCGCCTCAACGTGCTGGCCGCCGTGATGGGCAAGCCCTATCACGTGATCTTCCACGAGTTCCAGGGCGGCACCAGCCTGCCTTCGGACGTCGAGGGTTCGGGCGACGTCAAATATCACATGGGCGCTTCGTCGGACCGTGAGTTCGACGACAACAAGGTCCACCTGTCGCTGACGGCCAACCCGTCGCACCTGGAAATCGTCAACCCCGTCGTGATCGGCAAGGCCCGCGCCAAGCAGGCCTTCACCCTGCGCGAACAGCCCGACGCCGGCCGCGGCCACGTGCTGCCGCTGCTGCTGCACGGCGACGCGGCCTTCGCCGGCCAGGGCGTGGTGGCCGAGTGCTTCACCCTGTCGGGCCTGAAGGGCTACCGCACGGGCGGCACCATCCACTTCATCGTCAACAACCAGATCGGCTTCACCACCAGCCCGCGCTATTCGCGCAGCTCGCCCTATCCGTCGGATGTGGCGCTGATGGTCGAGGCCCCGATCTTCCACGTCAACGGCGACGATCCCGAAGCCGTGGTCTATGCGGCCAAGGTCGCCACCGAATATCGCCAGATGTTCGGCAAGGACGTCGTGGTCGACATGTTCTGCTACCGCCGGTTCGGTCACAACGAAGGTGACGACCCGACGATGACCTCGCCGCTGATGTACGCCAAGATCAAGGGTCACCCCTCGACGCGCGAACTGTACGGCAACCGTCTGATCGCCGAGGGTGTGATCAGCCAGGGCGAAGTCGACGCCTGGGTCACCGAGTTCGAGACCTTCCTCGACAAGGAATTCGACGCCGGCAAGACCTACAAGGCCAACAAGGCCGACTGGCTGGACGGCAAGTGGGCCGGCCTCGCCACCCCCGCCGACGAAGAGCGTCGCGGCTCGACCGCCTTCCCGGCCACGCGCCTGCTGGAGATCGGTCGCCAGATCACGACCATCCCGGAACGGATCGACGCCCACAAGACCGTCAAGCGCGTCATCGAGAACCGCCGCGAAGCCATCGAAAAGGGCGAGGGCCTCGACTGGGGCACCGCCGAGCACCTGGCCTTCGCCACCCTGCTCGACGAGGGCTTCCCGGTCCGCCTGTCGGGCCAGGACTCGGTGCGCGGCACCTTCACCCAGCGCCATTCGGACGTCATCGACCAGACGACCGAGGAGCACTACACGCCGCTCAACAACATCGGTCCCAACCAGGCCCACTACGAGGTCATCGACTCGGCCCTGTCGGAAGAGGCGGTGCTCGGCTTCGAGTACGGCTTCTCGCTGGCCGATCCGAACACCCTGACCCTGTGGGAAGGCCAGTTCGGCGACTTCGTGAACGGCGCCCAGGTGGTCATCGACCAGTTCATCAGCTCGGGCGAGCGCAAGTGGCTGCGGATGAGCGGCCTCGTCATGCTGCTGCCGCACGGCTACGAGGGCCAGGGCCCCGAGCACAGCTCGGCCCGCCTCGAGCGCTTCCTGCAGTCGTGCGCCGAAGACAACATGCAGGTGCTGAACTGCACCACGCCGGCCAACTATTTCCACGCCCTGCGTCGCCAGATGCACCGCGAGTTCCGCAAGCCGCTGGTGAGATCGG
>Ga0209023_10008299_pt1 | contig 10453 bp, 13 predicted proteins | sample LakOneMetagenome_FD_187468 | JGI IMG/M metagenome (GOLD analysis project Ga0209023, IMG submission 187468) | Freshwater and sediment microbial communities from Lake Erie, Canada (SPAdes) (version 2) | ecosystem: Environmental > Aquatic > Freshwater > Lentic | place: Lake Erie, Canada...
CTATCTGCGCAGTCTCGGCACCATCGCCATCGTGCTGGTCGAACAATATCTCGACTTTGCTTGCGAGCTCGGCGACAATTTCGCGGTCATGGATCGCGGCGCTGTCAAATATGCCTGCGATCGCAGCAGTCTCGATCCCGCCGAGATCAGCCGTCAGATGGCGCTGTAACCGGCGGACATTTCAGGGGCCACCTTTTGCAAGGCGGTATCGCATCATCATCGTCGGAGACCTTCGCGGCCAATCGCGCGATGGGCGCGGTCAAATTCGACGTGCATGTGAAGGACGGCGCAACGCGGCGTCGCGAGTTGCACGAATCCGGTTCGCTACGTGTTCGATTTCCGTCGCCGGAGCAGCAGGGACTGTCGGCGGTGTTTGTGAATACCGCAGGCGGTGTCGCGGGCGGCGACCGTTTTGACATCGACATTGCGGCGGGCGCAGGCGCGCATCTGGCCGTTACGACTGCTGCAGCGGAGAAGATTTATCGCTCTCACGGCCCAGACGCGGAAGTGAACATCGCGCTACGTGCCGGTGCCGATGCGCGGCTCTGCTGGTTGCCGCAGGAAACCATCGTGTTCGATCAGGCGCGTGTCGCGCGGCGAATTGATATTGATTTGGCGGATACCGCGTCGCTTCTGCTATGCGAAATTGTTGTGTTCGGGCGCGCCGCCATGGGAGAGCTGATGACCACGGGCCGGTTCGTTGATCGTTGGCGGATGCGGATCGGCGGCAGGCTTGCCTTTGCTGAAACCGTGCGGCTCGAAGGCGACATCGCCACCAAACTCGCCAGCCGCGCCATCGCCAACGGCGGCGTTGCGATTGGCACCGCGCTGATCGTGCCGGGCGACGAGTCCATCGTTGAAAAAATTCGGGACATTTCGAATGCATTCGGTGCAGAGGTCGGCGTGTCGGCGTGGAACGGATTTGCAATGGCACGTTTCTGCGCACAAGATGCCGCGCGGCTCCGCGCCGATATGATGAAAGTGCTGGGATGTGTGAGCCCTTCGGGCTTGCCAAGGCTGTGGCTCAACTAAACCGGCGAAGATCGAAACGGATTGAACGCAAATGAATTTGTCTCCGCGCGAGAAAGACAAGCTGCTGATCTCGATGGCCGCGATCGTGGCTCGCCGCCGCCTTGAGCGTGGCGTGAAGCTCAATCATCCGGAAGCGATTGCGATCATCTCTGATTTCATCGTCGAAGGCGCGCGCGACGGCCGCACGGTCGCCGAACTGATGAAAGCGGGCGCGGAAGTCATCACGCGTGCGCAGTGCATGGACGGGATCGCGGAAATGATTCACGACATTCAGGTGGAAGCGACGTTCCCGGATGGGACGAAGCTTGTCACTGTTCATGAACCGATCAGGTAAGGGCATGATCCCGAAAAGTGGGCACCGATTTTCGGAAAAGATCATGCCCAAGACAGAGGTGAGCACATGATCCCCGGCGAAATGTTCATCAAGGACGGCGAGATCGAACTCAACGCCAAGCGCAGGACCGTGACGCTTACGGTTGCCAATACCGGCGACCGTCCGATTCAGGTCGGCTCGCATTATCATTTCTTCGAAACCAACCTTGCGCTGAAATTCGACCGCAAAAAAGCGCGCGGTATGCGGCTCGATATCGCTGCTGGCACAGCCGTTCGCTTTGAGCCGGGACAGACTCGCGATGTGAATCTCGTGGCGCTTGCCGGCAAGCGCGTGGTGTACGGGTTTCGCGGCGACGTAAGCGGCAAGCTGTAAGCCATCAGAACAGGGGCACTCAATGGCTACCAGAATTCCTCGCTCCGTTTATGCCGATATGTTCGGACCCACGACCGGCGACCGGGTGCGGCTTGCCGACACGGACCTGATTATCGAGGTCGAGAAAGACTTCACCGTTTACGGCGAAGAGGTGAAGTTCGGCGGCGGCAAGGTGATCCGCGATGGCATGGGTCAATCGCAGGTCACCAACAAGCAGGGTGCCGCCGACACCGTCATCACCAATGCGCTGATCGTCGATCACTGGGGCATCGTGAAAGCCGATGTCGGGATCAAGCAGGGATATATCTCTGCCATCGGCAAGGCCGGCAATCCGGACATTCAGCCGGGCGTGACCATCGTGATCGGGCCGGGCACGGACATTATCGCGGGCGAGGGCAAGATTCTCACCGCAGGCGGCTTCGACAGCCATATCCATTTCATCTGCCCGCAGCAGATCGAACATGCCCTGATGTCCGGGGTCACGTCGATGCTCGGCGGCGGCACGGGGCCGTCGCACGGCACGTTCGCAACCACTTGTACGCCGGGGCCGTGGCACATGGCGCGGATGATTCAGTCGTTCGATGCCTTCCCGGTCAATCTCGGCATTTCCGGCAAGGGCAACGCCTCGCGGCCCGCAGCCCTTGTAGAGATGATTAAAGCCGGTGCCTGCGCGCTGAAATTGCATGAGGACTGGGGCACCACGCCTGCCGCCATCGATAACTGCTTATCCGTGGCTGACGATCACGACATTCAGGTGATGCTGCATTCTGACACGCTGAACGAGTCGGGCTTTGTCGAGGACACGATCAAGGCGTTCAAGGGCCGCACCATTCATGCCTTCCACACCGAAGGTGCAGGCGGCGGTCATGCGCCGGATATCATCAAGGTCGCAGGCCTGAAGAACGTGCTGCCGTCGTCCACCAATCCGACGCGGCCGTTCACTCGCAACACGATCGATGAGCATCTCGACATGCTGATGGTGTGCCACCATCTCGATCCATCCATCGCTGAAGATCTGGCGTTCGCTGAAAGCCGCATCCGCAAGGAAACCATCGCGGCGGAAGACATCCTCCACGATCTCGGCGCGCTGTCGATGCTGTCGTCGGACAGTCAGGCGATGGGCCGTCTCGGCGAGGTCATCATCCGCACCTGGCAGACTGCCGACAAGATGAAGAAGCAGCGTGGCGCGTTGCCCGAGGACAAGGGCAAGGACAACGACAATTTCCGCGTCAAACGCTACATCGCGAAATACACCATCAACCCAGCGATCTCGCATGGCGTCGCGAAGCTGATCGGTTCAGTTGAAAAAGGTAAGATGGCCGATCTCGTGCTGTGGTCGCCTGCATTCTTCGGCGTGAAACCCGATCTGGTGGTGAAGGGTGGCTCCATTGTCGCAGCCCCCATGGGCGATCCGAATGCGTCGATCCCGACGCCGCAGCCGGTGCACTATCAGCCGATGTTTGCGGCGTTCGGTAAATCGCTCACCGCATCTTCGGTCGTGTTCACGTCAAAAGCGGCGGTAGCAGCCAGCCTTGGCAAAAAGCTTGGCATCGAGAAGACGCTCTATGCCGTTTCAAACACCCGAGGCGGTATTTCGAAAAAGAGCATGATCCATAACGGAGCCACGCCGAAGATCGAGGTCGATTCCGAGACTTACGAGGTGCGCGCTGATGGTGAACTGCTGACCTGCGCGCCTGCTGAAGTGCTGCCTATGGCGCAGCGCTATTTCATGTACTAGCGTCCTCCGGTTCAAGAAAAAGCCAAAAAACCGGGAGGATGCCTTGATTTACGTTGTCGCGACTTTGACCGTGAAGCCCGAAATGCGCGCCGAACTGATCGCAGGCGCGAAAGCCTGCATTGCGGAGACGCGCAAGGAAGCAGGCAACATCGCCTACGACCTGCATGAAAGCGTCACCGATCCTGCGAAGCTGGTTTTTGTCGAACAGTGGGACAATGCCGAAGCGTTGCAGCCGCACGGCAAGACCGATCACATGAAGGCATTCGGGCGGATCGCAGTGAATTGCCTCGCAGCACCGCCCAGAATCGAAATCATCACGCCTGCCAACGTGGTGGTGAAATGATCTATGTGATCGCCACGACCAAGGTAAAGTCCGAGCACCGCGATGCATTCATCGCGGGCGCAAAAACCTGCATCGCGGAGACGCACAAAGAAAAAGGCTGCATCAGCTACGAACTACATGCCAGCGTCAACGATCCGGACACGTTCGTGTTCGTTGAGCGCTGGGCCGAGCGGGACGATCTGACGGCCCACAGCCGCGCGCCGCATCTGAAGGTGTGGCGTGAACTGTCCGCGCCGTTCAAAGTATCGCCGACGCAGATCGAAATCATCAGCGGCGGCGAGGTGCAGAAGCTGTGAGAGGAGCACCATGATCCGCGCGACGCTGGTCCGTGCGCCGTCCGATTGGAAGGGGCCTGCGGCCGATACCGTGGTGCTCGATTTCGACGACCGGCATCGCCGTCGCATGGCGATGACCGGCACGCGCGGGCTGGAATTTCTGCTCGACCTCGAAGAAGCGATTGCGCTACGCGGCGGCGATGCGCTGATGCTGGAAGACGGACGGCTGATCGAGGTGGTCGCGGCCGCCGAGCCGCTCGCGGAAATCCGCTGTAGCGATCCGTATCATCTGGTGCGTGTCGCATGGCATCTTGGCAACCGCCATCTGCCGACGCAGATCGCAGGCAAGCATCTGCGCATCCGCCGCGATCATGTGATCGAGGACATGGTGCAGGGCCTCGGCGCACGCGTCATCGCCATCGAAGCACCGTTCGACCCCGAAGGCGGTGCCTATTCCGGCGGCGGTCACACGTCGCATGCGCATGAGCACCACGATCATGGCGCTCACAATCACGCTCATGATTGCGGTCATGGCCACGGCCACAGTCACGCGGATCACGGCAAGAAGCACGATCATAGCCATAAGCATGATCATGCGCACAATCACGATCATCATGGTCATTCTCATGCTCATGATCACGACTGATACCAATCAGAGCGGTGTTGTGCCTGAGGCGGACGAGGCGGCCGCGCTGTTCCGGCTGATGACATGGCTATCGCCGTCATTTCCGGTCGGCGCGTTTTCTTATTCCAGCGGCATCGAGTGGGCCGTTGAGACAGGCGACATCAACGATCTTGCGACCCTGCAGGCTTGGCTCGGTGCCATGCTGACCGATGGGGCCGGCTTTTGCGATGGTGTCTTTCTTTGCCACGCATACCGCGCAGCAGAAGCCGGCAACGGTCCTTTGCTCGGAGAACTCGCTGAACTGGCGGCGGCATTCACGCCTTCGCGCGAGCGACATCTTGAAACCACCGCGCAAGGCCGCGCCTTTGTCGAGATTGCACGCGCCGCATGGAATTGCACAACTCTGGATTTGCTGGCCGCGCATTGCAGCGGACCTGTTGCCTATCCGGTCGCGGTCGGCGTTCTCGCCGCCGGGCATCGCATTTCCTTGCCGTTGACGCTACACGCCTGCCTTCATGCCATCACCTCGAACTGGATTTCGGCAGGCGTGCGGCTCATTCCACTTGGGCAGACCGACAGCCAGCGCGCACTCGTCGCGCTGGAGTCTGTCATTGCAATGACCGCCGAGAAATCTCTCAATGCGTCGCTTGACGATCTTGGCAGCGCGACCTTCCGCGCCGATCTCGCAAGCATGCGTCACGAAACGCAGTACACACGGTTGTTCAGGTCGTAGGCGCGGAGAGGGCTGCTGATGGGCAAAAGCATGAATGGACCGCTGCGCGTCGGCATCGGCGGGCCGGTCGGATCGGGCAAGACCGCGCTGATGGATCTGCTCTGCAAGCGGATGCGCGAGCATTACGACATCGCAGCGATCACCAACGACATCTACACCAAGTGGGACGCCGAGTTTCTGGTTCGCTCCGGTTCGCTTACGCCGGACCGGATCGCGGGCGTGGAAACCGGGGGGTGCCCGCACACCGCGATTCGCGAAGATGCATCTATGAATCTTGCAGCGGTGGCGGATATGCGCGTGAAGTTTCCCGACCTCGATCTGGTGCTGATCGAATCCGGCGGCGATAATCTTGCCGCGACGTTCTCTCCGGAGCTTGCAGACCTCACCATCTATGTCATCGACGTCGCGGCGGGCGACAAAATCCCCTCAAAGGGAGGCCCCGGCATCACAAGGTCCGACCTTCTGGTCATCAACAAGATTGATCTGGCTCCCTATGTCGGTGCCTCGCTGGAGAAAATGGACATCGACGCCAAGCGGATGCGGGGCGAGCGGCCGTTCGTCATGACCAACCTTAAAAAGAGCGAAGGTCTCGACCGCATTATCAGCTTCGTGGAAGGCAAGGGGGGTCTGCGCCCTTCCGTGTCCCGGCCAAGCTAAGTATCTGGTTCCATGACATTTTGATCTGTTGTCCGGAACGGTTGGCGGGCATTGCGATTAGCAGTTGATGAGACTGCGAACAGCCACGCCAACGAGGGACTACAGCGGCTACTTTCTTGTCGCGATTCTGCTGGGAATCGTGTTGGTCGTGCTTGGGATTACATTCGCGGTCGCGCAATCCGGTTCTCGTCCCCCGCGCGTCGTGGAGAGACCGGTGTCCGCGGTCGCGGCCCGAGCGGGTAAGCTTCTCGGATCGATCACGACCGCAGACAAGTCCGCGTCCCGACGGATGGAACCTTTTGGCGGCGGCTAGATTATCTCATTCGCGGTACATTTAGCGCACCGGCTTTAATTCAACCAACCGCCGGTGGCGTCAGAGTTCTCATGATTACCAGTTCGGGCTATGTCTGGTTGCCGTCGCTGCCGCACTCCTCTCCAGCGGCCGTTTTCCTCCGCCGCTCTGATAATTGAGTAATTGCGTGCTTCGTCTCGGCCTCATCATCGGTTTGATGGCAATCATCGGGGTAATCATCTCCGGTCTTGCGGCTATGAAGGTCTATGATCAGGAGCTTTTGATCGGCCGCAACGCGCTGGCGCGCTCCGTCGATACGCACGCCAATCTGGTTCAGGAACGCTTGAGCGAGCGCGAATTGCTGGCCCGGGTCGCTGTCGGGTTGTTCCGCTCGCCATCCATCAACATGGCAAATGCGTTGCAGCCGTTGCGAGCTTCAATCTATGCGTTCAAGACAGATTTCGTAGTCGCAAGCTGGATCGCGCGTGTGCCCCGCGCGCAGATCGCTCAGGCGCAAACCGAACTGAAAGCTGCCGGATTTCCCAATCCAACTCTCAGGACGTTCGACGATGCCCCGCTCACGGCGGCGAATTCGCGTGATCCGGTCTCTGTGCTGATGGATGTCGAACCGCAGAACGAAGAGACCAAATCCTTTGTCGGTCGTACTCTCGACAATCATCCCGTTGTCGGTCCGATTCTCACGCGCGCCGCCGAAGAGGGAGTGCCGGTTTCGTCGGACCCGTTCGTGCTGTTGCGCAGCGGCGGACCTATCGGAATCGTACTGGCGACCCCAGTGAAAGCCGAGGGAGCAGCGAATGTCGCCGGCTTCCTGACGATTTCCTACCGGTTGGCCCCCTTGATGCTGGCCAATGACGACCTGTCGCTGTTTTCGGTCGCGCTGCGCGATCCGCGGGATGCGTCGAACAATCTGAGCGCAGATGCCGATGGAAACGTCATTTCGACGCCGCTTCAGCTCGATGCCGACAATCCGCCGCTCCTGCGCCTGATCTCATTCGGAGCGCGGGACTGGACGCTGATCTATTACGCGAAAACCAATGTGGACGCGCGGGCGCAGGAGTTGGCGCTGATCGTGATCGTGATCGGTCTTGCGCTGACCATTATCCTTTGCAGCCTGTTCGGATACGTGTCTTACAACAACGTCAGACTCAGCCGCGAAATCCAGACCCGCATCGGGTTTGAACGCCGCCTGACCGCCGTGATCGATGAACTCAATCATCGCGTGAAGAACATTCTCGCAGTCATTCAATCCATCGTGACGCGAACGCTGCGGCACGGCGCGGACATCGACATTGCACGCGAACTGCTGATCGGCCGTATCCATGCGATGTCGCATGTCGTGTCCCTGCTGAGCGAAAGCCAGTGGCAAGGTGTGAAGCTGAGAGGCCTGCTCGAACCACGCGCGATCCCCCATGCTGAACGTATAGCGCTGAATGGTCCTGACGTGACCGTGAGCGCCCGCGCGGCGCAGAGCTTGTCACTACTCTTTTTCGAATTGGCCTCTCACGCAGATGAAGGCCTGTCCCTGGTCGGCAAGCATCCGCATATCGTCGCGCAATGGAGCGTGACCGGCGACGAGCCTGACGCTGTTTTTGTTTTTCGATGGGAAGAATTCAACACCAGCCAGGCTACACGTCGGCCCGACAGTGAATTCGGCGTCGTGCTGCTCGACCGCGTCGCGCCGGAAGCGCTTGGCGGCACCGCGAAGCGCTACTTTACCGATGTGAGCTATGTGTATGAGTTGACGGCCCCGATGCGGACGGTGGTGGATGAGCGCGAGATGGATCGCACCGAGCGTATCGGCGCGCCCGTCAGGAAGCGCTGAACCAGGAACAAATATCCGTTGCAGAGCATTGAGGGTCCGACACGTTCTCACATGCAAAGGAGGACAGCATGGGCCGCTATTTGCTGTTGTGGTTTCTCGGAATTCCAATTCCTGTCTTGCTACTGATCTGGGCGTTCGGCGGGCTCAACTGAACTTCGCACACACAAAAACGGCCGCTGCAAAGCGGCCGTTTTCATGTGTGCTGACTGCGGAGATGTTAGCCGCCGCCTCCGCCGATGACGGCGCGAATGGTATTGTCCGGTCCGAAGTCTTCCGCGCCATCCACGTAAAGCATGGCGCTCAACTTGGATCGTGCACGATTGACGCGGCTCTTGATGGTACCGACCGCGCATCCGCAGATGGCTGCAGCATCCTCGTAAGAAAAGCCGGACGCGCCCACGAGGATGAGAGCTTCGCGCTGATCCTGCGGCAGCTTTTCCAAAGCAGTCCGGAATTCTTCCAGTTCAAGATGCGCGCTCTGACCCGGCTGTGACTTTAGCGTCTTGGCATAATTGCCTTCCGCATCTTCCACCTCACGGCGCCGCTTCCGGTAATCCGAGCGGAACAGGTTGCGCAGGATTGTGAATAGCCATGCCGGAAGGTTAGAGCCCGGCTGGAAAGAGTCGATGTGAGCAAGAGCTCGCAGCAGGGTTTCCTGCACGAGATCGTCGGCGCGATCGCCGTTGCCGCTCAGCGAAATCGCGAACGCGCGCAAGCTCGGTACCGTCGACAAAATTTCGTCGCGAAGATTATCTGTGAGAGGCATTAGTCCCTCCCATCGGTTTTATCGTCGACTCGCGATGCGGCTTCCTGAGAATCGAGTTGACGAATAAGGTCTGCGAAGCGATCCGGCACGCCTTGGCGTACGACGTCGTCATACATGGCCCGCAATTGGTGCCCGATACGCGATTGAATTTCGGCGTTCAGACCACCGGTTTTGCCTGTTGATGGCGGCTTCGAATCTTTCATTGGCCCAATCCATTTCCCCGTGGTCTAAGTCGTTGAGAATACAACGACTTTCGTCGCGCGCGGGCCCTGAAGCCCTGTAGTGTAACGGAAGACCTCTGATAAAGTTCCAGACAGGCGGGAACTTTTGCGGGTAATGGGCGTATGTAATCCGACCGCGGGGGAACCAGCCGTTGAGCAGCGGCGGTACCGGGTTAAGCGACCAATGTGATCACCGATTGGAGGGGGTATGTCTCGTTCTCAGCTCGTAGCTGAACATTTGCCACTGTTGCGGCGCTACGCCCGCGCTTTGACCGGCAGTCAGGCATCGGGAGACGCATATGTTGCGGCGATGCTGGAAGCCCTTCTGCAGGACGCGTCTCTCCTGGAAGAAAAGCGTGGACCGCGCGCCGGTCTATTCCGGCTGTTCACGAAAATATGGAATTCGATTTCGCTGAATGAAACTGTCGGCGCCCCGTCGTTGCAGGCCGCGTCCGAGCAGCGGTTGTCGAACATCACGCCGCTGGCACGTCAGGCTTTTCTTCTGTTGTCGCTGGAAGGATTTTCCGAAGAGGAAGTGTCCTACATCCTCGATACGGATGTAGTGAAAATCCGCGAATTGGCCGATACCGCCGGGCGCGAACTTGCCGCTGAAATTGCGACCGATGTGCTGATCATCGAGGATGAAACCTTCATCGCGATGGACCTTGAAAGTCTTGTCAAAAACCTCGGGCATAATGTGATCGGTGTTGCGCGAACGCACACCGATGCGATCGCTCTTGCGAAGACAAAGAAGCCGGGATTGATCCTGGCGGACATCCAGCTCGCCGATGGCAGCTCCGGTCTCGATGCCGTGAACGAATTGCTCAAGACATTCGAAGTGCCTGTGGTGTTCATCACAGCCTATCCGGAGCGTTTCCTGACCGGCGAGCGTCCTGAACCGGCCTTCCTGATTTCCAAGCCCTTCCAGCCGGCGATGGTTTCGGCGGTGGCAAGTCAGGCGTTGTTCTTCCAGCGGAATTCTAAAACGCGCGCAAAGGCTGCGACGTCTTGATCCGCAAAATCATGCGATATGAAAAAGCCGGACCGCTTCGCGAGTCCGGCTTTTTTCGCGTCTGCGAACAACGTTTTGCGAACAAAAAGAAAGGGGTGCAGCCGGCATCACCACGGCTACACCCCCGTATCGCCGGTCGATTAGGGGCAGGGGAAATAACCGGCTGCAGAACCGACTCCGTCCTCGGCTGAATGTTCCCGATTCTGTGAA
>Ga0209023_10008300_pt1 | contig 10453 bp, 10 predicted proteins | sample LakOneMetagenome_FD_187468 | JGI IMG/M metagenome (GOLD analysis project Ga0209023, IMG submission 187468) | Freshwater and sediment microbial communities from Lake Erie, Canada (SPAdes) (version 2) | ecosystem: Environmental > Aquatic > Freshwater > Lentic | place: Lake Erie, Canada...
CCTTGAGCAGCTCGTCGCCGTCGGCGTGACCGAGCGAGTCGTTGACCAGCTTGAAGCCGTCGAGGTCGAGGTACAGCAGCGCCACCGCGGTGCCCTGACGCTTTGATCGTGCGAGGGCCAGCTCCAGGTGCTCCTCAAGCAGCGCCCGGTTCGGCAGGTCGGTCAGCGGGTCGTGGTAGGCCAGGTGTGCGACCTGCTGCTCGGCCCGGCGCCGCTCGGTCAGGTCGACGCCCGAGCAGACGGTTGCCAGCGCCCGGCCATGCTCATCGTGGATTGCCGTGAAGTGCCACGCCAGGGTCAGGAGGTCACCGGTCGTCGTCAGGGCGCCGGTCTCAACCAGTTCGCTGTCGCCACCGGTATTGCGCGCCATCGCGATCGCCTCGGCGATCCGTTCGCGATCCGATTCGGGCAGCACCGTCTCGACGAAATCGAGGCCCAGGAGTGCGGATTCCTCGCTGCCGATCAGCTCGACGCCGGCGCGATTGACCAACGTCATGCGATTGTCGCCATCCAGCACGACGATCACCGCGCCGGAGATGTCGAGATACAGCTGCGCGCGCGTGCGCTCGTCCTGCAGGGCGGTTTCCGCGGCCCGCGCCAGCGCGCGATACCGGTTCTCTGCCTCGGCGAGATCGCGGGCGAGAACCGCTTCGAGCGGCGTGGATCGGGGCTGTTCCATAGGAGAGGGCCGCAACGCAGGCGTCCGGCCGGCGGCACCGTGATTGTAGGAAGCGATCGCTCTCGCCGCGTCGTATACGCGTCTATCTGGCATCAACCTTCCTCGTGCTCGGACCGATCCTTGGGCTACAACAGGCGAACAAGACCCACGGACGGGTCGGCTCACCGCTTGGCGTCGCTTCTGGAGGGAGCGCGGCGCCGGTAGTTCTGTAGGTGAGACCGCCAAGGACCGCAAGTCGAGTCTTCGCCATCTATACGCCTCCATTTCGGAGGGGACATCCACGGCGAAGGCCCCGCTCACCTTGTGTGATTGGGGTCTTCGTTGTTTCTGGAAGTCCCGTCACCTTCTGACTTGTGGTGCGTTGAACACACATGCGTACGAAGACCGCCCTCGCTGTTGCCGCGCTTGCCGTCGCAACGATCACCGCACCGTCTGCTCGCGCCGCCGAGGACCAGAGCGTCGCCTTGCTGACCTCGAGCACCGGCATCGCCGCCGGGTACGGCGCAGTGGTGTGGTCGGTCTTCGACACGAAGGCCCAGCGCTACCGGCTCACCGTCCGGTTCAAGGGGCGCACCGGGCCGGCAGCCATCCCATCGAGTCGGCGTTCCTTTGATGCCAGCGTCGGGCGCAACGAGCGCGGGCGCGTGGTCGTCCTCTACACGCGGTGCACAAACGTCGCCAAGGATGCGGCGACAGGCTGTGATGTCTATCGCTACGACGTGGCTGCCCGCCACGAGCGCAAGCTGCGGTCGGTCTCCGCACCGGCAGTCGACGAAGCGTGGCCGGCTCAGGACGGCAAGTTGGTGGCGTTCGCCCGTCGCCTGGAGACCCGGGTCGGCGATACCTACGACGAGACCTTCGACCGACCAACACCCGAAGGTCAGGGCAGCGGCTCTCGCAGCGCATGCGACGCAACGTACGTGCAAGACGTCACCACCGGCGGTCCGAGCCGCCGGCTGGATCGAGGCCTCTGCGCGTCCATCACCGGCCTTTCGATCTCTGGGGACACGATCGTCTATACCGGCAATGAACTCGAGTCATCCTCCGCCCGGGTCGTCAGTGCGCACGGTGGCCCCGTGCGGATTCTCGACAGGAACGGCTGGGGCGAGGGCGGAGCGGCGTACCTGACATCCCCGATCGTGGCCGGTAGGTACGCGTACATGACGCGCTCGGGCAACCGTCAGGACACCCGCAACGGCCTTCTGCGCATCAACCTGCGTACCGGGGCCGGGGGCGTGCGCGAGCCCGGGGACGGCGTGACCGCTGCCATCGCGCGTGACCGGGACGGATCGACGTGGTACGTGCGGACACGCCCGCCCAACTCCGAGGAACGGTTCACCGGCGCCGTCGACTGCTCGGCCGAGGAGCCCTGCCAGCTCGTGCGCGCGGGTGCGGATCCGTTTGCCAACGTTGCTCGGACCCTGCTGCCCGTGATCACGGTCGGCGCGCTCGACGATGCGGCAGAACTTCGATCGACCGGGACGACAGCCACGTTCTCCGGAACGATCGAGCAGAAGACGGTGCGGGGCGGGAAGGTCATCAGCTCGGCGCCGGTTGCGCATGCGCCCGTGCATGTCGTGGCCGCGCCATGGTTGGTCAGGAACCGGACGCAACCGAGCTCGGGCACGTGTCCGGCGACGAGCATCGACCTGACCACTGATGGAGAAGGCCGCTGGACGTTCACCGTCACGGACATCCCGGCAGGTCAGGAGTACTGCACCTACGCCATCTCGTCGCCAGCGCTCGGCCTGTCGTACCCCAAGGTGTATCTGTCGGGCGCGGCCTGAGGCCGGACACTAGCCTGAGCCGGGTGACCCCAGGCACCGGCTCGGCCATCTCGTTGCAAGGCGTCGTGAAGCACTTCGGGCCGGTGGTCGCGGTCGACGGACTGGACCTGGAGCTGCCGTACGGCACCTGCGTCGGGCTGCTCGGACCGAATGGGGCCGGCAAGTCGACGACGATGAAGATGCTGACAGCGCAGGCGATCGCGGACAGCGGCACGCTGACGGTGCTGGGGCACACGCTGCCCGGCGACTCGAAGTCCGCGCGTGCGGAGATGGGCGTCGTGCCGCAGCTCGACAACCTCGACACGACGCTCACGGTGGAACAGGTGCTGCTCGTGTTCAGCCACCTCTACCGCATCCCCCGCGCCGAGCGCCGGGCCGCGATCGACCGAGCACTCGGCGTCGCCAACCTCGTCGACCGTCGCGGCGCCAAGATCGACGAACTCTCCGGCGGTATGCGCCGCCGCCTGCTGATCGCTCGCGCCCTGCTGCACCGCCCGCGCCTGCTGTTGCTCGATGAACCCACGGTCGGTCTCGACCCGCAGGTTCGTCAGGAGCTGTGGGCGCTGATCGATCTGCTGCGCAGCGAGGGCACGTCGATCCTGATGTCGACGCACTACATCGAGGAGGCGCACCGGCTCTCGGACACGGTCGTCGTGATGTCGCAGGGCAGGGCTGTCGCGAACGGCAGGCCGCAAGACCTGGTCGACGAACACGCCGGCCGCGAGGCGCTCGAGGTCTACGGACCTCCTGCCCGGCTCAAAGAGGTTGAGGACGATGCGCAAGGCCGCGGCTGGGCGACGCGGCGCACCGGGACCTCCGTGACAATCCTGCGGGCGGAGACGCTGGGTGACGATCTGCCGGAGGGCGAGCGACGCGCCGCGACACTCGAAGACGTGTTCGTCCTCTTGACCGGCGAGGAGATCGAGTAATGGCCCGCGACCGCTCGTCCGTCGGCCGTCTGGAGCGCTCCGCGATCAGCGGCGTGCTCGTACGGGAAGTCATCAACTTCTCGTCGTTCTGGAAGGCCAGCGTCTTCTCCTCGACGATCGACCCGCTCGTCTACCTGCTGGCATTCGGGTTCGGGTTCGGCTCGCTGGTCTCGACGGTCGGCGGCCTCGACTACGTGCAGTTCGTCGGTACCGGCGTCGTCGCGACGGCCGTGCTGTTCTCATCGGTCTTCCCGTCGATGTTCGGCTCGTTCATCAAGCGGGAGTTTCAGCACACCTATGACGCGATCCTCGCCGCCCCGGTCGACGCCGAGGAGCTGATGACCGCTGAGGCGCTGTGGATCGCGCTGCGGGCCAGCGTGTTCGGCTGCCTTCCGGTGCTCGTCGCGATGGTCTTCGGACTCGCCCCATCCTGGGGCATGTTGCTGGTGCCGCCGATCGCGTTCGTCTCGGGCTTCGGCTGGTCGTCGTTCGGCCTGCTCGTCGCGGCGACGTTCAAGACGATCGACTCGTTCAGCTACGTGCAGTCGACGGTGATCACGCCGCTGTTCCTGGTCGCCGGCAGCTTCTTCCCGATCGACGGTCTGCCGCACTGGGCGCAGGTTGCCGCCAACGCCAATCCGCTGTATCACTGCGTGCAGCTGGTGCGGAACTCCGTCGTCTACGGCCTCGACTGGATCGACCTCTGGCACGCCGGCTTCCTGATCGCCTTCGCGATCGTGATGTGGCGTCTCGCGATCTGGCGCTCCGAGAAGCGGCTGATCGTCTAACTTCTTCGGCCCTTGCCTGCACGCGTTGCCGCAATCCTCCTTGCCGTCACGGCGCTGCTGTCTGCCAGCGCGGCGCAGGCCGACACCGAACTCTGGTCGAGCGACGGACCCGCCACGCCGATCGCTGCCGGCTACGGGCACATCGCGTTCTCGGCGTTCGACCGCGCGACCGGGCGCTACAGCCTGATGATCGGTGACCGGGCGACGACGCCGGTCAGCATCCACGCGGCCAGCGTGGCGACGTCCCGCCGCCCGTTCGATGTGGCGATCGCGAAGCTGGGCCGCGTGCCGGTGGTGCTCTACTCGCGCTGCGCCTTCGGCCGCCGCGGCTGCGACATCTTCCGCTACGCGCTGATCGGCGGCGGCGGCGAGGCGAAGATCCACGCGGTCTCCAGTGCATCCAGAGATGAGGTCCAGCCGGCGTTGACCGACACCGGCAAGCTCGTGTTCGTCCGCCGCGCGACGCGCCTCGTCAGCACCGGTTTCACGTCGCGGACCGCAAAGGCACGTGTGCCTTGTGACGAGGTCTATGTCGGCGCCGTTCGCGGCACCACGGCGCCGCGCCGTCTTTCGCTGCCGCTCTGCAGTCAGATCTCCGCGCTGGTCACCGGTAAGGGCAAGGTCGTCGTGATCGCGAACGGGGACCCGAACGTCAACCCCTCAACAACCTTGGTTGCGCTGCGCCTGAACGGCGGTGTGGCGAAGATCCGCGGCCGTGCGAGCGCCGGCAGCAGCGGCTTCAGCCCGTTCAAGGCGCTGGCCTTCTCCGGCTCCAGCGTGATCGCGTCTCAGGTCGGCAACCGGCCTGACCTGCAGAGCGGCTTCGTGCGCTACCCGATCCCTTCGGGTGGCCCGAGCGCCACGCCGAGCCCCGACATCGTCGGCCCCTTCGCGGTCGACGGCGAGGAGACCTTCACCTTCAGCGGCCGTCCAGGGCCGATCCTCAACGGCGCGCGCGCCGGCGGCGTCTGCGGCGCAGGAAGCGACGCCGAACTGAGTCCGCTCGGAACGCCGATCGATCAGATCATCCGCGGCGAGGCACCGTGCCGGCTGGTGCAGAGCACGGGCCTGCCAACCGGCTAGTCGTCGAAGCCGAGACGGTCGAGCAGGCCGTCGTCCGCGCGCCAGCCGCGTTTGACGCGGACGACGAGGTCGAGATGCACCTGGGTGCCGATCTCCCGCTCCAGCTCCTTGCGCGCCGCGGTGCCGATCGCGCGCACCATCTTGCCCTGGGAGCCGACGAGGATGCCCTTCTGCGATTCCGTCTCGACCCAGACCTTGGCCGTGACCACCGTGAGGTCTTCACGGTCGTCGTTGAGGTCCTCGATCACCACCTCGACGGCGTGCGGCACCTCCTCGAACGTGCGGCGCAGCACCTGCTCTCGGATCAGCTCCGCCAGCTGCACGTGGAATGCCAGATCGCTGTGGTCATCGACGGCGTACATCAGGGGGCCCTCGGGCAGCAGGCCGAAGAGGTGATCGGCGAGCGCCTCCACCCCGTCGCCGCCGCGGGCGGAGATCGGGAAGACGTCATCGGCGATGCCGAGCGCGACAGCCTCCTGCAGCAGCTCGACCGTGCGCGGGCGATGGATCCGGTCGATCTTGTTGACGGCGATCACCACGGGGCAGCTGGCGTTCTCCAGCGCCTTGGCGATCCAGCGGTCACCGGGACCGATGCCCTGCTGGGCGTTCAGCACCATCAGCGCCACATCCGTCTCGCGCAGCTCACGCTCAACGCGCGCCTGCATCCGCGCGGTCAGGCCGTCGAGCGGCTTCTGCACACCCGGCAGATCCACGAGCACGAGCTGCTCAGCAGCGTTGCGCGTCGCGACACCGCGGATCGCCCGGCGCGTCGTCTGCGGCTTGTCGGAGACGATTGCGACCTTGTGACCGACGATCGCGTTGACGAGGGTCGACTTGCCGACGTTTGGGCGGCCCGCGAGCGCGACGAAGCCGGAGCGCGTCATGCCAGCTGCTCCATCAGTTGATCCTGCAGCGCCAGCATCTCACCGTCATCGACCTCGTGGTCCATGCCGACGAGGTGCAGTGTGCCGTGGACGATCGCCTCTTCGAGATCGGCCGTCTCCGCTGCGCAGATCACGATGTCGCCGAGCTCGCGCGGCCCGGCGGTTGCCGCATCGTCCTGATCGATCGGAAACGAGAGCACGTCGGTCGGGCCGTCCTTGCCGCGGTGCTCAACGTTGAGCTCGGCGATCCGCGCCGCATCCACGTAGCTGACGGCAACGTGGCCGTCGGCGACGCCGTGGGCGGCAAGCGCCGCTGCAACCAGCTCCTCCGTGCGCTGCGATGAAGGAGCCGCGGGGACTTCGGCGGCACCGAGCACCTCGACCTCGAGTTCGGTGTCGGTCACGCCTGCTCAGCGTCCACGGAAGCGTCCGCGATGTCGTATGCCTCAACGATCCGCTGCACCAGCCGGTGCCGCACGACGTCCGCCCCGCCGAAGCGCACGAAGGCCAGCCCCTCGACGCTCTGCAGGATGTCGGCTGACGCGACCAGACCGGACTGCTCGTGCTTCGGCAGGTCGACCTGGGTCACGTCGCCGGTAATCACCATCTTGGAGCCGAACCCGAGCCGCGTCAGGAACATCTTCATCTGCTCGGGTGTCGCGTTCTGCGCCTCGTCGAGAATGATGAACGAGTCGTTCAGCGTCCGGCCGCGCATGAACGCGAGCGGCGCGACCTCGATGATGCCGCGCTCGAGGAACCCCGTGACCTTGTCCGGATCCATCATGTCCTTCAAGGCGTCGAACAGCGGCCGGAGATAGGGATCGATCTTCGCCATCAGATCGCCGGGCAGGAAGCCGAGGCGCTCGCCGGCCTCGACCGCGGGCCGGGTGAGGATGATGCGGCTGACCTCTTTGCGATGCAGGGCCGCTGCGGCCATCGCGACAGCGAGGAAGGTCTTGCCGGTACCCGCGGGGCCGATGCCGAACGTGATCGTGTGCTCGCGGATCGCGTCGACGTAGGCCTTCTGGTTGACGGACTTCGGCGCGACGCTGGTCGTGCGGTGGCGCCAGACGACATCGCCGAGCATCTCGGCCGGGGAGTGATCGCGATCGAGCGCATCGGAGACGGCGTCGACGGTGCCGGGCGCCAGTTCGTGACCGCCGTCGACCAGCGCGGCGAGTTCACCGACCTTGGCGGCCGCGGCGGCAACGGCAGCGTCGTCACCCTCGAGCGTCACGAGGTTGCCGCGCAGATGAAACTGCGAGTTGATGTGGCGGCGCAGCTCGGCGACGATCGCGCCTTGCGGATCGCTCAGCGCCGTCGCGGCCTCGTTGCTGAGTTCGAGCTGGCGTCGCATCAGGCGAGCTGTTCGCGCACCAGCGCGGAGAGCTTCTTGCCGTCGGCGTTGCCACCGGATTTCGCGACCGCGATCTTCATCACGGCACCCATGTCCTTCGGTGACGTCGCGCCGGCCTCGGCGATCGCCGCAGTGACGAGCGTGCGCAGGTCATCGTCAGACATCTCGGCCGGCAGGTAGGTGGAGACGATCTCCGCCTCCGCCGCCTCGCCGTCGGCGAGGTCGTCACGTCCACCGTCGCGAAAGGCTGTGGCCGATTCGAGGCGCCGCTTGCGCTCACGGCGCAGCACCGCGAGCTCGTCGCCCGCGCCCTCCTTGGCGTCCTTCTGCAGCTCGGCCACGAGCATGCGCAGCACGGTCAGGCGCTCGCGGTCGCCGGCCTTCATCGCCGTCTTGACGTCGTCTTGGATCTGTTCGGTGATCGCCATCGCTTCCGAGTCTAGGTGCCGGGCTCGTCACCGTGACCGAGCGGCAGCGGCTGACCGAGCTTGCCGAGCTCTGAGATGTCACGGCCGAACACCAGTTGGATGTTCCAGTCGACGAGCAGGCGCAGTCGCCGCTTCGTGCCCGGCATCAGATACAGGTGATACGTGCGGGCGACCCACCAGGCAAGGAGGCCGCGCAGCCGCAGCCCCATCGCCGTACCGACGGCCTTGCGCTGTCCCATGTCGACGAACACGCCGAGCGTCTTGAACGTGAACGGCTGCGGCTCGCCGCCGCCGATCACCGCGGCGATGTTCTTGGCAGCGAGCCTGCCCTGACGCATCGCGTGCTGCGCCGTGGGCGGGCAGTTCATCCCGGGCCGCGCCGGGTCGGGGATGCCGGCGACGTCACCGATCGCCCAGATGTTGGCGTGCCCGGAGACCTGGAGCTCTGGCGAGGTGACGATGCGCCGGTCCTCTCCGAGCGGCAGCCCGAGCCTGTTGGTCACCGGGACCGGAGCCACGCCGGCGGTCCAGACCAGGGTGCGCGTCGGCACGCGCTCGTCACCGGACAGGACCACGTGATCCTCGCCGGCAGCGGCGAGCGTGGTGCTGGTCCGGATCTCGATACCGCGCTTGCGCAGCTGGCGCTCGGCGAAGTTGGCGAGCTGGGGGCCGATCTCCGGCATCACGGTCGGTGCGGCGTCGGCGAGGATCCAGCGCAGGCCGTGGGCACGGCAGCGCGGGTAGCGCGGTAGCACGTCACAGGCGAAGTCCTGCAGCTCAGCGAGCCCCTCCAAGCCGGCGTAGCCGGCGCCGACGAAGACATACGTGAGCCAGGCCTCGCGCGCGGTGTCGTCGTCCTGCGATTCGGCGATCTCCAGCGTCTGCAGCACGTGGTTGCGCAGGCGAATCGCGTCGGGCAGCGTCTTCAGACCGACGCCGTACTCGGCGAGACCGGGGATCGGCAACGTCCGCGACACCGAGCCGAGCGCGATCACCAGGTGGTCGTACGGCACCGCGAGGTCACGCTCGTCCGGCGTGCGCACCTGCACGACCGAGGCGCCCGCATCGAGCCCCGTCACCGTGCCGGACAGCAGGCGCGTGCGCCGCAGCGACTCGCGTAGCGACACGACGACGTGGCGCGGCTCCAGCGTGCCCGCTGCCGCTCCCGGCAGCAGCGGCGTGAACAGCATGAAGTTAGCGTCACTGATCAGCGTGACGCGGGCGACGTCGCGGTCGATCAGGCGCTGGAACCGGCGCGCCGCATAGAAGCCGCCGAACCCGCCGCCGATGATCACGATCTCTTGCACCGACAGCCCAGGCTAGTAACCGTCGAGCCAAGAGGCCAACGGCACAAACGCGGCTACCGCGTCAGGAGCAGCGCCGTCCAACCCGCGTCGTTCAGCCGTGTCTGCTGCCGGAAACCGAGGGGCGCAAACGCCGCCACGATCTCGTCACCCTCGTGGTCGAGCAGCCCGCTGAGGATCAGCGTCTGCGGCAGCGGCTCGTCAAAGCCGACGCGCGCCACGCACAGCAGCAGTGGCCGCAGGAGGTTGGCGAGGACCAGCGGCGCCGACGGGATGCGGCCATCGCGCAGCAGGTCGAAGCGCTCGGCGCTGATGCTGGCAGCCACGTCATTGACGGCAGCGTTCTCCAGCGTCGCGCGGACCGACTCCACCTCGTGGTCCAGCGCCACGATCGGACCGAAGCCCAGTTTGGCTGCGGCCACCGCGAGCACACCGGAACCGGAACCGAGATCGAGCGCGGGACCGCCGGCGTTGGGAAGCCCCGCCAGCAGCTCCAGGCACAGCCTGGTCGTGGCATGGGCGCCGGTACCGAACGCCTGCCCCGGGTCGATCACGACATCGAGCAGCTCCGCGCGTGGCTCCTCCCACGGTGGTCGCACGAATATCCGTTCAGCGATCACGAGCGGCTGATGAAAGGCCCGCCAGCGCTCGGCCCAGTCGTCGGCGACCTCGGTCGTCGACACCGAGACGAGCGCGTTACCCGCCGCCGCCTCGAGATCCGGCAGCTCCGGCAGCTCGCCCGGCGCGCCGTAGACGGCGTACTCGATCACGTCGCCGTCCTCTGATTCCTCGACGCCGGCGGGAACCAGCTCGAGCAGCTCGGCCAGCACGAGGTCGGCGTCCTGGCGGGCGACCCGGATCGCGAGGCGCAACATCGCTAGCGGTGGAACAGCCGGCGCAGCTTGCCCGTCAGCGACTCGTCGCTGCGCAGCTGGTCGGGCGTGATCGTCTCGCCGAACGCCGCCAGCTGGTCGCGCTGCTCTGCGGTCAGGCGCATCGGGATCACGACGTTGACGACGACCCGCAGGTCACCGAACCGCCCGGGACGGCCGATCTGCGGCATCCCCTTGCCCGACAGCTTGATGATCGTGGCGGGCTGTGAACCGGCGGGGATCTCCACGCTCACCGGCTCGCCGCTGGGGTGCGCAAACTCGACCGTGGTTCCGAGCGCCGCCTGCGGCGCCGCGACATCGGCGACCGCGATCAGGTCATCG
>Ga0209023_10008302_pt1 | contig 10449 bp, 1 predicted proteins | sample LakOneMetagenome_FD_187468 | JGI IMG/M metagenome (GOLD analysis project Ga0209023, IMG submission 187468) | Freshwater and sediment microbial communities from Lake Erie, Canada (SPAdes) (version 2) | ecosystem: Environmental > Aquatic > Freshwater > Lentic | place: Lake Erie, Canada | collected...
TGACGTCAACACGACAGTGAACGTCGCCGTGCCGCCCGCTTCGGTGGTGGTCAAGCCGCTCGTGGGCGTGACGGTGATGCCCGCCGTGTCGTTGTCCGCGTTGGTCATCGACACGTCGCCCGAATCCAGCGTGTCGTAGTTCGGGTCCTTGCTGATAGCGGCCGCCGTCACAATCGTGTAGGCCACCGTGCCATCCACCATCAAGTCGTCGACGCCTGTGACCGTCGCCGTCTGAGGCGTGTTCCAGTTGGCGCTGGTGAACGTCACCATCGACGGACTGACAACGCCTTCCGCCGTGTTCGAACTCGAAAGACCGATCATCACGTCCTGCGTCGGTTGTGACGTCAGCACAATCGTGAAGGTCGCTGCAGCACCCGACTCCGACGTCACAGGCTTGAGCGGTGGCGTGACCGTGATGCCTGCCTTGTCGTTGTCAGTGTTCGTGACGCTCACGTCCGCGGGTTCAAGCCCGTTGTAGTTTGGATCCGCGCTCGACGCTGTGGCCGTGTCGATGGAGTAGCTCACGTTGCCGTCGATCACGAAGTCGTCGATGCCCGTCACGGTGACCGTCTGTGGCGCGTTCCAGGTCGTGAACGCATCCGAAACAGTGTCGACAATCACCTTGACGCCCAGATTACTCAGCTGCAGTCCTCCGCCACCCTGCAGACCGCCCGACGAGTTTGTGAACGTAATGGATGAAGGACTTACGGTGCCCTCGGCAGTGTTGGAGCTCGTCAAGTTGACGGTCACGTCCGCAGTCGGCTCCGACGTCAGGACGATCGTGAACGTCGCCGTGCCGCCCGCTTCCGTCGTCGTCAACCCGGAAGTCGGTGTCACCGTGAAGCCCGACGCATCGTCATCGATGGTCGTGACGGACACATCACTCGCGTTGAGACCGCTGTAGCCCGAGTCGCTGCTGGTCGCTGCGGCTGTGACGATGCTGTAGGCGACGTCACCGTCGTCGAAAGTGTCGTTCACGCCCGTTACGGTGACCGTCTGCGGTGTGTTCCAGTTGGCGTTTGTGAACGTCACGCTCGACGGACCGACCGTGCCTTCGGCCGTATTGTCCGAACTGACTCCAATCGTGACGTTCGCCGACGGCTGCGAGTTCAGCGCGATTGTGAACGTCGCCGTGCTTCCGGCTTCGGTCACGCTCAAGCCGCTCGTCGGCGTCACGGTGATGCCGGCCGCGGGAGTGATGGGCGAGCCTGTCGGCGTCGCGCCGGTGGCGTAGTTCCCGTTCGAGTCCTTCGCAAAGACCTTGTAGTGGTAGGCCGTGCCCGCTGTCAGTCCGCTGTCCGTGCAACTCGTGACGCTGCCGACACAGGCAACCGTGCTTGAGCCCACGGTATTGCCAACCGTGTACGTGGCCCCCTCTGTCGGCGTATCCGTCACCGCCGACCCGCCGCGACGTAACACGACCACCGCGTTGAAGTCTGGATCCGCAGGATTCGACCAGGACAGGAACGCCTGCGAGCTGCCAGCAGACACGGTTGCCGCCGACACATTTCCTGGCGACGAATTGTCGACCGCGATCGTCGCACCTGCCGTATCGCTGCCGGCGTGTGTGTTGGTTCCGGTCCAACCACTGACGAGCGCCGTGACGCTGTAGGTCGCACCAGCCGGAGCCGCCATGTTGGCGTGCGTCTTCGGCGTGACGCGAATCTTGTACGTCGTGGCAGTCGTCGTCGCGGTGATGTTTGTCGTCAGGCTGATGGCCGGGGTGTCGCTGCCCGGAGTGGTGACCGACCCATACACCGTCGCGCCGGTCGTGTCCGTGATCTCCACCAGACTGAGACCAGTCGAAGCCCCCGTGCCCAACAACACCGTTAGCGCCGTGATGGTGTCAGTGCCACTCCCGGTCTGGAACGTGAACGCATCGGCCATCGTGGCTGCACCGCCCGGAGCCAGCGTCGCATTCGACGGGTCCGTTCCAGTGGCCAGCGTTGTGACGTTCGGCGTAGCCGGCGAGCCCGTGGGCACCACGCCAGTAGCGGAGTAGTTGCCGTTCGTGTCTTTGGCGAAGACCTTGTAGTAGTACGCCGTACCGTTCGTGAGTCCCGTGTCCGTGCACGTCGTCGTCGGCGTGCTCACGACGCACGCAACCGTGCTCGAGCCAATCGTGTTGCCGACGATGTAGGTCGTGCCTTCGACCGGCGTATCAGTCACCACCGACACGGTTCGTCGCAACACGACGATGGAAGCCAGATCAGCGTCTGCCGGGTTCGTCCATGCGAGTGACACCTGCGCCCCGCCAGCGGTGGCGGTGGCCGACGTCACGTTGCCTGGCGACGAATTGTCGACCGTGATCGTCGCGCCTGCCGTGTCGCTGCCGGCATGCACGTTGGTTCCTGTCCACCCGCTCACAAGCGCCGTCACGCTGTAGGTGGCTCCAGCTGGCGCCGCCATATTGGCGTGCGCCTTTGGCGTGACGCGGATCTTGTACGTCGTTGCGCTGGTGGTGGCGGTGATGTTTGTCGACAGCGTGATCGACGGCGTATCGCTCGACGGGTTCGTCGCGGATCCGTATACCGTTGCGCCCGTGCTGTCGGTGACTTCGACCAGACTGAGCCCCGCCGAGGCGCCTGCGCCGAGTGCCAGCGTCACCGCGCTGATCGTGTCCGTGCCACTCGCGGTCTGGAACGTGAACGCATCCGCCATCGTCGCCGACGCGCCTGGCGCGAGCGTCGCGTTCGACGGGTCCGCGCCCGTCGCGAGCGTCGTCACGTTTGGGGTAAACGGCGACCCCGTGGGCACCACGCCAGTGGCGGAGTAGTTGCCGTTCGAATCCTGCGCGAAGATCTTGTAGTAGTAGGCCGTGCCGTTCGTGAGGCCGGTGTCCGTGCACGACGCCGTCGGGGCGGAGACCATGCACGCCACCGTGCTCGAGCCGATCGTGTTGCCGACTATGTAAGTCGTACCTTCAACCGGCGTATCGGTCACCACCGACACGGTTCGACGCAACACGACGAGTGACTGCAAGTCCGCGTCAGCGGGGTTTGTCCACGCCAGCGAGACCTGCGTGCTCCCTGCAGTTGCGGTCGCGGCCGTCACATTGCCCGGCGACAGATTGTCGATGGTGATCGTAGCGCCCGCAGTGTCGCTGCCCGCTTGGCCGAGAGTATTGGTGAAAGCACTGACCAGCGCCGTCACGGCGTAGCCTGCGCCGGACGGCGCTGCCATGTTGGCGTGCGTCTTTGGCGTGATTCGGATCTTGTAGGTGGTAGCGGTTGTTGTTGCAGTGATGTTGGTGGTCAGCGTGATTGCTGGTGTGTCGCTCGAGGGATTGGCCGCTGAGCCATACACGGTCGCACCAGTCGAATCCGTAATCTCCACCATGCTCACGCCGGCGGCGTTCCCCGTTCCGAGGGACACGGCGACAGCGGTAATCGTGTCGGTGCCGCTCGACGCCTGCAGCGTGAACGCGTCGGCCATCGTGGCGGACGCGCCCGGCGCGATGGTGCCGTTCGATGGGTCCGTGCCCGTCGCGAGCGTCACGATGCCCTGCTCGGTGCCGACCGACGCGAAGGACGATGGCGCGTTCTGGTTGTTGTACTCCGTCAGTACCCATCCGGCGGACCGAACCGCGCCGGCCACTCGGACCTCGTCGATGATGCCGTCGAAGTCGAAATTGGCGTTGCCGTTCCCGTGCGAACCGATGATCGTGTTCGTGCCTTGACCGGAGTAGACAATGGCACCGACCGTGGTCGTCGATGCCGTCTGCACACCATCGACATACAGGATGTGACTGCCGTTCGTGAGTGTGTACGTCAGGTAGTGCCAGGCCGATGTGTAGTTGGTACCAGCTGACGTGACTTGCCAGCCGCCGTCGTAGTAGAAGCCTTCTGTGCCGGTGCCGCCTGTCTTGTTCATGTCGAGACCGACGTAGTCGCCAATCGACACTACTTCTGCGCCAGTCGTGTCCGCGGAATTCACTGAGGCCCACGCACTGAGCGTGACATTCGCTGGCGATCCCATCAAACCGGTAATGGTGATCTTGTCCGTACCATCACCGCGCACCCAGGTCCGGGCAGTGGAAATCTTGCCTGTGCCGGCGACCGTGCCGGTGTTCGCTCCATTGCGGGCATTGGATGTCGAATCGGTGAAGACTCCGTTGAGGTGATAGACACCGCGATAGTTCGTTTCCCAGGTCGCTGTGACGTTCTGCTGATTCGCTGCGCTGGCATTCCCGTAGTACATGTAGACCACGGTGTCCACCGCGGACGACAGACTGGGAACCTGCACCCACGCAACGAGCACGCCTGTGCCGGTGGTGTAGCTCTCGATTTCGTGATTGAGCTTCGTCGTTCCGTCAGACGACGTGAACAGGATGTCGTTGCCGTTCGAGAGAGCCTTCGAACCCAACGCCGCATCGGTCATGCTGATGAGCACGGGAAAATTGGTGTGTGGTCCCGTTCCCACCTGCGTGTGGTTGATCGTGATGGCCTTGCGATAGAGCCAGCTGCCGCTGTACCAGCCGGCAAAGGCGTCGTGCGCGCCGACAAACAAGAACAGCGTCGCAAGAGCGACCAGGGACAAGACTCGCGTCAGACCGGCCATGACATGGCGACCCGTCGGCGCGACGGGTAACGACGGTCGATTCGCAAGCTGACGAACGCGAAGCCACGCGTTCATGGCGGGGACACACGAGGCGGGACGCGAAGACGGGCACCCGGAGATACAGCTCTCCTGTGCCCGCACCAGCGAGTGGGAAATCCCGAGTAGTCGAGGGTCAGACGTGCTGCCCGTACGTCGGGCCACTGTCAGCCAATTGCCTCCATGGCTGATTCGCATTCGGACAAACGAATGCCGGCGCGACGACGTGTCGTGGGGTCACTGGTCTGCGACTAGCGAATCGCTCTGGAAGGACAGGGGCAACCCCGATGCCTGATCGAGCTTCAGAGCGCCGGGTCGACCCTTCGAGTGCACATCGGTGTCTCGGTGTGCACTTGCGTAAGCCAGACGATCAGGATCGGACGTTGTCTGACAGGACTGCCGGGATTTCGGCGCGAGATTACAGGCGGATGGTGTCGCACCACCGACAAGAAACGGCGGTGCGACGACACCTCGCGTTCGAGCGGCGGGCGCGTCCGTCAGTCGAACTTCAATCGGAGTCTCGTAAAGGGACCGCGCGCGGTCGTGTTCGCGATGTCGAAATCGGTGTCGCGGAAGCCCACCGCGTTGTCTCCGAACGACAACCACCAGTTACCGCGCAACAGCACGCCGACCTCGGCGCCAACCGCCTGCTCGCGTCCGCCGCCTGAGCCCCACATGACGCTGCCGAGCGCCCCGACATCCAGGCGGCTGAAGACGTCCACGCCCAGTCGTCCAGACAGCAGTTGTGCGCGTGTTGAGTCAGCACTGCCGTCCGTGCGGTCCTCCACCCACTTCGCCGCGTGCTGTCCCGACAGCGTCCAGCCGCGCGCCGGCTGGAAGTCGACATGCGTGGACACCGACTGCACGCGTCGGTAGATGTTCATGCCGTCCGACGCACCCGACGTGCGATCGACGCGCAGCTCATAGCGACTGAGCATGTTGACGCGATTCGAGTTCGGATTCCTGAACGCGCCTCCGATCGAGAAGCGGTTCTGCATCTGTCCCGTGGCACTGCGCTGCTGCACCCACTGGTAGTAGTTCTTCGCCAGCAGCGTCCAGCTCGATGACAACCGTTCCGCCACACCCAATGTCGACAGCCAGCTTTGCGTCGTCAGATCCTGGCGCCACTCGAGACGTGTCGTTGCCTTGAGGTTCGACAGGCGCGTGTAGTCCATGCCGCCTGTGACAGCCGTCGACTCGCGCTGCGTGCCAGACAGTGCCTGCAGACGTTCGACGCTTGTGGCGACATGAAGGCCTTCGGCGAGCGTCCACTGATTGCGCAGGCCGATAGCGGCTTCTGCATCCCGCCCGTCGATGGCGTTACGCATGCGGTACTCGCTGAACACGTCGCTGGTGGAGGTCACGGCCGATGCGAGACCGATGATGGTCGCTTCGCGGCGCTGCGACGGGTTCAGCGCATAGGGACTGTCGAGACTCGAGATGAACTCGTGTCGCGCATACGCACGATTCAGCGTCGACACCTGCACCTGTATTCCGACGGCGGCCATGCGCTTGGCCGACTCGCGAATATCCTGCTCCGCTTCGGCGTAGACATTGGTGCGCTTCGACGGCATGAAGATGACCTTCGCGCGAACACTGGTCTGGTCGAGTGCTGCCGACGATGGGATCGACCCTGTTGAGAGTGTCGACGTCAGGCCCGGGCGTGACAGCGGAAGTCCGGACACCGGATCGATTGCCGTGCCGTTGGGACCGAGACCAAAGCCGTCAGTGCTCGACGGCGTGAGTGGCACGCCTGACGTGCCGCTCGTGGCGGATTGCGTGGAGCGTCGGATGCCCACTTCCACGCCGAGCGCCCGTGCGATCGTGGCGTCCACAGCGACCATGCCGCCGTCGCGCGTTGCACCGGTAGCCTGATCTTCCGAGTGCACCGCGTCCGCAACGATCTTTACGGACGGTGTCAGCGTTGCGACGACTGATGCCCCTGCTTCGGTGCGACCCGGAGTCAACCCAGCTGACGGATTCACGAAGCCGGTTTGCGCGGTGGCCACGAACGCGCGCGCGAGAATGCGACTGGAGTGATGCTTCAGCTCGAGACGCGCTGCGGCGCCTTCCGCCGTCGCAGCTGCCACGTTGGTGAGCAACGCGCCGCCGGTTCCAGCGGTGCCTCGCGTTTGCGCGCCTTCGAGCGTCAGCGTCGTTCCCTTGCCGAATCGAAGGGTGCTGTTTGCGCTTCGCAGGCGATACGGCTTTCCCGACGTCTCATCGTCTATCCAGGCGCCGCCGAACTCGATGCCTTTCGAGACGCGCAACGCGGTGTCAACACCACCGACCCATGCCTTCACCGGATCGAGGCCATCGACTGCCGTGTCGACCTCGTAAGTCACGCGGATCGACACCGGATTCATGCGCTCGTCGAGCGACGGAATCGGCCGGCGGAAGAGAAGCCTGCCCGTGAAGGGCTCGAACTCGTAATCGGTGAGACGGGTCATCGGCTGCGCCTGCAGCACGACTGCGGGCTGATTGCGGTCGCGCGTAATGATCTCGACGCGTTCACTGCCGCTCACGCCGTTCGGTTGACTGACGCTGTAGGGACCGGACAATCCGAGCGCAGCAATCTCGTCGACCACCTGGCGAAGCGCCGTGTGGCTCGCAAAGCCGGCAACGGTCAGTCGGCCCGTGTCGATGCGGGTCTGCACACCGGTCAATGCGCGGTTGAACGCACCGAGACGTCTCGCGTCGCCGCCAAGTGTCGTCGCGAGGATGTCGCCGAACAGCCCGAAGCTGCGACCGTGCTCGACTCGCGCGTAGAAACGACTCGAGGTCTGCGCATCGAACATCTTCCGGCTCGAGTCGCCGGTGATCGGGTAGTACGCGTCCGGCTGAATATCGCGGAAGAGTGTCGTGCGCGTGTTCTTCTCAGAGTCGTAGGCGACCGTGATGCCGATGTCTCCCGCAACCTGACCTTTCACGAACAGGGCGCCTCGGCCGGCGTAGCGGCCGCGACCATCGGCAAAGGTGCCAGACAGGCGTGTCAACTCGCGCTCGAATGCGGTGCCTGGACTGACCGCCAGTCGACCGCTGTTCTTCTCCGTGTTGAGCGAGAGCACACCGTCCAGCAGTCCAACGACCAGCATGCTGCGCACGCCGGGTGTAAAGGACGGCGGCGTGAGACCAGGCGACGTTGACGCGCCTGCAAAACCGGCGGCTGCGGGGTCTCCGACGCGCATTGCTGGCGCCAGACTCTCGGCGAGCGTCATCGCTGATCCACCGATGCTGATGATCCGAGAGGCGTCGGCAGTGGTGGTCGCTTGTGCCACCGCGCTCATCGGTCGCTGCTCTGGCGCGAACGACGGTCGCCAGCCTTTGTCGGCGGCGCGCCTGGCTTCAATCTCTGCGAGCACCGCGGGGTTGCGTGAGCCCTCGATGACATCCACGCGTCGAACCTCGCCGTTCTTCACATCGACGAACTGGCTTCGACCATCGCCGGCATTGCGGTGGCTGGCCGCCACCAGCACGGAGCCGCGGGGCATGGACAGCGAGTCCACGACGAGCACGTGCGTGGTGGGCGTCAGGCCGCAGTAGCTGTATTGACCCTCGCCGTCGCTGATGACCGACGTCCCATCTTCCAGTGTGAGTTTCACGCCAGGGATGCCGGGCTCACCTGCACGCTGGACACCGTTGCCGTCCAGGTCTGCGAACACTTTGCCGATGATGCACGCGTCGGTGGAAAACACGCCGCCTGCCACGATGACCTTCGCACGCGCGGCTCCGGAGCGTGCGCTGCCGCTCGCGGCCTGCGCGACGTTGACGCCGTCGCTGCGGTCGGCACCGGGTCCAATCCGCAGGCGATAGGTGATGGTGGCCGCGTTCGTCTGCTGCTCCGGCAGCGTGAAGGTGAGGACACCACCGCGTGTCGACGGGTCAGGGATCTTTGTCGGGTTGCCGTCGCCGAGCAGACGCGCCGAGCCTTCGACGTAGCGGAATCCGAGCGGAACCTGATCGGTGATCGTCACGTCTGGCAGCTTCGAGCTACCGACGTTGCTGACACGAACGGCGTACTGCACCGTGTCGCCGATCTCCGCGACGCGCGTGCTCGCCACCTTCTGCACGACCAGGCGAGCGTGCGGTGTCAGGCGAATCACCGTCGGGTGCGGCGCATCGTCGGGCTGCGGGTCTTCGGCCGTGGCGGTGACGTCGGTCGACTCATCGCGTGTGATGACAACGCCACCTGGCGTGACGCTCGTCGTCACGACGGGCGTGCTCGACAGGTCTGCGTCAACCGGAATGGCATCGCTGCTCGGATAGCGCACGCGGACCGTCATCGTGATGATCTGCTCGCGTCCCGCGGGCATGGTGTCGTCGCCCTTGAGCAGCGTTTTAACGGTGGTCCCGTTGAAGTCTGGCGCGAGAGTGAGACCTGCGACTGCGCTTGCATCTGCCGTCGCGGCTCGCGTGCTTGTCAGGGCAGTCGGAGCCGTCAGCAGTCCCAGTGTTGGCCCTTCGACGATGGTGACGGTTGGTGAGCCGGCGGTGAAGGTTTGTGTGAGGTTGTCGGTCACCTGCACGTTGTGTGCATCGGCTTCGCTCGTGTTGCGCACGACGATGCGGAAGCTGATGTCGAAGACGGGCTCGTCGCCGAGCTGGGTGATGCCGGTGAGTGCCTGCGTGATGTCGACGCGCGGCAGCACGAGCTTCACGGAGGCTTCGGCCTCGGCTTTTGCCTGCTGCGCGCTCCCAGCGGTCGCCGTCACCTTGTTGACTTGCGGCGTGTTCGGTATCGCGTCTGCGCTCGGATACGTTACGCGCACCGTCATCGTGATAGTGCAGGTCTGACCGGCCGTGAGCGAACCTCCGCTGACGATTGCCGGACTCTCTCCGATGCCGGTGAACCCGCCGCTCACGTTGCAGGCGCCTGTCGCCGACGGTGCGGCCGCCATGGACAGCGCGGGTTTTCCGCTCGCGAATGCCGACGACAGTGAGTCGATCACCTGCAGGTTCGTCGCGGGCACAGCGCCCGTGTTGGTCACTTCAATCGTGTACGGCACATCGAAGCTGGCGGGTCCGCTCACGCTGGGCGCGCCGGCTCGCAGCGAAAGGCCGATGCGTGGCGCTTCCACGGCGTCTGTATCGATGGCGGTGTTGTTGGTGGCGACTGGATCGGTCTGTCCGGCCGGCATCATCACTGCTGCTGTCGTCGTCACGGCGTCGGGCGGCGGATCGCTGACGGTTCCCGCGACATGGAACGTCGCGATTCCATTGGCGAGCAGGTTGAGCGTGGTGTTCACGGCTCCTGATCCCGCGGCGCTGCCGCAGCTCGAACCAGTCGTTGCCGTGCAGGTCCACGCGCCGAGTGATGCGCCGGTAGCAGTGTTCACCGTGAGGGTGGCACCGTTGACGAACGCGGGGCCCAGATTGGTCACCGTCACGGTATACGAGACGGCCTGGCCTGGTCTGACGTCGGTTGCGCCGTCGGAGATGGTGACGACCAGATCGGCCTGGAGGCTCGAAACCGTGTCGTTGTCTGCGTTCGTCGCGCTGACGTCGCTCGGATTGAGGCCGCTGTAGTGTGTGTCTGCGCTGACGGCCGGCGCCGTGACGATGGTGTAGGCGATGGGTCCGTCGAGCACGAAGTCGTCGACACCGGTCACCGTGACGGTGTGCGGCGTGTTCCAGTTCGCGCTGGTGAACGTGACGCTCGCGGGCGAGACGGTGCCTTCGCTGGTGTTTGAACTGCTCAGCGCAATCGTCACATCGGCTGATGGCAAGGTGTTCAGCACGATGGTGAATGTGGCGGTGCCCCCGGACTCAGTCGTGCCAAGGCCGCTCGTTGGCGTGACGGTGATGCCAGCCGAGTCGTTGTCCGTGTTCGTGACGCTGACGTCGCTCGCGTTC
>Ga0209023_10008303_pt1 | contig 10449 bp, 10 predicted proteins | sample LakOneMetagenome_FD_187468 | JGI IMG/M metagenome (GOLD analysis project Ga0209023, IMG submission 187468) | Freshwater and sediment microbial communities from Lake Erie, Canada (SPAdes) (version 2) | ecosystem: Environmental > Aquatic > Freshwater > Lentic | place: Lake Erie, Canada...
CGTGATGCCGAACGCCTTCGACGCCGGCACCGCACAGATCCTCGCGCAGCTCGGCTTCGAGGCGCTCGCGACGTCGAGCGCAGCCTGCGCGCAGGCGCTCGGCCGGCGCGACGGCGAGATCACGCGCGACGAGGCGATCGCGCATGCGCGTGCGATCGTCGCCGCGACCGAGCTGCCGGTGTCGGCCGATCTCGAGAACGGTTTCGGCCACGCGCTCGCCGACGTCACGCAGACGATCCGCCTGGCCGGTGAAATTGGTTTGGCCGGCGGCTCGATCGAGGACGCGACCGGCGACGCCGCGCGGCCGATCTACGACTTCAACGAGTCGGTCGACCGCGTCGCCGCCGCGGTCGAGGCGGCGCGCGCCCATGGCCACAAGTTCACCCTGACGGCCCGCGCCGAGAACTTCATCCGCGGCCGCGCCGATCTCGACGACACGATCCGTCGCCTGCAGGCCTACGAGAAGGCCGGCGCCGACGTGCTGTTCGCGCCGGCGCTGCCGAGCCTCGACGCGGTGCGCACCGTCTGCGCCGCGCTCGACAAGCCGTTCAGCTTCATGGCCGGCATCAGGGGCAAGTCGTTCAGCGTCGCCGAACTGCACGATGCCGGCGTGCGCCGCGTCAGCACCGCGACCGCGCTGTACCGCGCCGCAATGGCCGGGCTGCGCAACGCGGCGCGCGAGGTGCGCGAGAACGGCACCTTCACGTTCCTCGACACGCTCTAGACTCTCGACAACGATAACCCCCGAAGGAGAAGCCCATGGGCGCACCCGAAGCCTTCACCGCGACCACCGAGGTCGGTCACTTCATCAACGGCCGCACGGTCGCCAGCACCAGCGGGCGCCGCCAGGCGGTCTACAACCCGGCCACCGGGGCGGTCGCGCGCCAAGTCGCGCTCGGCTCGATCGAGGAAGTGAACGCCGCGGTCGCCGCCGGCAAGGCCGCCTTTCCGGCCTGGGCCGAGACGCCGCCTATCCGCCGCGCCCGTGTGCTGAACAACTTCCTCGGGCTGCTGAACCAGCACCGCGACACGCTCGCCGCGATGATCACCGCCGAGCACGGCAAGGTCTACACCGACGCGCAGGGCGAGGTCACGCGTGGCATCGACATCGTCGAGTTCGCCTGTGGCGTGCCGCAGTTGCTGAAGGGCGACTACACCGATCAGGTCAGCACGGGCATCGACAACTGGACCATGCGCCAGCCGCTCGGCGTCGTCGCCGGCGTCACGCCGTTCAACTTCCCGTGCATGGTGCCGATGTGGATGTTCCCGGTTGCGCTCGCCTGCGGCAACGCCTTCATCCTGAAGCCGAGCGAGCGTGATCCGTCACCGTCGCTGTTCATGGCCGAGCTGCTGAAGCAGGCCGGGCTGCCGGACGGTGTGTTCAACGTGGTGCAGGGCGACAAGATCGCGGTCGACGGGCTGCTGTCACACCCGGACGTGAAGGCGCTGTCGTTCGTCGGATCCACGCCGATCGCGCAGTACATCTACGAGACCGGCGCGCACCACGGCAAGCGGGTGCAGGCGCTGGGCGGCGCGAAGAACCACATGGTCGTGATGCCCGATGCGGACATCGACCAGGCGGTCGACGGCCTGATCGGCGCCGGCTACGGCTCGGCCGGCGAGCGCTGCATGGCGATCAGCGTGGCGGTGCTGGTCGGCGATGTGGCGGACAAGATCGTCGGCAAGCTCGCCGAGCGCGCGCAGCAGCTCAAGATCAAGAACGGCATGGAGCTCGATGCCGAGATGGGGCCGATCGTCACGAAGCAGGCGCTCGAGCGGATCGAGACCTACATCGGCCTCGGCGTCGAGGAAGGCGCGAAGCTTGTCGTCGACGGCCGCGGCCACAAGGTCAAGGGGCACGAGGACGGCTTCTTCACCGGCGGCACGCTGTTCGACCACGTCACGCCCGCGATGCGCATCTACAAGGAAGAGATCTTCGGCCCGGTGCTGTCGTGCGTGCGCGTGAAGGATCTGGCCGAGGCGGTCAAGCTCGTCAACGAGCACGAGTTCGGCAACGGCGTGGCCTGCTACACCAGCGACGGCAACGTCGCGCGCGAGTTCAGCCGCCAAGTGCAGATCGGCATGGTCGGCGTCAACGTGCCGATCCCGGTGCCGATGGCGTGGCACGGTTTCGGCGGCTGGAAGCGGTCGCTCTTCGGCGACATGCACGCCTACGGCGAAGAGGGCGTGCGCTTCTATACGAAGCAGAAGTCGATCATGCAGCGCTGGCCGGCGAGCATCGGCAAGGGTGCCGAGTTCGCGATGCCGACGGCGAAGTAGCGTTTACCCTCCCCGTGCGCATTCCGGCATCGGGGTAGGCGAAAAACAGTGCTTGCGAGCATCGCAGGCGTCGCTGAAGATTCCGTTCACACACCCCTGAACGAGGAGCACGCGATGCCGGATCCGATCGACGTACAACGCAGGCGCTTGATGCAGCTCGCACTCGCCTCGGGAGGGCTCGCCGCGACCGGCGGGCTGGTGTCGGTCGATGCGCTCGCCGCCGACAAGGCGGCGATCAATCTGCAACTCGGCTGGCTCGCCGGCGGCAACCAGATCGGCGAGGTTTGCGCCAAGCGGCTCGGCTACTACGAGCAGGAAGGGCTGAACGTCACGATCCAGCCGGGCGGGCCGAACGTCGACGGCGTGGCGGTGGTGGCGTCGGGGCGCTTCGAGGCCGGGCAGGTCTCGTCGAGTCCGTCGATCATGCTGGCGGCGTCGCAAGGCCTGCCGATCAAGTGTTTCGCGGTCGGCGCACAGCGCCATCCGTACTGCTACTTCTCGCTGCCCAAGGCCGCGGTGCGCAAGCCGGCCGACATGGTGGGCAAGAAGGTCGGCGTGCAGGCCACCGGCATGGTGCTGCTGCGCGCGCTGCTGGCGAAGAACAAGATCCCTGAGAAGGACCTCAACATCATCCCGATCGGCGGCGACATGACGCCGCTGCTCAGCGGCCAGGTCGACGTCGTCACCGGTTGGCTCACCAACACCACCGCACTGAAGCCCCTCGGCAAGGACCGCATCGACCTGAGCCTGTGGGACTCCGGCGTGCGCCTGTATGCACTGCCGTACTACGCGACTGCGAAGACGCTGCAGTCGCAGCCGCAGGTGCTGGCCTCGTTCCTGCGCGCCACGTCGCGTGGCTGGCACTATGCCGAGGCCAACCGCGACCAGGCCACCGATTTGCTGATCAAGGAGTACCCGAACCTGAATCGCGACGACGAACGCGTCGCGCTCGACGTGATGCTGAGCTACAGCTTCGGCGAACTGACCAAGGCCCAGGGCTGGGGCGCGATGGACCCGGCGGTGTGGCAGGAGCAGATCTCGATGTACTCGCAACTCGGCCAGTTCACCGCGTCGACGCCGAAGCTGGACGACGTGATGACGCTGGATGTGCTCAAGGCCACGCAGGCCGCGCGCATGAAGGCCTGAGGCGATGGGCGCGGTTCACAGCGCCAGCGCGTCGGCGATCCAGGCGCGCAATGTCGGTGTCCGCTTCTTCACCGAACGGCGCGACGTCACCGCGATCCAGAGCCTGGACCTCGACGTCGCGCAGGGGGAGTTCCTGACGCTGCTCGGGCCCTCGGGCTGCGGCAAGTCGACCTTCCTGCGCGTCGTCGCCGACCTGCAGGCGCCGAGCCGCGGCGACGTGGCGATCTTCGGCGGCACGCCGCAGGCGGCGCGCGGCCGGCGCGACATCGGGTTCGTGTTCCAGGATGCCGCGCTGCTGCCGTGGCGCACCGCGCTGCAGAATGTCGAGCTTCCGCTGCAGGTTGGCGGCGGCGCGAGTCGCAAGGGTCGACGCAGTCCGATCGAGTTGCTCGAGATGGTCGGGCTGAGGGACCGCGCGCAGGCCTATCCGCACGAGCTCTCGGGCGGCCAGCGCCAGCGCGTGTCGATCGCGCGCGCGCTGGTCAGCGACCCGAAGATCCTGTTGATGGACGAGCCGTTCGGCGCGCTCGACGAGATCACGCGCGACCGCCTGAACGAGGAAATCCGCCGTGTCTGGAAGGAGACCGGCGTGACGATCCTGTTCGTCACGCACAGCATCCACGAGGCGGCGTTCCTCGGCGAGCGCGTGCTGATGCTGGCGGCGAATCCGGGCCGCGTGCGCGAGGTGGTGACGGTCGATCTCCCCGAGGATCGCACGCTCGCGACGCGCGAAACGCCGGAGTTCGTCGCGCTCACCGCGCGGCTGCGCCGTCTGCTCGAAACCTGCTGAGGACTCCTCATGACGACCGGTTTGATCGAGACCGAAGCCCCCGGCGTGCTCACCCCGCCGGCAGTCGACACCGAGCAGCTCGCGTGGGCCGCGGCGCGGCGACGCCGCCTCTGGCGCCGCCGTATCCTGCCGGCGATCGGCATCGTCGGGCTGCTCGCGTTGTGGTGGGCGGTGGTGGTGTTCTTCGACGTCAAGCCGTTCATCGCCCCATCCCCGGGACTGGTGCTGAACACGCTCTACGCGAAGCGCGACGTGCTGCTCGCGAACCTGATCCCCACCGCCATGGAGGCGGCGGGCGGCTTCCTGCTCGGCAACCTCGCGGCGATCCTGGTGGCCACGGTGTTCGTGCACAACAAGACGCTGCAGGACATCTTCTTCCCGGTCGTGCTGATGTTCAACGCGATCCCGATCGTCGCGAAGGCGCCGATCCTGGTGCTGATCATGGGCAACGGCATGGAGCCCAAGATCACGATCGCGGCGCTGGTCTGCTTCTTCCCGACGCTCGTCAACACCGTGCGCGGGCTCGAATCGGTGAATCCGCAGGCGATGGAGCTGATGCGCGTGCTGTCGGCGAGCAAGACCGAGATCTTCTTCAAGCTGCGCCTGTACAACGCGCTGCCGTACCTGTTCTCGGCGCTGCGCATCGCGGCTTCGATGTGCGTGATCGGTGCGGTGGTGGGCGAGTGGGTCGGGGCGAACGTCGGGGTGGGCGCGATGATCATCCAGGCCACCTTCAACTTCGATTCCGCGCTGCTGTATTCGGCGATCGTGATGAGCGCGAGCCTGTCGGGCGCGTTCTTCCTCGCGGTGACGCTGGTGGAGCGTTGGCTGATCCGGTGGCAGCCGGATACGCCGCAGTGACATGAAGACCCGTTCGCCCTGAGGTATCGAAGGGCAGCGCAGTGCGCCGGCTTCGATACCTCAGCCCGAACGGGAGACTGAACGGGAAACTGAACAGACAGTTGAACGCAATGAAAAAGAGATGAACGCTTGTGGAGCGCTGGCTGATCCGCTGGCAGCCAGAGACGCCGCAGTGACATGAAGACTCCCCGTTCGCCCTGAGGTATCGAAGGGCAGCGCCCGAACGGGGTTGGACTGAACATTCAAGCAAGGAGAACCCAATGAGTCGTATCGGAGACTGGATGCAAGAGCCGGCGCGCGATGTGCGCGTCGCGTCGGACACCGATGTCGTCGTCGTCGGCGGCGGGCCCGCCGGGCTCGCGGCGGCGTATGCCGCGGCGCGCAACGGCGCGCGTGTGACGCTGCTGGAGCGCTACAACCACCTCGGCGGGCTGGCGTCCGGCGGCATGGTGCTGGTACTCGACGACATGTGGGACAGCCACCTGCGCGAGATCTCGGTGCGCGGCACCTGCGTCGAGATGATCAACCGCATGGCTGCGCTCGGCCTGGCCGCGTTCCCGAAGAAGGACGAATGGGGCAGCGCGCCGGCGTCGGTCGAGAAGTGGGCGCGCTGGGGCACGTTCGACTTCCACAGCAAGGACAAGCCGCATCCGATCTGCTTCGCCGCGGCCTTCGATCCGGACGCGTGGAAGCGCGTCTCGATGGAGATGGTCAAGGAGCTCGGCATCGAGCTGCGCTTGCATTCGTGGTTCTCGCGCACGCTGGTCGAGGACGGGCGCGTCAAGGGCGTCGTCTGCGACACCAAGAGCGGCCGCGAGGCGATCCTCGGCGACGTCGTGATCGATGCGAGCGGTGACCTCGATGTCGCCGCGTCGGCCGGCGCGCCGCACATCGGCGGCGCGTACATCGTGACCACCGTGTTCCGCCTCGGCGGCGTCGACACCGACGAGGCCGAGCGCTTCGAGCGCGAGGAGCCCGAGGCGTTCGACACGCTGGATCGCGAGATCAAGCGCGTGCTCGGCGGGAGCTGGGCCTACTGGTGGCTGAAGACGCCGCTGCCCGGCGTCGTCTGGTGCAACTGCCCGCACATGCCGGGGCTCGATCCGCTGAAGGTCGCGGACCTGACGCGGGCCGAGGTCGAAGGGCGGCGCATCGTGCACGAGGCGGTCGAGCTGGTGCGCGCGAAGCACCCGGGGTTCCAGAACTGCTACGTCGTCGACATGGCGCCGCAGACCGGCGTGCGCCAGACGCGGCTGCTCGAAGGCGACTACGTGATGACGAAGGAGGACGTGATGCAGCGCACCCGCTTCGCCGACAGCGTCGCGCGCGGCCGCGACTACTACTACCCGTACCGCTCGCTGCTGCCGCGCAGCGTCGACAACCTGCTCGTCGCCGGGCGCCACTACTCGTCGACCTCGGCGGCGCAGAAGATCTCGCGCGAGATTCCGCCGTGCATGGCGATGGGCGAGGCGGCCGGCGTGGCGGCGGCGCTCGCGCTCGACGCCGGCGTGACGGTGCGCAACGTCGACGTGGCTGCAGTGCAGCGCACGCTGCGCGCGCAGGGCGCCGATCCCGGCGACCAGACCGGGCCGAACGTCGACGTGCCGGAACTGGCGAGGGCGGCATGAGCGCGGAGAACTCGACCCTGCCGCTCGCCGGCATCCGCGTCATCGACTTCACGCAGGTGATGATGGGCCCGGTGTGCACGCAGATGCTCGCCGATCACGGCGCCGACGTGATCAAGGTCGAGCGCAAGGGCGCCGGCGACCTGAGCCGCTCGACGTTCGCGCCGGTCGCCGGCCACGACAACCCCATCTTCTGCAGCCTGAACCGCAACAAGCGCAGCGTCGAGGTCGACCTGCGCGACCCGGCGCAGATCGATCTGGTGAAGGCGCTGATCGCCGACGCCGACGTCGTCACCAACAACTTCCGCGCCGGCGTGATGGAGCGGCTCGGGCTCGGCTACGAGGATTGCAGGCGTCTCAATCCGCGCATCGTCTACGCCGTCGGCACCGGCTTCGGCGAGAGCGGCCCGTATGCGCACAAGGGCGGGCAGGACGTGCTCGCGCAGGCGCTGACCGGCGTGATGGCGCGCCGCGCCGGCGAGGAGATCCCGGTCTCGATCTACCCGACCGCGCTGGCCGACTACACGGCGGGCATGCACATGGTGCAGGGCATCCTTTTCGCACTGCTGCAGCGCGAGAAGACCGGCGTCGGACAGAAGATCAGCGTGTCGCTCTACAACTCCATGCTCGCGATGCAGATGCAGGAGGCGGCGATGATCATGATGTCGAACTCCGAGGTGAACTGGGCCGCGATGCCGCTGTCGGGCGTGTTCGACACGACGACCGGGCCGCTGGTGCTGGTCGGCGCGTTCAAGGCCAATCCGCTGCGCGACATCTGCACCGCGCTCGATCTGCCCGACCTGTCGCTCGATGCGCGCTTCGCCAACCTCGAGGCGCAGTTCAAGCACAAGGCCGAGCTGCACCAGACGTTCCGCGAGCGCTTCGCGAGCGACACGCGCGAGCACTGGCTCGCGCGGCTCGAGGAACAGGATCTGCTGTGCGCGCCGGTGCGCGACATGCGCGAGGCGCTCGTCGACCCGCAGACGCTGCACAACGGCATGATCCTCGAAGGCCGCGGTGGCGGTGATCGGCCGCTGCGCTTCATCGCGAGTCCGATCGCGATGTCAGGCGCGAGTGCCGAACTGCGCCGCGCGCCGCCGAAGCTCGGCGAACACACCGCCGAGGTGTTCGACGAGGCGCGGCGCATCGCCGACGGAGTGACACGATGACCGGTGTTCGCTACGAGCGGCGCGATCACGTCGCGACGATCACGCTCGACCGCCCCGACGTGATGAACGCGGTCGACCTCGCGACCGAGGCCGAACTGCAGCGCATCTGGCGCGAACTCGAACGCGACGACGACGTGCGCCTCGTCGTCCTGACCGGCGCCGGCGAGCGCGCGTTCTGCGTCGGGGCCGATCTGAAGAATCCGTCGGTCAAGGGTGTCGACTACTGGGCCGCGGCGCGCCCGGGCGGCTTCGGCGGCATCGCGCTGCGCGAGACGCTGAACGTGCCGGTGCTCGCGCGCGTCAACGGCTATGCACTCGGTGGGGGCTTCGAGATGGTGCTGGGCTGCGACCTCGTCGTCGCCTGCGAGGAGGCGAGCTTCGGGTTGCCGGAGGCACTCGTCGGCCGCATGCCGCTGGACGGTGGCATGACGCTGCTGCAACGCCAGATCCCGTTCCGCCAGGCGATGGCGATGATGCTGACCGGCCAGCGCATCAACGCGCGGCGCGCGCTCGAACTCGGTCTCGTCAACGAGGTCGTGCCGCGCGCCGAACTCGATGCGGCGGTCGCGCGCTGGACCGCTGCGGTGCTCGCCTGCGCGCCCCTGTCGCTCAAGGCGATCAAGCAGGTGGTGCGGCAGACGGGCACGCTCACACCGACGCAGGCGCAGGCGACGCGGCTGCCGGCGCTGGTCGCCGCATTGCAGTCGGAAGATGCCGACGAAGGCGTGCGCGCGTTCCAGCAGAAGCGCAAGCCGCAATGGCGCGGGCGGTGACGCGATGGCTTACGTGATCGGGAGCGCCTGCATCGACGTGAAGGACGGCGCGTGCGTCAAGTGCTGCCCCGTCGACTGCATCTACATCGGCCCGCGCACGCTCTACATCCAGCCGGACGAATGCATCGACTGCGGCATCTGCGTCTCGGCCTGTCCGGTACAGGCGATCTACGAGGACCGCAAGCTGCCGGCCGCCGAGCGCGAGTTCCTCGCCATCAACCGCGAATTCTTCGGCCCGCAGGTCAGCGGGCTCGGCGCACCCGGCGGCGCGGCTGACGTGGCGCCCGCCACCTGCGATCATCCACGCGTCGCGGATTGGCCGGGGAGCGCGGGCGGATGCATGCCAGTGTCTTGAAATACTTCGTCGAGGTGGCGCGCAGCGGCTCGGTGCGCAAGGCGTCGGAGAACCTGTACGTCGCGGCGAGCGCCATCAACCGGCAGATCCTGAAGCTCGAGGACGAGCTCGGCGGCGAACTGTTCGATCGCGTGCCGAATGGCATGCGCCTGAATGCCGCCGGCGAGCGACTGCTGCAGCACGTGCAGGCGACGCTGCACGACTTCCAGGTGACGCGCACCGAGATGGACGCGCTGAAGGGCGAGCGCACCGGGCACGTCAAGATCGCGTCGATGGATTCGATGTTCGTCGATTTCCTGCCTGCGGCGCTGGAGGAGTTCTCGCAGCTTTTCCCGGCGGTGACCTACACGATCGAATCGTCGAGCCCGATGGAGGTGCCGCCGCTGGTGCAGTCGGGCCAGGTCGATGCGGGCCTGACCTTCGTCGGCCGGCTGCCGAGCGGCGTGAAGGCGGCGGCGCTCGCGTCGCTGCCGCTCGGCGTCGTGATGCCGCCGGGCCATCCGCTCGCGGCCAAGAGCGCGATCAGCCTGGCGGACTGCGTCGGCCAGCCTTTCCTGCGTTCGCTCGGCCAGCCGCCGGTGGGCAGCGCGCTGTCGGCCGAGTTCGCGGCGTTCTGGGACGAGATCGAGCCGATCGTGACCTGCAACTGGACCACGATGGTCAAGCGGCTGATCATCGCCGGCAAGGGCATCTCGTTCTTCTCGAAGATCGCGTTCCTCGACGAACTCGCGCGCGGCGACATCGTCTGGCGCCCGTTCGAGCTGCCGGCGCTGAACGAGATCAAGGTCGGCATCGTGGTGCCGGCGCAGCGCGTGTTGCCGAGCGTCACGCAGAATTTCGTCGCGCGGATGGCGCGGCGCCTGAAGCAACTGGAGGCCGCGGCCGCCGCGGTCTGATGAAGAAGGAGTTCGAGATGCGCAGCCTGTTCCACCTCGCGATCAACGTCCGCGACCTCGACGAGGCGCGCCGCTTCTATGGCGGCGTTCTCGGCTGCACCGAAGGGCGCAGCACCGAGACCTGGGTCGACTTCGACTTCTTCAGTCATCAGCTCTCGCTGCACCTCGGTCCGCTGCTGACCACGCAGCGCACCGGCAAAGTCGGCGACCAGCTCGTGCCGATGCCGCATTTCGGCCTCGTGCTCGGGCTCGACGACTGGCAGCCGCTCGCGCGCCGGCTGACCGAGGCCGGGACCGAGTTCGTGCTGAAGCCGCAGGTCCGCTTCGAGGGCCAGCCCGGCGAGCAGTGGACGATGTTCTTCGAGGACCCGAGCGGCAATCCGCTCGAGATCAAGGGCTTCCGCTCGCTGGACGCGGTCTACGCGAGCTGAGACTTATTCCCGCCGGTCCACCCGAAGGCGGGAACCGCCGGACCTCAACGGTGCCGGGCGCGGCGTCGATAAGTCGTTCATCGCCAGCCGTATCAGCGAGGGAACTGCATCATGAACGACTTA
>Ga0209023_10008304_pt1 | contig 10447 bp, 10 predicted proteins | sample LakOneMetagenome_FD_187468 | JGI IMG/M metagenome (GOLD analysis project Ga0209023, IMG submission 187468) | Freshwater and sediment microbial communities from Lake Erie, Canada (SPAdes) (version 2) | ecosystem: Environmental > Aquatic > Freshwater > Lentic | place: Lake Erie, Canada...
GCCGGCCCGCGTGTTCGGCCAGCTCGTCGACGACGCGAGCGGGGTCGTGCTCGGCAACCAGATCACGCCGATCCCCCTGGTCCTCGACGGCAGGACCCACTCCGTGACCCGGCCGCTGGAGATCGTCGCCCAGCGCATGCCCAAGGGCGCCACGGTGACGCTGCAGCTCGTCGCCGCGACGGTCGCATACGCCACGCCGCGCCTGGGCGGCTCGCTCGCGCTCTCGAAGGTGGCGGTGGCGCTGCCGACGGTTGCGCCGTAGCGCGACCAACGGCGCCTACCAGGTGTCGACGAAGCGGTGGCCGTGCTCGGCCGCCGTGGTGTGGGCGGTGGCGGCGACGAGCGTGCTGGCGATCAGCGCGCGTGTCCGCGCCGGGTCGATCACGTCGTCGAGCTCGAAGAGCTGGGCGGCGTTGAGGGCCTTGGCGTTCTCCTGGGCCAGCGCGGTGACGTCGCGCACCCGCTGCTCGCGCGCCTCGTCGTCCTCGATCGCCTCGAGCTCCTTGCGCAACGCCAGGCGCACCGCCCCCTCCAGCCCCATGGGGCCCAGGTGGGCGCTGGGCCAGGCCACCGTCAGCAACGGCTCGTGCAGGCTGCCCGCCATCATCGCCTGGGCGCCGAGGCCGTAGGCGCGGCGCAGCACCACGGCGATGAACGGCACCCGCAGCGCGGCGGCGGTGACCAGCAGCCGCGAGGTGTGGCGTACCAGGCCGGTCTTCTCGGCCGGGATGCCGACCATCATGCCCGGCGTGTCGACGAGCGAGACGACGGGGATCTCGAACGCGTCGCAGAGCTGCAGGAAGCGGGAGGCCTTGTCCGCGGCGTTGCTGGTGATCGCGCCGGCCATGTACTTCGTGTTGTTGGCGATCACGCCGACGGGCCGGCCCTCGATGCGGGCGAACGCGGTGACCAGCTCGGGCGCAAAGCGCTTGCGCAGCACCGTCACCGAGCCGGTGTCGGCCAGCCGCTCGATGATCGGCGTCACGTCGTAGGCCCGGCGCTCACGATCGGGGAGGAGGCTGCCGAGCGACCGCTGATCGCCCGCGCTCCACTCCTCGACCGGGCCCTGGAAGTAGCCGAGCAGCGTCTTGGTGACGGCGACCGCCTCGGCCTCGTCCTCGACGACGACATCAATCACCCCGTTGGGCTCCTGCATGCTCACCGGCCCGACGTCGTCGGCGGCCACGTCGCCCATGCCGCCGCCGGCGATCATGGCCGGGCCGCCCATGCCGATCGAGGCGTCCCGGGTGGCGACGATCAGATCCGAGCATCCCGCGATCACGGCGTTGCCCGCGAAGCAGCGGCCCTTGACGATCGCGATCCGCGGGACCAGCCCCGACAACCGCGCCCACAGGGCGAAGGCACGGACGTGCAGCGCCGAGACGACCGGGTAGTCGGTGTCCCCGGGGCGTCCGCCGCCGCCCTCGGCGAAGAACACGGTGGGCAGCCGCATCCGCTCGATCAGGTCGAACAACCGGTCCTTCTTGAGGTGCCCGAGCGCGCCCTGGGTGCCGGCCAGCACGGTGTAGTCGTAGGAGAGCACCGCGCAGGCGGCCGCGTCCCCGAACTCCTCACCGTTGATGCGCGCCGTCCCGGCGATGATCCCGTCGCCGGGGGTCTTCTCAATGAGCTCCTCTACCGAGCGCCGCCGGCGCTGGGCGGCGATCGCGAAGCGCCCGTACTCGACGAACGTGCCGGAGTCGACGAGATCGGCGACGTTCTCCCGGGCGGTGCGGCCGCCGGCGTCGTGGCGTCGCTGCACCGCCTCGGGCCGCGCGGCGTCCTCGGTCAGGGCGATGCGGCGCAGCAGCTCCTGCAGCTCGTCGCGGACCTCATCCTCGGGGGCGGGCGGCACGGTGTCGGTCATGCGCGTATCGCATCACGTTCCGGCCCCGATCGCCCCGTGGGGTCCGCGCCCGGTGACGCTGACGGGCGGGGACGCCTCAACGGCAGTCGTCGGCGAGGCCCGGCACGGCGCAGCAGGCATCCTCGCCGCGCCACGACTCGCGGCCCTCGCGGACCGCGACAGCGGCGATGCCGAGCGCCACGAGCGGGTCGGCCCACCACAGGCCGAACGCCGCGTTCAGGCCGAGCCCCACGAGCAGGCCGAGCGACAGATAGGCGCACAGCATGTTCTGCCGGCCCTCGCTCGCCGTCGCGCTGGAGGAGAGCGCCGCCCCGACCCGCGCCTTGGCGATGGCCAGCGGCGGCATCGTGACGGCGGTGACTGCCGCCAGGCCGATCCCGACCCACGAGACGGCGGGCTCGTCGGCGAGGACGAGCGCGCGCACGGCGTCCACCGTGATGTAGGCCGCGAGCACGTAGAAGCTGATGGCGATCAGTCGCTGTGCTCGGCGCTCTGCGCCCGGTCTGGAGGTGGCGAACCGCCACAGCACCACGAAGCCCGCCACCGACTCGATCACCGAGTCGGCGCCGAACCCGATGAGGGCGACGGACGACGCGGCCAGCCCCGCCAGGACCGCCACCGTGGCCTCGACGACATGCCAGCCGATCCCGAGCCACGCGAGGCGCTTCGCCCGGCGGACGAGCGCGGCGCGCATGGCGTCGCCGCCGGCCGGCCCACCCGACTGGATCACGCGGAGCTCGAAGACCTGCGTGGACACGCACGCAGGGTAGCGCCGGCGCCGACGTCGATCATCGCGCCCGACGGATGTGTGATCCTCGGGCCGTGGCCGGCTCCGTCGATCTCTACTGGCTGCCGCTGGGCGCGGGCGGGCACTTCGTGCGCTTCAACGGCCGGGCCTACGAGGCGGTCGCGGCGCGGATCGCCGGACGGCCCGCGTGCGACCTCTACCACTCGGCGCTCGAGGTCACGTGCGGCCCCGACCGGTTCGTGATCGAGATGACGCCGGTCACCGCGGATGGAGCGCGCCGCGGCGTCGTCGGCGAAGGGGCGGTGGGCGCGCGGTGGGCGGCGCGTCTGCGGATCTTCCGGTACGAGATCCGCTGCTGGCGCGGCGGCCAGATCCCGGACGTGGGGGAGGCGGTCGGCGGCGCCCGGCGCCTCAGCCACGACGCGGCGTGCGCGCGCCGGGTGCTCGATCTCGTGCCGCGTGTGCCGCGACCCGTGTGGGGGAGGGACGAGCTGGGGGCCGGCGAGATGTGGAACTCCAACTCGGTCGTCTCGTGGCTGCTGGCCCGCGGCGGCATGGACGTCGACGCGATCGCGCCGCCGCCCGGAGGCCGCGCTCCGGGGTGGCAGGCCGGCATCGCCGTTGCGCGCCGCGTTCCGCCCCGGTGACCTGACCGGGCCACCGGCGCGCCGGCCGCCGGGCGTGGACTAGCTTGTAGCGCCCATGCGCCTGATTCAGACCCCGTTGATGCGTCTCGCCGGCCTCGCCGCCGGCCTCATCCTCGCCTGCGCCGTGCTCGCCGGCCCGGCCGCGGCCAAGCCGTTCACGGCGCGCACCGCCGCCGGGCTCGACCGCGCGCTGTCGTCGTCCCTGGGGACCACCTGGGCGCCCGGCGCGATCGTCGGGGTCTGGCAGGGCAACCGTGCGTGGACCGCGACGCGCGGCCTCACCCGCCGCGGGGGCGGAACCCGCCCGACGCGGGCGTTCCACACGCGCGTCGGCTCGGTGACCAAGACGTTCACCGGCACGCTGATCCTGCAGCTCGTGGACGAGGGCAAGCTGCGCCTCGACCAGACGATCGACGAATGGTTCCCCACCTTCCCGAACGCCAAGGGCATCACCGTCTACCAGCTCGGCACGATGGCCAGCGGCATCGCCAGCTACACCCTCGACAGCGCGGTGTCGTCCCGGTACTTCGCCGCGCCGACCGCCCCGTGGGCGCCGATGCAGCTGATCGACGCCGCGGCCGGGCTGCCCAGCGTGTTCGCCCCGGGCAACGGCTTCCAGTACTCCAACTCCAACTTCGTGATGCTGGGCCAGATCGTCGAGCAGGTCACCGGCCAGTCGTTCGCCACGGCGCTGCGCCAGCGGATCCTGCGGCCCCTGGGTCTGCGCGACACGAGCTACCCGAGCGGCACGTCGGTGCCCTCGCGCACGTTGCACGGCTACACGACGCAGGGGAGCGCCAACGGCGACGTGATCGACGCCACGCGCTGGAGCCCGACCTTCGCCAGCGCCGCCGGGCAGATGATCTCGACGCTCGACGACCTGCGGGTCTGGACCCGGGTGCTGGGGCGGGGCACGCTGCTCAAGCCGGCCACGCAGCGCCTGCGCCTGCGGCCCAACCCGGCGTCGGTCGGTGGCGGTCGCAGCTACGACTTCGCGATCGGCACCGACCACGGGTGGCTTGCCCACGACGGCGCGCTGCCGGGCTACAACTCCCAGATCGCCTACTTCCCCAAGCGCGACATCTCCATCGTCGTGCTCACCAACGCCGACATCGCGGGATCCGCCGGCACCGCGGCGCCCGCGATCTTCCGTGCGCTCGCGAAGGTCGTCACGCCGGGGAATCTGCCGACGCGGTGACCGCCGGCTGCTCCGCCGCGGCCGGGTCCATCCACATGATCTGCCAGCCGTGGCCGTCGAGGTCGAAGAAGCTGCGCGAGTACATGAAGCCGAGGTCCTCGGCGCCGTCGGCCTCGACACCGCCGGCGGCGAGTGCGGCGGCGCTGACGCTGTCGACTTCCTCCCGGGAGTTCACGCCGAAGCAATAGAGCGCCAGCGCGTGCGTGGCGGGATCGGCGATCGGGAGCTTGGAGAACTCGGCGAACTTCTCCCTGCTGAGCAGCATCACGTACGCCTGCTCGCCGACGAGCATGCAGGCCGCGGTCTCGTCGGAGAAGGCCGGGTTGAAGGTGAACCCGAGCTGCGCGAAGAACGCCGTGCTGCGCGCGACGTCGGAGACGGGCATGTTGACGAACAACAGGCGGCCAGGGTGGGAGGGGACGGTCATGGCGGGTCTCCAGTCGGCGGTTCGGGGGTGTACGCCATCTGACCGGACCGCACGGCGGAACTCATCGGTGGCCCTCTCCCGCACCACGTGGCTGATGGCGGAGGACCCGACCGTGGTGCGGCTACAGACCGCCGAAGTCGGAGACACCGACGCGGTCGCCCCAGAGCCGCCCCGGTCGCGGCGGCTCTGGGGCTGGGGACGCGGGCGGGATTCCGCTCAGATCGGCGAGTCGGTGTCGGCCATGCCCGGGGCGACGGTGCTACCGCTGTCGATGTCGTGGGCGAGTCCCAGCGATGCCTCCCGCCGGCCCTCGCCGAGCACTCCGGAACCTGCGGCGTAGGCAATCGCATCGCCGCCCCGGCCGCGAAGCACGTACGCGCATCCGACGGCGAGCAACGCTCCTGCCAGTGGGCCGGCGACGTACACCCAGTAGCTCGTGAAGTCGCCGCTGACGAGCGCCGGGCCGAACGAGCGTGCCGGATTCATCGAAGTGCCACTGACCGGCGCCGACCAGAGTCCCGCGAGTGCGATGTAGCCGCCGACGCCGAGGGCGGCGATCGCGCCAACGTTCTGGGCGGCCGACGCCGTCCCGAGGATGACGCTGACGAGGACGGCGGTCAGCAGCATCTCGAAGAGGAACGCCTGCCAGTTCGCGTACCCCGGTCCGGGGAGCGTGGCACCGGCGTGCTCGATGTTGCCGAGCACCGCGACGAGGAACAGGCAGGCAAGCGTCGCCCCGATCAGCTGGACGATGATGTATCCGGGGACGCGCTTCCAGGGGAAATCACCGCGCAGTGCGAACGCGAGGGAGACGGCCGGGTTGAGGTGCGCGCCGGAGATCGCACCCATGAACAGGATGATTCCGAGCACCATCAGGCCCGGAGCGACCACCGCGGCGGGAAGGCTGATCTTGCCCTGCGCGTGCAGGATGCCGCCGCCGGCCGCGACCACCACCAGCATGAAGGTGCCGAGCAGCTCGGAGAAGAGCCGCCGCCATTCGCGGCGCGGGTCGTCCCAGTCCTCACGGTCGCCGAACTCGAGCATCAGGAGGTGGTTGGTGCGCGGCGTAAACGGCAGGCCGGCCGAGGCGTCGGTTGCCTGCGGTGACGGGCTGGGCGGTGGGGTGCTCATCGGGTCTCCTTGCGTTTGCCGGCCCCGAGCGGCGGACCGGCCGCCGACGAGATCAGTGCGGACTGTGGGTCGGTGGACGGGCGGGGCGGCCCGGACGTAGCGACTTCGCCGGTGGGGGAGGGCGCCTCGAACGTACGCAGGGCGGCGTCGCTTGCATCGGCCGAACGCGACAGCAGGACCGCGGCTGCGCGATAGGGCGGCGCACCGGTGGGTCCGTCGGCACGGTCGACCTGGGTGATCCGATCGGCGAGGTCGATGCGCTTGACCGCACGGGCGAGCTCACCGGCCATCCCGGGCGCCCGAGCGATCGCGGCGATGTGCATCAGGTACCCGTCGCCCGGATTGCGCGTGAGCAGGTCCAGCGAACGAAGCTCGGTGTCCGTCGCGCCTGCGACGCGGAGCTCGGCCTCGTCGACGGAGGTCGTCTCCAGGATGTCGTGGAGCCACGCGACCGAGCGGGCTCTCGCCGGGACCTTCGCCGCCACACGGCGGACGTGGTCGATCATGGGCTCCCCGAAACGGTCGGGTCGATCACCGTGGTGGAGCTCGGCAAGCCGCCGCGCGTTCCGGACTCTCATCGTGCCAGCAGCGTGGCATCGTCGCGCGGAATCGGCATCGCACCGATCGGATGATGTGAAAGGCGTATGGCGCGCGGGATCGCCCGAAGGGGTCGTCAGGCGCCCGACGCCGCTTCGCCATTCGCGACGGCCTCGATCCAGTCAAGCGCGTCGTCGCTGAGCACTGGTCCATCGCCGTCGTCCTCTGCCAACCATGACGTGTCGACGGACCCGCCATTCGCTTCGGTCAGGGCGTCGAGGATCGAGGGCGCGAGCGGCTCGCCATTGTGCGCGACCAACCAATCGCGCGTCTGCGTGTCGAGCCCATGCCACAGCGTCGGGATGTCCATGTCGGCGAGTGTCTCAAGACCCGCGGTCCGTCGCGCACCCGCCGCCGGCGAGCCGGAGAGCGGCAACGGCCGCTCAAGCCGAGCGGCTCTCAGCCCTTGCGTTCGAACTGGTACGTGTTCTGCAGTTCGTCCTGGATGACCGTGGCCTTGCCCGTCGTGCGCAGCGACAGGTCGCGCTTGAGCGCGCGGGTGCGGTACGACCACCCCGCCGGCAGCGCCAGGCGCTTGCCGAGCTTCGGGAGGGAACGCAGCGTCACGGTCGGATCGACGATCTGCGAGTAGGCCTGCATCACGTAGACGCTGCCGTCGGGCGCGACGAGTTCGTGGACCCGGTGACGCCGGCTCCAGGTGAACGTGTTGGCCCGAAGGACCGTGGTCGCCGTGTAGGCGGCAAGGCCGGGGACGCCGTTGGTGATCGGCACCTGGACCTGGGCGATCTCGCGCATCCGCAGCCCGCCGAACATGGTGGTGGCGCCGAGGCCGGGGGCCAGGCGGATGGAGGCGGCCTCGATGAGCCAGAACCGCGGACCGTTGAGTCGGACGGTGAGCGCGCCGAGCTGGGAGGTCACTGCCGCGGCGTCCTGGGCCTTCCACAGCGCCGACGGGCAGGCGTTGAGCCCGTAGGTGTTCCACACGTCGGCGACCAGGTTGGGAACCGTCCCCTTCACCGCGAGGATCTCGCAGTAGCGGTCGTTGTACATCCCGGTGGTGGCCTTGGGCTTGGCCGCGGACGCCGTGGCGACGAGGGTCAGGGCCGATGCGGCCACGAGGACGACGAGGAGCGGACGGCGCAGGAGTCGGGGCATGGCGCGAGCCTAACAGGAGCGGACGACGCGTGTGACAGTCTGTCGCAACCGGGGACGGGCTGTGGCGCCGGCCCGGGGCCGCAAGGGCACGCGGATGGTCTGGCGCGATGGGGGCGACTCGTCTGGAAATCGGCTCAGAACGTCCAGCATCGAGTACGGCGGACAGTTCGCCAGCGTGTGTCAACTGCGACGGGACGGTGACGCGACTGCGCATCGCTCGGTCAGATTGCCCCACGAGAGATAAGTCTCGTGGTCGCAGCTCAGAGTGGGGGATACCGACTACTCCTTCTCGCGCAAGGGAGTAGCGGCTCAACGCCCGTGCCCCACCACGACTGACAGCTGAGTCACGGTGGGCGGTACTCAGCTGTCACTCGTCGCGGAGAGTGTCGGATTCGCGTGAAGGCGGTCGCTACTGCTCGTCGCGCAAAGGGGTAGCACCATGTGGGTTTCCACGGTCCCAGGCCGAGGTGTTGGCGCGTAGGTTGTGCACGACTAGTTTGCAGTCAACAAGGGACGACGGCCGTGCTTGAGCAGGAGCGTTTGTTGCGGCGGTTCTGGGCTGCGAGCGAGCGCCGTGAGCCGGTGGATCGGTTTCTGGCTCCTGGGTTTGAGCTGGTCGGATCGCTCGTAGATCCAGGGGCGCAGCTGAGTGCGGGTTCAGTGGATGAGCGTTATCGCCACTTCGACGCGGAGTTCGAGTCGTGGTTCGTGCGGCTGTACGACGTGCTCGCCGAACCGGAAGGGGCGCGCATGGTGGCGATCTTGGAGGCTGGCGCGACTCGCAGGGATGGAGTGTCTGGGGCGCGGTTGGGTGGGGCGGTGTTCGAGTTTCTGGGCCACCGGATACTGCGGGCGGTGGCGTACGAGGATGCTGCCGAGGCGCTGGTGGAGATCGGCGTGGACCCGGTAGCTGCCTTCGCGGAGCGGCGGGAAGATCCGGAGCTGGTGGTCTGGCTCATGTACACGCACCTGGTGCGGGGGCAGAGCGTCGATGACCTCTTTGCGGTCGACGCCCAGCGTGAGGGGACGGTCTGGCCCACGTCCACCGACCGTACGGGGTCCGGAGGGATCGCTGAGCGGTTCGCCGAGCTGGACGCGTTCTACGACGATTGGTCGATTCAGCTCGCCGACACCATCACCACGGCCGACGGCAGGGTGGTGGCCACGATCACCTGCGAGGCCACCGTCGACGGCCGATCAGAGGCCTTCGTCGCTGCCGTCGTGTACGAGGTGCGCGACGGTGTCATTCACCGCGCCATCGCGTTCCACGACGTCCACGACGCGTTCGACGCGCTGCGCTCTGCCGCAGCGCCAAGCACCGATTTCAGCGCGCTGTTCGACATCGCGGGTGTCGGCCTGTTGCACAACGCAGCGGACGGGAGCATCGTCGAGGCGAACGAGAAAGCAGCGGCGATTCTGGGTCTCACGCTCGATCAGCTACGCGGACGCAACCCGATGGACCCAGCGTGGCGTGCGGTCCACGAGGACGGCTCACCGTTTCCCGGCGATGAGCACCCGGTATCGGTGACGCTGCGCACGGGCGTCGAGCAGAGCGACGTGATCATGGGTGTGCACAAGCCCGACGGAACGCTGACCTGGATCTCGGTGACCTCACGGCTCGTGGCGCCAGACGACCCTGGAGCGCCCCGAGAATTGCTGACGTCGTTCACCGACATCACCGCGCTGATGAAGGCCAACGAGCACGCTCGCCATGAGCTTGAGTCGGAGCTGCTGCACGACTCGCTCACCGGGCTGCCCAACCGCGTTCTGTTCATGGACCGCCTGCAGCAGGCGCTGCGCCAGGCGACGCGCAGCGACGGTGCCGTGGCCGTCCTGTTCCTTGACTTGGACCGCTTCAAGGAGATCAACGACACACAGGGGCACGACGCGGGCGACCGCACACTCATCGCTGTCGGCAAGCTCGCCACCAGCGCGCTGCGCCCCGGCGACACCGTCGCCCGGCTCGCGGGCGACGAGTACGCCGTCCTGTGCCTGGACTGCACCCTCGCGCACGCCCAAGAGGTCGCTTCCCGCATCCTCACCGTCATCGCCCAAGCCCGTGCCCAAGAGCAGACCGCGCCGCTCGCAGCCAGCATCGGGATCGCCCTCAGCGACGACGGCGCTATCACCGCCCACGACCTGCTCGCACACGCCGACAGCGCCATGTACACCGCCAAACAAGCCGGCGGCGCACGCCACGCCACGTTCACCACCAACACACCGGCGACCTGACTACCCCTTCCGCGTGGGTGGGGTAGTAATTCCGCGGCGCATCGGAGCATCTTGTCCGGAACGCCGTCGAGTGGATGAGTGCACAGCGTGTGCCCCTCTCTTCTCCAATCCAATGCCCGATAATGTGGGTTATGTAACCCTCGACGGATGAGGGGCGTGGGAAGGCCGCATCGGTGGCGCGCCATGGGTCCGCCCTACACTCGGATGAGGCGTCCGCGGGCCCGCGGGCGCCGAACCGGGAGAGCGAGATGCTCGACGACGGACGCTGGGACGACTTTCTGCGCGACGGCTTCATGCACCTCGGTGCGATGCTGGATCCCGATCAGGTGGTCGCGCTGCGGGATCGGGCCGACGCGCTGGCGCTCGGCACCGTCACCAACGACCAGGTGCTGATGCAGCGCGACACCGGCGGCGCCTACGACGACCTGCCCGACGTCGTCACCGACTTCGGCGAGGGAACGCTGCGCTACCGCAAGACGGTAGC
>Ga0209023_10008306_pt1 | contig 10443 bp, 9 predicted proteins | sample LakOneMetagenome_FD_187468 | JGI IMG/M metagenome (GOLD analysis project Ga0209023, IMG submission 187468) | Freshwater and sediment microbial communities from Lake Erie, Canada (SPAdes) (version 2) | ecosystem: Environmental > Aquatic > Freshwater > Lentic | place: Lake Erie, Canada | collected...
AGGTGATCATCGGGTTCCGGGTGACGGCTGCGGCTTCGGCGTCGGCGTCGGTGAGTTCCACCTCGTCGTCGAGGTCGTCGTCGTCGGTGACGTCTGCGATGGGCTCCACCACGTCGGTGTCGGGCACCTCGGACTCCGGTCCAACGCCGGCTTCGGCGTCGAGATCAGGGGTGTCGGCACCTTCGGCGACCTCGGCCACCGGCGCTGGTCCGGCTTGGCCGGCGACGATGCCGTCGGGGTGGTCGGCCAACGCCTCGAGGGTGATCCCGGCGTGGGCCACCGACACCCGCTCGATCTCGGCCCACACCTCAGCTGGCGTGGTGAACCCGAGGTCGGCGCCGAGGCGGAAGGCCAACTCGGCGGCGATCATCCAGTCGGGTCGGGCGGTGCCGGGAGGGGTGACCTTCTGGCTGACCGAGGTGATGCGACCCTCGAGGTTGGTGGTGGTGCCGTCGACCTCGGCCGGACCAGCCGCCGGCAACACGATGTCGGCCTGGGTCGACGAGTCGTTGAGCAGCGTGTCGATGGCGATGATGGTGCGAGCGCCCTGGAGGCCGCGTCGGGCGAGGTCCTGATCGGGAAAGTCGGTGAGGGGGTCGGCGCCGAGCAGGATCAGCGTCTCGATCTTGCCGGCGGCGGCGGCGGTGAGGATCTCGTCGGTCTCCATGCCCACCACGGCGGGGACCGCGCCCCACGCTTCGGTGAAGGCCGCCCGACCGACGTCGAGGTCCACCCGCCCGGGCAGCAGTCCGGGAGTGAGGCCGAGGTCGAGGGCGCCGTGCACGTTGCCGCGGCGCAGGCCGGAGAGGAATCGGGCGTCGGGGAAGGCCTGGTGGATGGCCCCGACCGCGGCGACCAAATCGGCGGAGGACTCAGCGAGCGAACCCCGACCGACGAGCACGGTGAGCGACTCGTTCTCCAGCGACTGGCGTACGGCGGCGTGAGCGCCGGCACCGGCGAGCACCTCGGCCAGCACCTCCGTGAGCGCCCCCGGCGCGGCCCGCAGCGAGTGCTTGGCCAGCTCGGTGAGCGAAGTGTCTCGGGGCGAGATCTCCACCACGGTGGCCTTGTGGCGGGTGACGGCGTCGCGGATGCGCAGGAACAGGACGGGAAGTTCGTCCTTGGGATCTGAGCCGAGAACGAGGAGGGTGCCACCGGCGGCGCAGGCCTCGTCGATGGTGGCGCGGGGCAGGCCGGCAACCACATCGGCGGGGAGGCCGTCGCCCACCTGGGCGTCGACGTTGTCGGTGCCGATGACTCCCTTGGCCAGCTTGGCCCAGGCGTAGGCGGACTCGTTGGTGAGGCGGGCGCCGCCGATGATGGCGGTGGCGGTGGGACCCGACCGGTCGAGGCCGACCTTGATGGCCCGAGCAGCCTGGCTGAGGGCATCGGCCCAACGGGTCTCGGTGAGGACGCCGTCGGTGCCCTTCACCAGGGGTGCGCCGAGACGGGCGTCGGATCCGACGGTCTCGAACCCGAACCGACCCTTGTCGCAGAGCCAGCTCCAGTTGACCGGATCGGAGTCGACGCCGACGTAGCGAAGGACCTCGTTGCGGGACCCGTCGATCACGATGCGACAGCCGACCGAACAGCTTTGGCAGGTGCTCTCGACGATGTCGAGGTCCCAGGGACGGGCCTTGAACCGGTACGGCTTGGCGGTGAGGGCGCCGACCGGGCAGATCTGCACGGTGTTGCCCGAGAAGTACGAGGCAAAGGGGTGGTCCGGGAAGGTGTTGACCTGGGTGCCGTTGCCGCGGTCCTGGAAGTGGATCAGGGTGTCGCCGGCCACGTCCTTGGCGAACCGGGTGCAGCGATCGCAGAGGATGCACCGCTCACGGTCGAGGTAGACGTTCTCGGAGATGGAGATGGGCTTCTCGTAGTGCCGCTTCTCCTCGACGAACCGGCTCTCGCCAGGACCGAACGAGATGGTGTGGTCCTGCAGCGGGCACTCGCCGCCCTTGTCGCACACCGGGCAGTCGAGCGGGTGGTTGATGAGGAGGAACTCGAGGATGCCGTCCTGGGCCTTCTTGGCCACGGGCGACTCGGTCTCCACCACCATGTCGGGGGCGGCGGTGATCATGCAGCTGGGCTGGAGCGCCGGGCCGCGGCCGGTGTCGACCTCCACCAGGCACATCCGGCACATGCCGACCGGCTCCATGCGGTGGTGGTAGCAGAAGCGCGGGATGTAGACGCCGTTGCGCTCGGCGGCATCGATGACCAGCTCGCCCTGGCGAGCCTCGACGGGCTTGCCGTTGACGGTGATGGACACCGTGGTCTCCGCAGGTGCCTCAGGCATCGGCGCTCACCTCCGTGCGGACGGGGCCCACGAAGGCCGGACCCTTGACCTCGACCGTGATCTCCGACGGAGCGCCGATGTAGGCCTCGAACTCGTCCTGGAACCGCATGATGGCCGAGGCCACCGGGGTGGTGGCCGACTGGCCGAGCGGGCAGATCGTGGTCTGCTTCGGAGGCCAGTTCATGCCCACCGAGATGTTGTCGCAGATGTCGAGCAGGAGATCGAGGTCCTCGGGGCGGCCGTGGCCGTCGACGATGCGCTCGAGCACCTTCTCCAACCAGCTGGTGCCCTCCCGGCACGGGGTGCACTTGCCGCAGGACTCGCGGGCGAAGAAGCGCACCAGGCGGAGGCAGGCCTTGACCATGTCGGTGGTCTCGTCGAACACCACGATGGCGCCGGAGCCGAGCATGGTGCCGAGCTTGCCGACGGTGCCCGCTTCCAGCGGGACGTCGAGGTGCTCGGGGTAGAGCCACGGGGCCGATGCGCCGCCGGGGATGAACGCCTTGAGCTCGTGGTCGTGGCGGATGCCTCCGCCGTACACCGGCGCGTAGAGCAGGTCGCGGAAGGTGGTGACACCGAACTCGACCTCGTACACCCCGGGGTTCTTGACGTGGCCCGACACCGCGAACATGCGCGTGCCGCGCGAGTTCTCGGCGCCGAGCGCGGTGAAGGCGGCCGCACCGTTGGTGACGATCCACGGCAGGTTGGCCAGCGTCTCGACGTTGTTGACGATGGTGGGCTGGAGGTAGAGGCCCTTGGCCGCCGGGAAGAACGGGGGCTTGAGCCGGGGCATGCCGCGGTTGCCCTCGAGGCTCTCGATCAGGCCGGTCTCCTCGCCCACGATGTAGGCACCCGCACCCCAGTGCAACACGATGTCGACCGAGAAGTCCGAGCCACCGATGTTCTTGCCGATGTGGCCAGCGGCGTAGGCGTCGTTGAGCGCCTGAGCGATGCGCTCCTGGGCCACCGCCATCTCACCGCGGACGTAGAGGAAGGCCTGGGAGCAACCCACCGCGTAGCACGCGATGAGGACGCCCTCGATGAGCTGGTGCGGGTCCTTCTCCATGAGGAGACGGTCCTTGTAGGTGCCGGGCTCGGACTCATCGCCGTTGACCACGAGGTAGCGGGGGAACACGCCGGGAGGGCAGAAGCCCCACTTGACGCCGGCCGGGAACCCAGCACCGCCCCGACCGAGCAGCGACGCACTCTTGACCTCTTCGAGGACTGACCCAGGCGAACGACCCAGGGCGGCCTTGATGCCCTGGTAGCCCCCGGTGGCCTCGTAGCGCTCGAGCGTGTGTCCGTCGACGAGGTCGAAGCGGCTGGTGATGATCTTGGGCGCGTTGGTGACGACCATCAGGCCTTCTCGCCTTCGGCTGGTTCGGCGTGGGCCGACAGCCAGATCGGCTCGGGAACGCCCGAGGGATCGGCGACGCCGGCAGCTCGGTCGGCGGGGATGTGCTGGCGGATGCGGGCCACCGTGCCATGGGGCGGGATCTCGTCGGCGCGTCGACCGGCCCGCAGGTCGTCGACCACCGTCTCGAACTCGTCGTTGGAGATCTGGTGGAAGTAGCGGTAGTTGATCTGCAGGCAGGGCGCCTCGGTGCACGCCGCGATGCACTCGACGTCTTCGATGGTGAACATGCCGTCGGCGGTGGTGCTGCCGGCCTTGATGCCCAGCGTCTTCTCGGCATGGTGGAGCAGTTCTTCGCCACCCATGATCTGGCACGAGATGTTGGTGCAGATGTTGACCAGGTAGGTCCCGACCGGCTCTCGCTTGAACATCTCGTAGAACGAGCACGTGCCCAGCACCTGGGCCGGGGTGGTCTTGGTCAGCTCGGCGATGTGCTCCATGGCGTCGTCGGTGACCCAGCCGTCTTGCTCCTGGGCCAGGTGCAGCAGCGGGATGGTGGCCGACTTGGGACGCGGGTAGCGCGACAGGATCTCCAGCGCGGTGGCCAGGTTGGTCTCGGAGAAGCGGGGCATCAGCGATCCACCTCGCCCATGATCGGGTCGACCGAGGAGATGATGGCCACGGCATCGGCGATCAGCCCGCCGTGCATGAGGTGCGGCAGCACCTGGAGGTTCACGAAGCTCGGGCCGCGGATGTGCATGCGGTACGGCTTGGGACCACCGTCGGACACCAGGTAGCAGCCCAGCTCGCCGCGAGGAGACTCCACCGCGACGTAGACCTCGCCCTCGGGGACCTTGAAGCCCTCGGTGAAGATCTTGAAGTGGTGGATGAGCGCTTCCATCGACTCGTCGATGCGGGCACGCGGCGGAGGCGTGACCTTCTTGTCCTGGAGGCGGTAGTCGCCCTCGGGCATGCGCTCGATGCACTGGCGCAAGATCCGTATGGACTCGCGTACTTCGTTGAGACGGATGGCGTAGCGATCGAAGCAGTCGCCGTAGGTGCCGACGATGACGTCGAAGTCGACCTGGTCGTAGGCCAGGTACGGCATCTCCCGGCGCAGGTCCCAGGCGTAGCCGGTGCTGCGCAAGATGGGCCCGGTGGCGCCGAGGGCCAGCGCCTCCTCGGTGGAGATGGTGCCGACGCCCTGGAGACGGTCCCGCCAGATCGGCTGGTTGGTCATCAGGACCTCGTACTCCTCCAGGCGGGCCGGGAGGGTGTCGAGGTAGTCCGAGAGGCGCTGCTGCCAGCCGTCGGGGAGGTCGGCCGCGGTGCCACCGACGCGGATGAAGTTGTGGTTCATCCGGAGCCCGGTGATGGACTCCAAGATGCGGAGGCCTTCCTCGCGCTCTCGCCAGCCATAGATCATCATCGACGAGGACCCGAGGTCCATGCCGTTGGTGGCCAGGAACAAGAAGTGCGAGGTGAGGCGGTTGAGCTCGCAGAGCAGCATGCGGATCCACTCCGCTCGGGGCGGAAGCTCGACGCCCAACAGCTTCTCGGCGGCCAGGGCGAAGACCAGCTCGTTGAACAACGGCGAGGCGTAGTCCATGCGGGTGACGTTGGTGCCGCCCTGCAGGTAGGTGAGCGTCTCGGCGGTCTTCTCCATGCCGGTGTGGAGGTACCCGATCACCGGCTTGGTGCGCAGCACGGTCTCGCCGTCGAGCTCCAGCATGAGGCGCAGCACACCGTGGGTGCTGGGGTGCTGGGGACCCATGTTGATGATCGTGTTCTCGTCGTCGTCGGCCGGCTCGGCTCCGGCGTCGGCCTCGGAGATCCGCAGGACCGAACCGACCTCACGAAGCACCTCGACGCCGCCGGCGAATCGGCGCGGCGCCATCTCCTGGGCTCCCTCGGAGGTGAGGTGGGCCGGATCGGCTTCGGTGCGGGGGGTATCGGCGATGGTCATGTGTGGGTGCCTCCGTCAGCGGGAGGGGGCGTCCTTGAACTGAACCGGGATGGAGCCCACCGCATAGTCCTTGCGCAGCGGGTGCCCGTGCCAGTCCTCGGGCATGAGGATGCGGGTGAGGTCGGGGTGGCCGGTGAACGAGATGCCGAACAGGTCGAACACCTCGCGCTCCATGCCCTCGGTGCCGGGGTGGACCTCGAAGAGCGAGGGGACCACCGGATCGGACTCGGGGACCTGGACCCGCAGCCGCAGCCGCTGGCGTTCGGTGTGTGAGATCAAGGTGACCACCACCTCGAAGCGTTCGGGCTCCACGCCGGCCGGCAGGTCGGTCTGCGGGTGGGCGAGGTAGTCGACCGCGGTGAGGTCCAAGCACATGAGCCAGCCGTCGTCGCGCAGCGTGCGCACGAGGGCGGCGAGGTCCTCGCGAGCCGGGTGGACGATGCGCTGATCCTGGCGGTAGGTCACCAGGGCGCCGTGGAACCGCTCGGGTTCCGGGACGGCCTCGGGCGCCACCGACTCGTCGGTGGTGGGTTCGGGGGGAGCCACGGCTACTTGGTACCCGGGGTGAGCAGGACCGGCTGCGGTCCGCGCTGGCCGTCGAGCTGCGTGACGGTGATGCCGGCACCGGCACCGGTCTCGGCCCGACGTCGGAAGATGTCGCCGTTGGAGATCTGCTCGTGGAGCGTGCCGATGGCGTGGATCAGGGTCTCGGGTCCGGGAGGGCACCCGGGCGCGTAGACGTCGACGGGGACCACCTGATCGACGCCCTGCACGATGGCGTAGTTGTTGAACATGCCGCCAGAGCTGGCACACACGCCCATGGAGATGACCCACTTGGGTTCCATCATCTGGTCGTAGATCTGCCGGAGCACCGGCGCCATCTTCTGCGACACCCGTCCGGCCACGATCATGAGATCGGCCTGGCGCGGAGAGGCCCGGAAGACCTCCATGCCGAAGCGAGCGAGGTCGTAGTGCGAGCCACCCGCACCCATCATCTCGATGGCGCAGCAGGCCAGGCCGAAGGTGGCCGGCCACATGCTGCGGGTCCGCGCCCACTTGACCACGTCCTCGACCTTGGCGGTCATGAAGTTGTGGTCCAGGGTCTCGAGCCCGTTGCTGAAGTCGAGCGGCATCAGGCTGCCACCTCGTCCGCGCCGGGGTCGCGGCCGTCGGCGCCGACCCGGCGAATGGTGGAGATGGCGGTACGGCTCGGGCTGACCGCGGGGTTGGCCCGACGGATGATGTTGGCCGGCCCCCAATCGAGGGCGCCGTTGGCGATCAGGAAGATCAACGACGCGAACACCGCGACGGAGAACACCACGACCTCGACCAGACCGAACCCACCGAGTTGGCGGTAGATCACGGCGTAGGGGTACAGGAAGATGATCTCGATGTCGAAGACGATGAAGATCATGGCCACCAGGTAGAACCGCACCGGAAAGCGCTCAGGCGGATCGTTGCGCGGCACGATCCCGCATTCGTACGGAGCCGACTTGGCCGCCGATGGACGCTTGGGGCTGACCGCCTTCGACATCACGAGGCTGGCGGCCGCGAAACCGGTGCCGAGCAGCAACATGACGAAGATCGGCAGGTACTGCCCCATGGGTCAGGCTCCTGCGCCGGCGACGGCGGCCCGCTGGCTGATGGCCAGCTTGTCGCGACGGTGGAGCATGTTGGCCGAGATGCCGAACAGGATGCCGCTGATCAACGTGAAGGTCAGCGAGGGCAGCCGCAGGTAGCCACGGTCACGCTCGAGGATCACGGTGTAGATCGGAGCATCGGGGTCGGCCACGGGCAGGGGCGGCGCCTGGCCCGGCTTGGTCTCCTGCGGGACGATGGCCTGGATCTGCACCGCGGCATACAGCGGCGGGCTGTTCACCTGGGCGGTGGAGCTGAACTTGTAGCGAATCCGGCCGATCGTGGAGTCGTCGGTGCGACCCGTCTTGCCGCCGATCACGAAGGTGTCGAGCACCACGTAGTCGGCGGCGGAGTCGAACAGGGCCTTGTCGTCGGGGCCGAGTCGCTCGGCCACCACCGACTGGGTCTCACCGGTGTACTTGTTCGAGGTCTCCAGGATCTTCCACGGATGCACCTGGGCGTTGACCTTGTCCTTGAGCGCATCGTCGAGCTGCACGAGATCGCCCAGGTTGGGGTTCTTGCCGGTGGCGGGGAACTCCTTGAGGAGCTCCTCGCTGGCGTTGCGCACCTTGACCGGATCCGGGAGCTCCCCGGGAAGCGGCAGGGAGTCGGCGGTGGCGACCCGCGAGGACGACGGTTCACCCTGGACCACGTCGACCAGCCTCCACGTGGGGGCCACGCCCTTGGGGCCGATGCCGTAGGCCGACCAGATGATCCCCATGACCACGAACCAGCCGAGGAGGCCGGTGAGGGCCAGCTGGAAGCCCAGGCGCGGGCCGCTGTTGGTGCTCAAGATGAGCGCCACCGACCCGCCGAGGATGATCACGGCCACGGCCACCACGAGGATGCCCTTGAACCCTGGGTCCCAGGTAAGGGCCCCGAGCATGAGGTGCGTCATCGGCCGAGGCTCCGTTCGTATTCCACGATGTCCCGGACTTGGTCTTGGGTGTACATGGCTCCGTCTCCGGGGATGCCGGCGTCTTTGGGTTCAACGCCGACCATGCCGTCCTCGGCGGTGATCTTCACCTCAGGGGTGACGCAGAACCCTGGCATGCGGCCCGTGCCCTGACCCTGCTGGCCGTAGCGAGCGCCCTGGGTGCTGCCGTTGCAGACGAAGTCGACCTGTTGCTCCAGACCGACCGTGCCACCGGGGAACTGCTTGGTGACGTTGTACAAGCTGGGACCGAAGGCGCCGTTGCCGTCGGCCTCCTTCTCGCCGTAGGACCATCGCTGGGTGTGGCAGCGACCACACGAGTAGGCACCGCCAGCGAAGCCATCGTCGTAGCCCATGTTGAACAGCGCTTCGCCCTCGCTCTTCCACTTGGGAGGACACGAGGAGGTGTCGACCTTGGAGGGATCGAACTTGGTGAGCGCCTCGCCGGTGAGCGCGCCCTTGGCCGCCTCGGTGCGAGCGGCCACGCAGGCGTCGTCCTTCTCCTTCATCATCTTCGCCAGCTGATCGGTGGCCTGCTTCTGGGCCTCCTTCGGACTCAGCTGGATGGAGTACAGGTAGTCGATGAGGTTGTCGAGCTTCTGCTCGGTGAGCGGTCCGCCGCCCTTGGTGCCCCATGCCGGCATCGGCGAGAAGGGACGGCCGTACTCCAACACGTAGAGGACCTCTTGGCGGGTGTAGCGCAGCAGCACCGTGTTGAGCGCCGGACCCTGCCACTCGACCGACTTCACGTAGCGGCCCTCAGGGTCGGTGATGGTGTACGGCGTGACGCCGCCGATGCCCTTGGTGCCGTGGCAGAAGGCGCAGTTGAAGCCGCCCTCGGCCGTGGGGGCGAACATGCCCGCACCGCGGTCGATGAACTTCCGCTCCGAATCGCCCTTGGCGTTGGCCTGGCGCCCCGGCTCCTGGAGCCAGTACAGCGGAAGGCCGATGCCGACGATGAACAGGCCGAGCAGACCGAGGCTGAGGGTGCGGTCGAGCTTGCGACCCTCGAGCTCGGAGTCTGGGAGATAGGGCCGCCGGTTGGGTGCCAGCTCGATCTCCGAGCCGATCTCCGGCTTGGACTGGCGGATGGTGATGACCGCGAACGCGATGGCGATCGCGAACGAGATGAACAGGATGATGATCCCGATCGAGGTCTGGGTGCTGGCAGCGAAGAGCATCAGTGATGACCACCGGAGACGCAGTGGGGACCCTCGGCCTCTTGGCCGGTGGTGTTGGTGCCGATCGGCGGACCTTGGATGATCACGCCGGTGTTGACCGTGAGCGAGCCGTTGCTGACCTCGCTGGCGAAGCGGTCCAGGCCACGAGGAGCCGGGCCGCCCTTCTTCTCGCCCGCCTGGTTGTACTGCGAGCCGTGGCAGCCGCACTCGAACCACTGCGAGGTGAGGCAGGCGGGCACGCGGCAGCCGAGGTGCACGCACTTCTGATACAGCGGCACCACGCCAGCCTTCATGGCGTTGAGCTCAGGCTGGCTGTACACCTTGGCCGCCTTGGGCAGCGCGTTGGGCGGGTACGCGGTGATCCACATGCGGCCCTCCGGGTAGTACGCGAACCCATCGCCGGCGGTGATGGCGCTCTGGATGTCGCTGAGCTTTCCCACGGTGATCTTGGAGCCGAAGCCACCCGAGCTCGAAGGCCAGAGGAAGGCCAGCACGCCAGCGCCGAAGGCGCTGAGGCCCAGGATCATGCCGCCGATGATGGAACGGTTGAGGAACTGCCGTCGGTAGACGCCGAGTTCGTCCTCGTCCGGCGGGACGTAGGCGACGGGCGGCGCAGGCTCGGTGACGGGCACCAGCTCGCCACCCTTGCGGGCGAGCTGGGACGCCTTCTCCACGTCGCGGCCCGAAGCGCCCTCCTCCAGCGGAGCGGGCTTGCGCGACCGGCGGTCACGCTTGCGGGTCTCGCGGGAGAGCTCTCCGGCAGTGTCGGAGTCTCGGCGACGAAGCGCGGAGATCACGAGCAGGGCGGCGAGGGCGACGAGCACCAAGATGGCGATGGGGACGATCATGTCTGGCTACCTTTCCTCACAGCTCGAAGAAGAGGCCGGCACGCCACGGGAAGACGAAGAGCTGGCCGGGGCCTCGGAAGAACGAGCCGATGATGGTCAACGTTGCGCAGGCCATCATGAAGATGGTGAACAACGCGATCGCAAACTTGCGGTCCTCCGGCTTGTTGGAGGGATTGCGATCGATGTAGGGAGCGAGCATGAGGCCGGCCATCCCGATACCGGGGAG
>Ga0209023_10008308_pt1 | contig 10442 bp, 11 predicted proteins | sample LakOneMetagenome_FD_187468 | JGI IMG/M metagenome (GOLD analysis project Ga0209023, IMG submission 187468) | Freshwater and sediment microbial communities from Lake Erie, Canada (SPAdes) (version 2) | ecosystem: Environmental > Aquatic > Freshwater > Lentic | place: Lake Erie, Canada...
TGGTTAAATCCCATCAAGCGGCGGAGGAGGAGCAACATGTACAACAAACTCAGCCCATCATGATGTCTGATGTTGAGGAGCCTGCCATGCAGGACGAAGCAGAAGACCTTAGGCGCAGGGCCATGGAGCGGATTGCAAAACTGCGTAACTTGTCGTTCAACATTAACGCAGCCGACCCTAATAATGAGTTTGAAACGGTGCCTGCTTACCTTCGCCGCAATATGGAACTGCATAATTCCATTGCAGACGTAGAAAGTTTCTACAGCAACTACACCGTAAAGTCTGACGACAATAACCAGGCTGAGATCAGCACCATCAACAGTTTTTTAGACGGGAAGAAACCCGATTAAGATATTATTCCGCCAGGATCATCCTGGCGAGAATGAAAGGATGTTTGTGTTTGTATTCTAAGTAAAATGCCCCGCTTGTGAGAGCGGGGCTGTTTTTTAAAAAAATTGCTGGGTTTAGAATTTTAATGAGGTACCCTGTGCTTGGAGAAAGCAATTAATTGAGTACAACAACGCCAATCTCTGCCAGCCATTTATTTACGGATTCGCTGATTTCTACGGAAGGTTTTTTAGCAGGTTCTTTGGGCCTGTTCAGTTGATCAAGTTCTGTTAATAATTTTTTCCTGGCTGCGTCATCTTCTATGCCGGCAATGTTACAGGCTTTTTCAAAATCGGTGTGCATGCCATAACCGGTTACTAAATTGGCGGCTTCGCCAAGTTCAGGAACGGTCATGATCTTCTTCACAAAGTAGTAGGTCTTGCCTTCTATCAGCTTTGTATGTACAGTGTATACATGTTCCATGTTTCTTGTTTTAGAGGTGTATAATAATTACTGGTTTCTGTTTTTTCTTGCATATACACCCGCAATACGAATGATATACGCTTTTGAATAAAGAGTGGTTTTTAACCCCCGGGGTTTAAAGGAAGAGGATAATGGTTGCTGAAAAAGATTGAATAGATCGGCAACACCTGCGCTGTTCAAAGGATATTAAACGAAACGCCTTTTGAGATAAAACAATGAAACAAAATGATTGTTCAGAGGATAGGTACGGAAAGGGAACTTGTAGATGTAAGACCTTGTAAAACTACCAACCGCTGCTTGTAAATGCAATATCCCGGCGGGATACTTATTCACATTATCAATTTTGCCTGTTGTAAATGCTTAATTAATAATGAAATATTTTTTAGCAAGGCAGCTTTTCTTTCTTATTAATCCAAAACCCCGTTTTACATATTATTAGTTTTTTGCACTGTCGGCCTTGGGTGCTGCTGTGCCGGTATTTGAAATGGTTGCCTGAGCGGGCTTACTGTTAAGCGGCGCACCAACGGCAATATCGCAACGGTGATTTGGCTGACCATGCGGTGGATTCATACCCGGTGCCGTTACCTGCGTGGCAGCAGTTGTTGTTGTGCTGATCGTTCCAACAGGGGCAGCTGTTGTTGGTGGTTTGCTGTTCAGCGGTGCACCAACCGGAATATCACAACGGTGATTTGGCTGGCCATGTGGCGGATTCATGCCGGGTGCTGTTGGTTGCTGCGTGTTTGTAGTGGTGGCTACGGGCATTGCATTTTTTCCAGTTGTACCAGGCTGTGTTACCGGGGTTGATCCGGTTACAACAGGCGCTGCAGGTTGGGTAACCGATGCCGGCATTGCTGATAAAACAGTATCTGGCTTTTGTGCAGCCTTGCTTTCTGCAGCTGCTTTCATTAATTCCTTATCAACAACTTCTTTATCGTTTCCCCCGCAGGAAGCGAGCATTGCAGCAAGAATAAAAGCGGCTGTGTATAATTTAGTCATAGTAAATCTTTTCATGCCGAAAATACGCCAGTTTGGGTAAACAGCAATGCTGTACATCGGGTGATCTCAGGAGTTTTTCTTACTCATATAATATTCCCGCTGTTTTTTATCCAGTTTTTCTATCGAATAGCGAAGGAGCGTACGGGGCATGGTGGCTGCATGCTTATCTAAAAAACTTTTCAGTTTCTGTTTATTCTTATCACCGGCAAAGCGAAGCATCCAGCCGGTGGCTTTATGAATAAGATCTTCTTTGTCTTTAACGAGTAACGCAGCAATTTTAAATGTATCGTCCGTATCGCCCTGGCGGATAAAATAACAAGTACTTAATATGGCAGTACGCCGCTTCCAAATGTTTTTTGAGTGGGCAAGTCTGTAAAGAACAGCATGTGACCGTTCAGATAAATAAGATCCCGTCATGTATAAACAACCAAGATCAACCAGGTCCCAATTGTTCACCCGGTCGTGGCGGCGCATATACAGTTTGTACATTTCTTCCAGCCTGGCCGGGGTAATTTTTTTATTCCTTGATTCCTTATCCATGATGCTGATGGCGCCTGCCCTTACTTCGTGGATGGGACTTTCCAATAGTTTTTCTAATTCCTTAACCGGCATACCAGCAAACTCTTTGGCCAAAGTAAACAGGTTTCCCATTTTCACCCCCATGAATTTATCGTCTGCCCCGTAATCTCCTTCGCCCGATTTGAAGTAACGTTGTATTTTTTTTAATTCCATATCCGATTGAAGAGCTTTCAACCGTTCAATGAATTCTTTTGCGGTTAGCAATATTTTTGATTTTTCTGCTTTTACCATAAGCCAAGCGTTGGGCTATACAAATTAAACCTGATATTGGTCATTCCGAGAAACATGGGGACAACAACTACTGGAAAATCAATTTCAGTTTTTATTTCAATTTTACCCTGAATTCTTCCGGAACGATGAGTTCCGGGGGTGACCGGGGATAGTCTTCCAGCACATGGTCGTATGCCATGTGTATATCCACGTATCCTTTAGAACCGTCTTTAAAAATGATACTGCCGATGATCTCGATATACCCATTGCCTAAAACGGAGATGCCGAAATTCTTCATCTTCTTTACCACGATGGAATTATTGATCAGCGATTTATACGAAACATCATTCTTGATATTTACATACCTGAACTTCCCGTCTTCTCCCTTTCCTGTTCCGAACTGCAGGGTCATTCCTTTGTATATTTTAAACCCGGTTGAGGTATAGAGGGTATCGTTCACGAATGTGCCGGTTGATCTTTGTGCAAATAATGCGACCGGAAAAACGAAAAGCAGGATTAATATTTTTTTCATACTGTAGATTAAGGTATATAAAAAACCCGACACGTTAATGTCGGGCCATTTCTTTGATTTATCCAACTATCCCATCTCTGCAAAGTACTTGTGGAAGTAGGGAATGGTCTCAATGCCCTTGTAATAATTTTCAATATTGTACTTTTCATTCGGGCTGTGCAGGTTATCATTGTCCAGCCCAAATCCCATAAAGATGATCTTGATACCCAGCTCTTTTTCCAAGATAGAGCAGATGGGAATACTCCCCCCGCCACGAACCGGGATGGGTTGTTTTCCAAAAGTTGTTTCTACAGCTTTTGCTGCGGCTTTATATCCTTTGCTGTCGATCGGCGTCATATAAGGTTCGCCACCGTGATGCTCAAATGCATTTACGGTTACTGACGACGGGGCTATTGATTTGAAATAATTCAACAGCATCTCCGTCATTTTATGCGATGACTGGTTTGGAACCAGCCTGGCAGAGATCTTGGCTGTTGCTTTTGATGGCAGTACCGTTTTTGCACCCTCGCCCTGGTAACCACCCCAGATGCCGTTCACTTCAATGGTTGGCCGGATGCCGGTGCGTTCATACGTAGTATATCCTTTTTCGCCCCAGAGATGCTTAACACCTAACTCTTCGCTGTATTCTTTTTCATCATAGGGTGCTTTGTTTATTAAGGCTCTTTCTTCCGGGCCTGCCACTACCACATCATCATAAAAACCTGGGATGGTGATGTGATTATTCTCATCGTGGCAACTGGCGATCATCTTTGCCAGTATCGTGATGGGGTTGGCAACAGCGCCGCCATAAGTGCCGCTGTGCAGGTCGCGGTTTGCACCGGTTACTTCCACTTCTATATAACTCAGTCCACGTACACCGGTGTCTAAAGAAGGGTTTTCCATGCTAAGCATCGAGCTGTCGCTTATCAATATCACATCGGCTTTCAAAAGGTCTTTGTGGGCAGCCACAAATTTTCCCAGGTTAGGCGAGCCAACTTCTTCTTCGCCTTCAATCAGGAATTTAATATTGGTTGCCATGGAGTCTGTTTTGCTGAGAATTTCCAGCGCCTTCACGTGCATGTAGAATTGTCCTTTGTCATCGGCGCTTCCCCGGGCAAAAACTTTTCCGTCAATGATCGTTGGTTCAAAAGGTGGGTTCTTCCATAGTTCCAGTGGCTCCACGGGCTGTACATCGTAGTGGCCATAAACCAGCACGGTTGGTTTGGATGGGTCGATGATCTTTTCGCCAAAAACAGCGGGGTGGCCATCGGTTGCCATCACTTCGGCTTTGCTGCAACCTGCATCCAGTAAGCTTTTCTTTACGGCTTCGGCACATTTAAGCATATCGGCTTTGTGTTCGCTCTTGGCGCTTACAGATGGAATGCGGAGCAGGTCCATCATCTCATTTAAAAAACGGTCTTTATTTTTTTCCTGGTAATCTTTCCAAACTTGCATAGTTATTTAAGTTATAAGTTGAAAGTTGTATGTTGGTAGTGGATAGCGAAAGTAGTGGTTTTTGCCGGTAATTATTTTACCAAAATTTTACAGGTTATTGATTTTTTTTGCTTGCTCTTTCCTTTAGATTTGTGCCACATTGTTTGTCAATTATCAGCCTTTGTTTTAGTTGGACCTGCTTGGGGTTCTGCCTAATGCAAAGGCTGAGCCCATTTAAGGAAGGGCTGTTTAATTTTTTATCTTTTGCCAGCCAAGTACCAGCAGGCCTGTGAGTAGGTACAGTACGGCGATCAATGCCAGCGCCCATTTTATCACCGAAAAAAATGTAGTAAGAAAAGAGATGGTGCCGGAACCATGTCCGCCGAGGGAGATAAGCATTCCGGTATTTTCCAGTACATCTAAAAAGCCGGCGAATAAAGCAGCTGTAGCAATGATATTACCTGCCCGGGCAACAGGGCCCTTGATATTTTTCGCAATTCTTTTAGAGGCAAGAAATAAGAATATGGAATAAAAGAACAGGAAGAGGAAATCGAACCAGGTATTTGTTTTTGCGGAGGCAATATTATCCAAACCATTCACCGGGGCCCATGCATTCATTACTGCGGAGGTCTTTGCTGCATCGTATGCAAATTCCAGGTCGAGGATACCATGTGGCGTGGCAGGTGTTTTTAAGGTAGCGCCGGTCATGCTCATTACAAAGATCATCGCAATGGTACCGATAAAGAAAACGGGGAAGAGTAATTTTTTCATTATAGTGTTTTGGCTAAGAGCAAATACTTCGACAAGCTCAATAGAGAAAAAGAGTTGAAAGAGAAGCCGTACTTTCTCATTCATCTCTTTTGTGCTCTTAACTCATTTTATCAAACCGCTGCTGCACATAATTCCAGTTCACAACGTTCCACCAGTTGTCGATGTAATCAGCCCGTTTGTTCTGGTATTTTAAATAGTAGGCATGTTCCCAAACATCCAGCGCCAGCAAGGGAAATCCTTTGATGTCGCAAATGTCCATCAATGGGTTATCCTGGTTGGGTGTAGAGCCGATCCTGAGATTCTTGGCTCCATCTGCATAAAGCCAGGCCCAGCCACTTCCAAAGCGGTTCTTTCCTGCATCAGCAAACTGTTTTTTGAACTCATCAAATGAACCGAAAGCCTTGCCGATTGCCAGTTGCAGATTGCCAGTTGGTTTATTGTCGGCCGTTTTCGGCTGCATGCACTGCCAGAACATTTCATGGTTATAATGGCCGCCGCCGTTGTTCCGCATCTTGGCTGAGTAAGAAGATATTTTTGCCAGCACGTCTTCCAGCGGCTTGCTGATATCAACTTTTTCTGCCGCGGCAGCCTCTTTTACATTCTTTGAATAAGCAGCAGCATGTTTGCTGTAATGTATTTCCATCGTCATCGCATCGATCACATTTTCCAGTGCGTCGTATTTATAAGGCAGTGGTTGCTGATCGAAACCGGTGCCAAAGCCGGGGACCGGGATATTATTTTCTGTTGAAAAAGACTGCAAGAGTGGTGTGGCGGCGCTTAACCCCACGGTAATGGCCAAACCACCTTTCACTGAAGTGGAAATGAATTCCCTGCGGTTGGTTGTTTTTTTTGTTGCCATGATTTTAGTTTTTATGTGGATGAATTTTTTTTAGACGTACCGGTAAGATTGCGTATCCGTTTAATAAGACGTGAATAATATTCCTTATTGAAAAGTTGTGAGTCGTGCATGGCCTTGTAGGTAAGAAAAGCGCCTACCGGTGTCAGTACTAAAACAGCCAGCCACATTCCTATAAAAGGCGATGTCATGCCTTCTTTCACAAATTTTTCACCGAACATATTCAGCAGGTGAAAGATGAGGAAGAAAATGATGGCAACCACCAGCGGCATTCCCAATCCCCCTTTGCGTATGATGGAACCCAGCGGGGCGCCCAGGAAGAATAAGACGAAGCAGGCCATGGATAGGGAAAATTTCCTGTGCCATTCTATTTTATGATAGCGGATCTCCATTTTGCGGTTCTCGGCTTCGTTGGCGGCATTTTCAACGGTGATCCTTAAATTATTGGCTATGTTTTTAGCGGCATCCTTCACAATATAGCGGGCAGAGTCGGGTAAAAGGGAATCAAGATTTTTATAGTTAGCCGTTGCGTTGGGAATTTTTTTCCATACGCTGTCGGCTACTGCTGTGTAGTGTAAGTACAGGTTAAATGAGCGGAGTGTGCGGGCATTCAGGCTGTCGTTCATTTTGTTCAGTGAATCAAGAAAACGGTTGATCTGTCCGGCGCTCAGCATTTTAAAATTATTTTTATAAATGCTGTCGTTGGTATTCTGCTTCTGCAATGAGCTCAGGTCGAATAATTTTTTAAAGGAGCGGAAGCCAAGCCGTATGTATTCGGTAGAGCTGTCGCCGATGTTTCCGTTCTCCTGGTACCGGTAGCCATTTTCCAGGTTGAATTCCAGGAATTTTTTATCATCGGAGATACGCATCACCCCTTTTTCAGCAACGATGCTGTTATTTTGAATGGGATTTGTCTGTTCGTAGATCAGCACATTGTGAATGGTCTTTCCATCCGCATCTTTCTTGCCCGCTTTAATTGCATACCTGGGTATGTGAGTGAAGAAGACGCCTTCTTTCAGGTCGAAGGCAGGCTTTTTATAATAGATGTCGTTGTACAACGCCACGAATTTTAAGTTGGCATAGGGAATTACATAGTTGGCAAAAACAAACGTGATGCTGCAGAATAAGAGCGATACCCATATCAACGGCCGCATAAAACGCAGCAGCGAAATACCGGATGATTTTATGGCTACCAGTTCAAAACTTTCGCCCAGGTTGCCAAAGGTCATGATGGAAGAGATCAGTATAGCGATGGGCATGGCCAGGGTAAGCATGGAGGCGCTTACATACCAAAGAAATTTCCCGATGGTGATGAAGTCGAGGCCCTTTCCTACCAGGTCATCGAGGTATTTCCAGAGGCCCTGCATCATGAGCACAAAAAAAGCGATGAAGAACGTTATGATGAACGGCCCGATGAATGCTTTTAGAATAAGCTTATCTAATTTCTTTATCATGCCCGCTGCGGGTGTATTGAACGGTAATTGTAGTAATTTGACGTTTCATATGAAGCATCTATCAAAATTAACTCTTTCTGATGAGGAACTGCAACTGGTTAACAATACCGGCTGGATTTTAACGAAACATGATATTATCCGCCGGGTGTATGATATGTTTGGCGGGCTGTCGGAAAAATATAAAGCACTTGTTGCAAACACAGTACTGCCCTTACCAATTGTTCAATCTTCTCCAAAAATTTCAAAAGGCGAGAACTACCGCCAGCTGCCTTATGTGATACTGGATCATCCCCGTTGCTTTGAAGCAGAAAATATTTTTGCCGTACGCTCCATGTTCTGGTGGGGAAATTTTTTCAGCATTACCCTGCAACTCTCCGGGGAATACAAAAAAATGTTTGAAAAGAACCTGTTTGCGAACTTCGGATTGCTGAAGCAGCATAATTTTTATCTCTGCGTTAATGAAGATCCCTGGCAACATCATTTTGAAGAAGATAATTACATGCCTGCCGGTAAATTTTCTGCAGAAGAATTTGAAAGAACAGTTTCACAAAAACAATTTGTAAAACTGGCCATAAAATTCCCGTTGAATCAATGGAGTGAAATACCCGGATTACTTGAGGAGAAATTTTTTACAATCATGCAGTTGCTGAAATCCTAGCTTCCGAGGCGGTGAAATAATTCCTTCACCTGGTATTCCCATAACTGGCTCTGGTCTTTGATTTCTTTTTTATCGGCGAAATCACTGATCAATAAAATGGTCTGGTTGGTTACTTCCGATTTTTCAATGCGCCATTCAAAATATTCATCTTTTGCCATGTGGTCCCAGCGAAAGCGTACAAATTTATCTTCTTCTGTTTCCAGCAGCCTGGCTTTATCTACGGAGCCATTCCAGCTAAAACTATAAACACCTTCTTTTTCATCCACTTTATCGGCAAACCATTCCTGCAGACCGGCGGGGGATATTAAAAATTCATATAAAATACTTGGCGAGCATCTTACAGGGTATTCTAATGTATATAAAACTTTCTTACTCATCCTTTTCGTTTAAATATCGTTGCTATCTTGCAATAATAACAAAATAATCTGCTTATCAAATTATTTATTCAACTTTTCTTGTTTTACTTATGAATCACAAAAGTTAAACAAATCAGGTTTCAAACTTCTGAAAGCCAGTGTTTTAGATTTTTTTTTTTGGTTGCATATAGGAAATAACATAAATTACGTTAATAGATTTGTAAATTTTTAACAAGTTATTAACCCCAATAGTCTATTTCCAACTTAACCTTTAAACCAACAGGCTTATGAGCATGCGCCAGCTAAAAATCACTAAGTCTATCACAAATCGTGAGAGCCAGAGTTTAGAGAAGTACCTGCAGGAGATCGGTAAAGTAGAATTAATAACTCCGGAAGAAGAAGTAAAATTAGCCATCAAGATCAAACAGGGAGACCAGCAGGCATTGGAAAAACTAACCAAGGCCAACCTGCGTTTTGTAGTTTCTGTTGCAAAACAATACCAAAACCAGGGATTAACATTACCTGACCTCATCAATGAAGGAAATCTTGGTTTGATAAAAGCCGCACAACGGTTTGATGAGACCCGTGGTTTTAAATTCATATCGTATGCTGTTTGGTGGATACGTCAAAGCATTTTACAGGCATTGGCAGAGCAATCAAGGATCGTACGTTTGCCATTGAATAAGGTAGGCTTAACAAACCGCATCAGTAAGGCATTTTCACAACTTGAACAGGAATTTGAAAGAGAACCCACTCCGGAAGAAGTGGCTTTTTTATTGGATATGGATACTGAAGAGATCGCCGCCACACTTGGCGTGTCGGCCCGCCACGTGAGCATGGACCAGCCTTTGTCTGATGGCGAAGAAAGTACATTGATCGATGTTCTGGTAAATCATAATGCTGCCAATACCGATGATGAACTGGCATTTAAAGCATCGCTTAAAACAGAGATAGACCGCTCTTTAAGCACATTGACCGAAAGACAGAAAGATGTGATCCGCTTCTTCTTTGGCATTGGTGTTGACCATGCTCTTAGCCTGGAAGATATTGGCGAACATTTCAACCTTACCCGGGAAAGGGTGAGGCAGATAAAGGACAAAGCCATCACCAAACTACGCACAGCATCCCGGTGCAAATTGCTTAAAGCATACCTGGGTACCTGATATTGCTCAACCCATTCCCAACTCTTTTCAGCAGGTCTGCGCCTGCTGATTTTTTTTATTCCCTATGGCGGGCGAATTCAATTTTAATAATCCTTATTTTTCCCCGAAATTTGCCCCATCTTAAATTACTGTAGATGTCAATCGAAATAAAAGTTCCAACTGTAGGCGAAAGTATTAATGAGGTGACGCTGGTGAAATGGCATAAAAAAGACGGCGAGTGGGTGAACCGGGACGAAGTGATCGCCGAACTGGAAAGTGAGAAAGCCACTTTTGAACTGAATGCGGAACAGGCCGGGGCAATAAAGATCATTGCCAAAGAAGGAGATACCCTCAATATCGGCGATGTGGTTTGTTCGATTGATACCGCTGCCACTAAACCGGCTACAGCGGCTGTTGAAGAAAAAGCAGCGCCGGCAAAAGCAAAAGAGGAACTGAAAAAGGAAACTGCTCCTCAACCTCAAACTACAAACCTGCCTACCGGACAGGCAGGCCTCAAACCTGAAACTGAGATTAAAGCAACCCCGGTTGCGGCCGCTATCATTGCCGATAAAAAAGTTGATGTGAAAGTGGTAACGCCTTCCGGCAGCAATGGCAGGATCGTTAAGCAGGATGTAATGGATGCATTGAACAACCCCGGCAGAAGG
>Ga0209023_10008309_pt1 | contig 10440 bp, 4 predicted proteins | sample LakOneMetagenome_FD_187468 | JGI IMG/M metagenome (GOLD analysis project Ga0209023, IMG submission 187468) | Freshwater and sediment microbial communities from Lake Erie, Canada (SPAdes) (version 2) | ecosystem: Environmental > Aquatic > Freshwater > Lentic | place: Lake Erie, Canada | collected...
TACAAAGAAAACAGGAGTTTCATGATCCCCTGGAACAACAAACAATTGTCGATCAGTTATGAAACCTTCCGCGATAAACTGTTACCCGGCAGTGAAGAGAAATGGAAAGTAAAGATCAGTGGCAATAAAGGAGAAAAAGTAGCAGCTGAATTACTTGCGGGCATGTATGATGCAAGCCTCGACCAGTTTAAGGCCCACAGTTGGTCAGGTCTCAATATCTGGCCCGGTCTCTACAATGCAACTTACTGGGTGGAAAATGGTTTCGGCATTGTGAACTCAGAGGAGTTCAATAAAAGAAATTACGACTACCTGGACGTTCCTGAAAAGTCATATGATATGCTCAACCTCGACCTGGGTGGTTTTGATGGAGGAGATTTTACCTACTACTGGAGTGATGGTTATGCCCGCAATTATAAATCCATGCCGCCACCACCACCGTCGCCGGTGTTGGCAGGAGAACAAATGGTTTTAAAAGAAGTGGTCACAGCACAAAAAAAGATTCCAAAATCCGTATTAAGAAATAAGGGACTTGAAGTGGATAAGGACGGGATTCTTGATTCAGAGAATATTCCGGACAGCGTTGGCGCACAGGTAAAGCCAAATGATAATGTGCAGGTGCGTAAAAATTTCAATGAAACCGCTTTCTTCTTCCCCGACCTAAGAACGGATGCCCAGGGCAATGTGGAATTTTCTTTCACCATGCCAGAAGCGCTTACAAAATGGAAGCTGATGACCCTGGCGCATACAAAGGACCTCTCCAGTGCATATGCCGAAAAAACAACCGTTACTCAAAAAACGCTGATGGTGCAACCCAATGCACCACGCTTCATGCGTGAAGGCGACAGGATGGAGTTCAGTGCAAAAATTGTAAACCTGTCCGACAGTGAAGTAACCGGCACCGCACAACTTGAATTGCTGGATGCTGCCACCAATAAACCCGTGGATGGCTGGTTCAAAAATGTTTTTCCTTCGCAATATTTCACCATTGCGGCAGGACAAAGCTTTGCAGTAAAGTTCCCGATGGAGATACCGTTCAACTTTAATTCAGCATTGGCATACCGCATAAAAGCGATCACAAAGGCAAACCAAAAAGGAGAGGTATTTTCAGATGGTGAGGAAATGGCTTTCCCGGTGCTCACCAACCGGATGCTGGTAACCGAGAGCATGCCACTGAACCTGCGCAATCAAACAACAAAGAATTTCAAATTCGAGAAACTACTCAACAGCAACAGCAGTAACACCATCACCAACCAGGCCCTTACACTTGAATATACCAGCAATCCGGCATGGTATGCAGTACAGGCCCTGCCCTACCTGATGGAATACCCGTACGAATGTGCCGAACAAACATTCAACCGCTATTATGCGAATACACTGGCAACCTATATCAGCAACTCCGTTCCGAAGATCAAAACCGTTTTTGAAAGATGGAAGAATACTGATACTGCAGCCCTGATGAGTAACCTGCAAAAAAATGAAGAGCTGAAATCAGCTTTGTTGGAGGAAACGCCATGGGTACTGGCTGCTCAGAATGAAAGCCAGCAAAAGAAGAATATTGCGTTGCTGTTCGACATGGTACGCATGAGCAGTGAAACGGATAAGGCCATGAATAAGCTAAGAGAACTTCAGAGTTCAAACGGAGGCTTTGTATGGTTCAAAGGCGGGGCCGATGACCGCTACATGACTCAATACATCATCACCGGTATCGGGCACCTGAGAAAATTAAATGCCTATACGGATGACGCTTACAAAAAGATCAAAACGATCGTAGACAAAGCCATTCCCTATCTTGATAAAAAAATAAAGGAAGATTATGATGACCTGGTGAGGTATAAGGCTAAATTAAAAGATAACCACCTGGGATATACCGCCATACAGTATTTATACATGCGCAGTTTCTTCCCCGAATACAAGATCGCCGATGCTTCGCAAACTGCGTTTAACTATTACCGTGGTCAGTCACAAAAATACTGGCTCAGCAACAGCAAATACATGCAGGCCATGATCGCACTCTCTTTGTACCGTACAAAGGATGAAAAGGTACCTGCAGCGATCATCAGGTCGCTGAAGGAGAATGCCATTACCAAAGAAGAGATGGGTATGTACTGGAAGGAATGGGCCACGGGCGGGTATTACTGGTACCAATCTCCTATCGAAAGCCAGGCCATGATGGTGGAAGCATTTTCTGACATCGATAAAAATGCAGCTACAGTTGATGACCTTAAGACATGGTTGCTCAAACAAAAGCAAACCCAGAACTGGAAGACCACCAAAGCTACGGCTGAAGCATGCTATGCATTATTGCTTGGTGGCAGCAACTGGTTAGCCGAAGAAAAAGAAGTAACCATAAACCTGGGCAATATTGTTATTAAAAGCACAGATGATGCTACTGAAGCAGGCACGGGTTATTTCAAAAAACGTTTTGAAGCTGAGAAAGTAAAAGCGGAGATGGGTAATATAACAGTAACAATCAAATCAGCAGAGACCAAAGTTCCCCCTTCAGGGGGCGGAGGGGGTAGCTGGGGTTCTGTTTACTGGCAATATTTTGAGGACCTTGATAAGATCACTCCTGCCGAAACACCATTGAAACTGAGCAAGAAATTATTCATACAAAAGAACACCGATAAAGGGCCTGTATTGGTAGAGCTGGCAGATGGTGCCGAACTGAAAGTGGGCGACAAAATTAAAGTGCGCATTGAATTACGTGCCGACCGCGACATGGAATACCTGCACATGAAAGACATGCGGGCGGCCTGCATGGAGCCTACCAATGTGATCAGCCAGTACAAATACCAGGACGGGTTGGGCTATTACGAAAGCACCAAAGATGCAAGCACCAATTTCTTTTTTGGCTGGATGAGCCGGGGTACCTATGTTTTTGAGTACGAACTCTTTGTTACACATACAGGTAATTTCAGTAATGGCATTACAACCATACAATGTATGTATGCTCCGGAGTTTACGAGTCATAGTGAGGGGATCAGGGTGAATGTGGAGTAAAACCCCCTCCGCCCCCTGAAGGGGGAACTGATTATGGAAAAGATAGCGGCGAAGATTGAAGCGAAGAATAGGGTATTCAAAAATGAAGTACACTTCAAGTTATTGTTGATGAAAGATACATTGCTGATATGGAAGATATAATGGCTGGATATGTTTACTGTACCGCTCCCTCTCCTTCGGGAGAGGGAGAAGGAGGGGGAGGGTTTACCACTCATAATACATCCTTTACCACTCCTGAAACCGCCGGTTCCACTCAACACTGATTCAATTGCAGGATCATTCCAGGCTATATACCTTTATGCCATCAAACAAACGGAGCCACGCTCCCATGCAAAATGAACCAGATCCAGGCTGCCCTTCTCTTTAATTACCGCCAAAGAGTTAAGCCACCCGCCATCTTCAGGCTTTAGTTGCCGATCTTTTAATTATCTTCAACAGGCAGTTGAATTTACATCCGGAAATTGGACTATAGCTTCTTTACACGCATCAATAAATGATCAATAAAGTACTGCTGTTCAAGAGTGCGACGCCACTACAGGCGATAAGAGGTCCTGCTGCCGGCTACAAAAAAACAAACCCCTATAACACAAAATAAAATCAACACTCCATTATGAACACAGAACAATTATTCGCAAATTACTGGTGGGTGATCGTACTCCTCATCTCCCTTCTTTTTTACAAATTCATCCTGCGTGTTTTCTTTGGTATGGTGATCGTACCAGAAAACAGGATCGGGCTGGTAACAAAAAAATTCGTGCTCTTCGGCTCCAACCGTGCACTGCCCGACGGAAGGATCATAGCCACCAAAGGCGAGGCCGGCTTCCAGGCCAAAACCCTGGCTCCCGGACTTTATTGGGGCATGTGGCCCTGGCAGTACGGCGTTAATATGCAGCCTTTCATGGTGATACCTGAAGGTAAGATAGGCCTGATATTGGCCAATGACGGCGCAGAGATACCCACCGGAGCCATTCTTGGCAGAAAAGTGGAAAGTGATAATTTCCAGGACACTACTGCTTATTTAGACAATGGCGGACAAAAGGGACGCCAGACCGCTTACATTACTGCAGGTACCTACCGCATCAATACCTACGCATTTACAATTACCATTGCCGATATGGTGATCATACACGAGAACATGGTAGGTATTGTAACCTGCCTAGATGGCCGGCCCATCGAAAGTGGCCAGATCGCCGGTAAGTATATTGACGGCCACAATAATTTCCAGGACTTTGATACCTTCCTGCAAAATGAAGGTAACCGTGGCCTGCAACCTACCATCATCCTAGCCGGTAGTTACAATATCAATCCCTGGGCCATCCAGATTGAAGAAGTACCCATGACGGATGTTCCGATCGGTTATGTGGGTGTGGTGATCAGCTATATTGGCCAGGACGGAAAAGACCTTACAGGTGAAAGTTTCAAACACGGCAATATCGTGGCAAAGGGAAGCCGTGGTGTGTGGATGGAACCTTATGGCCCCGGCAAATATCCTTTCAACAAATACATCATGAAGGTAGAGTTGGTACCTACCACCAACCTGGTACTCAACTGGGCCAATGCAAGAAGTGAATCACATCAACTCGATAAGAACCTGAGCACGATCACCGTGAGGTCGCAGGATGGTTTCCCGTTCAACCTGGACGTATCGCAGATCATCCACATTCCGGCAAATGAAGCGCCGAAGGTGATCGCACGTTTCGGAAGCATGAACAACCTGGTATCGCAGGTACTGGAGCCCACCATCGGTAACTATTTCCGCAACTCGGCCCAGGACAGTGATGTGATATCTTTCTTAAGTACCCGTAAGGAAAGGCAAATGGCTGCTAAAGAACATATCAAAAATGTGCTCGATGAATACAATGTGAATGCGGTAGATACCCTCATCGGTGATATCGTTCCACCCGAAGCGCTGATGAAAACATTGACCGACCGTAAGATCGCACAGGAAGAAGAAAAAACATACAGCACACAAAGGATGGCGCAGGAAAAACGCCAGGGCATGGAAAAAGAGACTGCCATTGCCGATATGCAGAAAGAAATTGTAAAAGCACAGCAAAGTGTAGAGATCGCACAACGTACTGCTGATGCCACCGTTAAAAAAGCGGAAGGTGATGCCAACAGCCTGAAACTGCAGGTAGATGCTGAAGCCACCGCTACAAAAATGCGGGCCAATGCCGAAGCAGAAGCCACCAAGGCCAGGGCAGGCGCACAGGCCGAAGCCACAAAACTGAATGCCAGTGCCGATGCAGAAAAGATCAGCAAGACGGGCCTGGCCGAAGCTGAAAAGATCATGGCCATTGGTAAATCAACCGCTGAAGCCTACGAACTGCAGGTAAAAGCCATGGGTGGAGATAATTTTACCAAATACAAGATCACCGAGGAGATCGCCAAGGGTAATATCAAGATCATTCCGGATATCCTTATTGGTGGGGGAAGCGGTACTGATGGCGGCATCAATGGCCTGCTGGGCATGAAGTTGATGGAAATGATGGACACCAAGAAGACGGATAAATAGATTATAATACCCCACTGCCGGCGGTCATAGACCCCGACAGTGGTATATGATAACTTAAATCGAAGTTCCTCTTTTTAGCCAGCCCCCGACAGGGTCTAAGGATCGCTGTCGGGGGTTTAGGCTTTTACTTTCCCGAACAGGCTTATATTTGCAGTCCGTAATTTTTGGATACCAGGCAGTGGTTTTTCAATACAGCATCGTTGCGTCGCACTCTTGTACGGCATCAACTTTATTCAGCTTAAGCCAGCCGGTCAAAAAAATTATCAATTATTAATTATCAATTATCAACTAAAATGTATCGTTCTAATACCTGCGGAGAATTAAGATTAAGTGACCTCAATAAAACCGTTACCCTTTCCGGCTGGGTGCAAACGGTACGCAAATTCGGCAGCATCACTTTCGTGGATCTGCGTGACCGTTATGGCATCACGCAATTGCTGTTCTCTGAGTCATTGAATGCCGACCTTGACGCCAATCCCCTGGGCAGGGAATTTGTATTGCAGGTAAAAGGCACGGTAAACGAACGCAGTAATAAAAATGCGAATATTCCTACAGGTGATGTTGAGATTGCCGTAACAGAATTTAAAATCCTGAACAAATCAGCTGTCCCCCCCTTTACCATCCAGGATGATACCGATGGCGGAGATGATATAAGGATGAAATACCGTTTCCTCGACCTGAGAAGAAATGCAGTAAAGAAAAATTTAGAACTTCGATATTCCGTAAATCGTGCTGCCAGGAATTACCTGCACGAGAATAATTTCATGGATATTGAAACGCCTTTCTTAATAAAATCTACACCCGAAGGTGCAAGGGATTTTGTAGTGCCTTCGAGAATGAATCCCGGGCAGTTCTATGCGCTGCCCCAATCGCCGCAAACCTTTAAGCAGTTGCTGATGGTTAGCGGGTACGACCGTTACTACCAGATCGTAAAGTGTTTTCGTGATGAAGACCTTCGCGCCGACCGTCAACCCGAGTTTACCCAGATCGACTGCGAAATGGCCTTTGTAGAGCAGGAAGACATTTTGAATATGTTCGAAGGATTGATAAAGCAGGTCTTTAAAGACGTAAAGAATATTGATTATACCGAAACCATAGCACGCATGACCTGGGAGGATGCTATGTTCAATTATGGTAATGATAAACCGGATATCCGTTTTGATATTAAACTTTGTAACCTGAAATTTCCTGCACATACTTTCCGGGACAAAGAAAATAAAGCTGGCCTGATTGCCGGTGATTTTCCTGTATTCAACGAAGCTGAAACTGTGGTAGCTATTGCTGTACCCGGTTGCAGTGAATACAGCCGCAAACAAACCGATGAACTGACTGAATGGGTGAAGCGTCCGCAGATCGGTATGAAAGGTTTGGCATTTATCAAGTACAATTCCGATGGAACATTCAAAAGCAGTGTAGATAAATTTTATACAGAAGATCAACTGAAAGCCATTGCTGAAGCCGCCGATGCAAAAGCCGGTGACCTCATTTTAATTTTAGCAGGCGCAGAAGAACGTACCCGTAAAGCCATCAGTGATCTTAGAATGTATATGGCCGATAAGCTGGGTATGAGAAAGCCAACTGAATTTAAATTATTATGGGTGCTGGATTTCCCATTGTTTGAATATGATGAAGAAGGAAATCGCTGGGTTGCCCGTCATCATCCTTTTACATCCCCAAAGCCAGATCATATTGATATTATGATCAACAATAACCCGGTTATTGAAGATGCAGCAAAATATTTAGAACATCCTTATGCCCATATCAAAGCCAATGCTTATGACATGGTATTAAACGGAAATGAAATTGGCGGCGGCTCTATTCGTATCTACCAAAGAGAATTACAGGAAAAAATGTTTGCCGCACTGGGCATGGATGCCGAAGAGCAACAACATAAATTCGGTTTCCTGCTCGGCGCCTTTGAATATGGCGCTCCGCCGCATGGTGGTATTGCTTTTGGCTTCGACCGTTTATGCGCCATCCTGGGCGGCAGTGAGAGTATCCGCGATTTCATCGCCTTCCCCAAAAACAATTCCGGAAGGGATGTGATGTTGGATGCTCCTGCAAGCATTGATGAGAAGCAGTTTGAAGAACTGCAGATAAAACTTGATTTGAAGGTATAGAACCTTAACAGGTATTTTCTTAATAAGAAGCTATTTTAACCGCAGGTACAAATCTGCATGATCTGTTATTTTCAACAGCGAAGGCATATCTTGTTTTTCCAGTTCAATGATCTCCACAAAATCTTTTATCCTGGCAACTGAAAATGTCGAAAAAAGGTATTTGGTGAATTTTTCTGCATCCTCATAAATGGAAGGACTATATTCAACAATGATCTGTATTCCGGGGTTGGCCTTCAATATTTCCTGCATACCTTCAAATACAACAGGCTCAACACCTTCCACATCGATCTTAATAATATCTACTTTTGTTAGTCCATTTTCCTTTGCCAGTTCGTCCAGTGAAATGGTTTGTACCGGAACCTGGGAATACCCTTTTGTAAGTTCATTCACTTTGATGGTTCCTCCTCCCAATTCCCTTTCATTAATGGTTAGTATGGCCTCTCCTTTTTTATTTGCAATCGCGGATTCGATCACTTTAAATTTTCCTCCGTTTACAAAACGGGTAGCCCTCAATAATTCAGCAATACGCGGGTTGGGTTCAATAGCAATGGTTTGACCCGTACTACCGCTCAATTCCGACATCAAAATGGAGAAATATCCAAAATTTGCACCTACATCAATGCAGGTATGTCCCGGCTGTATGATCTGCGCAAGCAGTTTTGTGATCCATGATTCCCAGTAACCATCCATGATAAGGTGCGGAGCGATACCCATATCCATGGCATCTACATACATTTTATAACGGGTAAGCACTTTACACAAAACCGTTTTATCACCAATATAAAGATGGTCGGTATGGTACATACAGGAGTCTTCAAATTCAGAACGGCTCATATTGCTGATCTCACCGGGGTTCAAAATATTATCCATGTTCAATTTTTAGAGTAATGACTGGTAAACATCTGTATATTGTTTTGCACTTTTTTCCCAATTGAAATTATTCCCTCTTTTAATTATCTTTTCCGCCAATCCATTTTTCTGATAGTGGTACATTCCTTCATTAAAAACCTCACACATATGCCCTGGGTCAAAATGGTTAAAATAAAAAGCAATATCCCCGCCAATTTCAGGCAATGAAGTGAGTGCAGACAGGAAGATGGGTTTACCGAATTTCATGGCTTCAACAACTGGTGCCCCAAACCCTTCAGCCAGCGAAGGAAGCATAAAAGCAAGGCAGTGATTAAGATACCAGGCCTTATCTTCTTCCGAAACCGGTCCCAGGATATGCAGCCTCTCGGCAACACCATATTGCATTGCCATGGCCCGTATATAGTGAACGTACTCCGGATCATCCAATTTGCCGGCAATGACGAGTTCAAGTTCAGGATTTTTAAGCAAAGGAATCAAGGTATGAAAGTTCTTTTTCCGGTTCACATACCCCATTGTAAAAATAAAAGGTCTTTTAGGATCGTAACCTGCAGGTACCCGGGGTGGTGATACCACATTGTGGGTACCATTATGAATTACATAAACCGGTTTGTGATTTATTTCCAGGTTACTCACCACATCATTTTTGCAATGCTCCGAGATACAAACCATCGCATCACACCTGTTAATCAGTTTTTGTGTTTTTTGCAAGCTCAATGACCTTTCCGTTTGCGATTTATCCTCATGCAGGCAATTAAGGTCATGAATGGTAAGTAAAACTTTAATGTTCTTTTTCCGGGGTGGAACAATGATACGGCCAGATTGAAAAGGGGCATGCCAGATATTGCAATCCCAAAAAAAAGGTTTAAAATACTTCTGATGCCATTTCCTTTCTGTGATACAGCTTGCATTGTTTTCAAATGATTCTTTTTCCCCCGGAGGTATATAAAAAGAGATGCAACCTTTGTTCTCTTTTTGAAGTTCCCGATTTACAAAATTCCCAAGGTTCAGACAATAATGATAGAGCCCCGAATCCGGGTATCGCATGAGGTCGCAATCAAGAATGATCTTATACATAAAATGCGGGAGAATATTATCAGGAGCTAAGTTCCAAAAACCTTGCGATAAAAAATCGTCAAAAATCATACCGTAAGATGATTTAGCACAGTTTTTGCAGGTTTGAACCGGTTTAACTTCCGTTTTCTTAATAAATGAATGTATTTTAAAGGATAATTTATTAACCTTTAGCCATTTTTAATACTATGATGAAACGCATTATTTTCGATTGCGAAAGAATGAAGTATGAAAACACCGGCCTATACCATTACTGCCTGAACCTGGGCAACCGCTTAAAAAAAAATATTGACCCCCGGATTGAAAATATCAGCTTTTATACACCTTACGGAACAGGGAGATTTTTTGGTGAAGGGCCCGGTCATTTGATGCAAAATGAATTGCATAAGTTATGCATGCCCTCATTAAAGGATTATACCATCTGGCATGCCACATACCAGGATAGTTATTATCTGCCATTCAGGAACAAAAAAATAAAAGTGATCCTCACCATCCATGATCTGAACTTTATGTATGATGATGCCAAATCGGTCTCCAAAAAACAAAAATACCTCTGCCGCCAGCAAATGCTGATCAATCGGGCAGATGCAATCATTTGTGTGAGTGAACACAGCAAAAAAGATGTTCATTTTTATTGTGATGTAAAGAACAAACCATTATACACTATTCTTAACGGCACAAATTCCCTGCAAGAACCTTTACTGTTTCATAGTTCATACAAACCGTCAAAACCTTTTATTTTTTCACTGGGCACGATAACTCCGAAAAAAAATTTCCATACCTTACTAAATCTTGTAAAACAAGACAATAATATTGAACTTGTTATTGCAGGGAGGATAGATGATATTGACTATTACCATTTCA
>Ga0209023_10008310_pt1 | contig 10440 bp, 12 predicted proteins | sample LakOneMetagenome_FD_187468 | JGI IMG/M metagenome (GOLD analysis project Ga0209023, IMG submission 187468) | Freshwater and sediment microbial communities from Lake Erie, Canada (SPAdes) (version 2) | ecosystem: Environmental > Aquatic > Freshwater > Lentic | place: Lake Erie, Canada...
TTGAAAGTGATGATGCACTCAATGAAATTCGCGTAGAAATGATTGATCGTTTTGGCTTGTTACCATTACAAGCGCAGAATCTTTTTCATGTTCATCGTTTGCGTCTTGTTGCAGAGAAGTTAGGCATTGAAAAAATTGATTTTAATGCTAAAGGCGGTATTGTTGAGTTTGCAACTGATACGCCAGTTGAGGCGATGAAGATTATTAAAATTATTCAGGCAAAGCCGAATTTCTACAAAATGGAAGGCGGTCGTCGTTTGCGTGTAAATGCGAATCTGACTGATGAAAAAGAACGATTAGCCTTTTTGCAAGATTTGCTGCAACAAATGGGCTAAATTCACACATCTGTAATATATTGATACATTGTAGGTGTTGATAACTATGTGTATAACATTGTATAAACTTAGCCACATCATATAGATGTGCATGTAGTATTGTACAAAATGTCTCATTTTGGATTTATAGTGTTTGCTTCATTAAAATAATAGGTATGTTTCTGCGTGATTGACTGAAAAAGTTTACGTTTCGAAATGTCTAGTTTAATGTGTCTAAATAGCATGTATGTAGCTATCACTATTTTTCATATATTTGAAATAAATTCGTCATAAGATCTGCATGTTGGTGTGATCAAATACACATCGTTGCTCATGCAAGTCGCTTGTGGTTTTTCTATAAGCAAATATTGGATTTGTTTGAGCTTAATTGAGAATTCTCTAGATAGAGTGTTATTTTTTAATAAGTAAACAATGGTATATCAAGAGAAATAATGATTGAGAGATCCTATAAAAGCATAGGATAAAGTAAGGATAATACGAGAAATGTTAAAGATGAAAGTAAATGCTGCATTTGAATTTGAAACTGAAGAACTTGAGTTAGAGTTTGAAAATGGCGGATATGATATTGCTGATGATGCAGTAGAGATGTAAGGCTGTTTTAGTTTATTTCTCACTTAGTGTGTGATTCAAATCAAAAATTAGATCAGTGTAATTAGCAATAGACAGCCACTTAGAATTGACTAAGTTGGCTGTTTTTTATTGCCTACAGATTTAATGCTATATACTATACGCACGCCAGTCATGTTCTGATGCTGCGTTTCTCATCGCGTACAATTTTATGTACAAACTTATGTGTTAAATTTCGGATTCTGTTGAATGTCATCTAGTACAAGCCAATCTAATATCAAGAATATTCGTAATTTTTCGATTATTGCCCATATCGACCATGGTAAATCAACTTTGGCGGATCGTTTTATTCAGCGCTGCGGTGGGTTGCAAGATCGTGAAATGCAGGCGCAAGTACTGGATTCAATGGATTTGGAACGCGAACGTGGTATTACCATCAAAGCGCATTCTGTCACTTTGTATTTCGATCACCCAAATGGTGAGCGCTATCAATTGAACTTCATTGATACACCAGGTCATGTTGATTTTTCTTATGAAGTGTCTCGTAGTTTGGCTGCGTGTGAAGGTGCGTTGCTCGTTGTGGATGCTGCGCAAGGTGTGGAAGCGCAATCAGTTGCGAACTGCTATACCGCGATTGAGCAAGGTTTAGAAGTTGTTCCTGTTTTGAATAAAATCGACTTGCCGCAAGTTGAACCAGAACGCGTAATTCATGAAATTGAAGAAATTATCGGAATCGCAGCCGATGATGCGCCACGTGTTTCTGCAAAAACTGGTTTAGGGATTGATGATCTTTTGGTTGCGCTCGTTGACCGCATTCCAGCGCCAGAGGGCGATGCTGATGCCCCGCTGCAAGCATTGATTATTGACTCTTGGTTTGACAACTATTTAGGCGTTGTGTCATTGGTGCGTGTTCGTCATGGTCGTATCAAGAAAGGCGACAAGATGCTGGTGAAATCCACAGGACAAAGTCATCCAGTGTCATCTGTCGGTGTATTTAACCCTAAGCATTTTGAAACTAAACATCTTGAAGCAGGCGAAGTAGGCTTCGTGATTGCAGGAATTAAAGATATTTTTGGTGCACCAGTTGGTGATACGATCACGCTGCAATCGACACCCGATGTTGAAGTATTGCCTGGATTTAAGAAGGTAAAACCACAGGTTTATGCAGGTTTATTTCCAATTGATTCCAGTGATTTTGAAGCATTTCGTGATGCACTCCAGAAACTGAAAATCAACGACTCTGCGTTATTTTTCGAGCCAGAATCTTCTGATGCGTTGGGCTTTGGATTCCGTTGTGGCTTCCTTGGCATGTTGCACATGGAAATCGTCCAAGAGCGTCTAGAACGTGAATACAATCTTGATCTGATTACTTCTGCGCCAACCGTTATTTATGAAGCTGTACAAAAGAATGGTGAAGTTGTTTTGGTGGATAACCCATCAAAAATGCCAGATGGCAGCACGACAGAAGAACTCCGCGAACCGATTGCTGAATGTCATATTCTCGTCCCTCAAGATTATTTGGGTAATGTAATGACGTTGTGTATCGAGCGTCGTGGTGTACAAAAAGATTTGAAATTCTTGGGTAATCAAGTGTCAGTTACTTTTGAGATTCCATTAGCAGAAGTCGTACTCGATTTCTTTGATCGCTTGAAATCAGTATCTCGTGGTTTTGCTTCATTGGATTACAATTTTGTACGATTCCAACCTGCGCGTTTGGTTAAAGTTGACGTGCTAATCAATGGCGAAAAAGTCGATGCGTTGGCAATGATTTCGCATATGGAAGATGCACGATTCCGTGGAAATTCATTAGTTGAGAAAATGAAGGATTTGATCCCTCGCCAAATGTTTGATGTGGCAATCCAAGCAGCGATTGGCAGTCAAATTATTGCCCGTTCAACTGTGAAAGCAATGCGCAAAAACGTGATCGCGAAATGTTATGGCGGTGATGTGTCGCGTAAGAAAAAATTGCTGAATAAGCAAAAAGAAGGTAAGAAGCGCATGAAACAAGTGGGTAGTGTTGAAATTCCACAAGAAGCGTTCCTTGCTGTGCTGAAAGTGGATAAGAAATAAATTGAAAATGGTATGTTGTTTGATCATTGTTGAGTAATGATCAAACAACAGCTTAAATTTGCATATCAATCTGTTTGCCTCAATGCAAGTTGAGCGTCAACAGATTCTAATAAGAAGGTTATGCTGCAATGGATTTTGATTTTAATCTGATACTTGTTCCTGTGACGCTGATATTTTTTATCATCTGGTTGCTGGATAAACTAGTTTTGAAGCAGCATAAACAATTTAAGGCTAAGCAGATCGCTAAAGAGTCGATATGGATTAGTCTAGCTTATGATTTTTTCCCTGTATTGGCACTTGTTCTTGTTGTTCGGTCATTTATATTTGAACCCTTTAATATTCCTTCGGAATCGATGAATCCGACGCTGAAGACGGGTGATTTTATCCTCGTAAATAAGTTTGATTTTGGTATTCGTTTGCCAATTATTAATATCAAAATTATTGATAGTGGTGAACCAAAACGAGGAGAGGTTGCTGTATTTCGTTATCCGTTAAATCCTTCGGTGAACTACATTAAGCGTGTGATCGGCTTACCTGGTGATAAAATTGTTTATAATGAAGGTGTATTGACTATTAATGGACAAGCGATTCCAAAAGTCGCTATGCCTGATATGGGTGATCCAACATATGAACATTTCTTTCAAGAGCAGATGGGTACGCATTCTCATGTGACACGTGAGCTTAATGATGTTTGGAGTGCATCTCAAGCACCCTTTGTTAATTCATTAAATAATGGTGAGTTCGTCAGCAGTAATGGTCATCATTGGGAAGTAACCGTTCCTGCTAAGCATTATTTTATGATGGGTGATAATCGTGACCAAAGCGCAGATAGCCGTTTCTGGGGATTTGTACCCGATGAGAATTTGGCGGGTCGCGCAGTCTATATCTGGATGCATAAAGAGCCTGGCTTTCATTTACCTAGCTTTCAGCGCGATGGTGTGATTAACTAAGCACTCGGATTGTTGTATATTTATATAAGAATTTAGCGCAGACAGGGGAATGAACATGCGTGGACAGCGAGGAGTATCCTATTGGGGCATTGTAGCTCTGATATTTATCGCATTCTTTGGCTTACAGTTCTTTTTAGCCGTTGGGAATGCCTATATGGATGATTTTACGATTAATAAAATAGTTGAGGAGCGGTTGAAGACTGAACAAAATAATGTAGATCCGACAACATTGATGAATGGATTTAATCAACAGTTCGATATGAATGGTCTTCGAGATATGAAAGCCGAAGATCGGTTGACGGTTACAAATGATGGTGGAATTCAGATCATTAAAAAATATGAAGTACGCCATAACTTTATCGGCAATATTGATCTCATTGTGCATTTTGAGAAAACATTTGACCAGAAAGCGATTAAGGCTGGTGGTTAAGTGACAGTAAAAGACTTGATGAATTACAGAAGTAGTGCGCGGAGTTAATGACAGTATCTTTGAAGTTTGTTCGTTTGCAGAAACAATTGGGGTATCAGTTTAGCCAACCTCAATTGTGTCAACAGGCATTAACCCATCGCTCTGTAAGTTCTAAGTCTAATTACGAACGACTAGAATTTATGGGCGATGCCTTGCTTGGAGTTGTGATTGCGTGCTATTTATATGAGCGTTTTCCAAATGAAGACGAAGGTCGGTTGACGCGTCTTCGTTCTACATTGGTTCGTCAAGATTCTTTGGCTGCGATAGCCAAAGATCTAAAGCTGGGTGAACATCTCATCTTAGGTAGTGGTGAGATGAAAAGTGGTGGTCATCGTCGTGAGTCTATTTTGGCGGATGCTGTAGAGGCACTCATCGGTGCGATTTATTTAGACTCATCAGATTTGAATATTGTTAGAAATATTGTCTTGAAGTGGTATGAACCTTATTTGGGTACGCTTGAGCCTAAAGACACTTTAAAAGATCCTAAAACACGCTTACAAGAGCTACTACAATCGAAGCATTTGCCCTTGCCAGAATACACGCTCACTGCAACGCAAGGTGAGGCGCATAACCAGACTTTTACTGTTCAGTGCCGAGTTGAAGGTGCACCGATTACGGTTGGTTTGGGGCAGAGTCGTCGCTATGCAGAGCAAAGTGCGGCAAGTCAATTATTGGCAATCCTAGAGGCGGCTAAACCTTAATCGTTCAAATTGGTAGATTTGGCCGTTATTTAATGCAACATATGTTCGAATGCATCTATTTTATGTTTTCGAGATCACCTCCATCCTTTATTAGCGATATTTCCTTATGACTCAAACTCATCGTGACCTTCCAGATAACTTTCCTGAAAATGTAATGGAAGAAGAACTTGATGCCTTGTCGTATCATAAAATTGATTTGGCTGAGCAGAGTGAATCTGCTAGTTCTGGAAGTGCTGATGGTCAAGCAGACGATTTAATTAGTCAGTTTTTCAAAAACTCTCCAGATGTTCCTGCTGATTTTCGTGCGGGTTTTGTTGCTATTGTTGGTCGCCCGAATGTGGGTAAGTCAACATTGATGAATCATTTGTTGGGTCAGAAACTATCAATAACCTCTCGTAAGCCGCAAACAACACGTCATAAGATTGTGGGCATTGATACACGCGATAATGTGCAAGCGGTCTATGTTGATACGCCAGGGATGCATAAAAAAGAAGTGCGTGCGATCAATCGGATGATGAATAAGGCTGCGACTTCTGCGCTGCGTGATGTGAATTTGGTTTTATTCGTTGTTGATGCTTTAAAATGGGTTCCTGATGATGAGTTGGTGCTTGAAAAGCTGATTCATGCAGAAATGCCCGTTGTCCTTGTGATTAATAAATCAGATACTTTGGATAATAAGAATACGCTGCTTCCGCATATTGAGCGTTTATCGACACGAATGAAGTTTAGCGATATTGTGCCTGTGTCTGCTTTGCGCGGTTCAAATTTAGATCGTTTACATGAGGTGATTGCACAGCATTTGCCATTTTCTCCACCTCTCTATGGGTTGGATCAGATTACAGATCGTTCAGCACGTTTCTTGGTTTCAGAGATTATTCGTGAAAAAATCATGCGCCAATTAGGTGAAGAAATTCCGTATGATTTGACCGTGCAAATCGAGAGTTTTAAGCAAGAACCTCAAGCTGTTAAACCAAATGGTCAGATTAAAGCGGCTTGTACATTTATTGATGCGACGATTTTGGTCGAACGCCAAGGTCAAAAGGCGATTGTAATTGGTGACAAAGGTTCTCGCTTAAAGCAAATTGGTGTAGAAGCGCGTCAAGATATGGAAAAACTGCTTGAGCAAAAAATTATGCTGACCTTATGGGTGAAGGTAAAAGGTGGTTGGTCAGATGATGAGCGAGCCCTGAAAAGCCTAGGATATGGTGATGTCTAATCGATATTGATTGGATGTAAATGGATTGTTTAGCACTGATAAGGCTGTACTGATGAAGAAAATCTCAATTGTTGCAATTACATTGGCATGTACTTTGTTGTCAGGATGTATTACTGATATTGTGACAGTGCCGTTAGGTGTTGCATATGATGTCACTAAATACACAGTAAAAGGTACGGTTGCTGTTGTTGGTGGAACAGTTGATTTGTTGACGCCAGATGGCAAGAAAAAAGATGATTCAAGCAAGAGTGATGATTCAAGTAAATCCGATGATAGTAAGAAATAAGGGTAATTATTTCGAATTGGTCTAGCGTGTGATTACTCTTGGTGATATCAGGATCAAAGTCGTATCTTTAAACGGAATTGGCGATGCGCAATGAACCGCTTCATGGTTATGTATTACACCAGCGTGCTTATCGTGAAAATAGCAAGTTGGTTAATTTCTTGTCATTTGAAGCGGGGCGGATTGATGGGGTTGCAAGACAGAATGTCGGTACGCTTTATCAACCGACATTGTTATTTGCAACAGGAAAATCTGCTTTAAAAACTTTTGCCAAAGCCGAAGCTGCTGGCTCAGCAATCACGATGATGGGTGATGCATTATTTGCAGGTTTTTACTTGAATGAATTACTGGTGCGTTTGTTACCGCATCAGGAAGCATTGCCAGAAGTTGTTCGAGCTTATGCAGATGCTTTACAAGCGCTTTCTGAGAAACAATCATTGATTGCAACGTTACGCCGTTTTGAGCTCGTTTTGCTTGAGCAATTGGGATATGCAATTGATTTTGAGTCTGATTGGTTGGGACAGCCGATTGATCCAAATGCACTATATCGCTACCAACGTGGTGAGGGTTTTGCATTAAATTCTTCAGGCGAAACCGGTGCATCCATTCTTGCAGTGAGTGATTTCCAATCATTTATTCACAATGCAACAACGCCAGATTGTCTTTCCATGCTGACGCGTGTCCTGCGTAATGCTCTTGCTGTCCAGCTAGGTGATAAGCCTTTGAAAAGTCGTGCACTTTGGATTGCGAGTAAACCTAAGATATCAAATTAAAAAGAAAAACATTTGTGATTATTTGCATAATTAATTCTTTATAAAACATCATTTGTTGTTATTCTAATGATCAATTTCGATTGTACTGCTTTATGGATTCAGGAGTTCAACCATGTCACTTCTTTTAGGTGTAAATATTGATCACGTAGCGACATTGCGTCAAGCGCGTGGCACGACCTATCCTGATCCTGTTGAGGCAGCATTGCTTTGTGAGCGCGCAGGTGCAGATGGCATTACGTTGCATTTGCGAGAAGATCGTCGGCATATTCAAGATGAAGATGTGAGACGAATGCGTCCTTTATTGCAGACGCGGATGAATCTTGAGATTGCCGTTACTGATTTTATGATTGATTTTGCTTGTGAGATTAAACCTCAACATGTCTGTCTGGTGCCTGAAAAGCGTCAAGAATTGACGACGGAGGGTGGGCTAGATGTGATCAAGTATCATAAGAAGGTTGAGCAGGCTGTCGCACAATTAACGAAAGCTGGTTGTCAGGTTTCTCTTTTTATTGATGCAAATGTGCATCAGATCGAAGCTGCAATTGCCTGTGGCGCGCCTGTCGTGGAATTGCACACTGGTGCGTATGCCGAGGCAACAGGTGAGCATCAACTGCTTGAGCTGGAGCGGATTACGGATGTGACCGCGTATGCGTTGGATAAAGATCTCATTGTGAATGCTGGGCATGGCTTGAATCTTGAAAATGTTGCACCCATTGCACGCATCTATGGAATTCATGAGTTGAACATTGGTCATGCACTGATTGCAGATAGTGTTTTTGTAGGTTTGGAAACTGCGATTAAACAAATGAAAGAAGCGATGCTGAGCGCTCGTGCTAGCTATTGATTGCTCTTTATTTTGTAGTTATGAGATTAATATATCGTTTTAAATAAAGGAAATAATAATATGTTTGGAAGTTTTTTAATTGTTCTATTGGTTTTGGTGGTATTTATTGGTCTACAAGCCATCAAAATTGTACCACAGGGTTTTCAATACACCATCGAGCGTTTCGGAAAATTCAGTCGTACACTTGATCCTGGTTTGGCATTTATTACGCCTTTTATTGAAAAAGTCGGTCAGCGCGTGAATGTCATGGAGCAGGTATTGAACGTGCCACCTCAACAGGTGATTTCACGTGATAACGCGGGCGTAACGATTGATGCGGTGTGTTTTTATCAGATTATGGATGCATATAAAGCGTCTTACGAAGTAAGTAATTTGCCGATTGCAATAAATAACTTGGTGATGACCAATATTCGTACGGTGATTGGTTCGATGGAACTGGATGCGATGTTGTCACAGCGCGATCAGATTAATGGGCAATTATTGGCCTCCATCGATCATGCGACTTCGCCGTGGGGTGTCAAAATGACACGGATTGAGATTAAGGATATCAATCCGCCTGCTGATTTGGTCAATGCTATGGCTTCACAGATGAAAGCTGAGCGTACCAAACGTGCCTATGTTCTTGAAGCTGAAGGTCGTCGTAATGCAGAAATTTTGACTGCTGAGGGGGAGAAGCAAGCAAAAATTCTGAAAGCGGAAGGCGAGCGTCAAGCTGCGTTCTTGCAAGCGGAAGCGCGTGAACGTTTAGCAGAAGCTGAAGCGAATGCGACGCAGAAAGTCAGTGATGCTTTGAGCAATGGTAACGTTCAAGCCTTGAACTACTTCATTTCACAGAAGTATGTCGATTCACTGAAAGACATGGCGACAAGTGCCAACAGTAAAGTGATCTTTATGCCACTGGATGCGTCAGCGTTGGTTGGAGCGGTTGGCGGCGTGGCTGAGTTGCTTTCGGAAAAAGGTAAAGCTCCCATCACTCCATCGAATGCGCCGCGTCCTTCACGCTTTACTCCACCACAAAACACTTAGGATTCATCTATGAGCGCTTGGGTTTTTTGGTTAATTATTGCGGCGGTGATGCTGATTGCTGAACTGATGACAGGGATCTTGTTTTGTCTGTGTTTGTGCGTTGCTGCGGTGTTGACGGTTGCGGTCAGTGGTGTGTTATCGCCAACCAGTCAAGGGATTGTATTTTCGATCTTATCTGCAATATTTCTGATGATTTGGGCGAGATGGCGTAAGCAACAAACTGCATTAGAAAAGCCAAAAATTTCTGAGATTCAACATCATCTGTTGGGTCTTGAACTGGTGTTGTCTGCGGCTTTAGAACCACAAGCACAAATTCGAGTCGGTGATAGCTATTGGCTGGCACGTTCCAAAGATGGTCAGTCGCTTGCTGTCGGTACGAAGGTGAAGGTTGTTGCAATTGATGGGACGATGTTGGTGGTGAAGGTGGTTTGATTTTAAGTATTGAATTGTGGAATATACTAAATGACGTTGTATTAACAGTAAGACTACGATCCGAGTAGTAAAAAAATCATTTTAAGTCGAACGTTACCGAATTCTGAGAGTCTTGATAACATAATTGTTCCAGATAAGTTGTGAGTTAATAAACCAAGTGTTATGTGGTCAATTGCGCTTATCTTAGAATTCCTTATTGGCTATCTTTTAATCCAGTGTTGTGATATTAAAAATGAATTTCAATTCTTCAGCATTATTATGCTGTTGCACGCACTCCAACCCTGCTATCTCACAATAACGTTTAATATCTTGCTGACTCATCGGATCAGTCGAAATCAGGTGGATAGGCGTTCCGACAGCGTGATTGCGCAACGCCATTTTTAGTTTAAGTAATGGCATTGGGCAGTGTAGACCACTGGTATCAATTACGAGTGGGGTAATAGATTCAGTGGTCATGATTTTGGCTCTTAAGCTGTTAACTTTGCTTTAATACGTGCTGAAACATCTCCAGCATCTGCGCGGCCAGCAATCAATGGGCGAAGTGCGTTCATGACTTTACCCATATCACGGATGCTTGTTGCACCTTGTGTGGTGATTTCATTTTGGATCAATGCGTTGAGCTCATCATCAGTCATCGCGGCTGGTAAGAATTCACTGATCACTTCGAGTTCAAATTGTTCTTTGTTGGCTAAGTCTTCACGACCAGCAGCAGTGTAGGCACTAATTGATTCTTTACGCTGTTTCATTTGTTTTTCTAAGAGTGCTAAAACGCGG
>Ga0209023_10008311_pt1 | contig 10440 bp, 5 predicted proteins | sample LakOneMetagenome_FD_187468 | JGI IMG/M metagenome (GOLD analysis project Ga0209023, IMG submission 187468) | Freshwater and sediment microbial communities from Lake Erie, Canada (SPAdes) (version 2) | ecosystem: Environmental > Aquatic > Freshwater > Lentic | place: Lake Erie, Canada | collected...
TCCGGGAAATAAATCCAATGTTTGTCGGAAATGCCTTCTCGCGCGACGGCCAGGTTGACGTTATACACGGAGACCCAACGCAACGACTCAGCCAGTTCCCGCATCGACGCGGGAAGATCGACAGACCGTCGTACCAACTCGGGTAAAGGGATCGTCGAGATGATACGTTCATACTCCTCGGTGCGTTCCCCCTGAGCACTTCGGAAGACAGCGCGACGTCTCCCCGTCTCGATCTCCACCAATTCTGAATCGTACGCCAGATTCTCCACCGAAGGCAGGAACGCCTCCGGCAACACCTTGATACCTCCGCTCACCGGATACTGGAACGACGGGTTGTAGCCGAATGCCTTGTCCTTAATACCCAAGGCCCCGCTGACGACATCTTTGACATCGGGCTTCGGCACGAGCCACGAGACCCAGTCGGATGTGAGTTCATCAAGCGGCACCTGCCACAACTTTTCGTTGAACGGCACCATGAAATGTTTGGCGATCCCTTCACCCAGGCTGTCGATGATCCATTGTTTGAACGACGGACTGTCGATCGGCGGCGTGGACGCGGAACGGGACAGCGTAGCGATAAATCCCAAGAGGCACTCGCGCACGACCTCCGGTGGAAGTCCATACGTATTGACCTGAAACGGATACTCCGTATAGGTGTCGTGAGAGAAGACATAGGATTTGCGCGCATGCCGCTGCAATCGATCGGGGAGCAGGCTTTCAACCAAGGCCTTGATGGCGGTCTGGCGAAAATGGAGCAGGTGTCCGGTGTAGTCGAAGGTGAAGCCGTCTTTGACGTACGAGCGGCAGAGTCCTCCGACCTCTCGTTCCCGCTCCAGAATCTTGTATGGTATCCCGCGCAAGTGATAGGCCGCGCTGAGCCCCGCCAATCCTGCCCCAACGATCATGATCATACTGCGCCGGTCCTTTCTGTCGAACGCGCCGGGACTGCCTCAGGGCTCACGGCGACGACTCCGCTGGACACATTGACCCGAGTCAGCGCCACGGCAGCAACGGCCAGGGCCAGCACGGTCACACCGCTCAGGATCACGGCGAGATCCTGCGGGACGGCCATGACTAACAAACCGATCCCGCCCAAAAGCGCCGCACCGAGGTAACTGAGCAAGACGACGTGCGTGACCGAGAGTCCCCAATGACGCAACCGTATCGCGATGTGATCTGGACTGCCCAGAAATATCGGCAAGCCGCGCAGGAACCGGATGTACATGACAAACAGCGTGTCGAAAATCGGCATGCCCAGTATGAGCACAGGCGTCAGCAACGACACGGAATGGCCTTGCGTGTATTTGCCGATCATCGACAAGGCGCCTAGCATGAGGCCGATGAACATGGCGCCGGAATCCCCCATATAAATGGAAGCCGGCCGCCAGTTGTATCGAAGGAATCCCAGCAAACTTCCCATCAACGCGGCCAGCATGAAGGCAATCGTCTGATCACCGTTCAGAATCGCGACCACACAGAGAAACGCGGCACTCACCACGCCGACGCCGGCCGACAATCCATCCATGATGTCCAGAAGATTGAAGGCATTGATGATGCCGATCATCCAGAACACCGTCAGGATGATGTCGACCCAATCCGGAAGAGACGCAATCTCGATACGAATGCCGCTCTTGATCAACACAAACACGGCCAGGAACTGTCCCGCCAACTTGGTGCCCGGCGACAACACACCGAAGTCGTCGATCAATCCCAGCATGACGATCAACGTCCCCGAGAGCACGATGCCGAGCACGTCTTGCCGGAATTCGAAGGTAAACGCCAGACTCACGAGAAACGAAAGGTAGATCGCCAATCCGCCTAAATATGGAACTGGCTCTCCCTGATGCTTGAGACGGCCATCCGGGCTGTCGACAATGCCGAACTTCAACGCGGCACGGCGCGCAATCGGCACGCCATACACCGAGAGCAGGACGGCAACCAGGAATGTCAGCGCCAGGAGGATCATCGCACACCTGTCGAGTGGCTGTGGCTTGAAACGGAGTGGCGCACATCCCGCTGCATCAGATGAGTGGGCTCACCCCCGGCAAATGTGCGATAGACACCGGCCAGCCGCGGTCCCCACACCTCCAGGGAGTATCGCGTCTCTACGGTCCGGCGACCTGCTTGCCCCATGCGAGCGCGCAATTGCGGGTCCCGGCACAATGATTCAAGGCGCTCATACCACTCTTGTTCGGTGGAGGCGAGAAATCCGTTCTCCCCGTTCACAAGGATGTCGCGGTTGACCCCGACCGGCGAAGCCACCGCCGGCAACCCTACCGCGAGATATTGCAGGAGCTTGAGCGCACATTTGCCCCGCGCCCACTCCGTATCTGCCAGCGGCATCACGCCGATGGTGGCATCCTGGAGATCCTCCACCTCACGCTGCCACTTCCAGGGAAGAAACTCTATGTCCACACCGGCCAGCGCCGGGGGCTGAGAACAAACCACCCGGAGCGTCACGCGATACCGTTCCTGCAGACGGCGGAGTGCGGGCGCCACTACATCCAGATACTTGAGATTGTAGGCCAAGCCGATCCAGACGATCGTGATGGTCTCATTGTCCCGATCGCGTGCGCCCGTCGTTTGGACCGGCTTGGGCGCAAACCGTTCTGCATCCACCACTGTGGGCACCACCGTCACATGGGATGAAAATTGTTCGGCGTACGCAGCTAAGCGACCGTTTCCAACAATGACTCCCGTCGCCATGGCCAAGAGCACAGGCATCTTTTGTTCATGGCCGCGAGTCAGGTAAATCGCATCGTCCATCTCGATGACCAAACGATACTGCAACCAGCGCAACAGTCGTTCGATCAGTGGAGGCGCATAGGGAAAGAGTTGCCCTTCGATCACGATCAGATCCCGCCGGCCCAGGGTCAGGAGCGTCCCAATCCGTTTGAGAAAGCGGGCCAGCACATAGGGGATTTTCAAACAGGTTTGAAGCAGGGATGAGCGCAATTGGAGAATCGAGAAATAGGTTGCGCCGAACAGCGGCTCTACACGGCAGTCGATGCCCGCCTCTTGGAAATGCGGCAAGAATTGAAACACGCGGTACCGGCTACTCGGACCAATGGAGGAGCTTTTTGAAAAATAAGTAACCGTCATGGCGCGTCTTTCCGCCCTGTTGTCTCGAAATATCCACCGGTTGTGCAGACGGAACCGGCTAGTGAAATACTACCGGAGTTCTCCGGCAAGGATAGATTTTTCGATGTTTCTGACGGGGCAACGGAGGCCGGGATACGGGCGCAGTCTCCACCGATTCCACGTGGATCGCCGACCGCTAGAGCTTTGAAGAGTTCGAATCGAACGGAATGCGACGGAAGAACGAATGATGCCATTCAGCCAGCATGACCAGAGAAAACAACAGGCGCTCATTCGGACGATCTGAAACTAGCTCTCGCTCCACCAGAGAAGCTGCGGCCTTCCCATCGAAGTGGGCAATGCGCTGCAGATCAAAATACTCAGCCAGGCATTCGACTTTCCGCAACCATTGTTGCAGCCATGTCGCCATAGGCAGGACAAATCCCTGCTTCTTCCGCTGAACAATCTCGCGCGGCAGCAACAGTCTGGCGACTTCCCGAAGCGCAACCTTGCTGTGGGTCAGGGTCATTCGCTTGGATTCAGGCAACCGAAGGGCCGTCTCGACCAACGCTGCAGATAAAAATGGCGCTCGTCCCTCGAGACTGTTTGCCATGGCCATGCGATCCAGCTTCACCAGCAGATCATCGGGCAACCATGTCAGGATATCGGTAAGGGTGGCTCGTTGAAGGGCATTCTTCGACTGTTGAAGCGTGGACCGCAACGCATCTTCCCAGGGATCGCGATCCGGAACACACCCGCCCAGCAATCGCCGGCGTCCCGCCGAATCCATGACCAGCGGAAACCCGGATGGCGTCACAGGCCACACATTATCGCAAAGCTCCTGAAGTGGCGGTGCGGACGCTCGTCCTACCATCCAGGCTCTCAGGCGGGCCCGCCACGACCGACGCGACAACATGGCACCGTAATACTCATAGCCTGCGAACAACTCATCGGCCCCTTCTCCAGATAGTACCACCGTCACATGGCGTTTGGCCTCTCGACAAAGCCAATAGGTCGGGAGCAAGGCCTGATCGCCAAGCGGTTCATCCATCCCATCGATCACCGCGGGCAGCAATTCGTGGAAAGCCGTCTCATCAAAGGTGAAATGATGGTGCGATGAGCCGATCGCGCGCGCCACCACTTGAGCGTGAGCTGACTCATCATAACGCGCATCCTTGAAGCCCATCGAAAAGGTGTCGATCGCAGGATGATGCTTCGCGGCGACCGCCGCCACAATCGAGCTATCGATGCCTCCGGACAAGAAGACGCCGACAGGCACGTCGGCGACCAATCGACTCGTGACTGCAGACTCGATCTGCTCGACAAGTGTACTCGTATCGACTGTTTCGATCGGCCCGAGAGCCGGGCGATAGTATTGCTCATGAGTGATCAGGAGGGAATCCAGTGATATGGTGAGCCGCTCACCCGGCAAAACACGGTGAATCCCCTTAAAGATCGTGCGACGGCCCGGCACATAATGCAGCGCAAGGTACCGATCGACACTGCCGGCATCAATGTCATGATCGACCCATGGCAGCCATGCCAATGCGGTGGTATTTGAGCTATAGGCGAACTTGCCGCCTGCGGCACTATAGTAGAGGGGTTTTTCTCCGAACCGGTCACGCGCCAGATGCAACCGTTGATTCCGTCGGTCGAGAATGGCGATCGCATACATGCCATCGAGGCGTCCCAGCAGACCTTCCATGCCCCAGTGATCGTATCCATGGGCCAACACTTCCGTATCGCTGGCCGTTCGAAATTCAGCACCGCCTTGTGCGAGTTCCCGTCTGAGGGCGGCGTGGTTGTAGATTTCCCCGTTTTGAAAGGCAACGACCTGGCCATCTCGACTGAGCAGGGGTTGTCCGCCGCCTTTGACATCGATCACCGCCAACCGGCGCATCCCCATGACAATATGATGGTCAACGAACTGCCCGACGCCGTCGGGACCGCGCGCCTCCATGGTGGCCAGCATGCTCGACAGGACATGGCGCGCCCGCTGGGGCTCCATGCGATCACACACGCCGACAATGCCGCACATGCGTTGATCTCCCCGTTTATTACGCCCGCCGGGTTCCCGGCATCGGTTTCTGACAGATGAGGAACACGAAGTCCGATGGCAGGACGTGGCTTTTGATCAGCAGATCCTCCAGGAGGAGGATCAATTTTACAATCGAATCAAAATCCCGCTTCCCCTGATTGGCCAATTCGGTTCGCAGCAGAGGGTGCAATTGATGGAGTAGGGTGCCGTTATAGAACCGCTCATAACAAACGTCGAAATGCTTTTTCACCAGTGGATAGACGTCGGCTGATCGCACCGCTTCCGACGGATCGCAGGCAAGCATGCTTTCAATGGTCGGCCTCTCGAATCTGGTATTCCTGCCATCCCGTAAATAGGCAGGGTCGAGGACACTCAGCACCTGGTTCGCAATCTCGATCTGCCGGTCAGTCCACTGAAACCGGTTGGGACCGATGAACTCCACCACCACGAAATAGCCGTTCGGCGCCAAGGCGCGCTCCACCGTTGAGAGCAGTGCCTCCAGATTCGTCGCATGATGCAGCGCACCGGTCGAAAAGATCAGATCAAACGTCCCCTCAATTTCCAGCGCGTTGACGTCCCGCACCTCAAATCGATAACGGTCCGGCGGCGCCCCCACCGCTTCGAATCTCGCAGCTGCCTGCGTGATGGCTCCTTCTGAAATATCGACCCCGCTGACGAATCGCACTTTGCCCGATGTGTACAGTTGGATCTCGTGCGCCCCGTCTCCGCAGCACACACTGAGAGATCGCTCGAACGTGCGTGCCGCAAAATAATCGTTCAGGAGCCACCCCAACCAGTGCTGGGGAGTATCGGTCATCAGGCGATAGGTGGCCTCCTCGACCAACTTGTTATTGAGCCAGTAAGAGTTGTCTACTCTCATGGCTTGAAACTGTTGCCCCCAATAGTCGGATACCCGGTGTTGGTCGTCTCCAGCGTTGCCGGCGGCAACAGGTTGAGATTCGTGAAGAGAACGGAAGCTCGCACGGAGCTTCCGGAGTAACGGCAACAGGCCCAGCCGCCTTAGTCCGGGGAGCAGGCTGCTCCGCAATCGCTCATCCATGAAACCAGCTCCCATCATCAAGCCCTCACACCTGACTCAGCAGACACTTCGTGTTGTCTTGCCCGTTGGCCCGTCGGGTTGGAACTACCAACTTTCAGCCTGATATGGATTGAGGGCCTCTCTGGTAACGACTAGTGGGGACGCCGCCCCTCGAAGTAGAATCCAGCCGCCAGGGTGGTTCGTCCGGTTTCACCGAGTGCATCATCGAACTCACCTGCTCCGGCCTGCAATTCTTTGCGCCATTTTGCAATCGTGTTGCGCCACTTCCTTGAGGTGATGAATGGCGCAATCGCCTCGAATTGCATCAAGAGGCTCGCCGAAGGATGCTGGTAGCTCTTGATACCGCAGCGGATTTCCTCAAAAGGAGCCATCACTTTGCGCAGGCCGTGCTGAGTCATATTGAAGAAATGCCAAGGATCTCCGTGTAACGGCTGCATGAAAGCCGTGTCGAGGTGAATGATCCCGCCGGGACGAAGGATACGACACAACTCTCGCGCCGTATAATGCGGATCCTCGAGATGTTCGAACACCGCCTGACTGACCACCGCGTCAAAGGTCTGATCGCGAAATGGCAGCCGTGCGCGGGTGCAAACCAGATCGGTCCATTCATACTGGACCGCATCGAGGTAGACCACGTGGGGGCGCAGTAATTCTTTCGGCGTGTGTCCGGCTCCGAAATCCAGCACCAATCCGGCGCGGTGGCGGCCAAGGATGTCGAGCACCTCGGCAGAGTAGGGATGGGTGTTGGTCTGCTCCGTGACATGCAGGCAGGGTGTGCCCTGTTCCTGAAGAAAATGCGGAACACCTCCTCTGAGAGGTACGAGCCTGGCGCAGCGAGGGCACGTCCATCCAAGGTCCTGCTTTGCCAGAGCAGACCGGCATTCCGGGCAGACGACGAGATCACACAGATTGAAGGACCGATCGCGCATGACCGGCGGGCGATAGGGTCCGACCGCATACGTGCGGCGAAACAATTCCCGATCCTGCCCGGCCGCGTCGAGGACCACCACCTCAACCGCCTTTGCTTGATCCTGCTCCCCCATCAAGAGATCGCCTTGAAATCCGCTGATGATGGCTTGCGAGTGAGTCGAATAGACCGACGACACATCAGGCCGGACGCTCCCCCACTCCAACGTCGCGACTCGTTTTCCATTGCAGGCGACGTACAACTGGGGACGGCGACCATGGTCCGGGATATACCAACCAGAAAACCGATTGATCGTATCCAACTGCGGCCCGCCGGGCGTCTCCAGGTTGAACCGTACCGTCATGCCACAGGTCCTCCGCCGCTCAGCCAGGCTTCGGCAAAGATCTCTGCATAGTTGCCGACCATTTCATCGAAATCAGTCCCCAGGGCCAGCACGCTGGCGCTCTTCGAAGCCAAACGGACTCGAAGCGCCTCATCCTGAAGTACAGACTGGAGTCGGTCGGCCAATGCGCTGCTGTCGCCTGCTTCATAAAACAAGGCATTTACTCCTTCTCGAACCTGTTCGCGGATTCCGAATACGGGAGTCGTCACGATCGGTAGACCATAGGCCATGGCTTCCAATACTACCCGCGGGTAACTCTCGAGTTTCGACGTACACACAAAGAGGTCCGCAGCACGATAGTACTCTGTGGTCTGACGCGTCTCCGGAATGAGATGCACTCGACTGCGCAACCCTGACGGCAGTTGTGCGGCTAGGGCATGTAACTCTGCACTGTATTCGCTCGGCCGATCCCCTACGATGTAACATCGAATCCGCGTCTGCAGGGCCGGAGCAAGTTGGGCCAAGGCTTTGACGAGATCCTGCTGTCCTTTTCGTGGGCAGACCGTCCCAAGGAGCAGGATCACGACCTCGCCTTCGCGCGCGCCGATGGACTTGCGTGCTTGCGCGGGCGGCCACTCCCTGCTCGCTTGTTCGATGCGCGTCCGGTCGAGGCCGTTACGAACGACGGTAAAATTGTGACGCGTATTGAGCGCCGCATAGGCATCGCGTGTGGCATCCGCCACGAAGACCACGCGATAGGGCGACGCAAAACAATCGTAGGCTTTTTGGATGACGCCGTCAGGCAAATAATCAAAATAGGTCTGCCAGGGCTCACTTTCCCGAGGGTTCCAGACGGAGGGCAGTCTGGCCGCTCGCGCCGCCGCGACGGCGTAAAAACTTTGAAGCGTGTTGGCGTACACCAGTTCCGCACCCCACGACAGACACTTCGAGGAAAAGGCTTGAACGGCCTCTTCATATTGCTTGAGCGTCGTTACACCCCAGAGCGGATGCCGATCCACCATGACCGGAATCCCCTCTTCCTCATAAAGCGACCGCAACGGACCGTCCACGGGGGAGAAGACAATGGGTTGAATGACTTTCCGCCGGACCAGCTCTTTGGTCAGTTCGTATTGGCTCCAGGGCGCACCTTCGCAATTCAAGCTCAATGCGGTCATCACCATCGGAATCGGCTTCTGTCGACGCGCCGCAATGGTGCGCGGCACGAGATTGAAGCTCTCATCGACCAGGGATAGATGCGGACTATACCAGGGGTCGCGGCGGCGTTTGTATTTCTGTTTGAATGCGGCGACCTCGGCCGGATCGTCACGGAACCCTCTCGAGTAGCCCTCGTAGTGAGTGAGCTGCGCCTCGGGGCAGTAGACGCAACGATACCCCTGGTCGACCAGGCGATAGCAGTAGTCTACGTCGTTGTAAGCGACGCCGAACTCCGCCTCATTGAAGCCGCCCAATTCCAGAAAGCGCCGACGAGATGTCAGCAGACAGGCCGCGGTGACGGCCGAGTAATTCCTCACTACAGACGCATAGGCCAGATAGCCGTGTTCCCACGAGGGCGTCAGCTTGAATGCGGGACCGGCCATTCCATGGTAAAAGCCGTGGACGACGCCGGCATGTTGAATGCGGCCGTCGGCAAAAATCAGTTTGGCCCCGACCGCGCCGACCCCGCGCATCTGCGCGTATCCCACCATCTGACTCAACCAGCGCGGAGCCTTGACCTCCGTATCGTTATTCAAGAAGAGGACGAATTCGCCGCTCACTTGCTCTGCGGCGCGATTGTTGATCGCTGCAAAGTTGAACCGTCCTGACGGATTGCCGATACGAATGACTCGGTGGGGCAGCGAGTGCAGATAGGCCAACGTTTCAGGATCGTCGCTCTCATTATCGATGATGACGATCTCGTAATTGCGATAGGTGGTCGCACGGAGAGACTCGACACATTGACGCAGCACCGCCACCTGGTTCTTGGTTGGAATGAGAATCGTCACGGTCGGGCCTTCATCAGGAAATTCGTGACAATAGATGCCCAGGTTTCCTGCAGCAGCAAATTCCGGTTGCGTCACCCGCGCCGCAATGCCTCGGCGCTGAAATGCCTCGGCAACCGCCCGCCGTCCCGCATCGAGGCTGGCCGGCTTCGCTGCGCCGCTGGAAGCCGTCGAGCCAGGCAATGCCCGCCAGTGATAGAGCACCTTCGGAATATGCCCGACCGCGCCCGTCCGCTCCGCCACCCGCAGCGCGAGATCATAGTCCTGAGCGCCTTCAAATCCCACCCTCATGGCTCCGACGGATTCAAATACTGCCCGTCGCACCACGAACACATGACTCAGATACATGTAGGACAGCAGCAACTCCGGCGACCAATCCGGCTTGAATTGCGGTGCATACCGCTTCCCCGAGAGATCTATTTTGTCGTCATCCGAATAGAGCGCATCGGTCTCGGGATGTTCCGCCAAATACAGGGCGATTTCGCCTACAGCATCCGGCGTCAACTCATCATCGTGATCAAAAAACAGAAGAAACTCTCCCGTCGCCAGTTCAGCGGCCCGGTTGGTGGCAAGACTAATATTGACGTTCTGCGCCAAACACGTGAGGCGAATACGAGGGTCTTTGGTAAGGAATCGCGCCAATTCAGCCCGTACGGCTGGATTGGCGCTGCAATCGTCCGCAATGCAGAGTTCCCATTCTCCACAGACTTGCGCCCGCACCGACTCTATGGCCTTGGTGAGACACTCAATCGGCGGGTCGTGCACCGGCATGACCAGCGAAATCGTCGGCAAACGGCCCGCGTGCCGACTTAGTCGCTCACGCAGGTCATCACGCATCCGCTGGTTCCAGACATTGACTTGCAACCACGCATCATAGGGCGCGAGTACCGGCTCAATGGTTTTGGGGGCAGGCGACGTTCGCTGGGCGAGTATTTTGAATCGAAAGAACGCTTTCCGGAATAGATCGGCACACTCGGCTCTCCTGGGCAGACGACCATGGCGTCTATACCACCA
>Ga0209023_10008312_pt1 | contig 10440 bp, 8 predicted proteins | sample LakOneMetagenome_FD_187468 | JGI IMG/M metagenome (GOLD analysis project Ga0209023, IMG submission 187468) | Freshwater and sediment microbial communities from Lake Erie, Canada (SPAdes) (version 2) | ecosystem: Environmental > Aquatic > Freshwater > Lentic | place: Lake Erie, Canada | collected...
CCGATCTCCTGGCGGTCGTGCTGTGGGCGGCGGTGCTGGAGGCCGAGCAACCCCGGCGCGGCCGGCGCGTGCTGCTGCTGCTGGCGCTGGCAGGGCTGCTGCGGCCCGAGGCGTGGCTGCTCGCAGGCATGTACTGGCTGTACCTGTGGTACCCGACGCGCAGCGATCGCTCCGGGAATGCTGGGCCCGCGCGGCGGGCTGTGCTGCTGCTGCTGCCGTGGGTTGCAGCAGCACCACTGATCTGGATGCTGGTCGACCTGCTGGTCACGGGGGACCCGTTCTGGAGCCTCCACGCCACCTCGGATCTCGCCGCCGAGCTCGGTCGCGACACCGGTCTTGTCGCCGCGGTCAAGGACGGCGTCGTCTTCGTCGCGGGCACCGCTCGCGAGCCGGTCGCCGCCGCTGCCGTGATCGGGCTGGTCGTCGCCTGGCGTCGCCGCGAGGCGCGCGCCGTGCATGTGCTCGTCGGCCTGACGGCTGGCGGCACCGCAGCGTTCCTCTTCACCAGCGCTGCCGGCCTCTCGGTGCTGCCGCGCTATCTGACCGTGCCGGCCGTCGTGCTCTGTCTCCTGGCCGGCTATCTCGTGACCCGCACCCGCTGGCTGATGGCGCTCGCGGTCCTTGCCGGCCTGCTCTTCCTGCTCGTCCGCAGTGACGTGCTCGGGCGCCTCACCGACGAACTCCGCTTCATTCGCACGACGCACGACGACCTGCAGACGCTGGTCCACCAGCCCCAGCTGACGGCCGCGCGCCGTTGCGGCGCCGTGACGCTGCCGAACTACCGGCTTGTGCCCGACACGCTGTGGATCCTCGACGCCTCAGCCCCTGAGGTCGGCGCCCGCAGCAACGACGACTACGTCTACGACACCGGCGTCGCCCTGATCTATACCTCCAAGAAGCTCCTCAAACGCTACGGCTACGCCGCCGGCACCCCCCGCCGCACCAACCTGCCTCCAGCCGGCTTCCACCCCATAGCCCAGTCTGGCGGCTTCACCGCCCTCAAGCGTTGCCCATAGCCCGGTGTCCGGGGTCCGTCAACGATGGCGTTGATGGGCACGTGCGGTACGGCCCTCGACGAGCAGCAGCGAGGAGAGGGAGCGATACCGCTCGTGCCGACCATCAGCGCCTAGACGTTGAACCGAAACTCCACGACATCCCCGTCCTGCATCACGTAGTCCTTGCCCTCAATCCGCACCCGCCCCCGCGCCTTCGCCTCAGCCATCGACCCCGCGTCGATCAGCTCGTCGAACGCCACGATCTCGGCCTTGATGAAGCCGCGCTCGAAATCGGTGTGGATCACGCCGGCGGCCTGCGGCGCGGTCCAGCCCTGGTGGATCGTCCAGGCCCGCGTCTCCTTCGGTCCAGCCGTCAGGTAGGTCTGCAGGCCGAGCGTGCGGAAGCCGGTGTGTGCGAGCTGTGACAGCCCCGACTCGTCGGCGCCCATCGACTGCAGCAGCTCCAGTGCCTCGTCGTCGTCGAGCTCGGCGAGCTCCATCTCCAGCTTGGCGTTGAGCAGAATCGCCTCGGCCGGGGCGACGAGCGCTGCCAGCTCGGCCTTCAGGCCGGCGTCGGTCAGCTGGTCGTCGTCGACGTTGAAGACGTAGAGGAACGGCTTGGCCGTCAGCAGCCCCAACTCGTGCAGCTCGCTGATGTCGAGGCCGCCGGCGAACAGCGTGGTGCCGTCGTTCAGCGCGGCCTGCGCTGCCACTGCGGCGTCGACGGCCGACTGGCGCGCCTTGTCGCCGCGGGCCTCCTTCTCGAAGCGCGGGATCGCCTTCTCCAGCGTCTGCAGGTCGGCGAGGATCAGCTCGGTGTTGATCGTCTCGATGTCGTCCTGCGGCGCGACCTTGCCATCGACGTGCACGACCTCGTCGTCGGCGAACACGCGGATCACCTGGCAGATCGCCTCGGCCTCACGGATGTTGGCGAGGAACTTGTTGCCGAGACCCTCGCCTTCGGAGGCGCCGCGCACGATGCCGGCGATGTCGACGAACGACACGGTCGCGGGCAACAGCTTCTGACTGCCGAACACCTCGGCCAGCTGCGCGAGCCGCGGGTCCGGCAGCGGCACGATGCCGACGTTCGGCTCGATCGTCGCGAACGGGTAGTTCGCGGCGAGGACCGACGCCTTGGTGAGTGCGTTGAAGAGGGTGGACTTGCCGACGTTGGGCAGTCCGACGATGCCGATGGTGAGAGCCACGGCGCGGGAGTCTAGGCGGGGTGCGAGTGCCGGCCGGCTCCGGCGATGCCGCTGACGATGCGATCGAGCACAAGGCCGAGGCGATCGGCGAGGCCGTCAGTCAGTGCGCGGAGCAGCGGCAGGTAGAGCAGCAGCGCGGTCGCGGCACCGAGGGCCGCACCGGCCAGCACGTCGACCGGGTAGTGCACGCCGATCACCACGCGGCTCAATGCCAGGAGGGTCGCCGCGGCGAGGGCGATCAGGCCCCAGAGGCGCTTGCGCAGCAACACGGCCACGGCGATCGCGAACGCGGCCGTGGCGTGGTCGCTCGGGAAGCCGGCGTCTGCAGCGTGCGGAGCGAACAGATGGATCAGGTGTGGATGCGCGACGAACGGGCGCGGCCGATCGACGAGGTGGGACACCAACTGACCCAACGTCAACGCGACGGCAGCGCTCGCACCTGCCGCCACCGCGGCACGCCGGGCGACGGTGCGCAGCGAACCCCACACCACCGCGAACAGCACCACCAGCGCCAGGAGAAACAGCGGCTCGGACGCTACGGCGTACGCGCTGAAGCCGTCCTCGTAGCCGTCGTGCTGTGTTGCCCACGTGTTGAGCGCGTGGGTCAGCGACAGATCGTTCACGCCGTGAAGTGTAGGTCGACGGTTGCAAGTCAACGACCACGGCGCCGCTGCGGCATTGTCTACTGTGTGCCGCTATGCGCCGACCGCCGATCCTGGTGGCGCTGCTCCTCAGTGCTCTTGTGCTCTGCGCCGGTTTCCCGACCAGCGGCGTAGCGAAGCCCGCTGCCTGCGATCAGGCAGCGCACAGCGACAAGTGCTTCAAGGGCAGCGGCAAGACGACGCCGGGCGGCGGTGGCAAGGCCTCGCACGCCGGCTGGCCAAAGATCACGGGCGTGTTCTGGATGGTGATGACGCACCACAGCAGCTCGTTCGTCGGCGGCCGCAAACACGACGAGCTGCTCGGCTGGCACGGCGACGAGACGATCAACGGTGGCAAAGGCAATGACGTCATCTGGGGCGACTGGGATCCCGATCAGCCGACGTCACAGTCGGACGTGCTGAACGGTGACGCCGGCAATGACTGGATCTATGCCAGTCATGGCCGGAACTCGATCCGCGCGGGTTCCGGCAACGACACGGTCTGGGCGACCTACGGCCACGGTTTCATCGACTGCGGGCCAGGCACAAAGGACGTTGTGCGGCTGCGCATCCATTACCGCTACGTCGTCAAGAACTGCGAGCGGCGGACCCGGCCCGGCAAGGACGGCTGGGTGCCCTTCCGGCCTAGGCGGTAGGCACGCCGAGCGCCTCGAGGCGCTCCCACAGTGGCGCGTTCTGCGCCACCGCGGTCTGCTCCAGTGCCCAGGCGCGCAGCTCCAGATCAGGCGCTGTCCGTCGCCCGGCTTCTGCCACCAGCGCCGCTGCGAACGCGGCCGCGTCAGCGGCGCGCACGACAGCCCGGTCCCAGGTCTGCACACCGTCCAGCTCAGGCGTGACGGTGCGGCGGCCGAGCCGCGCCGCCTTGAGGATCCGGAACGGCAGCCCGGCGTTGTTGAACGGGGTCGTGGTGAACGGGACGATCCCGACGTCAGCGCAGAGCAGCAGCCTGGCCGCCTCGTCATCGCTGCGCGTGCCGAGCCAGAGGAAGCCCGGGTGCGAACGGCACCACGTGTAGTCGGGGTCCTTGCGGCACTCGGCGTCGTGCCAGGCACCGACGAGCAGGAGGACGAGGCGCTCACCGAGCTGCTCGGCGACGGCCCGCAGCAACGCCCAGTCGGTGCGCCAGCCGAGGTGGCCGAGCGACAGCGCCACCACGGTGCCGGACGGGTCGGGTGCCGGGAAGCTATCGGCGGCGAGCGGCACGAGGGTCGCCTCGCGACCGGCCTCGTGTTCCAGCCGTTGCAGTTCGCCGGACGCGACGAACGTCAACGACGAGTGCTCGGCCGCCAGCTTGTGCAGTGCCTCGAGCCGTGCGCGCATCTGCTCATTGGCGTCGTAGGCCTGCTCGTAGCGGTCCCAGCGCCCGTACCAGAGCTCACAGTCGGTGCGTTCCTGCAGTGCGCGCGCGACCGGCGCCTGCACAGGATGGAAGATCGTCACCGCCGCGACGCGGTCGCCGTGCGCACCGACCTGCCGCGCGATCCGCCGCGCCTGACGCCGCGCCGAGCGTGCCGCGAGCCACGGCGGCATCCGCAGGATCGCCCCGTAGGAGATCTTCGGCGGGTCGACGGCGATCACGCCCGGTGCGCGCAGCAGATCCTCGGCCTGATCGCGCAGCAGCAGCGACTCCAGCGGGCGCGGTAGGAGCAGCAGGCAGACGGGTCGAGCGTGATCGGCAGCAGGCACGGCCCCGTGAGCCTACGGCTACAGCTAGCGTCCCGTCTGCATGGCCGCCCTCATCCAACGCCTGCTGAAGAGCGCGGCCGCGTATCAGGCGTCGAGCATCGTCGCCAGCCTGCTGGCTCTGCTGACGATCCCGCTCTACACGGCGTACCTGCCGGAGGGCGCGTACGGCTACGCCGAGGCGATCCTGACGGCGATCATCCTGGCCTCGATCGTGCTGCGCTTCGGTGTCGGTGAGGCCTTCGTGCGGCTCTGGTTCGACGGCGACGACGAGGTCGGCCGCAGGCGTCTCGCGCACTCCGCGACCGCCTGGACGCTGACGATGTCGACCGTCGTCGCGCTGCTCTGCCTCGCCTTCGCCGAACCGATCTCGCACGCCCTGCTGAACACGTCCGACGCCGGCCTGATCGCCTGCGGCGTGCTCGGTCTCTGGGCCTTCACGAATCTCGAGATCGCCTACTCGCTGCTGCGCGTGCAGGAGCTGCGGCGCGTCTACCTCGCGGCGTCGCTCTCGAACGTGCTGCTGACGGTCGGCCTGACGGTGACGTTCGTCGTCGTGCTGGATTGGGGCGCGCGCGGCTACGTGCTCGGCAACTACCTCGCGTCGACCGTGATCCTGTTCGCGATCTGGATCCATCAGCGCCGCTACGTCGGCCTGGTCCCGCGCGACGTCGGGCCGCTGCTCAGCTACGGCGCGCCGACGATGCCGGCCGATGCCGCGATTTTCGCCCTCAACGTCGTCGATCGCTCCTACCTCCTGCACGCCACCGACCCGGTCCAGGCCGATCGCTTCGCACTCGCCGCCAAGCTGTCGACGGTCGTGATCGTCGCGGTCCGCGGCTTCCAGTCGGCCTGGCCGCCGCTCGCCTACTCGGTCGATGACCACGACCAGGCGCGCGAGCTCTATGCACGCGTCACCACCTGGTACGTGGCGTTCACCGGGATGCTGGTGGCGGGCGTGGCGCTGGTCGGTCCATGGGCCGTGCGCCTGCTGGCCAGTGACGAGCGCTTCTACGGCGCGGTCGATGCACTGCCCTGGGTCGCGCTCGGCTGGGGCCTCTACGGACTTGTCCTGGTGCTGATCACCGTCGGTGGCCGCGCGAAGGTGACGAGCCGCAACGCCCCTGCCGCGATCGCGGGCCTCGCCGTCAACGTGCTGCTGCTCGCGCTGCTGGTCGAGCCGCTCGGGATCGCCGGTGCCGGTATCGCCCTCTGTGGTGGCTACCTCGTGATCCTGGTGTTGCTCTACGCGATGACGCGTGAGCTGTTCGTCGTGCCGTTCCACTGGGCGGTGATGGCACGGGCGATCGTGGTGACGGCCGGTATCGCCGTGATCGGCGCGGTGGCGGTTCCCGATCAGGGCATCGGTCCGCTGCTGCTGCGCGTCGGGCTCGGACTGGTGTTGCCGGGGCTGCTGGTCGCGGCGCGCGTGATGAAGCTCAGCGACATCGCGGCGTTGCGCCGGATGCGACAACAGGCCTAGGGGTGCCGAAGGTCGTCACGTGACGGCCGTAGGCGGGCCCCCGTGGGGTCTCGCTACAGCGTTGGTCCGCCGCGGTTGTAGTCCGAGGCGGCCTCGCGCAGCCCTTCGCTCTCGCCCGGGCAGAGCGTCGCGGTGACGTGTCGCCAGTAGCGCCGAGCGCTGTGTCCCGGCAGCACCAGCGCCGCGGCAGCGCGCGCACCGTAGGTCCACGCCGTGAGGATGCGCACGATGCCGGCGGTCAGCGCGCCGTGGTGCTTGCGCATGTAACGGTCGCGGTTGCGCGAGAACTCGACGATCCGCGGTTCCGGAATCGCCGCCGTCGAGAGCTGCTCGTGGTGCACCGCTGCCGCTGACGGCACCCACAAGGTGGACCAGCCTGCGTTCTTGAGGCGGCGGCAGAAGTCCACCTCGTCGGAGTAGACGAAGAACTGTGGGTCCAGCCAGTTGATCTGCTCTGCGGCGGCGCGGCGCACGAGCAGCGCCGACGATTGCGCCCAGTCGACTGTGCGCGTGCGGGCGCCGCGACTCTGGACGGTCAACCATTTGTGGAGGAACAGTGCCGTGGCCAGCGCGGCGTAGATGCCGGGAAAACGCCAGGCCGAGGCCTGCACCTTGCCGCCCGGCCGCAGCAGCCGCGCGCCGGCGGCCGCGGCGTCGTCGTGCTCCTCGAGTGCGTCGTACAGCGCCTGGCTGGCGCCGGGTTCCAGGATCGCGTCCTCGTTCAGCAGCAGGCAGTACCTGCCGCTCGCCTGTTGCAGCAGCGTGCTGTCGTTCTCGCCCTTGCCGGCCCGCTGGTCGAGGGCGATCACGCGGTCCACGGTCGGATGGTTCCGCGCCGTGCCGGCAGAGCCGTCGGTGGAGGCATTGTCGAGCACGAGCACCTCACTGGAGCACGTCAGCGCTGCGCGTTCTCGCGCGATTGCATCGAGACACTCGACCAGCAGAGCGCGCTGATCGGTGTTCACTACGCAGAACGTCAAATCCACGTCGGCCACGGATGCGAGAGGCTACGAGGAATGCGCGTCGACCTGCTCGACCCTTCGGCCTACACCCCGCCGTACGACCGTGCACTCGCGGGCGCGCTCGCGGCTGCCGGCGTTGACGTGCGCCTGCTGACCTCCGCGTTTCCCTACGGCGATGTCCCGCCCGTCCCGCCCGGCGTCACGTATGAGGAGCGCTTCTATCGCGGCGCCCGCGGCCCGGCGGCCTCACGGCGTCGCGCGCTGACCAAGCTCGCCGGTCACGTTCCAGCGATGCTGCGCTATCGGCGCGAAGCGGTCCGCCTCGGGCTCGACGTCCTGCACGCACAGTGGCTGGCGCTGCCGCAGTTCGATCGTTTCATCCTGCCGCCCGGCATCCCCTTCGTGATCACCGCCCATGACGTGCTGCCGCGCGAGGAGCGCTTCGGGCTCGGCGCCGCCCAGCGCCGCGTCTACCACCAGGCCGATCGTGTGGTCGTGCACTCCGAACATGGGCGCGGCCGGCTGATCGAGGAGGTCGGCCTGACCGCTGACCGCGTCGTCGTCATTCCGCACGGGGCGTTCACGCACTTCGCCGACCTGACGCCGGCACTGCCACCGGAGCTGCCGGCGCCGTCCGGACCGGTCGCCGTCCTGCCCGGCCTGATGCGGCCGTACAAGGGGCTGGACGTCCTGCTCGACGCATGGCGGTCGTTCGGCGACACGCCACCGGGGGAGCTCTGGATCGTCGGCAAAGCACGGATGGAGCTGCCCGATCTGGCATCGCTTCCGCCCGGCGTGACGATCGTCGACCGGTTTGTCAGCGAACGGGAGCTGGCCGGCGTGCTGGGCGCGGCGGACCTCGTCGTGCTGCCCTATCGCGAGATCGATCAATCCGGCGTGCTCTACGCCGCGCTGGGGCTCGGGCGGCCGATGCTGCTATCGGACGCCGGCGGTTTCGGCGAGGTCGCGGCCGCCGATTGCGCCGATCTCGTGCCGGCCGGAGATGTCGCCGCACTGGCGGCCGGGTTGCAGCGCCTGCTCGGCGACGCTGAGCGTCGTACCGTGCTGTCCGACAACGCCCGCGCGGCGGCGGCGAGCACCTACTCCTGGGAGCGGGTCGCCGCGGCCCACCTGGACCTGTACCGCACTCTGATCTGACCGATGCCCTCCTTGCGACTCTTCCGGCTGTCCGCCGGCCTGCTCGCCTGGACGAGCGTGGGCTATCCGCTGGCGCTTGTGGCGGCCGCCAGATTGCGGGCCGCGCGCAGCGGTTCAGCCGACGTTCTCGCAGAGCCGGGTCACGCGTGGCCTTCGGTCGCGCTGATCATCCCCGCCCACGCCGAGCGTGACGTGATCGCAGACCGGATCGCCAACGCCCGCAAGCTCGACTACCCAGCAGACAGACTGACGATCGTCGTCGCCTGTGACGGCTCCACCGACGGCACGCCGCAGGCGGCGCGTGACGCCGGCGCCGATCTCGTGCTGGAGCTGCCGCGCGGCGGCAAGGTCGTCGCGCAGGACACGGCCGTGGCGCAGACGGAGGCGGAGATCGTCGCGTTCTCGGATGCCAACGCGCTCTGGGACCCGGACGCGCTGCGCGCCCTGGTGGCGCCGTTCGCCGCCGACGCAGCCGTCGGCTACGTGTGCGGCCGCGTGACGTTCATCAATCCGGACGGTGGTTCGAACGAGGAGGGCCGCTACTGGGCGTACGAGATGGCGCTGCGTGAGCGCGAGAGCGCGCTCTGCTCGGTCACGGCCGGCAACGGTGCGATCTACGCCGTGCGGCGCGCCGCCTACCTGCCGGTCGACCCTGTGATGGGCCACGACCTGAAGCTGCCGTTCACGCTGGTTCGCGAGGGCTGGCTCGCGGTCGAGGCCGCCGGCGCGCGCGCAACCGAGCGGATGGTGCCGGACGTCGAGGGCGAGGCGGCCCGCAAGCGGCGGATGATGAGTCACGCCTGGGCGATCGTGCTGCGCGGCGGGCTGCTGGATCCGCGCGGCTGGCCGGCGAGCTACACGGCGATGATGGTCAGCCACCGCTGGCTGCGCTACGCGTCGCCGTTCCTGCATCTCGTCGCACTGTTGACGGCGCCGCGGCGCTGGCAGCTGGCGCAGCTCGCCCTGCTGGCGGGCGCGCTGTCGGGAGTCGGTCGCCGCGTGCCGGTGCTCCGCTACTACGTGCTGATGCAACGGTCGACGGCCCTCGGCCTGATCGATCACCTGCGTGACGGCACCGAGGCCGGTTGGTCACCGCCGGAAGGGACCCGGGTCGGCGGCGATGCCTGAGCCGATCCGCCGCATCTTCGACGTGACGACCGCGCTGCTGGTGCTGGTGGTCAGCTCGCCGGTGCTGGCGATCGCCTGCCTGGCGGTGGTGCTCGAGACACGGGGCGGAGCGCTGTACCGCCAGCGACGGGTCGGCCTCGACGGCCGCGAGTTCGACGTGCTGAAGCTGCGCACGATGGTGTCGGGGGCTGAGCAGCTCGGTGCAGGCCTGGCCGTGGACGCAGGCGACGCCCGCATCACCCGCGTCGGTGCGGTCCTGCGGCGCACGTCGATCGATGAGCTGCCGAACCTTGTCAACGTCTTACGTGGTGAGATGGCGATCATCGGTCCGCGGCCGACCGTCCCGTCGCAGGTCGCCGCCTACACCGATCGTCAGCTCGGCCGGCTCGCGCTGAAGCCCGGGATCACGGGCTGGGCACAGGTTCACGGCCGCGCCGCCCTGCCGTGGTCGGAACGGATCGAGCTGGACCTCTGGTACGCCGAGCACCGCTCGACCAAGATCGATCTGCAGATTCTCGGACGCACGTTGCTGCTCGTCGTCGGCGGTGACGGTCTGTACCGCGGCAGCACCGGCGGCTGGAATCCGGTCAGCGGCGAGTTCGAGCCCGCATCCGAGGCGGAGCGCGAAGCCGCGCGCGTCTTCCGTCGCCGGCGCATCACGGCGGCCGCCGCGCTCGCCGTGATCGTGCTGGCACTCGTGGGCGTCGTCGCCGCGATCAGCGGTTCGGGCGGTGAGGCCCAGTCGAAGAAGCCCGAGCCGCCGGCATTCGTTCTGACGCCGCCGGCCGCCCCGATCTGGCTCGTTCACGATGATGCGGTCCGCAGGGCGCAGGAGCGGCTGTCGTTTGTCGCCCGCGGCGGCGACAATCGCAAGGAGATCGCGCTGACCTTCGACGACGGCCCGACGCTGTTCACGCCGCAGATCCTCAAGATCCTCAAGCGTTACGACGCCCACGCCACGTTCTTCCAATACGGCGCGCAGGTCAACGAGCACCCGGAGATCACCTACGCGATGGCCCGCATGGCCGGGGTCGAGATCGGCAACCACACGCAGCTGCATCCGCGCCTCGACCGTCTCAGCAAGGGTGAGCAGGAGACCAACATCATCGACGGCGCGCGAACGATCATCAGCTCGGGCGGCCAGCCGCCGCGGGGCGGCGATCG
>Ga0209023_10008314_pt1 | contig 10440 bp, 9 predicted proteins | sample LakOneMetagenome_FD_187468 | JGI IMG/M metagenome (GOLD analysis project Ga0209023, IMG submission 187468) | Freshwater and sediment microbial communities from Lake Erie, Canada (SPAdes) (version 2) | ecosystem: Environmental > Aquatic > Freshwater > Lentic | place: Lake Erie, Canada | collected...
GATGCGGACGACGAGCTGCGGGCCTCGCTCGACAACCTCGACGACGCCCGCAACTACGCCGCATGGATCGTCGAGATGATGAGCCCGTACCTCCACGGCGACATCATCGAGATCGGCGCCGGCCACGGCACGATGTCCGAGCGCCTCTCGGAGCTGGGGAGGCTGACGGCGAGCGAGCTCTCGTCGCGGGCGGCCGACGTGTTGCGGCAACGGTTCGCCGATCGTGAGGACGTCACCGTGGTGGAGGGCGCCGTCGACGAGGTCATGGGCACCGAGCGCTACGACGCGGCGGTCATGATCAACGTGCTCGAGCACATCCCCGACGACGTCGAGGCGTTGCGCGACGTCTACGCCGGCTTGCGGCCCGGTGGCTGCGTCGCCCTCTTCGTCCCCGCCCACGAGGCGCTCTACAGCCCGTTCGACCACGTCATCGGCCACCACCGCCGCTACCGGCGATCGACCCTCGCCGAAGCGCTCACGATGGCCGGGTTCGAGATCACCGAGCTCCGCTACGTGAACGTGCCGGGGCTGTTCGCCTGGTTCCTCGTCGCCCGCGTCCTGAGCCAGAAGCCCACTCAGTCTGCGCTCGCCACCGGGTTCGACCGCTTCGCGGTCCCGGTCCTGCGCCGGCTCGAGGCGCGTTACACGATGCCCACGGGCGTCTCCCTGCTGGCCATCGGGACGCGCCGTCCCGATCGCCGCGACGCGTCGGACTGACCCACGCCGCGTCGCCTCCGCGGCGCGCCCCGCAGGGCGCGCCGGGCGGAGGTCGCTCAGATCGAGCTCAGAGGCGATCCGCGATGGCGTGCGCGAACTCCGAGCACTTGACCTCGGTGGCGTTGTCCATCAGCCGGGCGAAGTCGTAGGTGACGATGCCCTCGGAGATGGTGTGCTCGAGGGCCCGCACGATGTCGGCGGCGGCATCGGTCCACCCGAGGTGCTCGAACATCATCACGCCGGAGAGCAGGACCGACCCCGGGTTCACCTTGTCCTGGCCCGCGTACTTCGGCGCCGTGCCGTGCGTCGCCTCGAAGATGCCGTGGCCGGTGACGTAGTTGATGTTGCCGCCGGGAGCGATGCCGATGCCGCCCACCTGCGCGGCGAGCGCATCGGACAGGTAGTCGCCGTTGAGGTTCATCGTGGCGATCACGTCGAACTCAGCCGGACGGGTCAGGACCTGCTGCAGCGTGATGTCGGCGATGGCGTCCTTGACCAGGACCTTGTCGCCGGGCTTGCCGCCGCAGTCGTCCCAGCCGACCGCGACGTCGCTGAACTCCTCGCGGACGAGCTCGTAGCCCCAGTTCATGAAGGCACCCTCGGTGAACTTCATGATGTTGCCCTTGTGCACCAGCGTGACGCTGGGGCGGTCGTGCTTGATGGCGTAGTTGATCGCGGCCCGGATGAGGCGCTTCGAACCCATCTCGCTGATGGGCTTGATGCCGATGCCGGAGCCCTCGCGCAGCTCCCACCCGAAGTTGTCCTTCAGCAGGGCGATGAGCTTCTTGGCGTCGTCGGTGCCGGACTCGACCTCGAGGCCGGCGTAGATGTCCTCGGTGTTCTCCCGGAAGATCACCATGTCGACCAGGCCGGGGTGCTTCACCGGGGACGGCACGCCGTTGAACCAGCGCACGGGGCGCAGGCAGACGTACAGGTCGAGGATCTGGCGCAGCGCCACGTTGAGGCTGCGGAACCCGCCACCGATCGGGGTGGTCAACGGGCCCTTGATGCCGATCAGGTACTCGCGGAAGACGTCGATCGTCTCCTGGGGCAGCCAGTCCCCCGTCTCGTCGAAGGCCTTCTGGCCGGCGAGGACCTCACGCCACTCGATCGTCTTGCCGTACTTCGTCGCGGCGGCATCCAGCACGTGCTTTGCGGCGGGCCAGATGTCGACCCCCGTCCCGTCGCCCTCGATGAAGGGGATGATCGGGTTGTCCGTGACGTTCAGCGAGCCGTCATCGTTCTGCGTGATCTTGTCAGCCATGGGGGCGACCCTACCGGCAAGACAAGTTCAAGACAAGTGGCGGGCGCCGCGAGGATTCCGAGGACGACTACAAACCGAGGTTCTTGTAGATCTCGCGGGTCGCGGTGGACCGGTTGAGCGTGTAGAAGTGGATGCCGGGGACGCCCCGATCGAGGAGCTCCTGGGCGAGGTCGGTGGCGATGGCGACGCCGACCTTGCGCACCTCGGCGGGATCGTCTGCCACGGCGTCGAGGCGGGCGGCGAGGTCGGTGGGGAACTCGGCGCCGGCGAGCTGGGCGAAGCGCTGGACCTGCTTGGCGTTGGTGACCGGGATGATCCCGGGGATGACCGGCGCGGTGACGCCGAGCGCGTCGAGCTCGTCGATCATGCGCAGGTACGGGTCCGCCTTGAAGAAGAACTGCGTGATGCCGAAGTCCGCGTCGGCGAGCTTCGCCGCGAGGTAGCGGCGGTCCAGGGCGCGGTCGCCCTCGGAGCGGGGGTGCAGCTCGGGGTGCGCCGCGACGCCGATCGAGAAGTCCCCCACCTCCTTGATGAGCGCGATGAGCTCGGAGGCGTAGACCAGGTCGTTCGGGTGCTCCTCGCCGTCGGTCGGGGGGTCGCCGGCCAGGGCCAGGATGTTCTGGATGCCGGCGGCGCGGTACTCCTCGAGCAGCGAGACGAGCTGCTCGCGCGCGTGGGCGATGCAGGTGAGGTGCGCCATCGCCGTGATCCCGGTGTCCTGCTGGATGTGGATCACGATGTCGCGGGTGCGCTCCCGCGTGGAGCCGCCGGCGCCGTAGGTGACGGAGACGAACGACGGCTCGAGCGCCTGGAGCTCGCCGATGGTCTTCTCGAGCTCGCGTGCCGCTTCGTCGGTCTTCGGCGGGAAGAACTCGAACGAGAACGTGCGACCGGCAGCCAACTTCTCACTGATCTTGCCCATAGGGTCGACCAGGGTACTTGGTGGGGTGCAGGTGCCTGGCGACGCCAGGTTCAGGGCCGGGCCGGGCCGGGTCGGGCTCGGGGGCCGGGGGCTCGGGGTTCGGGGGTCAGGATCAGGGTCGGGGTCGGGGTCGGGGTCAGGAGACCGTGACCGTGAACGTGGCGCGCACGGGCTCGGCCATGTCCTTGACGCCGTTCGACCCGGCGGGGCAGTTGGTGCAGCGGTTCAGGGTGATGGTCGTCGTCCCCGGTGCCTTCGCCTTGAACTTGAACTCCCGCTGTCCGGCGCCGGGCTTCGCCGCTGATCCGTCAGCCGGCACCTCGGCCTTGAAGGAGTCGCCGTCGGCCTTCACCAACCGACCGTCGGGCGCGCCGATGACCTTCCACTGCTCGCCGGCGGTCGGGTCCTCGGGCAGCCTGATCGCGAACTTCTCGCCGACGAGCACCGCGATGTCGGGCTGGTCCTGCTTGAAGACCTTCTTGGTCGAGACGTCGGCCGACGACCCCGGGCCGTCGACCTGTTCCTCGGTGGTGGGTGCGCTCGCGGTCGATGGCCCGGCGCGGACCGACTGATCGGACGAGCACGCCGTCGCGCCCCCGACGAGGAGGACGACGGCCATGGCCGCCGCGATCGTCGATCGGCGCGACATGAGCTCAGCCGGCGCGCCGCTCGGCTGCGCCCACCGCGTTCCAGAGGAGCATGGCGCGGGTCATCGGGCCCACCCCGCCGATGCGGGGCGAGAGCCACCCGGCCACCTCGGCGACCTCGTCGGTCACGTCGGAGATGACGGTCTTGCCCTCGAAGGTGACGCCGGCGGCGATCACGGCAGCCCCGGGCTTCACCATGTCGGCCGTGATCAGCCCCGGCGAGCCCGCCGCTGCGACGAGGATGTCGGCCTGGCGGGTGTAGGCGCCGATGTCCGCGACGCCGGTGTGCACCACCGTGACGGCGGCGTTGGCGTTGGCGCGCTTGAGCGTCAGGAGGTTGGCCAACGGACGCCCGATCGTGAGGCCTCGCCCGACGATCACGACGTGCTGGCCGGCGATCGGGACCTCGTAGTGCTCGAGCAGGGCGATGATGCCCGCCGGGGTGCAGGCCCTGGGAGCATCCGCGCCCATGACGAGCCGACCCAGGTTCACAGGGTGCAGGCCGTCGGCGTCCTTCTCGGGGTCCATCTGCATCAGCGCCGCGTCGTAGTCGAGGTGCCGCGGGAAGGGGTACTGCATCAGGTAGGCATCGACGTAGGGGTCGGCGTTGAGCGACGCCACGACCTCGAGGACCTGCTCCTGCGTGGCGTTGCCCGGCAAGGTCTCCTGGCGGCTGATCATCCCGAGCTCGGCGCAGTCGCGGTGCTTCATGGCCACGTAGCGCGCCGACGGTCCATCGTCCCCCACCAGCAGGGTGCCCAGCCCGGGCGTGAGGCCCCGGTCGATCAGCTCGTCGATCCGGTGCTTCAGGTCGGCTTTGAGCGTGGCGGCGACGAGTTCCCCGTCGAGTGTCTGGGCAGTCATGGCCGCACCCTACCCGCAGACCTCGGACCGACCCCCGCCCGACCCCTGGGCGTCACCCCGGGCGTCACCCCGGTCGTCACCCCGTTTGCCACCCCGTCTGCCACCTGGCGTCACCCGGCATCGGGCCGCTCCCACCCGGGGTGGCGCCGGGTCAGGGACATGGCGACCCAGGCCGCGAACACCGTCGCGAACGTGGCCACGAAGCGCAGCTGCTGCAGCACGAGCTCCGCGTAGTCCGCCTCGCGCAGCGGCACGAAGGTCGACCCGGCACTGGAGGGCAGGTAGCCCAGCTCGCCGTTGCGCACCATCGGTGTCCCCTCGGGGACGGCGAGGAGCGACAGCACCACTGCCGTGACGAAGATGACGACGGCGACGGGCGCCCGCCAGCCGAGCCTCACCTCCATCTCGTCGTCGACCGGGGTGTGCGGCAGCGCGAGGCGCTGGATGGCGGCGGCGACCGCGACGGCGGCCAGCGCCATGGTCGTGAGCAGACCCGCGAGGACGACGACCGTGAGCACCGGGAGCGGCGCCCGGGTCGGCGCCGCGAGGAAGGCCACGCAGGCCACGAGCGCGGTCGCCTCGACGACGAGCGTGTGCACCGCCACCCGGCGAGCGATGCGCACCGTGCGCAGCATGCGCTCGCGGCTGCGATCGCGGGGCCCCTCGTACCCGTGCCCGTGCCCGTCGGCGGAGGGCGCCGAGCCGGTCGCACCGCGCGCCTCGGTGACGGTGCCTGATCCCCCTGATCGACCTGATCGAGCTGATCCCCCTGGAACCACGCTTCCCCCACTTCTGCGGCGACCGTTTCCAGGGTACGCCGGTGCACCGCTCCGAGGAAGGGCGACGCGGCGGGCTGCAGGCGCGCGGGTTTCGCTCGCGCGGGTGCGGTCGACCACGCTGGAGGCGATGGAGACGCACCCGAGGGAGGATCACCGCGCCGCTCGCGCCGCGGATCCCTCGCGCCCGACCACCTCGGCGGCCGAGCACAGCGGCGCGGCGCTTCTGCGCATCGGGCCGATCGAGGTGTCGCCACCGGTGGTGCTCGCCCCGATGGCGGGCGTCACGAACCCGGTGTTCCGGCGGCTCTGCCGACGCTTCGGCGCCGGGCTCTACGTCAGCGAGATGATCACCGCGCGCGGGTTGCTCGAGGGCAGCGAGCGGACCCGCGAGATGACCGCGTTCGATCCCGACGAGTCGCCCCGGTCCCTGCAGCTCTACGGCTCCGACCCCGCGATCATGCGGGCGGCGGTCGCGCAGCTGGTGGAGACCGACCACGTGGACCACATCGACCTGAACCTCGGGTGCCCGGTGCGCAAGGTGACGCGCCACGGTGGCGGTGCCGCCCTCACGGCTCGCCCCCGGCTGCTCGGGGCGCTCATCGGCGGTGCGGTCGAGGCGGCCGGCACCGTGCCCGTGACCGTGAAGTTCCGCCTGGGGATCGACGACACGCTCAGCACCTACCTCGACACGGGCCGCGTCGCCGAGGATGCCGGCGCCGCCGCGGTGGCGCTGCACGCGCGCAGTGCGGCCCAGCTCTACTCGGGGGTCGCGGACTGGTCGGCCATCGCCCGGCTGAAGGAGGTCGTCACCACGATCCCGGTGCTCGGCAACGGCGACATCTGGTCCGCGGCCGACGCGCTGCGCATGCGGGACGAGACGGGGTGCGACGGGGTCGTGATCGGCCGTGGCTGCCTCGGTCGCCCCTGGTTGTTCCGTGACCTGGTCGATGCGTTCGCGGGACGCCCCGTGGCGGCTGCGCCGAACCTCGGTGAGGTCGTCGACGTGCTGGGCCAGCACGTGGACCTGCTGGCCGAGCGCATCGGCGACGAGCGGGCCGTGCGCGACATCCGCAAGCACGTGGGCTGGTACCTCACCGGCTACCCCGTCGGCAGCGAGGTGCGCCGCCGGCTCACGACCACTCCCTCGCTCGACCAGTTCCACCAGCTGCTGGCCCAGCTCGATCGATCCATCGAGCTCCCGGCGGAGCACCGGGACCTGCCCCGAGGCACGAAGCGCGGCCCCCAGCAGGTGACCCTGCCCGACCGCTGGCTCGAGGATCGCGACTCCGACGCCGCGCCCGATGCCCGGGCCGATGCCCTGACCTCAGGAGGCTGATGGTGGCGAAGCCACCCAGACGACCACCCGGAGCACCCGGAGCACCCGGAGCACCCGGAGCACCCGGAGCACCTGGAGCTCCCGGACACGAAGGGGATCCTGGCAGTCGCCGCCCCGAGGGGGCGCGCCCCCGGCCCCACGCCGAGGTGGCGCCACCTCCCCTCGTCCTCGCGTCGGCGTCACCGCGCCGACGCGAGCTGCTCGAGTCGTTCGCCCTCGACCTCTCGGTGGTCCCGGCGGAGATCGACGAGCGGCCGCAGGACGGCGAGCTCGCGAGCGACCTGGTCACCCGGCTGGCGGCGCAGAAGGCGGCGGCGGTTGCCGCAACGTTCACCGCGGCCTACGTCCGGCCACCGGACCCCGACAAGGTCGTCCGCCTGGATGACGTGCGCCGCGCCCACCACCTCCCGGTGGTCCCGGTCGACGACGTCCGCCGGGGCTCCGCGGGCGCGACCCCGCTGCCCGCTCGCGCCGAGATCATCGAGGACGAGACGCCCGACGGTGCGGTGGTCGTCGCGGCCGACACCGTGGTGGTCCTCGACGGCGCCATCTTGAACAAGCCGCGCGACGTCGTGGACGCGCAGCGCATGCTGCGGGCCCTCCAGGACCGCACCCACGAGGTGATGACAGCGGTCGCCGTCGAGGTCGTGACCTGGGAGGGCACCACGTTCGCCGACGTGGCCGTGGACACGACGCAGGTGCGCTTCGGACCCCTCACGAAGGACGACGTCGTCTGGTACCTGGCGTCACGGGAGCCGATGGACAAGGCCGGCGCCTACGGCATCCAGGGACTCGGCGGGTTGTTCATCACCGAGATCGTCGGCAACTACCAGACCGTCGTGGGCCTCTCGTTGCCCCTGCTGAACGGGCTGCTGCACCGCGCCGGGTTCGACCTGCGCCACTGGCAGGTCGAGCGCGACCGCCCGCCCCTCATCCCGCCCCGCTGACCGGCCAAGGACGACCTTCTGGTCGCGAGATCACAGCGCTGGCGACGCAGATCCGCGACCAGAACGTCGGTGTGGTCAGTGGCGGAAGTGGCGCTCGCCGGTGAAGACCATGGCGAGGCCCTCGTCGTCGGCCCGCGCGATGAGCTGATCGTCGCGGATCGAGCCACCCGGCTCGACGACCACCGCGGCGCCGGCTTCGATCGCGCCGTCGAGGCCATCCGGGAACGGGAAGAACGCGTCGCTGGCGTAGACGCCGCCGGCGGCGCGACCGTCGGCCTTCTCGCACGCCAGCCGGCCGGCGTCACGGCGGTTCTGCTGGCCGCAGCCGATGCCGAACGCCTGCTGGTCCTTCACGAGCACGATCGAGTTCGACGTGACCTTCGCGACGACACGCCAGGCCATCTCGATGTCCTGCCACTGCTCCTCGGTCGGTGCCACCTTGGTGACGACCTGCCACTGCGCCCGGTCGACGGTGACGATGTCCGGCGTCTGCACGAGGTAGCCGCCGTCGATGGTGCGCAGGCTGAGGTCGGGGTCGCCGGGCGCCTCGGCCTCGAGGATGCGCAGGTTCTTCTTCTCCTGCAGCCGGGCCAGCGCGTCGGGTTCGTAGCCGGGCGCCACCACGACCTCGGTGAACACCGGGGCCAGCGCCTCGGCCATGGCCATCGTGACGGTCCGGTTGACGGCGACGATGCCGCCGTAGGCGGAGACCGGATCGCACTCGTGCGCCCGTGAGTAGGCGACCGCGATGTCATCGGCGATGGCCGCGCCGCAGGGGTTCGCGTGCTTGATGACGACCGCGGTGGGATCGGAGCCGAGCGAGTGGGCCAGGCGCCACGCCGCCTCGGTGTCGTACACGTTGAGGTACGACATGTCCTTGCCGCCGTGGCGCACCGCGCCCTGCCACCAGCCGGCCTGGCCCCGCACGGCGTAGCGGGCGCCGACCTGGTGGGGGTTCTCGCCGTAGCGCAGCACCTGCTCGCGATCGAGGGTCAGCGAGATGGTGGGCGGCAGCGCGGCGTCGATGTCGATTTCGGAGGGTGGCGCAGCGGCCGTCGTGTCAGCAGATGCCGTCGCGCTCGTCTCTTCGTCGGGTTCCGGCGCGCCGGCGTCGAGCCACGCCACGATCTGCCCGTCGTACTCGGCGGTCTTCGCGAACGCCGCGCGGGCCAGCCGGCGGCGTGTCTCGTGGGTCAGCGACCCTTGGGTACGGAGCTCGGCGATGATCTCGTCGTACTCGGACGGGTCGGTCACGACACCGACGAACTCGTGGTTCTTCGCCGCGGCGCGCACCATGGCTGGACCGCCGATGTCGATGAGCTCGATCGACGGGTTGCTCGAGAACGGGTACAGGTTCGCGATCACCAGGTCGATCGGGTCGATGCCGTGCTCGTCCATGTCGGCGGCGTGCGCCGGGTCGTTGCGGTCGGCGAGCAGGCCACCATGCACCTTGGGGTGCAGCGTCACCACGCGGTGACCGAGGATGGCCGCGCTGCCGGTGAGGTCGGCCACGTCGGTGACGGGGATGCCCGCCTTGGCGATCGCGTTGGCGGTGCCGCCGCTCGAGAGCAGCTCCCACCCCAGCTCGTGCAGCGCGCCGGCGAGCTCGGCCACGCCCGTCTTGTCGTACACCGACAGCAGTGCCTTCATCTCAATGCCTCTCTCCGGGCCCTGTCTCCGGGCCTCTGTCTGACCTCGGGCGGCGCGCGCTCAGCGCGCCGCGGGGATGTCGAGCACGGTGCCGCGCTCGAGGATGTCCTTGATCGTCTGCACGTACAGCTCGCGCTCGACCACCTTGATGCGCTCGTGGAGCGATGCGGCGGTGTCCCCCGGCAGCACGCGCACCGCCTCCTGGGCGAGGATCGGTCCGTCGTCGACCTCGGCCGTGGCCACGTGCACGGTGCAGCCCGTCACCTTGACGCCCGCGGCGAGCGCCGCCTCGACCGCGTGCCACCCCTTGAACGACGGGAGCAGCGCCGGGTGCGTGTTGACGATGTGGCCGGCGAACGCCTCGAACATGGGCGCGCCCAGGATCGTGCCGTAGCCGGCCATCACGACGAGCTCGATGTCGAACTTGCGCAGGACGTCGACGACCTCTCGGGTGTACCCGTCGCGATCGAAGTCCGCCCCGTAAGAGGTCCGCTCGACGAGCTCGAAGGGCACGCCATGACGGTCCGCGATCGCGGTGGCGGCGCACGGTCGATCGACGACCACGACCTCCACCGGCACGTCTTCGTTCAGGGCGGCTTCGAGGATGGTCCCGCTCCCCGAGGCCAGGACCGCAACGCGCAACGACATCTCGGGGACGCTACCAGGGCGGGTCCGCACGCCGATCAGGCGGGCCGGCGGGGAGGAGCACTCGGGGGTCCGGTTCAGCGCGCGAGCGGCGCGGCGAGATCGAGCGCGATCAACGCGGTGACGGTGAGCAGGCGCTCCGTCGGGGTGATGTCGGTCCGGTAGCTGAGCCGGTGCTCGACGGGCAGGTCGCGCTTGCGGCCGGAGGGCTCGGGCGCCTCGATCGTGGTGGTCGCCACCAGGAGCCCCGTCGTGGTGGTGATCTCACCCTCGCCTGCGTCCGCCCCGAGCATCCGCAGCCGCGCCCACGGGGGCGCCGCCGCCTCGGTGCCCAGCGTCAGGCCCACGCCCAGCCCGCCGCGCGACAGCGGATCGGCATCGGGCGCGACGGCCGCCCACCCCAGCACCCCACCGGCCGGCAGCAGCAGCACGTACTGATCGGCCGGCCCCGATCGGGCGAGCCGGGCGACAGGCACATCGGCCGGGGTGACGAGGAGCAGATCGGAGCCGACCGCCCCCGCGCGGCGGCGCGGCGCGTTCGCCGCGCTCAACGCCGGCACGGACACGACCGAGAGCAGCGCGGTCCCGCCCGCATCGCGCACATCGAACGACATCGCCACCCCGCGATCACCGCCCGGGCTGCGACGCAGGAACACCGAGTACGCCTCG
>Ga0209023_10008315_pt1 | contig 10439 bp, 6 predicted proteins | sample LakOneMetagenome_FD_187468 | JGI IMG/M metagenome (GOLD analysis project Ga0209023, IMG submission 187468) | Freshwater and sediment microbial communities from Lake Erie, Canada (SPAdes) (version 2) | ecosystem: Environmental > Aquatic > Freshwater > Lentic | place: Lake Erie, Canada | collected...
GGTCTCGAGCGGCTTCTTCTTGGCCTTCATGATGTTCGGCAGCGTCACGTAGCGCGGCTCGTTCAGGCGCAGGTCGGTGGTGACGATGGCCGGCAGCGACAGGGCCACGGTTTCCAGGCCGCCGTCCACTTCGCGGGTCACGGTGACCTTGCCGTCTTCCAGCACGACTTTCGAGGCGAAGGTCGCCTGCGGCCAGCCCAGCAGGGCCGCCAGCATCTGGCCGGTCTGGTTCGAATCGTCGTCGATCGCCTGCTTGCCCAGGATGATCAGCTGCGGCTGCTCCTTGTCGGCCAAGGCTTTGAGCACCTTGGCCACGCCCAGCGGCTCGATCTCCGCGCCGGTCTCGACCAGGATGCCGCGGTCGGCGCCGATCGCCATACCGGTACGCAGGGTTTCCTGGGCCTGGGTCACGCCGCAGGTCACGGCGACGACTTCGGTGACCTTGCCGGCTTCCTTCAGGCGGGTGGCTTCTTCGAGGGCGATCTCGTCGAACGGGTTCATCGACATTTTGACGTTGGCGATATCGACACCGCTGCCGTCGGATTTGACGCGGACCTTGACGTTGTAGTCGACCACGCGTTTGACGGGTACCAGTATTTTCATGCCTATCTCCTTCATGTTTTGTTGTGGTGGGCCGAGGCGCCGTAGAGCGCCATGAGCCGGGCGCGCCGTTCGGCCGCCACGTCCATGGCTTTTTCCTTCACGTGGCCATAGCCGCGTATCTTTTCCGGCAAACGCGCCAGTTCAAGTGCGGTGTCGAGCCGATCCGGGGTCAAGGTCTCGCAGAACAGCCGCAGCATGGCAAAGTAGTCTTCGACCAGTGCGCGCTCGCGGCGCCGTTCGGCGGTCTTGCCAAAGGGGTCGAGCAGCGTGCCGCGCAAGCCCTTGAAGCGGGCGAGGACGGAGAACGCCTGCATCATCCACGGACCATAGCGCCGCTTGACCAGCCTGCCGGCCGCGTCGCGCGCAGCCGTCATCGGCGGCGCCAGGTGGAAATGCAGCTGGTAGTCCTTGCCCGGCTCGCCCTCGAACTGGCTGCGCAGCTCGGCCAGGAACTCGGGGGCGCTATGCAGGCGCGCTACTTCGTACTCGTCCTTGTAAGCCATCAGCTTGGCGAGGTTGCGCGCCACCGCCTCCGTCAGCGCCAGCCTGCCGCCGGGGTCGACGCCTGTTTCCGCCTTGCGCAAGCGCTCCAGCACTGCGCGGTAACGCAGGGCGTAGGCAGGATTCTGGTAGGCCGTCAGCAGTTCGACGCGCTGCTCGATCAGGCGGTCCAGCGTCACCGGCATCGGAAGCAGCCTGGCCTGCACGGCCGGGGTGGCGGGTGCAATGCAAGCAGCCGGATCGTGCGCCGCCAGACGGCCGGCCTCGAAGGCCTGCTGGTTCCTCTCGACCGCCACGCCGTTCAACTCGATTGCGCGCAGCAGCGCGGCGCGTCCCAGCGGCACCCAGCCCTTTTGCCAGGCGTAGCCGAGCAGCAGCGGGTTGGCGTAGATCGTGTCGCCGAACAGGCGCAGGGCCAGCGCATTCGCGTCCACGAACTCGCAGGCGTCGCCGATAGCGGTGCGCAGGTCGCCTTCGGCCGCCGCGCCCGGGAAGGTCCAGTCGGGATTCGACAGGAAGGCCGCCGACGGCACCGACGCGCTGTTGACGATGGCCCGGGTCCGCCCGCGCCGCACCCGCGACAATGCGTCGCCGGACGCCGCCACCATCGCATCGCAGCCGATCAGCAGGGACGCTTCACCCGTCGGCACCCGGGTCGCATGGATGCGGTCCGGATGCGCCGCAATCTGCACGTGGCTGAGTACCGCCCCGCCTTTTTGCGCGAGGCCGGTGATGTCGAGCACCTTGACGCCCTTGTTTTCCAGATGGGCCGCCATGCCCAGCAGCGCGCCGATGGTCACCACGCCGGTGCCGCCCACGCCGGGCACGACGATGCCGCAGACACCCTCGAGCGGGGCTTGCACCGGTTCCGGCACGGATGGCGCTTCAACGGCGGCCGCCGCAATGCGGGGCCGGCGCAGCTGGGCGCCTTCGGCGGTGACGAAACTCGGGCAGAATCCGTTCACGCAAGAGAAATCCTTGTTGCAGGAACTCTGGTTGATCCTGCGCTTGGTGCCGTATGGGGTCTCGAGCGGTTCGACCGACAGGCAGTTCGACGCGACCGAGCAGTCGCCGCAGCCTTCGCAGACCGCCGGGTTGATGAAGGCGCGCCGCGCCGGGTCCGGATAGTCGCCGCGCTTGCGCCGGCGCCGTTTCTCGGTGGCGCAGGTCTGGTCGTAGATCATGACCGATACGCCGTCGACTTCCCTGAGTTCCAGCTGCAAAGCGTCGAACTGGTCGCGGTGATGTACCGTCACAGCCTCCGGCAGCCCAGCGCGATCCGCATATTTTTCGGGCTCGTCGCTCACCACCAGCACCCGTACCGCACCTTCGCTCACCACCTGCCGGGCGATCTGCGGCACGCTCAAGCTGCCGTCCACCGGCTGGCCGCCAGTCATCGCGACCGCATCGTTGTAGAGGATCTTGTAGGTCAGCGTGGCCTTGGCCGCGATCGCCGCACGGATCGCCAGCAGGCCGGAATGGAAGTAGGTCCCGTCGCCGAGGTTTACGAACACATGCTTGTCGCGCGTGAAGTGCATCTGTCCGAGCCAGCTCACGCCCTCCCCGCCCATCTGGGCCACGGTCTCGGTGCGGCGGTCCATCCACAAGGCCATGTAGTGGCAGCCGATGCCCGCCAGCGCGCGCGATCCCTCCGGGACCCTGGTCGAGGTATTGTGCGGACAGCCGGAGCAGAACCACGGCTTGCGCTCCACCGTCACGCGCGGCCGCGCCGCTTCGCGTTCCTTGGCCTCGATTACGGCGATGCGCGCGTCGATCGCGGCGCGCAACTGCTGCGGCAGGCCGGCCTGGCCCAGGCGGCGCGCGACCGCCTTGGCGATCAGCGCCGGCGACAGCTCGTAGCGCGCGGGCAGCAGCCATTCACCGCGCGGCGAGGCCCATTCCCCGCCCTCCATGCCGCGTTCGTCGAATTTGCCGTACACCCGCGGCCGCCGCTCGTTGGGCCAGTTGTACAGCTGCTCCTTGATCGCATATTCGAGCACCTGGCGCTTTTCCTCGACCACCAGGATCTCGTCGAGCCCGGCCGCGAACTCGCGTACGTCGTCCGCGTGCAGCGGCCAGACGCAGCCGACCTTCAGGATGCGGATGCCGATGGCGCGGCAGGCCGCTTCGTCCAGGCCGAGGTCGGCGAGCGCCTGGCGCAGGTCGAGGTAGGCCTTGCCGGCGGCGACGATGCCGAAGCGCGCATCCGGCGCGTCCAGCACGACCTGGTTCAGCCTGTTGGCGCGGACGTAGTCGAGGGCGGCGTACCACTTGCGCTCGACCAGGCGCGCCTCCTGCTCGAGCGGGCCGTCCGGCCAGCGGATGCCAAGGCCGCCCTCGGGCAGGGGCGTATCCGGCATCACGATGCGCAGGCGCTGCGGGTCCATCTCCACCGACGCCGAGGATTCCACCACGTCGGTCACGCATTTCATCGCCACCCACAGGCCGGCATGGCGGCTCATCGCCCAGCCGTGCAGGCCGTAGTCGTGGAATTCCTGCACGCTGGACGGATACAGTACCGGAATGCCGCAGGCGACCAGCAGGTGTTCCGACTGGTGCGCCACGGTGGACGACTTGGCGGCGTGGTCGTCGCCGACCAGCATCAGCACGCCGCCCCTGGCCGAGGTGCCGGCGGCGTTAGCGTGCTTGAGCACGTCGGCCGAGCGGTCCACGCCCGGTCCTTTTCCGTACCACATGCCGAACACGCCGTCGCGGGTGGCGCTGTCGTACAGGTTGACCTGCTGCGTGCCCCACACCGCGGTGGCCGCCAGGTCTTCGTTCAGGCCGGGCTGGAACACCACGTCGTGGCTGTCGAGGTGCTTCTTCGCCTTCCACAGCGCGAGATCCAGTCCGCCCAGCGGCGAGCCGCGGTAGCCGGACACATAGCCGCCCGTGTTCAGGCCCGCAGCGAGATCGCGCTCCTTCTGCAGCATCGGCAGGCGCGCCAGCATCTGCACCCCGCTCAGGTAGATGCGTCCCTGGTCGACCGTGTATTTGTCGTCGAGCGCGACGGCGCGCAGTTCTACTGCGGCGGCAGGCGTTAGCGGCGAGTTCATGCGGTGTCTCCGTCAAGAATTTTTATGAACATAGTCTACAAAAATGTTCATCTATCGTAAAATCAAAAATCATGAGCACAGGTATCAGAAAAACGCATGCCCAGCACCGATAACGTCAGCCTGCGCCAGTTGCGCTACTTCGTGGCCGCCGCCGAGACTGGCCGCTTTTCGATGGCCGCCACGCGCGCCCACGTGTCGCAGTCGGCGATCACCAACGCGGTGCTGCTGCTGGAACAGGAACTGGGCGTGCGGCTATTCGATCGCAAGCCGCATGGGGTAGCCCTCACCGCCGACGGCCAGCGTTTCTACCACCGCACGCGCGGCATCCTCGACTCGCTGGCGGACTGCCTGCGCGAACAGCACCTGCCGGCCCTGCAGCTGGCGGGTCCGCTGCGGGTGGGCGCGTCCTACACCCTGCTCGGCTATTTCCTGCCGCCGCTGCTGGCGCGCTTCCGCGACCAGTATCCCGCTGTCGAGATCGACCTGGCCGACATGCACCGCCAGGCCATCGAAGACGAAGTCGAGTCCGGGCGCCTGGACATGGGCGTGGTGATCCTGTCGAACCTTCCCGAGCGCGAACGCTTCGGCCACCATGTACTGGTGCGTTCGCGCCGCCAGCTGTGGATGGCGGCCGACCATCCGCTGCTCGGGAAGGACAACGCCGCCCTGTCCGATATCGCGGCCTACCCGTATATCCAGGTGACGGTGGACGAAAGCGAGGAGTCGACGCGGCGCTACTGGGAAGCGCGCGGCGTGCAGCCGCACATCGCCTTCCGCACCAGCTCGATGGAGGCGCTGCGCGGCCTGATCGCCCATGGCTTCGGGGTCAGCATCCTGTCGGACATGGTGTACCGCCACTGGTCGCTCGAAGGCAAGAAGATCGAGGCGCGCCCGATCCTGGACGTCGTGCCCGACATGGAGGTGGGGCTGATCTGGCACCGCGACCGGCCGCTGGGGCAGCCGGGCGAAGCCTTCCGCCAGTTCCTGATACGGACCAGCGGCGGCTGAGCCGGGTCTGCCGTGTGTTACGGCGCTACAGCGAGCGGGAGATGATCTCTTTCATGATCTCCGAAGTGCCGCCGTAGATACGCGCCACGCGGGCGTCGACCCAGGCGCGGCTGATCTTGTACTCGCTCATGAAGCCATAGCCGCCGTGCAGCTGCAGCAGCTCGTCGAGCACCCTGCCCTGCATTTCCGACCCGAGCAGCTTGCACATCGCGCCCACTTCGGCCGACAGCTCGCCGCGCATGGCCTTGGCCAGGCAGTCGTCGACGAACACGCGCAGCATCGTGGCCTGGGCCTTGCATTCGGCCAGCTTGAACCTGGTGTTCTGGAAGTCGAACACGGGCTTGCCGAACACCTTGCGCTCGCGGACGTAGGCCAGCGTGTCCTCTAGCAGCGCTTCGATGCTGGCGGCGGCGCGCAGGCCGATGATGGTGCGCTCCCACGCCAGCTGGTGAGTCAGGTAGGAGAAGCCCTTGTTTTCCTCGCCCAGGCGGTTCGCTGCCGGCACCCGCACTTCGTCGAAGAACAGCTCCGAGGTGTCCTGCCCTTTCAGACCGATCTTTTCCAGCAGCTTGCCCTTCGAGAAGCCCTGACGGTCGGCCTCGACGCAGATCAGGGTCAGCTCCTTCGCGCCCGGGTCCAGCTTGGTGGCGGTGACCATCAGGTCGGCGTTGCCGCCGTTGGTGATGAAGGTCTTCTGGCCGTTGATCACATAATCGTCACCGTTGCGCCGGGCGCTGGTGCGCATCGAGCGCAGGTCCGAGCCGATGCCCGGTTCGCTCATCGCGATCACCCCGATCATCTCGCCGCTGACCATTTTCGGCAGCCAGCGCTGCTTCTGCTCCTCGCTGCCATACGCGACGATATACGGGGCCACGATCTCGGAATGGGTGGTGAAGCCGATCGCGGTGGCGTTCACGCGCGCCAGTTCCTCGATCATCACGGCCGAGTGGCCGAAGTCGCCGCCAGCGCCACCATATTCCTCGGGCACGGTGGAGCACAGCAGCCCCACCTCGCCGGCCTTGCGCCATACGGACTTCGGCACGATGCCGGCATGCTCCCACTCCGGCAAGTGGGGCACGATCTCGTTCTCGATGAACCGCCTGGCCATCTCGCGGAACATGTGGTGGTCTTCACGGAACACACTGCGCATGCTGCTTCTCCTGATGTTGTTCGGACCTAGCGGCCCTTGTATTGCGGTTCGCGCTTGCCGAGGAAGGCCGACACCGCTTCCGCGTGGTCCTCGGTGTGATGGGCCAGCGCCTGGTAGGCGGCCGACATCTCGAGCAGCGAATCGAGCCGCATGTGCTGACCCTCGCGCAGCAGGCGCTTGGTCAGGCGCAGCCCGTGCGACGGATTGGCGGCCATGCGCCGCGCAATCGCCAGCGCGGCCTCCTGCAGCTGCGCCGCCGGCACCACCTCGGTCACCAGCCCCCACGCCAGGGCGGTGGCGGCGTCGATCGTGTCGCCAGTCAGCGCCATCAGGCTGGCCTTGGGCATGCCGACGATGCGCGGCAGCAGCCAGGCGCCGCCGTCTCCCGGAACGATGCCCAGCTTGACGAAGCTCTCGGCAAATTTGGCGCTGTCGGCCGCGATCCGCACGTCGCACATGCAGGCGAGGTCGAGGCCGGCGCCGATCGCCGGGCCATTCAAGGCCGCGATCACCGGCACCTCCAGGCTGTACAGGCACAAGGGGATGCGCTGGATGCCGTTGCGGTAGCTTTCGCTGACTTCATAGGGCGAGCCGGCGAAGATCCCGCCACGCTCGGCCATGTCCTTGACGTTGCCGCCCGCGCAAAAGGCCGGGCCGCTCCCGGTCAGGATCACCACCTTGATGCTGCGGTCCAGGCGCACCGCCGCGCACAGGTCGACGAATTCCTGCATCTGGGATGGCGTGCTCAGGGCGTTGCGGGTCTCCGGGCTGTCCATGCGCACGGTCAGGATCGCGTCCTCGCGCTCGATATTCAGGAAGGGGCTCATGCGCGCTGCTCCTGCAAGGTGTCGAAATGGCCGGCGGTGACGCCGGGCCAGAAGTTTTCCGCGCCGGCGGCGCAAACCGCCCTCCCCAGCCGCTGCGACCAGGCGCTGGCCGACCCGAACTCGCTGCGCCAGGACCACAGCCGGCGCGTGCTCAGGTGCAGCGTATGTTCGTGCGTGAAGCCGATCGCGCCGTGGACGGCATGGGCCACGCCGGCGCCGATGCCGGCCGCCTCGGAAGCGCAGATCTTGGCCGCGATCGCCTGCAGCCGGACGATGCGCGTTTCCGCCGCCGCGAACGCCGCTTCGGACGCCATGACCGCCGAAGCCGTGTGCTCGGCCAGCACCGCAAGCTGATGCTGGATCGCCTGGAAGCTGCCGATCGGTTTGCCGAACTGGACGCGCTCGCCGGCATAGGTGCTCGCCAGCGCCAGCACGCCCTCCAGCGCACCGGCGATCTGGGCCGCGCGCACCATGGCGCCGCCCAGCAGCAGCACATCGGCCGGCCAGCCCTGCGGCAGTTTGGCCTGCGCCACCGGTGCCACGTCCTGGAACAAGAGCGTCGCGCGCGGCTCGGCGGCGGTGTTGGCGCCATCGCGCCGGCTGGCCGCCTCGGTCGGCAGCAGTACCACGGCCGGCTCCGGGCCGCCGGTCACGGCCACCACCAGCGGTACGGCGTCGCCCCAGGGCACCTCGAGCGCTTCGCCGCTCACCGCACCGTTTTGCAGGCGCAGCGAGCCCGCGCCCACCACGCTGACGGCGCCGGCGGCCGGCGCCAGCCCGGCCGCGCCCAGCAGCCAGTTGGCAAGCATCGCTTCCGGCAACGGCAGCGGCAGGTTGTAGCGTCCGGCCAGGCGGATCACGCCGCACACGTCGGCCCAGCTGGCGCCGGCCCCGCCCAGCGCCTCGGGCGCCAGCGCCAGCGGAAAGCCGGACTCCTCGACAGCCGCCCACATCGCTTGCGGCCAGGCGCCGTCCTCGCACGCCAGCACCGCTGCGGGGCTGGCCAGGTCGGCGAACAGGCGCTCGACCGTGGAATCGAACATTTGTCTCATGATTAACGCATTCCCAGTCCGCGCGCGATGATCCCGCGGAGTATTTCGCGCGTACCGCCGCGCAGTGAAAATGAAGGAGCCTCCTGCATCAGGTAGGCCAGTATCCGCGCATGCTCGCTGCCGCCGCGGGTCGCGGGTGCGACGTCCAGCAGCGCTTGGGCCAGCTCCGGGATCTCCTGCTCGAAGCTGGTGCCCAGATCCTTGACGACCGAGGCTTCCCAGGCAGGGTTGCGGCCGGCCGCCAGGTGGGCGGTGACCGCGAGCGACATCTGGCGCAGGTTGATGAGCCGCGCCGTCAGGCGGCCGATCTCCCTTGCCTGCAGCGCGTCGGATTCGGGGCCGACCGTCCCGACCAGCGACTGCAGCAGCGCGATCGAACTCAGGAAGCGTTCCGGCCCGCTGCGCTCGAACGCCAGTTCGGCCGTGACCTGGGCCCAGCCCTGGCCTTCGGTGCCGATCAGGGCGCCGGCCTCGAGTTCCACGTCGTCGAAGAAGACTTCGTTGAAGTGGCTGGCGCCGGTCAGGTCCTTGATCGGACGGATCGTAATGCCGGGCAGCGACAGGTCGATGATGAACTGCGACAGTCCCTCGTTGCGCCGGCTGTCGGGATCGGTGCGCAGCAAGGCGATCATGTAGTGCGAGCGCTGGGCGTTCGTGGTCCACACCTTCTGGCCGTTGACGATCCATTTATCGCCGGCGCGCCGTGCGCTGCTCTTGATCGAGGCCAGGTCCGAGCCGGAGTTCGGCTCGCTCATGCCGATGCAGAAGAACTGCTCGCCGCGGCAGATCGCCGGCAAGTGGAAATCCTTTTGCGCTTCGCTGCCGTAATGCAGGATCTGGGGACCGCTCTGGCGGTCTGCAAACCAGTGCGCGGACACCGGCGCGCCGGCCGCCAGCAATTCCTCGATCACCACATAGCGTGCGAAGGGACTGGCATCGGCGCCGCCATAGCGTTTCGGCAGCGCCATGCCGATCCAGCCGCGCTCGCCCAGGCGGCGGCTGAAGTTGGCATCGAAGCCCATCCAGGATTCGGCGCGCCGGGCCGGCGGGACCTCGGCCAGCGCGTCGGCGAGGAAGCTCCGCACCTCCGCGCGGATTGCCTCCGCCTCGGGCGGAATGGGACTGTAGGTGAACTGGTCAATGGACATGGTCGCTCATGGTTCGAATGGGCGTGGATCGACCGCTGCGCGCGCAGGCCGGCGCGCAGCGACGAATGCCGGCCTGCGCCGGCGTGCGCTCAGAGTGCCGTCTGGGCGTCGGCGGCGGCGAACATCTTGTTGATGTCGCCCGAGGTCACCGGACGGGTCGGATCGCGCTCCGGCGCCGCGCCGCCCAGGCCGAGCGCGGGCTCGATGCTGACGTGGGTGGCCTGCGCCTTGAGCGCGCCGACCGTGCAGTTTTCGCGTCCCAGGATCGCGAAGGGGTCGTAGGAGAACTCGCGCATCGCGTTCAGGTGGGTGATCTTGTTGATCACCTCGTCCGACAGGTGCTGCGCCTGTTTCCAGAAGACGTCCGCGGAATTCGGCCAGGTGCAGTCGGAGTGCGGGTAATCGCATTCCCAAGTCACCTTGTCGACGTTGATCGAATCCAGGTTCTTCAGGCCGAAAGCGTCTTCGATGAAGCAGGTGATGATGTGTTCATTGAAGATCTCGCTCGGCTTCTTGCCGCCGAAGTTGGAGTTGGTCCACTCGTGGTGGTGGCTGTGGGTGAAGTCCGCGCGCTCGAGCAGGTAGGGAATCCAGCCGATCCCGCCTTCCGACAAGGCCATGCGCAGCTTCGGATACTTCTTCCACATCGGCGCCCAGATCCAGTCCGCCGCCGAGTTCGAGATCGAGATCGGCATCGAGGTGATCCAGGCGTCGATCGGCGATTCGTCCGAGGCATGGGCGGCCTTGACGCCGGTGCCGATGTGGCAGCAGATGACGACGTCGTTGTCGGCGCAGGCCTTCCACAGCGGGTCCCAGTGGTCGTTGTGGATCGACGGGTAGCCGTGCACGGTCGGGTTATCGGACAGGGTCAGCGCATGCACGCCCTGGGCTGCCAGGCGCTTGACCTCGGCCGCCGCGGCCTGCATGTCCCACCAGGGCACCATCATGAGGGGGATGAAGCGGCCGGGCGCGGCATTGCACCAGTCGTGCAGGTGCCAGTCGTTGTAGGCCTGGATCGCCGCCAGGCTGACTTCCTTGTCGTTCATCACCTGGAAGCGCTGGCCAGCGAAGCCCGGGAAGGTCGGGAAGCACAG